>OGNC01000278.1_pt1 | contig 37967 bp, 30 predicted proteins | sample 1573311 | NCBI WGS metagenome assembly OGNC01 (sample SAMEA2581889, study PRJEB24529) | metagenome | biome: Human gut stool | place: China | collected 2011
GTAGAGCGGGAAATATCCATCTGCGCGGCACACTGCTCGTGGGTTTGCTGCTCCAAGTCAACCAGCCGAATGACCTCGTATTCGTCCAGCGTCAGCAGGATCGGCTCGGTATTCTCGCACCCGTTGGGACAGAATGTATCGACCTGTGGTACGCCACAAATTTGACGGCACCGTGGCGGTCTTGGCATGGGAGTTTTCCTCCCTTTGTATTCGGTATATTCCGATTGTAGCACTTTGAGCAGAAAAAAGCAATTTTTTTCAAAAGCTGCTACATTTTCCGTCCTCATATGTGTGCCGGCTGATATTCGGAGTCGAATGCTACATGTGAGCCTTGTTCGTAATGCCCACCGATCATGACCGTAGCGGCAGTCACAGCATCCACATGAAAGCGTTCCCGGTAATGCTTGCATTTTCGTAAAAAAACGTTATAATTGAATCAGTTAAATCAAAGGAGGTATCAAATCATGAAATCACATAAATACTGGTCCTTAGGCGCACTTTTCTGTATGTTGGGATGCATTTATTCTGGAATCAAAAAATCTATGACTGCGCATAAATACTTTGCCTATTCTTCATTGCTTTGTATGGGTATGTCCATTTATTCCGGTCACAAACTGGTTTCTCCAAAGAAGAAAAAAATCACTAAATCAAATAATAGTGAGAATAGTTAAACAAAAAATTTCCTTTATTCATCAAAGACAAAGTTGCTGGAGAATTTTTTTCTCCAGCAGCTTTCTTCATATAGAAAACCACAAGCTATGCTTGTGGAAGAATAGAGCCGTAGCGTTGAAACGGTAGAAAAAGAACCTCCTTTTGCTATAATTAGAAGCGGGTAACGCCAACCGCATACTAAAGCAAAAGGAGGTTCATCCAATATGGACGAGAAAAGTTTATCACATACGAGCTGGAATTGCAAATATCATATTGTGCTTGTGCCGAAATATCGCAGAAAAGTGATATATGGAAAGTTGAGAAAAGATATTGGCAAGATATTAAGAATGCTTTGCGATTATAAGCATGTGGAAATCATAGAAGCCCATGCGATGCCGGATCATATCCATATGCTTGTGTCGATACCGCCCAAACTTGCCGTAGCAGATTTCATGGGGTAAGAGTACGCTCATGATATTCGAGCGACATGCAAACCTAAAATACAAATACGGAAGGAGAGTGTTCTGGGCGAAAGGATATTACGTAAATACAGTAGGTGGAAATGAAGCCAAGATCCGCAAATACATTCAGGAACAAGAGCTCAACGATCAGATGTGCGACCAGTTGAGCTTCAAGGAATACGAAGATCCATTCAAGAATGTAGCTGACTTCGATGACGACGATTCGCCAGAAGTGCCTACAGATAGTATGAGAAAGTAAAAGCGACGTCAGTGTGCGGTTGACGTCGCTCATTGTGCGCCTTTAGGCGCGGCTGGTATTATGGCCCCTATGGGGCCGTTCTGCAAACCCCGCGTTTTCACGCGGGGTTATGATTATGCTCGCTTAAAACTTGAGGGCATTGGTTTGCGTGGCCGTATATGCCCGTTAATCGCACCGTTCCAGCTTTTTAGCTTTTGCAAAGAACAGCCAGAGCAGTGCCGTGCATCCCACCATGCAGGCAGGCATGATGAGGAAGGAGGTCCGGTAGCCGATGGCATCCACCAAGCTGCCAAACACGGCATTGAAGAGGATATCCGCCAGCGAAGCCACACTCAGCACCAGACCCGATGCAGAGGAAGCTGCGTGACTAGGCCAGTATCGCGGGATCAGCATGACAAGGGTCGGATACAGGATGGAGAACAGCAGACCGCTGACTGCCAGGAGCCACAGACCCGGTGCACCCAGCAGAACACCTGCGGTGTACAGAACCGCAGCGCTTGTGGCGAAGAGCCGCAGGCAGCGGTAGATGCCCAGCTTATCCACCAGACTGCTCAGCACCAGACGCCCCACCATCACACAGCCGAAGAAAACAGCGGTAAAGTTTGCCGCCTGTCCCATGGGCACTTCCAGTGCATTGGTAGCATAGCTCACCAGCCAGTTCATAATGCCATGTTCTGCAATGAAATACAGGCCGATGATCAGCACCAACGACAGAAATGCCGGACAGCTCATGATCTCCTTGGGCGATACCTTCCCCTCCGTTTTGTGCTCCTGCACTTCCGGCATGGGGAACAGCACGAACAGCACCATGGCCACTGCGCCAATGGCCAGCAGCCCCCATGCCACGGTGTGCCAGCTGGAAATATCCGTAGCCCAGTTGCCAATGATGCTCTGGCTGCCGCTGGTGCCGATGCCCTGAATGAAGAACAGGAAGTTCACAAAAAAGCCGGGCGCAACGGCAAACATACCGGTCGTGATCAGGTTCATGTTGGTGTTCAGCAGTGTGGATGTGCCCATGGCAAAAAACATTCCCACAAGCAGCAGCAGATAGGAGTCCGTAGTGGCAAACAGCAGCATGGCTGCGCTCCACAAAAAGGTATACAGCAGCATGGCCTTGCGGCGGCCCAGAATATCCACCCCGAAGCCGCCGACGGCCAGAAACACGAGGTTGCCGATGTAGCTTACGGTGACGATCTGGGACAACTGGGCGGTACTCAGCTGGAAGTGGGCAGAGAAGATCGTGGAAAAAATGCCCCGCATGGCATCGTTCGCGCCCAGACCCACCATCAGGATCAGGAACGCGGCAAACGTGATGATGTTCTTTTTCTTGTTCATTGGTTTGTCCCTCAAAAAAAGCCGCCGCCCGGCCCGACCCGGCAAAAGGGGCCAGCGCCGATGCGGCGGCTTGCTCATTATTGATAGGCGGCTCAGCCCAGTTCGATGCTCTGGTACTCCGGGGCGGCAGCCTCAGCAGTCAGACCCATGGTCTGCACGTTGGTGCAGTTCTGAGTAAGAAGCGCCTGTGCGAAGTCCGAACGGTCCTCGCCTGCAAAGCCCAGCGTGGAGTTCCGGACGGTGACGCCATCCACCCAGCGCAGGAACATGGCTGCACTCTTCTGATGCAGCATGCCTTCCTTTTCAGGCGGAATGGGACGCAGATCGTACATTCCGCGCTCCCACTTGCTGGTAGCTTCCAGACAGACGTTGACATTTTCAAACAGAACGTTCTTGATGTGATTCTCCTCGTTGCCGGAGAGGAACACACCGTTCTCACCCTTGCAGGTGACATTGAAGAAGCGAACATTCTCGATGCTGCCGCTGTGGGTGTTGGCGTTCCGGTCGTGGGTCGTCATCACGATAGGCTCCGCGCAGCCCCACCAGCACTCGGCAAAGCGGCGGGTCTCGATCATGATGTTGGAGAAGCTCACGTTCCGCACACAGCCGCCGTCGCGAATCTGGATGGACAGACCCCGGTTGGTTCCGGTGATGATGCAGTTATCCACCAGAATATTCTCGAAATCTGCCACGCCCTCTGTGCCGATCTTGATCGCGGCACTGGTAGAGGTCAGCGTGCAGTTGGAGATGATGACGTTCTTGGTGGGGCCGTACTCGTTGTTGCCTGCTGTGGTCTTGAGGCAGATGCAGTCATCTGCACACTGGACATGGCAGCCGATGATCCGCACATTGGTGGAGTGATCCGGATCGATACCGTCGGAGTTGGTGCAGTCCAGCGGGTTCAGCACCCGGATGTTGGAGATCAGCACATCGTTGCATCCGGCAGGGTGCAGCGTCCAGAACGGAGAGTTCTGCAGTGTCACGTCATGGAACGAGATGTGGTTGCAGTGCTCCACATACACCATGGTGGGACGGGGGTAGAAATCACCGTTGAAGTAGTAACGGCTTGCCCGCTTCATAAAGGCATAAACATTGCCGTCCACTGCGCCCTGACCCGTGATGGAGAAGTTGTCTGCATCCTTGGCGTGAATAAAGGTGTAAGCCGGTTTTGCCACCGGACGATCCACGGCCTTTGCGCCGGAAACTGCTGCCACGGAAGCATCATCGCCGTTGGGGTTGAAATAGGTGGAGATATCGGAGTGCGCTTTCAGAAGGGCGCCCTGTTCCAGATGCAGCTCTACGTTGCTTTTCAGCTCGATAGAACTGGAATAGTAGGTATGACCGCCCTCCAGTACAACGCGGCCGCCGCCTGCTGCGTTGCAGGCATCAATGGCAGACTGGATTGCAGCGGCATCATTGGTTGCGCCATCGCCGACAGCGCCATACTTGGTGACTGAATAAACCATGAAAACTTGCTCCTTTTCACATTATCAGACTGCGCCGAACAGGGTGGGCAGCGCCATGGAGAACCAAGGCACATAAGCTACCAGCATCAGTGCCACGAAGATCGCGGCATAGAACGGCAGGATCGGTTTGATCATGTCCTCCATGTCCATATCTGCCACCGAGCAGCCGCTGAACAGTGCGCTGCCAACGGGCGGGGTGATGTTGCCGATACCCAGGTTCATGACCATCATGATACCGAAGTGGATGGGGTCCATGCCGAAGGACTGGACAACGGGCAGGAAGATCGGGGTGAAGATCAGGACAGCCGGGGTGATGTCCATGAAACAGCCAACCACCAGCAGGACAAGGTTGATGATGAGCAGGATGACGTACTTGTTGCTGGAAACGCTGATCAGTGCGTTGCCGATGGCGCTGGGCAGGCCGGTGAAGCTCATGACAAAGCTCATGACGTTGGAGCCGGCGATCAGGAACATGATGACAGCGGTGGTCTCGCAGGCGTCCAGCAGGATCTTGGGCAGATCCTTGATCTTGATGCTGCGGTAAACAACGATGGACAGGAACAGGGTGTAGGCAACAGCCACGGCAGCGGACTCCGTTGCAGTAAAGATGCCGGACATAACGCCGCCGACGATGATGACGATCAGCAGCAGGCTGGGGATGGCGTCCACGAAGTACTTGAAGAAAACGGAAGCCGGAACCTTACCAGCAGTGGGATAGTGGTTCTTCTTTGCGATGACATACGCCACCACCATGCAGGCCAGTGCCCACATCAGGCCGGGAATGTAGCCGGACATGATCATGCCCACCACAGAGCAGCCAGCCAGCACCGGATAGATGATCAGGATGCCGGAAGGAGGAATGATCAGACCAGTAGGTGCGGAAGCGATGTTGACGGCAGCAGCAAACTTTTTATCGTAGCCTTCCTTCTCCTCCATGGGGATCAGAACGCCGCCGATGGCAACGGAAGCTGCAACGGAGGAACCAGACAGAGAGCCGAACAGCGTGTTGCCCAGAATGTTGGTGTGCGCCAGACCACCGGGGATGCGGCCGACCAGAATTTTTGCGAAATCGATCAGTTTCTGTGCAATGCCGCCGGTGTTCATCAGAACACCGCAGAGGATGTAGAACGGGACAGCCAGCAGCGAGAAGCTGTCAACGCCGCCCACCATGCGCTGGCTGGCAACGAAAGTGCCCAGATCCAGAGACAGGGTGGAGGCCATGGTCACGACCGACGAAATGATGATACTGACCGAGACCGGGACGCTCAGCGCCAGCAGCAGCGCAAACGTGCCGATCAGGAGCAGACCGACTTGAAAAGTACCCATTTTAGGTTCGTCCTCCTTTTTTATGCTTCTTTGGCAGACTCTGCCTTGGGGCCCTGCTTCATATCGCGCAGATCCTCACCGATGAAGATGAGCGCGTAGAAGATGAACAGGATGGCACCCACAGGGACGCTGGCGTAGATCAGGGGCATGGGCAGCTGCAGCGCAGCGCTCAGCTGATCCGCAGCGGTGTTGACAAGGCGCGTGCCGCCGCCGATCATGACAACAACGCAGAACAGGATGACCATAGCCTGCACAAAGATATCCAGGATCTTCTGGCCCTTGAAGGACAGACGCTTGCTCAGCGCGGTGATTGCCAGATGCTTGCGGCGGCCGTATGCGTAAGCACCGCCCACCATGGTCACCCAGATCAGCAGATAACGCAGCGCTTCTTCGGTCACGGTGCTGGGGTTGTTCAGGATGTAGCGGGTGATGACCTGCCAGCAGACAGCAATGACCATGACACCCATGATAATGGTGCTGAGGACCTGAATGATCTTATCGATCAGGCCACGGAATTTAACGATCAACATGGTATGCTTCCCTCCTCATCAAGCCTGTACATAGGACAGGAAGTCCTCGTAATAACGGGCATTGTCGGCGCTCTTAGCACAGAACTCGTCGCGCAGGGACTGGGTAGCCTCGATAAAGGCCGTCTTGTCGATGGTGTAGAACTGGACGCCCATCTCCTTGGCACCGTCAATGTTCTCCTGCACCAGATCCTGCCATACGGCCTCGTGTGCTTCGTTGCCCTGGGTCATGCCGTTTACGATGGCGCTCTGCTCGGCCTCGTCCAGGCTTTCCCAAGTCTCGGTGGAGATGATCACGATATCGGGCACCATCTGGTGCTGGGTGTAGGTGTAGCTCTTGCAGACCTCACCATGGCCGTCCTGCACCAGAACTGTCTCGTTGTTCTCTGCGCCGTCAATAATGCCCTGCTGCAGACCGGTGTAGGTCTCGCCGCTGGACATGGGCGTTGCACTGCCGCCCATGGCACGGATCATGGCAATGGACGTGGGGCTGTCCTGGGTGCGGATCTTCAGACCCTTCAGGTCTGCGGGGCCTTCACAGGGGCCGTCTTTGGTGGTGTAGATGCTGCGGGAGCCGGAATCGAACCAGCCGATGGCAAAGAAGCCCTGATCGTAGGTGCTCTTGAAGATCTCCTGCACTGCTTCGCTCTGGTTCATAACGGCAAAATACTGCTCGGTGCTCTCGAACACATACGGCATCGAGAAGATGGCGTATGCGCTGTTGAACTGCTCCATGCTGGAAGCAGAGACCTTTGCAATATCCAGAACGCCGGCCTTGACCAGCTGGATCATTGCTGCGTTGTCGCCCAGCTGACCATTGGGGTAAACGCTGAAGGTCAGGTCGGATTCAGCAGAAGCAACTTCCGTCATCTTCTGCAGTCCAACGTTGACCGGGTGCGTTTCGCTGTGGCTGTGTGCCACCAGCAGATGCTTGGAGCTCAGGCCGTCTGAAACCGAGCCGCTGCATCCGGTGAGCGACAGGCTTGCGCCTACGGCAGCAAGACCTGCAGCAGCCAGAAAGCTGCGGCGAGTAATACGTCTTGTTCCTATCATGATTGACATCTCCAGTTTTCTTTGTTTGATTGACTGCGTACAAAACCGGTTTTGATCTCCTGTCGGTCAGAGTGAAATTTATCCCTTCCGCAAAGGGCTTCAGGCTGCGCATTCCCTACTATTTCCGTTCTGCCATGTACAACAGGCTTTCTGTCAATAAAAATAGCGCAAACACGTTGTAATGTACAGGCCTTTTTTGGTAAAAACCTTGCATTTCTTGGTATAATCCAGCCTTTTTTGCAAAATTGTTGGTATTTATTGGTCAAAACATTGCATATATTGGTACATCGTGTTATGATGAACTAGCCCAAAAGAATTTTTTGACCGGAGGTATTTTTCTGTGAAAGTCATCAAAACCGATAAACATTACATGGCCGAGCCGGATTTTGAGATCGACCATTACAAGGACGCCAGCTATCCCCCGGTCGCTTCTCATTACCATGAATTCTATGAGATTTTTCTCTTTGTCAGCGGAAATGCGGATTATGTTGTCCACGACAAAATGTTCCGGCTCAAACCGGGAGACCTGCTGATCATCCCACCTGCCATTATGCACCATCCCATCTTCCGGGACTTTGAGATCCCCTATGAGCGGTATGTGTTGTGGCTCAGTCCTCCGGCTTTTGATACCATGAAAAAGATCGACCCGGACATCGATTACTTTCTCCGTCCGGGTCATGCAAAAACATTTTTGATTCGGGATAGCGTGGACAGTTCCCGCGCCCGCTTCGGGCAGTTTGAGGCCCTGACCCACGCTTACCGGGAGGAAAGCCTGTGTTACCACAGCGAGGGCATGGCCGATATCCTCCGCATCCTCATTGGCATCAACCGTTCCTTATATAATCGGGAGCACGTTTTTGCCAAGGCGCAGAAACCAAGCGTCCTGAGCAACGCCCTGCATTATATCGATCTGAACCTCAGCGGCGATCTTTCACTGGACACGGTGGCAAAGGCGCTTTTCATTGATAAATACAATTTTTCCCACATGTTCAAGCAGAATATGCAGATCAGCTTTTACCAGTATGTCATCCAGCAGCGGCTGCTGGAAGCCAAACGGCTGCTCATGAAAAAAGAGCCGATCTCTTCCATCCCGGCCAAATGCGGTTTTTCTGATTATAACGCCTTTTACCGATCCTTCAAAAAGAATTACGGTGTCAATCCGCGCGAATATGTCGCTTACCACATAAAGGCCATCCACGGTGAAGTTGGCGGCTTGTCTCTTGATATCGACCACCAGAGCACAGAATCCTGATAGGTTCCTCTGATTTCCGTCCTTTTTTCCGTCCTTTTTATAGAATTACAGCCTTTTTCTTCTTGGCGGCAGCAGGCGGCCTTGCCGTTTTATCTCCACCGACTTGGCGGCATTGATTTGCGTGGCTGCACACCAAAACCAAGTCTAGGTCCAGGAGGACACTACTATGATGAAACTGCTTTCCTGCCGCTACAACATGGATACCGCAATTCAACTTTTTAATGTAGCAGCTACATCGTTGGATTGCGTATCGCCAATATACTATTTATATGTTGCACTGATTTTTATCTCGTTACGGTTTCGCAATAAGACCAAAGTGGCGGGTATCACGATGATCCCCCACCACTTTAGCCAAGTAAATTTTTACTTTTGAATCGTAAAACGGAACGAGGTTCCCTTCTCCACCGCAAAGCAGTCGTCTGCATGGGGCTTTGCGCCCCAGCTATTGTCGCCGCCAACACCGCGCTGGAAGGCAGCGCAACGGACAACCGTCTTATTGTCGTCCCGGGGCAGCTCATAGAGATGGCGGGCATTTTCCAGCTCATGGGGCGTATAGGGCAGTGCCGAGAAGGTCATGCTGTCCCCTGCAAAGCCGATGCCTATGTTCAATCCGCTGCCGGTGACCGCTGCGCTGTACACGTCGGTGCGGCTGCCGCACTCCTGCGGATAGACCGGGGTGTTCTGAGCAAAATCCTGCCGGACATTGTAGCTCCAAGCGCCCATTTTGCCGCCTGCGGTGCGGTCGGCGGTGGTTTCCCGGGGGCCAAGACCCAGATAGGATACCTCGGTCAGCTCCCGGCGCAGCGGGAAGAGCAGACCGAACTCCGGCAGTTCAGTGCGCGCGCCCTGCCATGTCATGGTGATGTCACAGCGGCCTGCGCCGTCAATGGCAAAATCAATGGGAAGCGTCTGCCCATCTGGCAGGGTGTAGTTTGCGCGGACGATGACGAACTCATCCTTTGCTTCGGCAGTCAGATTATCGCACCGGGCGTAGAGACCGGCGGTTTTCCAGAAGGCAAATGTAAAAGGTTCTGCGCAGCCCTCGTCGTTGTTGGTGGGCGCACGCCAAAAGTTGGGGCGCACGGTATCGTCCAACAGCTGCACACCGTTGTAGCGGATGGACACAAGGCCCTTGCCGCGGCCAAAGATGTACTCGAAGCCCTTGCCCTTCACGCCGATGTTGCAGTCCATCTCCACCAGCTGCGGGGCGGGCAGGGTCAGCCGGGCGGCGGCGTAGTTGTGCCATACCTGCCCAAAGGCAGCTTCATAGCCCGCCGGGATGCCGGGCAGCGCAGCCCGCTGGATGGCGGTAACGGTCATGCAGGCAAGCCCTGTCTCCGGCAGAGCGAACGGGAACGGAATGCGCACTTGTTCACCCGGTTTGCAGTCTGCCCGCAGCACCGCGCGACGCTCCGGCTTGCCGTTGACCGAGGATGCAAACACAAGGTCGTAGGCGCTCAGGTCGGTAAAGAGGTTCCGGTTTTCAATCACGGCTTCGGTGTCGGTCAGGGTGATTTTCAGCGGTGCATAAGCCGCCTTGACCGCATCCATCTTAGGGGTGTTACGGCGGTCGGGCAGCACAAGACCGTCCACGCAGAATTCCCGGTCGGTGGGGCGGTCGCCGAAGTCGCCGCCGTAGGCAAAGCAGGGCTTGCCGTCCGGGTCAGTGACCGCGATGCCGTGGTCCATGTACTCCCAGATGAACCCGCCCTGATACAGCGGTTCTTCGTAGGCATACTCGGTGTAGTCGGTGATGCCGCCGCAGCTGTTGCCCATGGCGTGGCTGTACTCGCACATGATAAAGGGCTTTTCCGGGTGCTCTGCCAGAAACTTTTTGATGTCTGCCACCGGGGTATACATCTGGCTTTCCATATCGGAGGTGGCGGGGTATTCCCGGTTCCAGAAAATACCCTCGTAGTGCACAAGGCGGCTGGGGTCGGTGCGGCGGAAGTATTCGCTCATCTCCCACAGGGTCTTGCCGCCGTAGCTCTCGTTGCCGCAAGACCAAATCAGGATTGCCGGATGGTTTTTGTCCCGCTCCAGCATCGCCTCGGCGCGGGCAAGCACATTTTCCCGCCACTCCGGGCGCGCACCGGGCAGCGTCCACTCGTCCGAGCCGTCCGCGCCCAGCTTCTGCCATGTGCCGTGGGTCTCCAGATTCGTCTCCCCGATGACGTACAGGCCGTATTCATCGCAGAGCTGCAGAAAATACGGGTCATCCGGGTAGTGGCTGGTGCGCACGGCATTGACGTTGTGGGCCTTGAGGTTCTTTACATCCCACAGCATCTCTTCCCGGCTGACGGTGCGGCCGGTGCGGCAGCTCCACTCGTGGCGGTTGACGCCCTTGAACACGATGCGCTGGCCGTTCAAAAGTATCTGGCGGTCTTTCAGCTCAAACTTACGCAAGCCGACTTTCAGGCCGGTGCGCTCCACCAGAGCGCCCTCGCGCAGCAGGGCGATTTCTGCCTCGTACAGGTTCGGCTGCTCGGCACTCCACAGGGCGGGGTCAGTCACCGCAAAGGTAAAGGAAACGTCCTGCACGTCCTCTTCCACGTCCGGGTCGGCCTCACCCTTGCCGAACACCACGCCGCTGTCGTATTCCGCAGGCTCGCCCACCTCAGCAGACTGCTGCTGCCCATTGAACACCACCGACACCGTTCCCGCGCCGCTGACCTTGCAATCAAAGGTGACGGCAGCACTGGAAAAATCATCTGCAAAGCTCTGCTTCACAAAGACGTCCTCGAGGTGAACTTCCGGCTTTGTGAACAGCTCCACGGAGCGGAATAAGCCGCTCATGCGCCAGAAATCCTGATCTTCCAGCCAGCTGCCGGAGGAGAAACGGTACACCTGCACCGTCAGGGTATTTTCGCCGGGGTGGACGGCGGCGGTCATGTCAAATTCAGCGGGAGTGAAGGTATCCTCGGTGTAGCCGATGTAAACGCCGTTGCACCAGACGGCGGCGGCACTGTCGGCACCGTTCAGACGCAGGTAGCAGCTTGCCCAGCTTTCCGGCAGGGTGAAACTACGCTGGTACTCTCCAATGGGGTTATAATCCTGCGGAATCTGGCCGGGGTGCAGCTTTTCGTGGCCGTCCCACGGGTACTGGGTGTTGACGTAATGGGGCGTGCCGTAGGGCTGGCCGGGCTTTTGCAGGCTCTGCATCTGGATAAAGCCGGGCACAGTCAGGGTATCCCAGTCCGTAAAGGGTGCGGTCAGGTTTTCCGCATAGCGAAAGTTCCACTCGCCGTCCAAGCTGACGGTCAGGGGCAGTTCGGGGCTGCTCTGGTCGGCAAAGTGGGCATGGAAGGGCAGACGGTTCTGCTGGAAAATTTCCGGGTCGGCCAGAAGCGCCGGGGTAATGGGATGATTCAAAGGCATACATATCACCTCGCAGCATTTTCTGCTTTTATTATAGCACAGGATATAAGAAAAACAGCCGCACAAAACGACTGTTTTTCTGGAGAGAAACGGCATCAGTCCGCTTCGTCAAGGATCTCGGTGTCCAACACCGTGTGCCCCTTGGGGATATGGTACTTCACGGCGGGCAGATGGACGTTGGTAAAATACAGGCTGGTGTTGGGGTCGCAGCCGATGACCACTGCCTCTCCCCTGCCGCGCACGGTGCAGCGCAACGTGTCGCAATGGGCTTCAGCGGTATCGTTTTCCACGCTTTCGGCGTAGCCCGGTGCAAAATTGGGCACGGCAAAACCGCAGTCGTAGGCTTCGCAGTCGAAACTGCTGTCAATCTCGTGATGGCGGCGGTGGCCGGTGGCCGTGGGGGTGATGGTAGTGGTCACCTCAATGCCGGGGAAGGGCGACCACTGCGCAGTCACAGCCCCGGCTTCAATTTCCCACGTTTTGCTCACCTTGCGCACAAACACGTTGTCGTCGATGACAAAGGCCAGCATACTGTCGGGAGCCGCCTGATTGAGCACCTCCCGGCTGCGGGAGGCGCAGAAGCCAAAGCGGGTATCGTAGGCAAATTTTGCGTACTTTTCCGGGAACTGTCCGTGGCCATGCCCCTCGTTGACACCGGCGGCATAGGCCGTTACCCGCCCCGCCCGGCGCTGCACCAGCATATTGGCGTATGGCATGGGCTTGAGCCGCTCCAATGCGGGCATGGGCGCGGCTTCGGCAGACCAGAAGGGGTGGTCATCCGGCAGAGCAAGCAACAAAAAGCTCTTCATGCCCCAGTAGGGGCTGCCGGGGGCGTTGTACCGCTCGGCCATGTACATCTGCGGGTAGCAGTAGCCGATGGTCAGGATGCCGTCCCGGTCGAACATTTTCTGCCCCAGCCACCAGTTGAAGTTGCGGACGATGAGCCCTTTCATCACCGGCAGGGGCAGCGGTTCCAGCCCTGCCCAGATGCAGGCCGCCCAGAAGCTGTTCTGGGCAAAGCGGTAGGTCAGGCTGCGGCCAAAGGGCAGCGCTGCACCGTTGGCATCGAACCAGTAGACGAACTGCTGCGCGAACAGCTGGGCGCGCTGGCGGTAAAGGGCAGCACGCCGGGGGTCGGTATCTGCGGCAAATTTAGAGTACAGCAGTCCGTAATACTGGATGGCCCACGGGATGTAGTAATCCTTCTGCACCGAGGCGCCATCGGTGGACCAGCCGTCGCCGCTGTAATAGCTGTCGATTTTGCAAAGACCGTCCTCCAGCAGCTCCGGGCTGTAAGGCATCCCCACGCTTTTCAGGGCAAGGTTTACAAAGATGCGGAAAAACTGCCAGTTGCAGTCCGGGATGGTGTGGGCGTTGATCTGCCCCAGCCATGCGGCAAGGTTCTGTTTTTCGGTGTCAGAAAGCGGGGTCCACAGCTTTTCCGGTGCGGTGAGGATGCCGCAGGCAATGGCAGCCATCTCCACATAACACTGGTCGTACTCCCCGGTGGTGCCCCAGTATTCGGGGTTTTCCGGGTCGGCGCCGGCGGCAAGACCCTTGCGGTAGATTTTTTCAAATTCCGGGTCAGAGCCGCCACCTACCCAGAAGGGCACCAGCGCCCACAGCGGGCGGCTGAAGGCTTCCAGCTCAATGGCATTTTGGTTGTAGGTCACGCCCGTCTCGCCCAGATGCAGCCGGGCACAGCCTGCGGAATAATAAGGCTTGAGCGGGTCGAGAAATTTGTGCATCAGTGCGGTAAAATCCGCTTTGGTCTGCAAGTTCATCACCAGTACATCTCCCAATCTTTGGTCAGGCGGGTCAGCGCCTCCATGTAAAAATAATCGCCCCAGCTCGTACATTCATCCACGCCCTCCGGGGTGCAGGTGTTGTAGGGGCTTTTTTTGCTGTAAGTGCCGTGCAGCAGCTGGCCGGAGCCGAGGGTGCCGGGCTTTACTGCGTAGTTTGCGGCAAGGCTGGCCAGCATCTGCCGTGCCAGCGTGCGCCACTGGGCAGCTTCTGTTTCGTCCACATACTTTGCCGCTTCCAGCAGGCCGCAGGCCACGATGGCCGCAGAGGAGGAATCCCGGGGTTCGCCGCTTTCCGGGGCAAAGAGCATATCCCAGCAGGGGATCATATCCTCCGGCAGGCGGGAAAGGTAAAACGCCAGCGCTTTGCGGAACACATCCAAAAACTTTTCATCGTGGGTGTAGGTGTAGCCAATGGCGCTGCCGTACACGCCCCACGCCTGTCCCCGTGCCCAGAAGCTGTCGTCCTTGTAGCCCTGACAGGTGCGGCCGCCCTTGGGGGTGCCGTCCGGGTTCATAAAGAAGGTGTGGTAGGTGCTGCCGTCCGGCCGGAAGGAGTTTGCCAGCGTAGTGGCGGTGTGGGCGGCGGCGATCTCGCGGTAGTGGTCGCTGCCGGTCACCTGCGCTGCCCAGTACAGCAGCGGCACGTTGAGCATACAGTCAATGATATAGCGGTAGTTGCCGGGGTCGTCCATGGTGCCCCATGCCTGCAAGAAGCGGCCGCTGGGCTGGTAGCGGGTCAGCAGCTGGTCGGCGGCGGCAATGGCGGCGTTTTTGCCCTTTTCGCTGCCCACCAGCTTCCACGCTGCCACGCAGGTGGGGCTGTACAAAAAGCCCATGTCGTGGTGGTCCACCTCCACCTTGCGGGCAATGCGGTCCGCAAAGCTGTCCACTTGAATGAGGGCGGCGGTCTTGAATTTTTCCTCCCCGGTGGCTTCGTAGGCCAGCCAGATTTCCCCCGGCCAGAAGCCGCAGGTCCACTGGTTATTGGCACAGCCGGGGTAGATATTGTTCACGCTGGAATGGTTCTGGCACTGGTAGGTGTACAGGGGCAGATTGGTCTCCACCTGCTTGCAAGCATCGGCCAGTGCCTGCCGTGCCTCGGCGTCGGTCATAGCGTGGTTCTGGTAGGTTTTCATCATGATTACTCCTTAAATCCAAACGTAGGTATCTCTGCCCACCGCTGGCGCAGAAAGTGCATACCCAGCTTGGGGCGGCGGTCCCGGGTGAACAGACCCTTTTTGTTGCCGTCCACCCGCATGGGGCCCTGCACGGTGTCGTAGTCTGCAAAGTTCCAGACAAATTCTCCCACAAACCACGGGCGCTTGTCAAACTCTGCATCCAGACGGCGGTAGAACTCCGCCTGAAACTCCTCACTGAACATCTCGGCTCCGGCGGTGTGCAGACCTGCCACGGTGTCTGCGCCGTATTCGCTCATCATCACGGGCTTGTGCTGCTCTGCCCAGAAATCCATTTCCTGATTCAGGCCATAGCAGGCGGCGTCCATGTCGCCGGAAAGGTTGTACCAGCCGTAGTAGCGGTTGATGCAGACGATATCCATGGTGCGGGTGGTGATATCCTTGGTGTAGTCGTTCTGGCAGCAGACGAGGGTGACCGGGCGGTTCTGCGGGTCCAGCTGATGTGCCAGCTCATACAGCGGGTGCCAGTAATCGTAGGCATCCTGCGGGAAGTGCTCCAGATCCGGCTCGTTGCCAAGGCTCCACAGCACCACGCAGGGGTGGTTTTTGTCCCGATGGATCATCTCGGCAAGCACCTGCCGGTGATGCTCCGCAAGGGGATATTCCTTGTAAGGATTCACCGCCGCCCCGCCGCCGATACCCACCGCCGGGGTCTCGTCCATGACCAGAATGCCCTCCCGGTCGCACAGGTCGTAGAACTCCTCAGCGTAGGGGTAGTGGCTGGTACGCACCGCGTTGGCGTTTGCCCAGTGGATCAGATTCACGTCCTTCACGTTCAGCACCGGGTCAAAGCCGCGGCCGTGGGCGGTAAAGTCCTCGTGCTTGCAAAAGCCCTTGAAATAGAGCGGTTTTCCGTTCAAAAGCACCTGTGTGCCCCGCACCTCAATGCTGCGCACGCCAAAGGTCTGATCGTAGACGTCTGCCCCGCAGGTGATGTGCAGGGTGTACAGGTAGGGCGTGCCGGGTCTGGGCTCCCAGAGATGCACCTCCGGGATGGTGATCGTGCCTTCTGCACCCTCGGCGCTTGCAACGGCGTTGCCGTCCGCATCCAGCACCATGACATGGACAGGCGCGCTGCCGGTGGTTTTGACCGCGTACTGCACCGTGCCGTCCACGGCGGGCACTACGGTCACATCCTCGATATACTCTTTGGGGGTGGTGTAGAGCCACACTGGTCGGTGGATGCCCGCATAGTTGAAAAAGTCAAAGTTCGGGCGGTTCTGGGGTGCGGCGGCGCGCTTGGCGGCTTCCACGCTGGGGATGCCCGCGTTGTCCGAGCCAAAGAAGGCCAGTTGTCCGTCCTCGTTGCCCACAGGCAGGGTGCTGTGGTTTACCCGGTTGTCGCAGGCGACGGTCAGCAGCACCGTCTCGCCGGGGTGCAACAGGGCGGTAACGTCTGCTTCAAAGGGGGTAAAGCCGCCCTTGTGCTGTGCGATAAGCTGGCCGTTCAGCCAGACGTTTGCCGTGTGGGTCACCGAGCCGAACCGCAGCACCACCCGCTGCCCGGCGCAGAAAGTGGGCAGGGTAACTTTGCGCTGATACCATGCCCAGCCGTAGTGGCGGCGCAGGGCGGTGGTCTGGTCGTTCTGGTCGTTGTAGCTGGCGGGCACGGCGATGGGCTGGGCATCCGGCAGGGGCTTTGCGGGATCGAACTGGTCTTCCACGCAGCTGCCCAGCGCAAACGCCCATGTGCCGTCAAGGCTCAGCTTCAAGCGCGCTTCATTCTGTTCAGGATATAACATAACACTTTCTCTCTATTTCTGCAAAAAATGCGGGGCGCGGGTACTGCCCACGCCCCGCTTACGGGTGATTTGTTTAGCCCTTGATGCCGGTGGATGCCACGCCCTGCACAAAGTACTTCTGCAGGGAGAGGAACACGATCAGCACCGGGATCAGTGCCACCACAGAGGCCGCCATGATCAGGCCGTACTCTGCAGAATACTGGGTGATGAACATACGCAGACCGATCTGGATGGTCTTGAGTTCGGTCTTGGTCAGGTAGATCAGGGGGCCAAGGAAGTCGTTCCAGGTGTTCACGAAGGTGAAGATGGTCAGGGTGGACAGGGCGGGCAGGCTGAGGGGCAGCATGATGTGCCACCAGATGCCGTACTCGCTCAGGCCATCAATGCGGGCAGCCTCACACAGCTCGGTGGGCACGCCCTCGTAGAACTGCTTCATCAGGAACACGCCGAAGGCGCTGAAGGCCTGCAGGCACATAATGGCCAGATGGGTGTTGTTCAAATGCCACGAACTCATCATCATGAACTGGGGCACCATGTAGGCCTGCCAAGGCACTGCGATGGTGGCAATGTAGCCGAGGAAGAGCGCGTTTTTGCCCTTGAACTGCATCTTGGCAAAGGCGTAGGCTGCAAAGGAGGAAGTGAACAGCTGCAACAGGGTGACCACCACGGTGATCTTGACCGTGTTTTTCACAAAGGTCAGCAGCGGGATCTGGGTCCAGATGTCCACATAGTTCTGCCAGCGGGGATTTTTGGGGATCCACTGGATGGGGAAGCCGAACACGTCCTTATTCAGCTTAAAGGAGGAGGACAGCATCCACAAAAAGGGCAGCAGCATACAAGCTGTGATGACGATGAGGAAGAAATAGATCAGGAACTTGGAGATGAAGTTGCGGCGCTTCTGAGAGGCTTCGGTCTTGATAATAGCAGCAGACATAGTTCTTCCTCCTTTCTCAGTTCTCGCCCTTGGAGCCGCGGAACTGGATGATGGTAACGATCAGCACCAGTACGAACAGCACCATGGAAATTGCACTTGCGTAGCCGTATTTCGGGGTATTGACGAAGGCCACATTATAGATGTAATACACCAGCGTCATGGTAGCAGTGCCGGGGCCGCCCTGCGTGATCATGTACATCTGGTCGTAGACCTTGAAGCCGGAGATGGTGAGCATGATGACCACAAAGAAGGTGGTGGGGCGCAGCTGCGGCAGGGTGATGTGCCAGAACTGCTGCCAGCGATTTGCGCCGTCCAGCTCGGCGGCTTCGTTCAGGTCCGGGTTGCAGCCCTGCAGGCCTGCCAGATAGATGACCATGTAGTAGCCCATGTTCTTCCATACACTGAACAGGATGACCGTGATCATAGCGGTGTCCTTACCGGCAGCCCAGCGGGGCAGGTTTTCCACCGCCACGCCAAAGAACTGGTTCAGGATCATGTTGATGGGGCCCATGGAGGGGTTGAAGATCATATTCCACACCGCTGCCACCGCCACCAGCGAGGCAACATAGGGGAAGAACGCCACGGTGCGGAAGAAGTTGCGCAGCTTCACGTTCTGGTTCAGCAGCACAGCCATGGCCAGCGAGCAGGCCAGCGTAAGCGGCACGGTACCGATGACATAGACGACGGTGTTTTTCAGCGCCGCCTGAAAAATTTTATCGGTGGTGAAGAGCTTTACAAAGTTTTTCAGGCCGACAAATTCAATGGCGTGGCGGCCGTCCCATGCGCAGAAGGCCAGCGCAATGGCAAACACCATGGGCACCAGCGTAAACACGCAGAAGCCAATGAAGTTTGGCGCAATGAAGGAATACGCGATCAGAGAATCGCGGGTCGATTTTTTAAGCACTTTACGGGGAGTTTTATTCTGGACAGCAGCACTCGCCATAAAAGAGCCTCCTTTCCCGGAAGTATAACAGCTTTTCCAAAAAATGAGCGGGGCGGGCGCTTTGCATACCCGCCCCGCTCGGACAGGGCTTTTTTCCGATGCTCGTCATCGGAAAATGAATGGGGATCGAAAATGATGAAGAAGGAGAACCGCAAACCATTGCGGAAAACGCTTTATCAGCCGAGAACTGCGGGAACCTGATCGTTCATGTTCTGGATGCCCTCGTCCACGGTCTCGCTCATGGTCATAATGGCATCGTGCTCGGCGTTCAGAATGGTCTCGATATCAGATGCGTACTGGGTGTAGGGCATTTCCAGATAGACATTGCTAGTGGTCAGTGCATCCACAGAATTGCTGTCCTCGGGGAAGCCCTCGGTGGACTTGATGATCTCGGCGGTAGCAGCGGAGCCGCAAGCCGGGAAGGTGCCGGTCTTGGCAATGGCCTGTGCGCCCTCCTCGGAGACACACCAGTTGATGAAGTCGGCAGCGGTCTCTGCCTTGGGAGAATCGGCGTTGATGGCCAGACTGGTCACAGTGCCCAGCGTAGAACCAGCCTCTGCACCGGCGGGGTGAGGATACTTGACGATGCCCCAGTTGAACTTGGTCTCGGCATCCTTCATGTAAGCTTCCAGCGTGGAAATGAACCAGCTGCCCATGTTGACCATTGCGCACTGCTGGTTCTCAAAGGCTGCGGAGTAGTGCAGAGAAGAGGTCTTGAGGTAGCCGTAGTCCATGCAGATGCCGTCCTTCTGCTGGGCAATGACCATATCGTAGGTGGGCTTCATGAAGTCGTATTTGCCGTCGATGATGGTGTTCTTGCCGTCCAGAATAGAGAACAGAGAAGCGGCGGAGCGCCAAGTGTGGTAGTGGCAGCCATAGACCTTGGTGTCGCCGGAGCCGCTGGTCATCTTGCGAGCCAGAGCATCGTAATCTTCCATCGTCAGGTCATTGGAGGGATACTCCACACCGGCCTTATCGAACAGATCCTTGTTGTAGTACAGCACCCAGAAGTCGCTGCGGAAGGGCACGGCGTAGAAGTTGCCGTCATCGGTGGTCAGCTGCTCGATGGTGCCGTTGAAATCGCCGGTGTCGCGGGTCAGCACCTCGTTCAGGGGCTTGAGGTAGTCCAGATTGATCAGGTTTGCGTAGCCGGGGATATCCTTGACGGTCACGACATCCAGATCGGCGCTGCCGGCCAGCTGGGTAGCCAGAACGGTCATGTAATCGCTGGAGCCCAGATCCACCATCTCGATGGTCACGTCCTTGTGGCTTGCCATGTAGCCGTCGGCCATGGCCTGCCAGTAGGGGGTGGACTCCTTATCCCACACCGACCACTGCAGGGTAACAGGGCCTGCTGCTGCGGATGCAGCGGTGGAACCGGCAGTGGAGGAAGCAGCGGTGGAGCTTGCGGAAGAGCCGCCGCAGGCGCTCAGAGCAGCAGCAGCGCCGCAGGCAGCGGCAGCGGTAAGGAACGAACGACGAGAGATCTTTTTCATAAGTGTGTCCTCCTTCAGGGCAGTGTGTGTATTTCGTGCAACGGTCTCCCCCGTGCCGGGGAGCCACTCGCTTTTGTTGACACTAGGATACCGCACAAACGCAAAAACCGGAATGGAAAAATTCCGGGAAGAGTTGCAGTTTTTCTGTATCTTTTAAAAAAAGATGCACTTTCTTACACTGGAGTCTGCACTTTCTTGTTCTCTTGCACAGTTTACATCCGTAGCACAAGAAAAAAGCGTATAAAGTACACAATTTTCATGAAAAAAGTCGTTGACAAACCGCGCCGGAATCAGTACTGTATAAAGGAAAGAATGCAAAATATTACCGGAAAGGAGGCTCCGCTATGAAGAGCAGCCATCGTTTCCCGCTGCGGCGGCAGATCGTGTGGGGGATGCGCTTTTTTACCATCCTTACCTCGCTGGCCGTGGGCGCGGCGCTGTTCACCCTCTCCAACCAATATGTGCGCGCCAACTCCCTGCAGGCGGCAGAGTTCAACCTGCGGCTGGTGGCTACCTCCATCGAGACCAGTCTGGACAGCGCCGATGCTCTTTTGAACTGGGCTTCCATCGACAGCACCGTGCGGCGGTACATCTCGCAGGAAAATATCAACGGCACCCAGACCATTGCCGCCTACGAAGCCGTGCAGGAAAAATACTATTCCAGCACCCTGTACAGCCATATCCTCCGCTTTTTTATTACCAATGAAAACGACCGGCATTTGCAGTTCGGCACGCTGAACTCCTCGGCGGCGCTCAACCGCACCAGCATAAAGCAGTTTCTCCCCAAGGGGTACGGGATGCAGTTCACCACCGACCCGCTGCTGCCCGGCAGTCCGGACTGCATCGCCCTCAGCCAGCCTGTCCGCTGCGGCAAGGGCACCTTGCACCGGGGCAGCACCTACCTTGCGCTGGACACCGCCATTATCACCGACCCGGCTGCGGGCTACAACCTGACCGACGGCAGCGCCCTGTACTGGGAGATGGGCAGCCGCCTGTGGCAGATCGAAAACGGCAGCCTGACCGAGATTGAAAACCCGCTGCGGGAGGTGGACTACACCCTGCGCACCGGCAGCAATAACGGCGTGACCGAGCAGACCGCATGGCAGGGCAAGGTGCAGCTGGACGGCAAAAACTACTATGTCGTCAAGGTAACTCTGAACGGCCGCAGCGCGGCACTAGTACAGCTTTTGCCCGCAAATACCTTTTTGCTGCACTACGGCGTGTACCTGTGGCTCATCACCCTTGGCATTGCCATCATCTGGGGACTGAGCTTTTTGATGCAGCACTGGCTGGAGTGGGTCATTACCCGCCCGGTAGAGGCGCTGCAAAAGCGCATCGAGACCGTGGGCAGCGGCAACTTTGCCCCGGACCGCACGGTGGAGTGGAACAACGAGCTGGGCGACATCGGCCGGGGCATCAACCAGCTGGCTGAAAACGTGGACAGCCTGATGACCCGCCGTGTGGAGGACGAGCGCCGCAAGCAGGAGCTGGAATACCGGATGCTGCAAAACGAGGTGAACCCGCACTTTATCTACAACACCCTCAACAGCATCCGCTGGATGGCTACCATCCAGCACGCGCCCGGCATTGCCGAGATGGTCACCGCCTTTGCGCGGCTGACTAAGAGCATCTCCAAGGGTACCCAGAAGCTGGTACCTTTGCAGGAGGAGCTGGCGCTGCTCAACGATTACTTTACCATCCAGCAGTACCGCTACGGCGGCGACTTAGAGATTGAGGTCTCCCGCATTGAAAGCGAGACCCTTTGCCGGGACTGCATGATTCCCCGGTTCACCTTGCAGCCGCTGGTGGAAAACGCCATCTTCCACGGGCTGGAGCCCAAGGGCGGCCACGGCAGCGTGCTGCTGGATATCTCCACCGACTCGGATACCGGAGACGTACTGCTGCGCATTACCGATGACGGCGTGGGCATGCCGCCGGAGCTGGTGGCTCACCTTCTGGACGAGCCCGCCGAGGGTGCCGAAAAGGCTGAAAAGTTCCGTCATGTCGGCCTGTGGAACGTGAACCGCCGCATCCGGTATTCCTTTGGCGAGGGTTACGGCCTGACCATTGAAAGCGAAGAGGACGTGGGCACCGAGGTCACCATCCGGCTGCCCTATCAACAGAAAGGAGACAGCCATGCTGCGGATATTACTGGTGGATGATGAGCCGCTGGTGCTCATCGGCCTGCAAGGGATGCTGGAATGGGAAAAGCTGGGCTATACGGTCTGCGGCACCGCCCGCAACGGCAAGCTGGCGCTGGAACTCATTGAGCGGGAGAAGCCGGATATCGTCATTGCCGACGTAAAAATGCCGGTGATGGACGGGCTTACCCTTGCCCGCACCTGCCGGGAACGCAGCGCCCTGCCCGCCTTTATCATGCTGACCAGCTTTGAAGAATTTGGTTACATCAAGCAGGCCATGGGTGCCGGGGTGGTGGATTATCTGGTCAAACTGGACCTGACCCCCGAGAACCTGCAAACCGCCCTTGCCAAGGCCGCCGAAAAGGTAAAAAAGGAGCGCGCTTTGCTGGGCGAATTGTCGGCACAGGAAAACCTTGCTGAGAGTGTGCGCAGCTATCAGGAGCGTTTTTTCGTGCGGCTGTACGCCGGGCTGTTCCCGGACGAAGCCGCATTGGAGCAGCCTTTGCAACACATGGAGCTGAACCTTGCAAGCGACGCCTACCTTGTAGCCAGCTGCGAGATCATCGCCAACACCGCCCTTACCCCCGCCCAGCAGCTGAAGCTGAGTTTTTCCTGCGGGCGGATGCTGGAGACCACCCTGCAAAACTACCTGCCCTGCTATGTGACCGGGGCGGATGCCATGCGCTGCAATGTGCTGTTCTGCCTGACCGATGCCCAGTGCCAAAACTACCGGACGGTGCTGCGCCCGCTGCTGGAACGCGCCAGCCAAATTCTATACAACTATTTCACGGTACGGCTGCTCTGGGCGGTAGGTCGTCCCACCGGCTCCCTGCTGGGGCTGGCACGCTGCTGCCGGGAAAACGCCCATTTGCAGCCCCTGCTCACGGTGGAGCAGCCTATCCAGTTCGTGGAGGTCAACGAGGGCGACGCCACCGCCGGGAAGATGCAGGTGGTGGCACAGGTGCAGGAGTATATTCAGAGCCACCTTTCCGAGCGGCTGACGCTGGCCGATGTGGCGGCTGTATTCAATTTTTCGCCCAACTACCTCAGCCAGCTGTTTGGCAAATACGGCGACAGCGGCTTTGTGGAGTACATTACCGAGACCCGCATCGCTGCGGCGAAGGAGATGCTGGAACAGGGCGATTTGAAAGTATACGAGATCGCTGAGAAACTGGGGTACGAAAGCGCCTTTTATTTTTCCAAGGTGTTCAAAAAGGTCACGGGGCTCAGCCCGCGGGAATACCAGCAAAGTATTTAAAACCGGAGGCTTTTATGATACAGGAACAACTTGCTTTTCTGCCGGAATTTCTTCCCGATTACCGGCCCTTCCCCCCTGCCAAGGAACGTACTGCATGGCAGGGGCTGCCCCTGCGGGCAAAGCAGCGCTTTTTGCAGGCGGGAGAAGCCGCGCTGCAAACGCCCATTGCGCCCCTGCCGCTCTCGCTCTGGCTGGATTTCACCCACACCGGGCGGCGCACCCCATGGGAGACGGCTTACTTCTCCCGCCGGGCGCGGCTGTGCGCGTTGGTAAGTGCCGAGTGTGTGGAGCACGAAGGGCGCTTTCTGGATGCCATTGCAGATACCGTATGGGCGCTCTGCGAGGAAAGCGCATGGCAGCTGCCCGCCCACAACAGCTACATCCGGGACACCCCGCAGCTGCCCCTGCCGGACACCACCCGCCCCATCGTAGATTTATTTGCCGCCGAGACCGGCGCGCTGCTGGCGCTGGCCCGATACTTACTGCCGGACGAGCTGGATACTGCCGCGCCGGGCATCACGGCGCGGATGGAGCAGGAGCTGGACGCCCGCATCCTGACGCCCTATTTTACAAGCCACTTCTGGTGGATGGGCAACGGCGAAGAGCCTATGTGCAACTGGACGAGCTGGTGCACCCAGAATGTGCTGCTCACCGTTTTTCTGCTGCCCACCACGCAGCAGCAGCGAAACGCTGCCGTCAAACAGGCAGCGTACAGTCTCGACTGCTTTTTAAAGGACTACGGCGCGGACGGCTGCTGCAACGAGGGTGCGCAGTATTACCGCCACGCCGGGCTGACCCTGTGGGGCTGCCTTGAAATTTTGTCCAGCATTGTGCCGGAGGCCTTCTCTCCCCTGTTCCATGAGCCTAAGATCAAAAACATTGCAGAGTACATCTGCAACGTCCATGTGGAAGGCCCTTACTACCTGAACTTTGGCGATTGCAGCCCCCTTGCCGGGCGGTGCGGTGCGCGGGAATACCGTTTTGGGCAGGCTGTGGGCAGCGATGCTTTGCAAGCCCTTGCGGCGGCAGACTTCCGCGCCGATGCCGACCCCGACCATTTGCAGAACCCGGACGGCAGCACCCACATCAACCTGTGGTACCGGCTGACCACCGCCTTTGCAGAAGAAGAAATGATGACCTACTCCGCAACGCCCCGGCACCATTTAACGGTGTGGTATCCCAGCGTGGGCGTCTATGCCGCGCGGCAGGGTAGCTGGGTGCTGGGTGCAAAGTTCGGCTCCAACGGCGACAGCCACAATCACAACGATACCGGCAGCATTACTGTATACAAGGACGGCAGAACGTTCCTGATCGATATCGGAGTGGAAAGCTACACCCAAAAGACCTTCAGCCCCCAGCGGTATGAGATCTGGACGATGCAGAGCGCATGGCACAATCTGCCCACCTTTGACGGCGTGCAGCAGCTGCCCGGCGCAGAATACGCTGCCCGGGAGGTGTGCACCGAGGAAAATAGCATCACCGGCGAACTAGCGGGCGCGTACCCTCCCATCCCGGGGCTTACCACCTACCACCGCAGCGTATCGGTCAGTGAACAGGGCGTCACCCTGCGGGACGAAACGGACTATCCCGGCACGGTGGAGCTGACCCTGCTCACCGAGCAACAGCCTGTCCCCACTGCGGACGGCTTTGCGGTGGGCATACTGGGCGGCATTCGATTTGACCCGGGTGCCGTAACGGCTGCTGTTACGGCGGTGCCCATCACCGACCCGCGTCTGCGCACCGCATGGCCGGAAACGCTTTATAAGATCACCCTGCATTTCCAAAAAATGCTGAACCTCGAACTGTACTAAGGAGAACTGCCATGGAGACCATCAAGCTGAAAATTCTGGACGAAGTCGGGCACACCCTGATGACCTGTGACGCCGACACCGCCGTATCCCTTGTTTACACCAACGAATACCACCCCGGCGACCGGGTGGCGCTGGAGATCGACCACCCCGGCCAGTACTGCGTCATCCAGTTCGAGGACACCATGCCCGAAGCCCTTGTGTATGTGGTCAAGCGGGAGATCAACTTCCACATTCCCTTCGGGGAGCAGGCCATCACCTACTCGCCCAAGAGCTTTGCGGGCAGCCGCCATGTCATCCGGGCACGGCTGGCGCTGCCGGAGGAGATCGCCGCCCGGCGGAATCTGGCCTTTAACTGCTATGACGAGCACGGCGACACCGGTTTTTACCCCCATGCCAGCGCCAACGTAGAAACGCGCGGCGAGGCGGTGTTTGCCGCCCGCAACGCCATCGACGGCATTTTTGAAAACAGCGCCCACGGCGAGTATCCCTACCAGAGCTGGGGCATCAATCGCGACCCGAACGCAGCCCTGACGCTGGATTTTGGCCGGGAAGTGCTGCTGGATGAGCTGCGCATCACCGAGCGGGCCGATTTCCCCCACGACAACTACTGGGTAAAGGCCACAGTGGCTTTTTCTGACGGCAGCCAGTTGGACATCCCGCTGGTGAAAAGCGCCAAGCCCCAGAGCGTGGCCTTTGAGCCCAAGCGGGTGCGCAGCCTTGTGCTGAAAAACCTCATTCAGGCCGAGGGGACTTCCCCCTTCCCCGCCCTGACCCAGATCGAAGCCTTTGGCACTGAGGTGAAGTAAAATGAGCATCTACAATGCCCTTTATGGGCGGGACGGCCATGGCGTAGGCCCGAACGAGCCGGAGAAAAAAGGCTTTGCACGCTTTTGCCAGATGGTCGGCCGCGACCTCGGCCAGCTGCTGGGCACGAACCTGATGGTCTGCGTGCTCTGCCTGCCCGCTGCGCTGGGGGTCTCGCTGGGGGTGACCCTGCTCTCCCTGCCGCTGACGGTGGTGTGCAGTGCAGTGACCGGTCTGCTGGTCGGCCCTGCCATGGTGCTGCTGGCAGACTGCGCCCTGCGCAGCTTGCAGAATGATCCCTCCCAGTGGCTGCCCCGGGCAAAGCAGACCCTTGCGGCCCATTGGAAAGCCGCCTGCGGCTTTGGCGCTGTGGGCACGCTGGTACTGGGGCTGCTGTGCTTTGTATCTACCTTTGTGTTTGAAGCCGCCGCGCAGCAGGGGTATTACCCCGGGCTTGCGGTGCTGGTATTTCTGGCACTGGACTTTCTGGTGCTGGCGGTTTTGGCTACGCTTTGCGCCGCCGTTCTGCCGCTGCAAGCCCCCGCCCCGGACGTCCTGCTGCGCCGGGCGGGCAGGCTGCTGGCTGCCGCCCCGGCGCGCTGCGTCTTGGCAGGCGTTCTCATGCTGGCGGGCATCGGCGGGATGATCTTGCTGTTCCCGGTCAGCATCTTCTGGGCGGTGCTGTTCGGTTTCTGGCTGCCGGGGCTGGCGGCGATGCAGACCCTGTTCCCGGTTTTGCGGCAGGAATACGGCGTAGAGGTGCGCAGCATCCCGCGCCCGACAGCGCCGGATAAGCCCCTGACCACACAGGAGCAGAAAAAGCGCTCCCGCGCCAACTGGTGGTATTACAACTGGGGCATCGTGGCGGTGGCGGCAATGGTCATTGTGGGCGTAGCGTATGTGGCACACGGTCTGCTGACCACCGTAGACCCGGACTATACCGTAGCGGTGGTCACGGCAGAGGCTTTGCCGGACGAGGCCGTGCAGCGCTTGCAGACTGCACTGGCAGACTATGCGGAGGATGCTAACGGGGACGGGGCTGTTGTGGTTCAGGTAAACAACTACACATGGAGCGCCGATGCCGCCCTGACCGACATGAACGGCCAGATGGCGGGTGCCACCCAGATGAACACCGACCTTGCTAACGGCGAGAGCAAAATTTGGATCTTGGATGACCCGGAGGGCTTCGAACAGGCCTATGGGGCGCTGAGCGAAAAGCTGGGCGCGGACTGGCAGGCAAAGCTCATCCCGTGGAGCAGCCGGCCCGCCCTTTCCGGGCTGGAACTGGGCAGCTACAATACCGCCGCCGACGGAAGCCAGACCGTGGATATTCAGAGCCGCTTTGCCGGGTACAGCGTAGCAGTGTTTGATGCTTCAGATGCGCTATGGCAGGCGCTCAATTCGTAAAAAAGAAGCCGGACGTAGTGTCCGCACTGCGTCCGGCTTTCTTCATACAGTACCTTGAATCTTGCATAAGCCGTCTGAACGTGATACCGTGCCATGACCTCACACTTTCCGTGGGCGAGCCGGACAACGCCGCTGCAAAACTTCGTTCGGAGCAAACGGTGACCCCATTACATGAGCAGAGCCCAGCTACTTATTTTTTGCGTCTTAACAATTTGGAAACATTTGTTGAACTTGTCGGGGCGAGGCCCCTCCATCTGCTATCGCAGACCGTTCTGCCGCTTAAAAGCCCCACTGGGGCTTTCATTGCTGCGCTGCGCAAACGCGGTCTATGCGTTTTGAGCGCAGCGGTAGAGGGGGACAAACGTCCGGGCAAAGCTCCCTTTGTGGGTGTCGTATTTTGTCTTATCCGGCAGCCACGGCAAAAAGCAAGCCGCCTTGTGCTGTGGGGATGGCACCAGCCGCCCTTGTGGAGGTGCTTCATCTTCTCCTGCACTCCCTCATTCTTTTGACATTTCCTTTGACCGTAAGCAGGGGGATGCATCGATTTTGCACTCATTTGTCCGCGTGCGTCCAGCAGCGTCCGGCTCACCACAGAGCTTGCCGTCTTGGAAAGTGCCAGCCCCACTTCCTGTTCCAGCTCCCGGATAGCATTGGTCCGGCTGGGCTGAGAAATATAGAACTGCTGCACTGCATGGCTGATGGTGCCGGTGCCGGCAACAGCCGTGACATAGCGGAGTTGTTGAAGGGTCACGGCAGTTTCCTTTCGGCGTGTTTTTTCTATCCTACCGCAGAGCCGCCAAAAACGCAACGTATTTTCTTCTTTGAAATACCAAACGAACATTGCCGGCATATCCAAGATACGTTTTACCCGCCCTGCAATTTCCCTTATAATAGCACCGCAGTCTTGAAACGGCTGCAACATTCCCATATCACAAAGGAGGCTTTCCGGTATGGGACAACGGCAAAGTGAGATCATCAAAAATCACATGGAAGTCTACTGGCACGACTATGCGTCGGCCAGCAAGGGCGTCCCCATTACCGAGGCGGGGCTTGTGGAAAAAGCCTCCGTCATTGGACGCACCGGGCTGATGCTGCTGGAATGCGGCACCGGCGCATGGCGTGTCCGAAGCTCCATGAACACCCTTTCGCGGGAGCTGGGAGTCACAACAACAGCGGACATCGGCCTGTTGTCCATTGAGTTCACCTGCTTTGACGGTGACCAGTGTTATACCCAGTCACTCTGTCTGACAAATACGGGCGTGAATACCTCCCGGCTGAACCGACTGGAGCATTTCGTCAACGACTTCGACCGGGAAGGAAAATTTATGACCGGCGAAGAACTGCACAGCCACCTCGATGAGATCGAGCGCATCCACGGCTTGTATTCGCCCATCGCACTAGGCTTTGCAGCTGCACTGGCCTGCGGCTGCTTCACCTTTCTGCTTGGCGGCGGCATTGTGGAAATGCTGTGTGCCTTCTGCGGTGCAGGCATCGGCAACTTTGTACGGTGCAAGCTGACAAAGCACCATTTCACCCTGTTTCTGGGCATTACGGCGTCGGTCTGTTCAGCAAGCCTCGTGTATGCCATCCTGCTGAAGCTGGCAGAGGTGCTGTTTGCCGTATCGGCGCAGCACGAGGCGGGGTATATCTGCTCCATGCTCTTCATCATTCCGGGCTTTCCGTTCATTACCAGCGGCATCGACCTTGCCAAGCTGGATATGCGCTCCGGGCTGGAACGTCTGGCCTACGCCGTCCTCATCATTCTGGTGGCAACCATGACGGCTTGGATCATGGCACTGCTGCTGCATTTGCAGCCGGTGCAGTTTCCTGCCCTGAGCCTGACACTCCCGGAAGAGATCGTGTTCCGGCTGCTGGCAAGTTTTGGCGGTGTGTTCGGCTTTTCGCTCATGTTCAACAGTCCCCGGAACCTGGCAGTCTGCGCCGCCCTTATCGGTGCGGTAACGAACACGTTCCGGCTGGAGCTGGTGAGCCTTGCGGGCTTTCCGCCCGCTATTGCAGCGTTTCTGGGCGCACTGCTGTCCGGATTGCTGGCCTCCTGCCTGAAGAGCGCCGTCGGTTATCCCCGCATCTCCGTCACCGTGCCGTCCATCGTTATCATGGTACCGGGACTGTATTTCTACCGTGCCATCTATAATCTGGGCATCCTGTCTCTGATGGACTCCGCCACATGGTTTGCAGATGCCATTCTCATCATCGTGGCACTGCCGTTAGGGCTGATCTTCGCCCGTATTGTCACTGACAAGACTTTCCGTTATTGCACCTGATGTGCAGCATTTCCATTCTCCCATATAAGGCAAAACGCAGCGAATCTTTTAACGGTTCGCTGCGTTTTGTTTTGCTGTGATGCACTTATAAAGGGAGTTCGTTTACAGGGCGTTTACTCGCCGTAAACGATCTTGGTAGCAGTTTCCACATGGCGTTCCAGCCGGTCGGCAAAGTGTTCCAGCGGCAGAAAAACGCCAAGTTCATCGTAGCGGGTTCCGCCGTCCTTGAGCGTATCCTGTCCATAGTAGACCACGGAACGGGGCAGTGCGTGCTGCAGCTTCATCTGGATATCCCAGACGGTGGAGTAGGCCTCCGCTTCCGTCACCTTCTGCTTCACGGTGTCCGGCAGTTCGTAGATCAGCAGCAGCCCCAAATGCTGGTTGTAGTGGTACTCCACCACATCCATCGATCCTTCATCGTAGCCGTGATACTTGCAGTAGCCGCTGGCAAGGTACATTTTTACCTTTTCCTGCTTCTGGAACACCCGGATGAACCGGTCATATACTTTGCTGCTCACGGCAAATTTGTTGTTCGGCAAAAGAACGCCGGCATCATCCGTCAGGATCACCGGGTTCGGCTGACCATCGGCGTTGAATTTGAACGGGATCAGGGCAGCGTTCCGTAGCAGGTCAAACATACTGTGCTGGCAGATCGCCATCAGAAAGGCAGACAGATCCTTGTTCTCGTAGGCATTGAACAGCGCTGCGGCAAACTGCTGTGCACTCACGGTCGGCGCATCCAGTACGTCTGCCATGTCCAGCGAGTCGTTGAAGGTATCCATCAGGCGTCGGCAGGCTTCTGGATTTTTCAGGATCTCCCCGAACAGTGCCTCTGCCTTTTCTTCTCTTGAAAATATCGTTGCCATCAAAAAGACCCTCTTTCTGTTTATTTCCAACTACCTATTATAGATTCATAATGCCCCGCTGTGAAATACTGCTTTCATATTGCTGCTATATGCAGAACACTTTTTACACATTTTCCAAGTGACCGTATAACGGACACTGCAATCATGAAATTGCACGAGGGAAATCGAAAAGTATATAAGTTGGTTTGAACGGAGGCAGTTCCTATGTCTGAGGTCAAAAAGGTCGTGCTGGCATATTCCGACGGTCTGGACACATCGATTATCATCCCGTGGCTGAAAGAGCACTATAACAACTGCGAAGTCATTGCCGTGTGCGGCAATGTGGGGCAGAAGGGTGAGCTGGAAGGCTTGGAAGAGCGTGCCAAGGCAAGCGGCGCATCCAAGCTGTACATCGAAGACCTGACCGATGAATTTGTGGAGGATTACGTCATTCCCACCATGCAGGCCGGGGTAGATTACGAGGGTTATCTGCTGGGCACCAGCTTTGCCCGCCCCATTTTGGCAAAACGCGTGGTGGAGATTGCCCGCGCCGAGGGTGCGGATGCGGTCTGCCACGGCAGCACCGGCAACGGCAACGATCAGGTGCGCTTTGAGCTGGCCATCATGCACTTTGCACCCGACCTGAAGATCATCACCCCGTGGCGCGAGTGGGACATCCAGAGCCGCGATGAAGAGATCGACTATGCCGAGGCTCATCACATCCCGCTGAAGATCAGCCGGGAGACCAACTACTCCAAGGACAAGAACCTGTGGCATCTGAGCCACGAGGGTCTTGATCTGGAAGACCCAGGCAACGAGCCTCAGTACGATAAGGCCGGCTTCCTCGAATTGGGTGTCAGTCCCAAGACCGCACCGGACAAGTCCGAGTTTGTGGAGCTGGAATTTGAAAAGGGCGCTCCTGTGGCTCTGAACGGCGAGAAGCTGAAGCCCGTTGCCATCATCGCAAAGCTGAATGAGATCGGCGGCCGCAACGGCATCGGCCTGTACGATGTGGTGGAGAACCGTCTTGTGGGCATGAAGAGCCGCGGCGTCTATGAGACCCCCGGCGGCACCATCCTGTACAAAGCCCACGAAGTGTTGGAAACTCTGACGCTGGACAAGCTCACCGCCCACAAGAAGCGTGAGCTGGCCATCACCTTTGGCGAACTGGTGTATGATGGCCAGTGGTTCAGCCCGCTGCGCAAAGCTCTGAGTGCCTTTGTCACCTCCACACAGGAGCATGTCACCGGCAAGGTGCGTCTGGAACTGTACAAGGGCAACCTCATCAATGCAGGGGTCTGGTCGCCGTACTCTCTGTATCGTGAAGACATCGCCACCTTTGCCGCAGTATCTGACCAATATCTTTTTTGATTTGGCCATATATCACCATTCTCCGATATTTCGGTGCAAACACTACATGGTATTGACATCTCCATGTCGTATGGCTTAAACTATCTATGTCTTTGTTATTTCTCTTTGTCTAGGGCTAAAGCCGTTTTTATTCCACCAGCTTAGCTGGTGGTTTTTCTTCACTCAAGTTCTTAACAAAAAGAACGCAAAATCTTACGATTTGACGTTCAATATCTGGTGCACCTCGCGCACTCATATCCGAACTTTTCTCCGCTTTCACGGCTTCCCCGAAAGCGACCGTTTCTGTACCTTCCTTATAATTAAAGGTGATGAGAACCTTATCATCGTAGAGATAGATGGCATTGATGAAGGTATCCACCAGTGCCTGCCGCTGCTCCGGCTGGGTCATATCCAGCTTGCGGAAGCGAAGCAGCCAAAAGCGGACGAACTCCTCTTTCATCTTTGGCTTAGCCAGCCGTTCCTCTGCAATGCGGGCTTGCAGTTCTTTTCGCTGATCTTCCAGAGCTTCCAGCCGTTCCTTGGTAGAGCTGGTCAGAATGCCCATCTGGATGGCATTCAGCATATTGGTGATGCCGACTTCCGTTTCTTTCAACTGCTTTTCATAGATGGGCAAATCCGTGCTTTCCTGATTTTGCAATTCCATGACTTTGGCAATGATGGCATTCATGGAAGCGTCATCTTCCACCAGCTTCATGGTCTCGTTGACCACCAGATCTTCCAGCCACTGTTTCCGCACGGCCTTTTTATCGCAGGTCTTTTTCTTCTTGGCGGCGGCACACTTGTAATAGGTATACATTTTCCCGGTGTGGCTGACACCGCTTTCTCCGAACATCAGCGCTCCGCACTTACCGCAGTACAGCTTGGTGGTGAGCAGATAGCTTTCCTCTGCCTTATGACGGGCAGGGGCCTTTTTATTTTTCGCCAGCTTTTCCTGCAATCTGCCCATCTTCAATTTGAATGATCTTCCTTTATACGCCGCTATTCCCGCGAGAACTGACGCTCATTGGCGGTGTTGCACTATAAAAAGCTTTGCCGTTTACGGTGCCCTGCGTCATGCCAATTAAATCGATCAGCTGATCCTCAGAATATGCAACCGGACAGTTTTTCAGTTTCTTGGTGCTACACGAATAGGCTCCATCTGTTAAGGTGACTACACCCATCCGTTCCAGACTTGCCAGCATCTTTCCAAGTTCTTTTCGGTCACATTTTATTCCTTTTTCCGAAATAGCTGTTGCAATCTGGGATGCCGACAATGTTTTTTCAGTTAGCAACATGGCCAATGCAAACTTTGCTCCTTTTAAGTAGTAGGGGATGATTTTATTGCGTATCCAAATTCCCTTTTTCATGTTGCAGTTCTCCTCTCAGAATCTGTCCATCCTCGATCCGAATGACTTGCTGCGCCTTCTGCGCAATTTCCGGGTTGTGGGTAACAACGATAAGCGTTTGCCCGAACTCCGCAGCACATTCCATTAACAGCCGCATCGTATCCTCACCCGTCCGCGTATCCAGATTTCCGGTAGGCTCGTCTGCAAAAACGATGCGGGGCTTTGCAATCAGCGCACGGGCGATTGCCACACGCTGCTGCTGTCCGCCGGAAAGCTGTGCGGGGCGGGAATGCAGCTTGCCCGCAATGCCCAAGATTCCGGTCAGCTTATGGAGCATCTGTTCATCCGGTGCTCTATGATCCAGATAGAACGGAATCAGAATATTATCCCGCACCGTGTACTCCGGGAACAGGCGGAAATCCTGAAAAATAAAGCCGATCTTTTGCCGCCGCACCTGTGCCAGCTGCTCCGCATTCATTGCATAAATGTCCTGACCGTCCAGCAGCACCTTACCGGTGGTGGGCGGCAAAAGTCCTCCCAGAATTTTCAGGAGCGTGGATTTTCCGCTGCCGCTGGAACCGATGATGGACGCAAATGTACCGTTTTCAAGGGTCAGGTCGCTATTTCTGAGGGCGTGAACCGCACTTTCCCCTTCCCCGTAGGTTTTGGAGATCTGCACCGCTTCCAGAATTTTATCTTTCATAAGATATCCCCCTTGGATGCTTTTTTACGAATAAAAGAGAAGATCGGCAGCAACGCTGCGGACAGCCAGAACACCATCAGCAGAATGCTGACCATGATCTGACTTCCCACGGGTTTATGGAATTCAAACACCCGTCCGCTTGTATGGATACGGATCAGGTCGAGAATGCTCTGGATCGGAACGATACGCGAGACCGCCGCATAGACAACGATATTCACAAGCAGCGTTGTCCCAACGATGACCGGGAGCAGCAGCTTTGCATAGGACAGCACCAGTTTTTTCGGGGAAACGCCCAGCGTCAGGAGAAGCGACAGCCGCTGCTGCTGGACTTCATAAGCCGAAAGGTTCAAAACCACCAGCAGTGCGCACCCCAGAAGGACCCCGAATACCGCAAGGATGCCGACAAGGAAAGCGCTCTGTGTGCCCTCGGTGTAGCTCTGGCTGATCAGGTCGTAGTTATCTGCGCTCAGAATCCCATTTCTGCGTGTGGCAATGGATGCAATGGAACGCCGCAGCGAGAAGTTATTGTCGGCAGCCAGCTTTACATTCAGGCTGCTGTATCCTTCTTTTTCCATATGGTAGCTTCCTGCGCCTTCAAACATTTTATGATAAAGAGCCGTGCTGACAAAAACCGTGCCATTGTAGAGGATCCGATCTGTTGTCAGCAGTGTGTAATTTCTTGCAGACTTTACGACACCGGCAATGGGCAGCTGGGCGGTGTACGTCCGGTAGACATCATTCCCGGCTTCATCCTGCCCGGTATAACGCTGGTATTGGATGCTCAACTTGTCTCCGGCTGCGAAAACCGGTTCAACCAACGTTTTGCCATCCGTTTGGAAGCCCTGATAATATTCATCCGCAGCGGGGTCATAATAGTAATCTCCCCACAGGGTCAAAACAGAATCCCCTGCCAGCAGCGTCTCTGTTTCCTCGTCCGAAACGCCGGCATCTGCGGCAATGCGGCGCAGTTCGTCCTCCGGCAAGGCGCAGACGATCGTATTCAGCGTTCCTTTTTTTGCATTTTGCATCAAGTTCGAAATGTCCGTATAGAAACCGTTGCCCTTGACCCAGATATCGGCAAGCATCTGGCTGGACTGGATCTTGTCTGACGTAACGGTATAGATATCGGTCAGATCAATTGCAGCGGAAACCTCTTCCACGCCGGGCAATGCAGCGAGGTCATCCTTTAAAGAAAACGGCATCCCGGAGGTTCCGTTCATCTTGATGGACAGACAGGCATACGGTGCATCCAGATCATACGGCAGCATGACACGCCAGCCGACATACAGACAACTGACGGCAATCAGCAATACCGCGCAGCCGACACCGATCTGCGGTGCAAGCGGCAGCTGTGCCAAGCGGAATTTTTTTGCAGGCTTCTCTTTGGGTTTTGCGGTCTGCGGGCGAATCAGCACCGCAGGCAAAAGTGCGCCCAGCAGTACGGAGAGCAGAAACAGCACTGCCAGCGGCGCAAGAGATGCAGCGGGGATCACCAAGAACGAAAGGTGCTTTTGCAGCCCCAGACCGACTGCCGCAGCACCGCAGCCCAGTGCAAACCCAGTAGCAACTGCTGCAAGCCCGGCAAAAAGCGCCTCCCACAGGCACATGAGCCGGAGATCCCGGTTCTTAGCCCCCAGCGTCAGGAAGGTATTGATAGTATGTACACGCTTGTGCAGAACGATCAGGAAATACTGCGCCACTGCAAAAAAGCTGACCAGAATCGCGGCGACCAGTAAAAAGCGCAGGGAGGACGAAACGGTATCCTCCTGCGGGTAGGCATACTCGTTTGCCACTAAAGCAGGGTCGGTCGAAGCGGTCACGGGTGCGGCTGCATTCAGGTAATAAAACGTCTGGAACTTTTGCCCGTCTATGGCAAGCGGCTCTGCTACAATGCCGCTGACGGTCAGATTGCCGTTCAGATTCCAATAAACATCATAGGCAGGCAAAACACCGCACAGAGTATAGGCTTTTTCCATCACTGCGCCGGAGCCTGCCAGCGGGTCGTAATCATTGGCAGCGACCTTCAGCGTGACCGTCTGCCCTACGTCATAGGAGCAGCCCAGCGCATCCAGCAGAGTCGTCGTCATGGCAATCTCATCGGACTGCGTGGGGAAATCACCGCTGATCGGCACGATACGCCCCAGCTGTGCAAAGGTATCGTCTACCGTTCCGATCCCGCCCGCCACGCCATCGTCTGCGCCGAGAACGATTCCGTTTTGGATCACTGTACTGACCTGTGCGGATGCGGGCAAGGTGTTTTGTGCCTGTGCAGCGTCCGCAGCAGTATCCGACAAACGCAGGTACTGCCACGCGCCGTATAGTTCGCAGCGGGTGTCCTGCAATACCTGTGCAGAACTGACGGAGTAGATCACCGCCGCCGTCAGGAACGAGAAAACCAGTGTCAGCAAAAGCAGCAATAGGCTGGTCTGCTTCTTGCGGCCAAGCATCCCATGAAACGCCAGAATGATAGATGGACTTTCTTTGATTTTCATAAGCTGTCCTCCCCTATGTCTTACACGCACCTAGAAAAGGAATTTTTCTATTATAATAACGCTTTTAAAGGAAGTTTGTTACACTTGTTTTAAAACATCGTATGACTGCACATAAATTCATAGAAAATTTGTTGCATAATCACAGTTTTGTTTATCTGCATCGCTATTGAGGACGAATACGGCAACACTCCGGCACAGCAGGCGGAGTTTGACTGGCTGCTCTACAGCAAGCCCTTGGAGTATGCTCAGCTTGTGCTGGGTGGTGAGATTGAGCATTATCTCTCACTTGGCTGTGACCATGGCAGGTTAGAAGATTGACCTTTAATTAAAATATTCCAAACAGACCAACAGCCCTCTACTTGCAGTCGTTGCAAATAGCGGGCCGTTGTGCGTTATTGTGCTTCAGAACCGACCTTCTTTAAATCTGAATGACCAGCGGTTCTCTTTACATAATATCTGAGTTATGTGTAACAACAAATAGCGTGCAACCAAGCTTTTTAAAGCGATCAGTTTTCAAAGGAGAAACTATCCAGTAAGGTCAGCAGATAATCGTTTGGAATACCAGCCGTCTCACTTTTTTGAGCATTTTCATTGCGGACATAAAGGGCATAGTCTGTTGCATGGTGTTGGAACATGGTATACTGTGCAATTGTACAGCCAGCACGATCCTGTACTGTGTAGATCGCAAAGCATTTTCCTGACTTCGATGTGTAAAGCTTTTTGGAAATGCTGTAATTCTGTTTAGGGAATGTTTTCGTATACGTTTTCTGAGAACCGCACATTCCATCCACATCATAAAATGTGTTAGCGCAAAGCGAAATACTTACATTTCCGTCCAGCCAGTATCTTGTATATTCCGTCTCCATGACTTTGGTGGAGGAATTGAAAAAGACATTCAGTTGATCTTTTGGGGCAATGCTATGCTCCATGGTGTCCAGCAAAGCGTTTTCCACAAAATGAACGCCGAACAGCTGCTCGATCTGCTCCTGCGATTCTGGTGTTATAGAGTAGAAAGTTGCTCCGGTGCGGGCTCGTTCCTTCACGGTTTGTCGAACCGATTTGTCAATTTCCGTATTGCTTATAACCTCATCTATTTCAGAGACATAGCAAATCTGTGTATCCTCCGGCCTATATGTAATTGAACTGCTCATATCTGCTTCAAGTGCATTTGAGACCGGACTTAGAAGAACTACTACCCCCAGTAACATAGCAAAGGAGAAGGTTAAACTTTTCTTCATAAGACACTCCTATTCAACCGATTCATAGTAAGATGAAATATGGAACCCGAATTGAATTCGATTCTAGACGATTGATTCGGGGACGTCCAGCTGATGCTGTAAAGTTTTTAGATGCTATTTACGTTTACAACAGCAAATGCCGTTACAAAGGTGTGTGTGATTCTTTCAGAACAATCAAATCTTTTGAACTTCACCATCTGAATGTACATGCGCGAAATTGGTTAATGCGTTAAGTTCTGCATCGGAATCTTCCTTTCATCTCAAATTCCACTCTAGCTATTATCAATGATATCAAAGCACAAGAACCCGTCGAAGTCCACGATTTTGTATCAAAATAGAGAAAACTTGTAACGAAATCGGTGTGGCTGCAAACAATATGACCCTCAACACTGGGCATCCAGCATTGAGGGCCATGTCTCTAAGTTATCTTTTGCATTGTTCTCGCACTGTATTGCAAATC
>OGNC01000284.1_pt1 | contig 37320 bp, 56 predicted proteins | sample 1573311 | NCBI WGS metagenome assembly OGNC01 (sample SAMEA2581889, study PRJEB24529) | metagenome | biome: Human gut stool | place: China | collected 2011
TAGACATTCATAATGAATGGCTTGTTGTCCTGCACGGCCTTAAAGAGCTGCAAAAAACCCTGCTGCCACGTCTCGTAGGTCTTGTTGCCTGCGAGCGCCTTGCAGGCGTCCTCCTGACACGACCATTCGACAAGGTCGTAAATGTCCTTGAAGTGGTAGTAAAACGTCATGCGGTTGATGCCGCAGTCCTCGGTAATATCGCTGATGGTGATCTTGCTCAGGGGCTTTTGCAGCAGCAGATTTTTGAGCGACGCCTCGAGCGCGCGTTTGGTCACCTGTGACATGGCGGTCTCCTCTTTCTATCAGGAATAATCGGTTATTTTCATCATACCATGGAAAGCGGCGGAAATGGGAGAAGTTTTTGTAAATTCTCCGCGAAATGAAAAAGGAGCGCTGTCATCAGCGCTCCTTTTTATGGCTTTACAGTATCGCTTGTATGGAAGATACTACACTTAGAACCATTTTGCAGAAGCTCTCGGGACGTGATTGCAAGCCCAAATCGGCGATGAAGCGGCATGGTTCTCTTTATGTGTAGAAGCTAATAGGTATCGTCTTCAACAGCGTCCTCAAACCGCACGGTGAGATTCGGATTTTCCTCTGCGCTGTCATTGAGCACGCGGCGGAACGCGTTGGCGCGACGGCCGAGCAAGTCGTCGAGCGCGGTTTCGCCGCGGACGATCAGCTCCGTCGGCTCATTCAGGTCCGTCAGGCAGTCGTGCAGGGCGTCGAGATTGCCGCCGTACCACGCGGGAAAGTGAAGACCCTCCGCGAGCGCGCGGTGCAGGTCTTCAGCGGTCTCGCAGGCGGAGACGTCTAATACAAAGCGCATGGTGCTCACTCCTCTCCGTACAGCAGTTCAAAGGTCTCGTAGTGGTCTTCGGTGTAGTAAATGAGGCCGTCGTTTGAGAAGACGATGCGTTTGGCCCCGCGCGAATCCGCGCCCAGCGTGTCGATGTCGCATTCGGCGTAGGTACGCCCATCCGCCTCGGGCAGGAGACCTTCGTAGTTGCCGAACCGGCTGCCGCCGATGCATTTGCCCGGCGCGTAGGGCTCGAGCGACCCGCCCGGCCAGCCGAGGGCCTGGGCATCTTTCTTGGTGATGAAGTTGTCCGGTAAATGTCCGTAGGTGTGGATATAGAGCGCGACGTCGTCCTTGGTCGTGTAGGTACCGTCCTCGTCGATTTGAGGGGCGGATGCATCGTCGTCGCTTGGCGTATCGGCGTCTTCGGACGGTGCGTTCTGCGCGTCCTGCTGTTCCTGCTGCGGCAGGCTGGAATCGTCCTGCACCAGCGCATCCGTGCCGCAGCCGACGAGCGAAAAGAGCATCACGAGCGTGAGCAGCCACGCGGTCAGTTGCTTTTTCATATTGGTTCTCCTGCGGTGATTTTCTCCATCATAGCACGGCCGCGGGCAAAAATCCAGCGCGTGCGACGGTTGACTTTGCGCGCCGTTGTGAGTACGATAGGGGAAACGACCGGCAAGTCGGAATGGATCAAAAAGCAAAGGAGATAGAAACAATGACGATTGAAGAGCGCGCCGAGCTGGCGGTGGAAACATTTGCCGCGGGAAAGGGCAACTGCACCCAGTCGGTGCTGTGCGCGTGGGAGGATAAAATTCCAGTCGACCACGATACGTTGATGAAGCTCGGCGCGGGTTACGGCGCGGGCATGGGCTGCATGCAGGCCACCTGCGGCGCGCTGATCGGCGCGGTGATGGCCGCGGGCAGCGTGACGGACGGCAAGGGCACGCCGCGCACGGCCCGCAGCATCCTTACGAGCTTTCAGGAAAAGAGCGGCGCGACGATCTGCAAGGACTTAAAGGGCGTGGAGACCGGCAAGGTCCTCTGTCCCTGCGCGCAGTGCGTTCGCAACGCCGTCCTCGCCGCAGGAGAGATGCTGGGGGAGTAAAGGGAGAAAAGCCCAGTTCGCTGAGAGCGCTGAGTAAAAAATAAAACCACCATCGAAAGATGGTGGTTTTATTTGGCGCAGCAGGAGAGATTCGCTCGCGGTGTTACCACACCGCGACACGGAAAGCGGCGAAACGCTGCCAGTGGCAGAGAAAGTGAGCCGCTTTCGAGGAAGTGGCACGATCGACGGGACTGGACAAGTCGCGTCGATCGTGATGCCACAACGGTGTAGGCGGGCACTAAACGCCCCGCTGGGGCGTTTTTTCGCTTCGCTCATGCCCTGTTCGAATCTCTGGATACAAAAAAGAACACCACCCTGTTGGGTGGTGTTCTTTTTGGCGCAGCAGGAGAGATTCGAACTCTATTTAATTCGTGGAATTGCAAGGGGAAAATGGATTCTGTGTTCGCGGGTGTGTTCATGCGGGAGGATATTAAAAATTCCCCCGCATTTTCTCCTCGGCGGCTTTTAGGGAGTTTTGCCGGACGTGGGTATAGATATCCATCGTCGTGGAGAGTTGGGCGTGGCCGAGAAGGGCCTGCATTGTCTTAAAGTCGACGCCACACTCATAGAGGGCGGTCGCGTAGCCGTGGCGGATCTGATGCGGGGTAACCGTGACGCCGGATGCCTGTTGATACTTTTTGTACGCATCGAAAAAATGGTCGTCCGTCAGGGGCTCGCCATTGGGCTCGGCGAAGAGGTAGCCTTTGGGCAGACGCTTTGGCAGCAGCTTGTCGAGAGCGTCGAGGAGCGGCACTTCGCGCGTGCCCTTTTCGGTCTTTGGCTGCTTGATTTGCGCATGGTTGCCGACGTAGTACACGGATTTGGTAATGCTGATTCTCTTTGCCTTGCGGTCGATGTCCGCGCCGGTGAGGGCCAGCGCCTCGCCGCGGCGGCAGCCGGTATAGTAGACCAGCGCCGCAAACAGGCCGAAGGGGGTATCTTTGGCGTGGGCTTTGATAAGCTTGACCTGGCTTTCGTCCGGCGGCATGCGGTAAGTCACTTTCAGGCCCTTGGGCAGGCGCAGCGCTTCGGCCGGATTATATGGCAATGCGCCTTGCACAACGGCAAAGCGCAAAATCTGCCTGATGATCTGCAACTGCGTCGCAGCCGTTTTTCGGGCACGAGTGGCCGAAAAGTCATGGATGTAAGCGTCGATCATCTGCGCGGTGATCTCCGAGACCTGACGGTCTCCAAACTCGTCCTTTGCCCGCTTGAGGGCGGGGCGGTAGTTTTTTGTGGAGTTGTGCTCAAGCGTCGGCTCGATCTCATCCCACCAACGATCCGCAAAAGCGGCGAAAGTGGTCGACTCTATGGCCTCTTGCTTGGCCTCGGCCTCGGCGGCGGCGCGGTCAAACGCCTTGACTTTCTCCCAGACTTCGCGGTCAGTCTTGCCGCGAAATGCCTTGCGCTTGCCGTTGATACGGATGATCGTCTCGTGCAGGCCGTCCGGCCGGACATAGTATTTTGGATACTTGGCCATATCAGCCGCCCGCGCACTTTTTGCACGGTGTCAGACCGGCGTTTTGAGCATCGGAGAGCGTGACCTCGTAATAGTCGCCGCCGTTACAATGCGCGTCGTAGTGATAACGCTTGCCTGTCTTGGTGCGATAAACCTTGCGCTCGTTTTGCGTGGCGGGCTGGGAGGCCTGCGCGTTTGCGTCTGTTTTGGTAGACGGCTGAGGCGCGGGGGCAGGGGTTTCGGTCGGTGTGAACGGCGTGGTCGTTTCAGTCTTGGTCTCGGTTGACGTGGACGGTGCAGGTGTGTCCGTCTTGGCGGTCGTTGTAGTCTTGGTGGAGGTCGATGGCTTGACTGTCTGCTCCTGACGGGTCGAGGGTGTGGCGTCCTTATCCTTGGACGCGTCATCGCCGCCACCGGTGACGACGCCGATGAGCACCAACAGCGCGGCCGCGCCAATGACAATTGCGGGAACTTTTTTCTTTCTTCTTGTGCGGGCCATTTGAGCCGCCTCCTCTACCTGATCTTTGCTGTAGTCTTTGACATCGCTGATGCCGGTGCCGGGCAGCGTCGCGGTCGTGCGCATGCCGCCGTTAGCCTTTTTGGTGACGCGGTAGAATTTATTGCCGACGCTATAACCGACGCCGGATTTTGACAAATTAATGCGCAGCGGGCCAAATTTGAGGCTCTTGCGGTATCGCATTCCCATTGTGGGGTTTCCTCCCTTTGGTGTCCGATTTGGACACCGTTTTTTATTTACCAGCCGTTTCGACCAAAAAGGCCGGACGGCGCTGGTACAATGATGGTGCAGGCGCAAGCCTGCCGCCCTCTCTGGTGTTGCAGAGGCGGAGAGGGCGATTTTTTTAACGGAGGGATCTATCATGCATGAGCCAAATGACCGCGGCAAGGCCGCAGATCTCCAGCGCATCCAAGACAAGCTCCGTCAGCTGACGCCCGAGAGCCGGGCGCGGTTTACTGATTTCCTTGCTGAGTTATCAAAAAGTCCAGATATTCTTCCGCCTGCTTGCGCCGTTCCGGCGCAAGAGCGCTGATCTTTTGCAGCAGCTCGTCGTCTTCGGACGGCGGGCTGCTCGTTCCTTTTTCGCCCAGCAGATCGGAGACGGTGCAGCCGAGGTATTGCGCGAGGAGCTGCACCTTTTCGATAGATGGCATTATCCCGCGATTTTTTAATTGACTCAACAGGCTTTTTCCGGCTCCGCTCTCTGCGCATGCGATAGTCGGCTTGACCCCCTTGATATCGCAGTACTTTTTGACGTTCTGCACAAAGATATCTGTTTCTATGGGGATCACCTACTTATACTTAATTAGACAGTTAGACCAAAAATCTGAAATTTCAAATTAGGCTATTGACAATTTGATATTTCGGATTTATCATAAATTTACAGTTTAGGAATTGAATACGGAGCGGCCGGTGCGCGGCAAATGATTGGGTACTCTTGCTGTTTCTCTCCCTGGGCTATCACTTGGATGGTCTCCTCCACTGCCAGAAGGGCGTTCGACTCGCCCTCGCTCCCCCGTTCTTTTTCTTTTTGACTGGGTATCAATTCACAATTTAGAGAGTATCACGACACGGCGAAAAAATCAAGAGGAAGAAAGGAGCCGATATTTTGCTGAAACTGAATATCAAGGCGATGCGCGAGCGCAAGGGCGTCTCTCAGAGCTACCTTGCCAAGCATCTGCGTGTAACGGTGCAGACTGTGAGCGCCTGGGAACGCGGCGTGAACGCGCCGTCGTCCGAGACGCTGCCGCAGATCGCGCAGCTGCTCGGGTGCACGATCAATGATCTTTATCGAGACGAAAGGAGCGAGTAAACATGCCGCGAGAGCGAGAGGATTTCCGCGACCAGCTGCAAGCGCTGCGCGAGCGCTACGAAGGGCAGGAGGTGCTGACGATGGAGCAGAGCGAAAAGCTGTTGTGTGTCGACCGCATGGCGCTGCTCAACGACAAGACTTTTCCCGTCAAGAAGGTCGGACGCCGGTACATCATCCCGATCGTGCCGCTGGCGCGGTGGATGTCAACCTGGTAACACCATAGCACAGAAAGGAGAAAATATCCATGCATCCCAAATACCCAAATTTATACCAAAGGGCAAGAAAGGCTACCCGATTATCGCAGGAAGAGGCAGCCGAGCGGCTTGGACTTTCGGCGGAAAGTCTGAAACAATATGAGAGCGGGCGGCGCGTGCCACCGGACGGCGTGGTCGCGAAGATGGTTGAGGTCTATGATCTGCCGTGGCTCGCGCTGGAGCACAGCCGCGCGACGGATCAGCTGGGCGTGCTGCCGGAGGTGGAGACAAAGCCCCTGCCGCAGGCGACGATCACACTGACCAACCGGCTGCGAGACGCGGCGGACTGCATCAACGGGCTGCTGCGCATCGCCGAGGACGGCGTGATCGACGAAAGTGAACGATCGGAATTTGACGTCATCGTGCAAGAGCTGCGCGAGACCATCGCCGCGGCCTATCAAGTGATCTACGCTGACGGCGCAAAAAAAGAACGCCCCGACGGTGGCACGTCGAAGCGTTCCGTGTCTCAGAGGTTCAACTCTGAAAACGATTGCAAGAACAGTATAGCATACTCACGCGGAAATGCAAGCCCCGTTTTGGCAAAGGGGGTGTATGCACGATGAGCGGATGGGCGATTTTCTTTACATTCGTTGGCGTGGGTACGTTGGTGACGAAGTTTGTGGACTTCGTAGAAGTCATTGGAGGAGATGCACATGGCAGAAGAAAAAGACACGCGGCCATGCGATGACATGAGCGAGAGCCGAATCAAGTCCGGCCGGAAGCAGCGCTTTACGGTGCTCTACAAATCGGCCATTGAGGACAAGCGCTTGCCGCTGGACGCGCGCGGGTTGCTCGCCATTATGGTCGGCCTGCCGGACGGGTGGCAGTACTCCGTCAAGGGCCTCGCGGCCTATGTGGGCGTGAGCAAAGACACGATCCGCAGGCTGCTCGAAAAGCTGGAAAAAGTGGGGTACCTAACCCGCGAGCAGACGCACGACGAGAACGGTTATTTTGCCGGTAATGTCTACGTTTTGCAGGACGAAGCGCCACCGTTGTCGGAGAATACCGACAACGGTGAAACCCGACAACGGGAAAAACCGTCATCGGGTTTTCCGACCCAAATAAATACTAAAAGAACCAAAGACAGAAAGAATCAAACCCCTATAACCCCCGCGGAGGTCGAAAAGTGCGTCGTGGATTACTGCGGCGAGGACGATGAGCTGCGCGAGGCGATCATGGGGCTACTGGAAAACCGGGCGAAGCTGAACCGGCAGAAGACCGTGAAGACCGAGCGCGCCATGAGCGGGATTTTGCGGAAACTGGACAAGTTGTCGGACGGGCGACGTGAGGTGAAGATCGCGCTGCTGGAAAAGGCGATCAGTATGAATTGGCTGACCGTCTACGAGCTCAAGCCAGACGAAATGCCTGCGGTCAGGACTGAAGGCAGCGCGGCGCTGCCGCTCGGCTGGGGGGTGTGAGCATGGCGAACATGACAAAGGTGCAGCCGGGGCTTGAGGCCGAGACCGCGGTCACCGGCGCGATGGTCGCCGCGCCGGAGATCGTCAAGGACGTGCTGTTTGCCGTCCGCGAGCAGGACTTCCGCATCGAGATCAACCGGCAGATATTTCGCGCGGCCCGCGACCTCTATCTGCGGGCAAAACCGGTGACGCCAGTGACGATCCGCGACAAGGTCGGCAAGGAGTCGAGCGAGTATCTCGCGCAGCTGCTTGAGATCACGACGACCAGCGCAAATTGGCGTGAGTATGCCGCCATCATGGCCGAGCAGGCCAGCATGCGGCGCATGCAGGAGCTTGCGATGCAGGTGGCCGCAGCCGGCACGGCGCAGGAGTGCCGCGAGCTGGCGGCAAAGCTCCAGCAGGAGCAGAGCGGCGGGCGGCAGATCACGGCCTACACGATGGAGGACATGATCCAGGACTTCGCGGCGCGGCAGACGGCCAAAGATCCGGTGCGATACGTCCGCTATGGTCTCGCCGAGGTGGACGCCGGCACCTACACGCAGCCGGGCGACGTGGTCATCATCGGCGGGTATCCGAGCGACGGCAAGACGGCGCTGGCCCTCCAGATGGCGTTGCGGATGGCGCGGGAGTGGCGCGTGGGCTTTTTCTCGCTGGAGACCGACCGGCGCAAGGTGACCGACCGCGTGGTCGCGGCGCTCAATGACATCAGCTTCACGGCCATCAAGCGCCGAGAGCTGACGGACAAGGACTGGGAGCGATTTGCGGCCAAGAGCGCCGCGGCTGCTGCGCTGAAATTTACGCTGATCGAGGCGGCCGGATGGAGCGTCAGCGATATTACCGGCGCGGCCGAGGCGTTTGACTTTGACGTGATCTTTATCGACTACGTGCAGCTGATCCGGCCAAGCTCGACGCGCATTATGCGCAGTGAGCAGGTGGCGGAGATCTCCCGCGAGCTGCACGCCTTTGCCCAGAGCCGGAAAAAGCTCGTGATCGAGCTGGCGCAGCTGACGCGCGAGGATCGCGCTGTGACGTCTAAAAAGGGTAAGCCGCAGCAAAACGAGCCGCGCATGAGCGACCTCAAGGAGTCCGGCCAGCTGGAGCAGGACGCGGACATGATCTTCATGATCTACCGGCCTGTCGAGGGCGGCGACTACGACCCCGCGAAGTCGCGCTTTTTACGCATCGTGAAAAACAAAGAGGGCCTGCTGCTGCGGACGCTGCTGTGGTTCGACGGCGACAAGCAGACCTTTACGCCGATGACGATGACGTCGGCACGCGAGGTCGAGGAAGACAAGAAACTCGTCGAGCGGAATGCTCGCAATGAGCGCATGAGCGGCGCAAAGCGCCGGTAGAGAAAGGAGAGACATCATGCCGTATATTGGACAGCCGATCGCCTGGACGCCCTGCGCGTACTGCAATCTGGACGGCAGGGAGAACCCAAAGAGCACGCGAGCGCGGAAGAAGGTGCGCGGCAAAATCGTGTGGATCAACGAGCTGCACCACTTTTTCCTGGTGGAGGCGCAGGTCTTCGGGTACACGATGCGCGAGTGCTTCAAATTTTGAGGGCGGCGCATGAGAAAGAAAGTCAACAGCAAGTGCTACATGTGCGAGCGCCGTCATCCGGCGTGTCAGGACAAATGCCCTGATTATCTCGCATGGAAAGCGAACCTTGATGCGACGAATGCGAAAATCAAGGACGCGAAAAAAGAGTATGAAGACATCGGGAATTACCAGTACGAGACAGCCAAGCGGCTGCGGAAATAGAAAAAACAGGAGGACGAAATGAAAACGATTGCGATCATGAACTACAAGGGCGGCGTCGGCAAGACGGTCACGACGATCAACTTCGCGGCCGAGCTTGCGGCCGCGGGCAAGCGCGTTATCGTGATGGATGCGGACGGCCAGTGCAATCTGAGCGATATTTTCCGCGCAGACACGCTCCACGGCGGCACGACCTACGAGGTGCTGACCGGCGAGACCGGCTGCTGCTGGGATGAGCTGGTGCAGGACACGCCTGTCGAGGGCGTGAAAATCGTTCCGGCCAGCGCGGAGCTGCCGAAGGCGGACATCGCCGCCCTGACCGGTGAGCGGCTGGCAAAAAACGGCATCCGTGATTTTTGCCTTGCTGTGGCAGAGGATAAGGGCGCAGACTATATCCTCATCGACTGCCCGACCGCCTACAACGCGGCCACGGTGGCGGCGCTGGGCGCTGCGGATGAGATCATCATTCCCGTCGAGCTGGAGGGCTTCTCGCTCCACGGCGCGGGCGAGATCCGCAGTCAGGTCGCCAACATGCGCACGGTCAATCCGCGGCTGCGTATCGCGGGCGCGCTGATCACCAAACGGCGCGGTACGCGCATCCAGGAGGCCGCAGAGCAAGCCTTGCGCGTGAGCGGCATCCCGGCATTTGAGGCGGCAATCCCGCTGCGGGCTTCCGTGCCGGCCAGCATGTCCAACCTCAACGCGAGCAAGACGCTGATGGGCTACGCGCCCAAGGACGCCGCGACAAAGGCGTATCACGACTTTACGCGGGAGTATCTGAGCAAGGGAGGCGCGGTCAATGGCTAAGGGCAAGTTTGACATGAGCGAGTTCCTCACGCCGGTCGAGGGCGTACCCGAATCGGATACGACGCGTGAGATCGCGGTCAATGACATCCTCGACAACCCGCTGAACTTTTACCCGAGACCGGACAACGAAAAGCTCGCCGAGCTGATGGAATCCATTCAAGCAAACGGTATGTTGGAGCCGCCGACCGTTGTGCCCGCGGAAAACGGCAAATACCGGCTGATCTCCGGGCACAGCCGGATGAATGCGGTGCGGCTGCTGGCATCCTACAAGGATGACGCTGTCGCCGAGCGGTTCCAGCGCGTTTTGTGCCGGGTGTTGCCAAGCATGACGACCGAGCAGGAAGAGTGCGCGGTGATCGAGGCGAACCGACAGCGCGTGAAGTCCCCTGCATTGCTGGCAGAAGAGGCAGAACGCTTGACGAAAATCTACATTAAGCGCCGCGAGGCAGGAGAAGAGCTGCCGGGGCGCATCCGCGACCGCGTCGCCGAGGCGATGCAGGTCAACAAGACCAAGCTCGCCAACTTGAGCGCAATCAAGAACGGAATCAAGGTGCCGGGGATTCGCAGGGCGTGGGAAGAAGGCAGATTGCCGGAGGCCGCAGCGCTTGAGATCGCCCGCATGGACGACAAGACGCAGTATCGGCTGCTGGACTGGATTATTGACCACTGTCGCACATGGTCGATCAACAATGTGCGCGAGTTCCGGACCTGTTGGACCTGCTGCAAGCATAAGTGCCCGGATACCGGCGGCTTCTGCCCAAACTCTGCCCGAATGTATGCCGAGCGTTATCGCAATGGAGAGTGGCGCTGTGCCGGCTGCTGTCGCGAATGTCTCAGCAAGAAGACTTGTTCTTCGGCGTGCCGCTTTGTAATCGCAGAGCGGACGCAGGAAGAACCGGAAACGGTCGTGCCGAGAAATCCGGCAGCCGACGATCCTCGGCTCAAGAACATGACGCCGAAATTCTGTGAACGCGTCAAGGCACTGCGCGAGGCGACCGGACTGACGCGCAAGGAGTTCGCCGAGAGTATCGGCGAGTACCCCGGCACCTACAGCGCGTGGGAGAACAACAGCCTTGCCGGTGCAGGGTCGCTGCCCAAACTGGCCCTGACGCTCGGCACGACGATGGATTATCTTTGCGGATTGACCGATGATCCAGAGCAGGATAAGACGGTGATTTTACCGGGATGGTCGCCGCTAGATGCAGAGCACTGGCCGGAGGAGGGCGCACTGGTCGTGCTGAGCTATCCGACAGGTCTGGGCGGTAGCGCCTACTTGACGGCGCGGTGCGGAGGCAGCGCAAGCGACCAGTACCCGTTCGTTTCGACCGACGCGGGGATCTCGGTGCAGGATATCGTCGAGTGCAAGTGCGACAGCTGGCTGCTGATCAGCGAGAGACAGAGAGGAGAAAACAAATGATCCACTACAAAATCGAAGACGGGCAGATACTTGAAATGGATGTTAGAGGCTCGCTCAAAGAGAATCTTGCAGATGTGGCAATGCTGGCAAATGGCATTTATAGCATGCTCGCAAAAAGCAGGCCGGATGTAGCAGAGGTTTTTCGGTTGGCGTTATCAGCGGGGATGCTTCCGGACTCAGCGATATGGAAAAAGCAAGACTATGATGGCATTGCCATCGTCCAGGAGGTCAAATGAAGCGATCCGGATATTTGCAGCAGAGAGACGCGAGAACGCAGATGCTGCTGGACGTGATGCAGCGAACGATGAAGCAGTACATGCTGGACACGCTGCTGATCACGATGCATGAGGACTTCGGCTGGGGCTATGACCGCCTCAGCCGCCTCGCGGAAAAGTGGGGCGAAACGTATGACGCCTACTTCCCGGCGATGCAGAGCACCGAGGAGTCAGACGTCTACCAGGAGAGGCTTGACCGGGCGACGCGCAGTTATATTGGGGACAACCAGTTTTACCCGTTTGCAGAGCGCTACCCGGAGATCAAACAATTAGGCTATGGGCCGAGGAGGACGAAATGAGAACAGAAGATATTTTGGCTGCGCTGCGGCGCTGCGTGCATACCGAATGCAGCAAATGCCCGTTAAATAACGGAGATCCCATGGGCATTGAATGCATCAGCGAGATGGTGGGCACCGCTGCGGATTTGATCGAGAAGCTGACTGACCGCTGCGCGCGCTACGCCGAGGAGATCGCGGTGCTGCAGGAGCGGGAGAAGTGGGTGCCGGTGACGGAGCGGCTGCCGGAGGTGTGGCGTAACGATGAGACTTCCGAACTTGTGAACTACATGATTTACAGCCCCGATTTTGGCGTCGACATCGGTAATTATCACGCAAACGCAAAAAAATGGCTTTGCATGGCATTACCTTGCACCGTCACGCACTGGAGGCCGATGCCGGATGGGCCTGAGGCGGAATGATGGAACGACTGACATTTGAGGGGAACTTCTGCGACATCGCCCAATGTGATGTCATTCCAGGCGGCAGTTATTGCGAAAGCGGCAGCTGTACCCAGCGGAAAGTGTGGGAGCGGCTGAAAGCCTATGAGGACACGGGGCTGACGCCGGAACGCTGTGCCGAATTTGCGCGAGCAGACGCGGAAGGACGGTACATCGTAATGCGTGATGCGGAGCAGGAGGGCGTTGCCCGCCTGCGCGAGCTGGCCGAGGCCGACAAGGTCGGTCGGCTGTCGGATCACCCGTGGCGCAACCTGTGGGCGTGGTTGAAGAGGAAGCTGGGGTGCGCCGAATGAAAAGGAAACGTATGATTAAGTTGCTGATGAGCGTTGGCTTTGATAGAAATGCCGCAGTGCGGGCGGCGACGTTGACAAATGGCAATTTGCCGCATGCGGTGTTGTATTACTATCTGCTTGATGAGTTTATCCGTACATACTATGAGCATCTGGATAAGACCGTTGTTGAGGGCGACATGACCGGCACCGTCGCCGGGATGGTCGGGAGCGTGTATGGCTGAGCTGTTTTACTGCGTGCGCCAGCGCGCGGGGAATCTGGTCAAGGAGTACCGCGGGACGATGCCACCGCGCTATGCGCCCTCCGACACCGACGAGGACCGGCGCGCCAAGGCCGACCTCAAGGCGCAGCGGCGCACGGTGCTTAACCGCGACTCCACCGACCGGCTCGAGCTGATGATCGCGCTCATGGGCAAGTACGCCACGCACTACATTCTGGAGTTTGACGACGAGCATCTGCCGGAGCGCTTTGCCGACGTGCGCAAGGCGCTGCGGGCCTTCCTGCGGCGCGTGGAGCGCTATCGAGGCAAGGGAGGGCTTGACTACATCCCGGCCATTGAGGGCCTGCACGGGGCGCACAGGTATCACATCCATCTCGTCGCGGACTACCGGCAGCTCTCGCCGGCGGAGGTGCGGTTCCTGTGGCAGTGCGGCGAGGTGACAGACTGGCCAGTATTTAAGCGGCACGGCAAGGTGCTCGGCTACCGCTACCTCGCGCGCTATCTCACCAAGGAGCGCAGCGACGGGATCATCATTCCGGTGGGGCGGCATCCTTGGAGCTGCTCACGCAGTCTGCGCGCGAAGTTGCCGCCACCGGAGGTGTGGCTCGACGAGAGCGATGCGATTACGATACCGTTCGACGCGATGCTCCCACAGGTGCGGACCGGCGGAAGTCAATTTGGCAGCTACCGGGTGGCAAGCTGGATCGAGGCGTAAGGAATCGCGTGCGCGCGTGCGCGCGACATTACTTGTAACCTATTGGCTTTTTAGTGACAAACGCAGAAAAGAGGGTGAAAAGTATTGCAAAACAGTGCAAAGACTGCTAAACTGGACACAAAGAACGGATTGATTGTTTGCCCGAACTGCGGGCGGCTCACATCGCAGGCCGTTCGGCCAGACACGGAGGCGCGGAATCTCGTCCTCTGGTGCCGGAGATGCAAGGCATCGAACATCGTGAATATCGAACATGGCGCGTGCTCGCTTAGTAGCCACTGCTGACAAACCCGGATCTCGGGGAGTGTCGGCGGTGGCTTTTTGTTTTTGCCCGGAGGTGATAGCCCGATGGCCTTAAAGCCGCTCCGACCCTGTCGGCATCCCGGCTGCTGCGTGCTGGTGAGCGATGGATACTGCGACGCCCACCGGCCGCGCGGCGACCGGCGCAGTGAGGAAGCGCAGTCCTGGCGCTGGATGTACCAGACCGACGAGTGGAAGCTCGACCTGCGGCCAGCGCAGCTCTTGCGCGAGCCGTTCTGCCGCGAGTGCGCCCGGCATGGGCGGCGGGTCCGCGCGACAGATGTGGACCACATTGTCGACCACAAGGGCGACTGGCAGATTTTCTGCGACCGAGACAACCTCGAGAGCCTCTGTCATAGCTGCCATAGCCGCAAGACGGCGCGAGAAATGCACGAGAATCGCAGCAAATCAAAGCGCCGCAGCGCTGCGGCGCGGCAATAGGCTTGGGCGCTCGGGCGCGTCGCGAGAGCGTCGCGCGCGGCTTCCTTGCAGACCCCTCCCCGGGGTCAGAAAGTTTGGGCGCTGCCCCTGGAAACCGCTGGCCCTCGCTTATGAGAGAATTTTTCCCCACGGAGAATTTCGGACGGTGGGCCAGATGCGCAGGATCAACAAAACAACGTCCGGTGTAGTCGCCGGCTCTTGAAGCCGGCCATAGCCTTCACGGTTCTGTCCCCCGCGCTCTCGCTCGTCGAGGGCCGGGGACTGCATCGGAAATACCGACAGGAGGCAAGGCATGGGAAAGAAGCAGACAGCAGGGCAGACGCCAGTGCGCGTGGCGGTCAAGGACCTGCCGACAATACGCATCGACGAGCTGATCCCTTACGAGAACAACGCGAAGATCCACGGGCCGGACCAGATCGAGCAGCTGCGGCGCAGCCTGCGGGAGTTTGGCTTCGTCTCGCCGGTGCTGATAGACGAGGACAAGAACCTGATCGCCGGACACGGGCGCGTCGAGGCGGCGCGGGCCGAAGGCATGACCGAGGTCCCGTATGTGACGGTGAGCGACCTGACCGAGGCGCAGCGGCGCGCCTACATCATCGCGGACAACCGACTTGCCGAGACGGGCGAGTGGGACGCGGCGCGGCTTAAGTTTGAGATGGAAGAGCTAAGCAGCCTTTCTTTCGATACTTCGCTGACCGGGTTCACGATGGACGAGATCGAGACGATCCATGTCAGCGCCCACGAGCGGACGAAACCAGCGGCAGACGGAAACCACTTTTGGGGAGATGCCGAAAGCGAAAGCAGTGAGGATTATGAGAAATTTGTGGATAAATTCAAGCCGAAACTCACCACCGACGACTGCTACACGCCGCAAAACATCTACGAGACGATCCGCGACTGGGCGGTGGAGCACTACGGTTTGCAAGGCGCACCGATCATTCGGCCATTTTATCCAGGCGGCGATTATGAGCACGAGACATACCCAGACGGCTGCGCGGTGATCGACAATCCGCCGTTTTCAATCCTTTCAAAGATCTGCCGGTTTTACATGGAGCACGGCGTCCGGTTCTTTTTGTTTGCGCCAGCGCTGACACTATTCAGCATTGCGGCAGGGACGTGCAACTACCTGCCGATCGGCGCGAACGTGACCTACGAAAATGGCGCAGCGGTCAATACCTCGTTTGTGACCAATCTTGGGGCGTGGAAAATCGAAACTGACTTCAAACTTTACGCTGCCATAAAAACTGCTGACGATACGAACCGGCATGAGTCGGCGGCGGAGCTGCCTGGATACATATATCCGGACTGCGTGTTAACCCCGGCAACGATCATAAAGACCAGCCGGAGGGAGTCTTTCAGAATTTTGCCGGAAGATGCAGTGTTTATTCGAGCACTTGACGCGCAGCGTAAAAGAAAAGCAGCTATTTACGGCGGAGGATTTCTTTTGTCAGAGAAAGCGGCGGCGGAGAAAGCGGCGGCGGAGAAAGCGGCGGCGGAGAAAGCGGCGGCGCATGTTTGGGAGCTGAGTGCCCGTGAGAGGTCAATTGTCGCCGCACTGGGGAAGCATGACGATTGCTGAGGCGGAGCGGATCATGTCCACGACGGCAAGCCCGTATCTCAAGCGGGATATGGAGCGATATATTCGGCGGCAGCGCAGAAAGGAGCGCGGAGATGGCAGGAGCAAGACAACCGACCGATCTGGTCGTGAGGAACGGGCGCAAACACATGACGCGCGCCGAGGAGGACGCGCGGCGCGACCGTGAGGTGGTGGTACCTGCGCCGCAGCGGGCAAAGCCGCCCAAGTGGCTGCCCAAGGAGCTGCATCGCGAGTTTCGCGCGCTCGGCAAGCAGCTCATCGACGTGGGGCTCTACACCGACCTCGACGCGGACAACCTCGGGCGCTATCTGGTCGCCCACCACGAGTATATCAGCGCGACGGCGGAGGTGCAGCGAGCCTTGACTCTGTCGCCGAACCACGCGCGCGACTTAGAGGCGGCGGACGGCTGGAGCCGCGTGCAGGAGCGCTACTTCAAGCAGGCGCGCAACTGCGCGAACGACATGGGCCTGACGGTATCGAGCCGCTGCCGGCTGGTGCTGCCAAGCAATTTGCCCGCGGCGGCGTTTACGCCGGAGAGCAACGCGGACGAGTTTACCATCCGGCTGCGGCAGCGGCAGGCGGACGCGCTGGCGCGGAGCCTGTAACATGGCATACGTTTTCGACCGCGAGGCGGGGCAGTTCGTGTGCGACTTTGTCGAGCACCTGCCGACGACCGACACGGGCAAGCCATTCTGCCTTTACGACTGGCAGCGCGAGGCGCTGATGGAATTTTACGGCACGATGGACGTGCCCGAATCGGGCACGGATGAAGGCGCAGAGCGGCTGCGCCGGTACTGGTACCTCTACCTCGAGATCCCGAAGAAGAACGGCAAGAGCGAACTGGCTGCGGCGCTGGCCCTCTATCACCTCTTCGCGGACGGCGAGCTGAACGCGGAGGTTTACGTCTGCGCGGCAGACAAGGATAACGCCTCTATCGTCTTCAACGCCGCGGTCTTCATGGCAACGAGCGCACCGTGGACGGCAAAGATGATCGCACGCGGTGAGCTGAAAGTCATCGAGAGCCGCAAGCGCATCGAGTACCGCAAGCGCGTGAAGACCGGCAACGGCGGGTACAAGTGGATTACGGTCGGCATTCTGCAGGTCCTCTCCGCCGAGGCGTACAGCAAGCACGGCTACAAGCCGAGCTGCGTCATCTTCGACGAGCTGCACGCGCAGCCCAACCGTGAGCTGTGGGACGTCATGACCGGCGCGGCGGGCGCGAGCCGACGGCAGCCGGCATGGATCGTGCTGACGACCGCGGGCGACGACCCCGACCGCAGCTCCATCGGCTGGGAGATCCACGAGAAAGCAGTTGGCATCCGCGACGCGCGGCAGCTGCGGCGCATCCAGAGCGATGGCGGCGACGTTCGCAAGGTCCTCTCCCTCCGGCATGTCGGGGACGAGGATCTTGCGGACGCGGAAGCCGAGCTGCTCGGCCGTGACGAGGAAAACTGGCTGCCGATCCTCTACGGCCTGACGGCGCTGTTCGGCGACAATCCGGACGACCTGGAAAAGCTCGATATTTGGGACGAAAGCCTGTGGTATCTCTGCAACCCATCGCTCGGCAAGCATCTGAGCCTGCGCAACATCCGCATGGAGGCGGCAAGCGCAAAGCGCAGCGAAGCCGAGGAGCGCGTATTCCGATGGCTGCGGCTCAACCAATGGATCACAACGAAGTCGGTCGGATGGATCTCGCTCAACCTCTATGACAAGACGCAATGGGGTCCGAGCAAAAAGCGCGAGCGCGAGGAATGGCTGCGGCAGCTGGACGGGAAGCTCTGCTACGGCGGCGTGGACCTTTCCACGAGCCGCGACCTGACGGCTTTTGTTCTGCTTTTTCCGCCCCAGCCGGGGCTGGGCGCGGCGGTGCTGCTTCCCTATGGCATCTGGCGGCCCGAGGCGACGGTGGACGAGGCGGAAAAGCGCGACCACGTCCCCTACCGGGACTGGGCGCGTGCCGGCTTCCTCGACCTCTGTCCCGGCGAGGTCATCGACTACGGCGCGGTGGAGGATCGCATCCGCGAGGCACGAGAGCGCTACGACCTCAAGATGGTGGGCTTCGACCCCTATCTGAGCCGCACCATCACACAGCGGCTCGCGCCGATCGTGCCGATCATCGAGATCCCTCAGGACCTCAAGAACATGAGCCCGGCGATGAAGGAGACGGACGACATGATGCAGCGGCACACGCTACTGCACGTGCACAACACCTGTTTCCGCTGGACCTTCGGCAACGTACGCTGCCACGCGGACGGCAACGGCAACATCAAGCCGCTCAAGAATAAATCAACGGGGCGCATCGACCCGGCGGTCGCGAGCATCATCGTGATGGCCGTGTGGATGGTTGCCAGGAATCAGAAGCCCGATCTTGCCGCGGCGATGGCGCGTCCGGGCTTCACGCTGTGAGGAGGGGAAGCTGTGGAAAAGCTGCGAGACGCCGCGCTGCTGCTCGGCGTGCTGCTCATTACGGCAGGCGCAGGGATGATCTATATCCCAGCCGGATTTATCGTGGGCGGCATTCTTTTGATCGCAATGGCTGTCATTGACGGCCTTGACGATAGTGAAATCGACAAAGAAGGGAGTGAGCGAGAGACATGAGCATCATCAAGGGCCTGCGCGCGGCGACCGCACGCTCACCCACCGTGAGTAAGGCGGTGACGGTGACGGGGCTGATGGCCTCCGGCGGCCTTGCCTCGGGGGAAGATGCGCAGAGCGCGGCGCGCAAGCTCAGCGCGGTGGACCGCTGTATTGAGATCCTCAGCGACAGCGTCGCCAAGCTGCCGAGCTACGTGATCGACACGAGGACGCGCGAGCGCACAGATCACGAACTGCTGCGGCTGCTGAACATCCGACCAAACGAGGCCATGACGCCGTTCATTCGTAAAAAGGTGCTGGAGACGAGCCGACTGGAGGGTGGCAACGCCTACGACTGGATCGTGCGCGACGAGCGCACGGGCAAGCCGGTGGAGCTGCTTCCCGTGCCATGGCAGCTGGTGCAGCCCTGGCATGACCGCGCGGGGCGCGTGTGGTACGACGTGACGCATCCGTTCTCCGGCGAGGTGATGCGGCTGCCCAACGAGGACATCTGCCACTACAAGAACGCGACACGCAACGGCCTTTTAGGCCTTGGCACGGTGACGCGCGCCGGCGAGGTGATCGCCGCGGCACGCGCCGCGCAGGAGTATGAGCTGAGCTACTACACCAACGGCGGGCAGCCGAGCGGCGTGCTGGAGACCGACACCGACCTCGGCGGCTACGCCCTCGACGAGAAGGGGCAGCCGCTCAAGCGGGCAGACGGCTCGCTCATTACGCTCAAGGATCAGCTGCGCGGCGAGTGGGAGCGTGTACACATGGGCCCGAGCAAGGCGCACCGCACGGCGATCCTCGACCTCGGCCTTAAGTATACGAGCATCGCCGGAACCAACCGCGACGCGCAGTTCGTGGAGAATAAGCAGCTCACCGTGACCGACATCGCGCGCTATTTCGGTGTGCCCCTCTACAAGCTCAACGAGGGCAAGCAGGCATACGGCAGCAACGAACAGAACGCAATCGAGTATGTCGTCGGCACGCTGCACCCCATCGTGACCCAGTACGAGGAGGAGCAGAGCTATAAGCTGCTGACCGACAGCGAGCTGGCCGCGGGGCTGGAGCTGCGCATCAACATGATGGCGGAGCTGAAGGGCGACACGGCGAGCCGCGCGAACTGGTACCGCACGATGAGCGATCTGAGCGTTTTCAGCCCCGACGACATTGCGGCGCTGGAGGACCTACCGAACGTGCCGGGCGGCGACCGCAGGCGTGCGAGCCTCGGTTATGTGCCGCTTGACCTGTGGCCGGAGCTGAGCGCGCAGAGAAACGGCGGCAGGGCCGCCGGAGAGGAGTAAACCGCATGGATATGATCTTTAAGGCGGCACGGATCGAAAAGGCCGCCGTGGGCGAGCGGGAGCTTGCCCTCATCAACGCACAGGCGCTGCGCGAGCTGCATGCCGAGGAGGTGTTCACCTTCCGTCTGGCCGCCTGCGACAACCAGGTTGACCGCGACTGCGAGCGCTTTACCGAGACGACGCTTGAGCAACTGAGCAAGCTCTATATTGGCAAGCCCGTGCTGCGCGACCACAAGTGGAGCGCGGAAACGCAAACTGCGCGCGTGTACGACGCACAGGTGGCGGACGAGGGCGAGGTCAAGCGCCTGGTGCTCAGCTGCTACATGGTCCGCACGGCAGGCGCCGCGGACACCATCGCCGCCATCGAGGGCGGCATCCTGCGCGAGTGCAGCGTGGGCTGCGCTGTGGAGCACGTCAACTGCTCGATCTGCGGCGCAGACCAGCGCAAGACGCTGTGCGAGCACTGGCCGGGCCGAGAGTACGACGGGCAGATCTGCCACTTTGAGCTGGACGGCGCGGCGGACGCCTACGAGGTGAGCCTTGTGGCAGTACCCGCGCAGCCGGAAGCCGGCACCGTCAAGGCCAAGCGCTACGGCGGAGCCGAGAGACCGGAACCTCCCGCGCCGAAGGGCGCGGACAATGATGAGCACTGGGCGGACGAAGCCGCCTTGGAGCTTGAAAAAATGAAATTTTAAGGAGGCACACAATGCGTAGAAAGTACAACGACCTGCTGGCGAAGCGCGCCGGCATGCTCACCGAGGCTGAGAGCCTGCTCAAGGAGGGCAAGCGCGAGGACTATCGGAGCAAGATGACCGAGATCGGCAACCTCAACACCGAGATCACCGAGGTTAAGGCCCTCATCGACGAGCAGGACCGCCAGTTCATGCAGAAGCAGGATACTCCGGGCGAGGCCAGGGACAAGGCTCTTGAGCGCGCGGAGATCCTGCGCAAGGGTGGCGAGGTCAAGTTCAGCGCGGCGGAGGTCCGCAAGGCCATCACGCTCGCGACCACCTCGCTCGCCGAGCCCACCGGCGTAGGCCGTGACATCCGCGGCGGCGACGCGCCGATCAGCGCGATCATCGACCAGGTGCAGGTCGTCAACCTCTCCGGCATGGGCGAGTATCAGGAACCCTATGTCATCACCGATCTGGACGCGAAGGTCGGCACGGTGGCGTCCACCGCCGGCAAGGCCCGCACGGCGAGCACCGACCCCACCTTCGGCGTGGCGCAGATCAAGCCCTACGAGATGAGCGTGACGAGCTTTGTTGACCGCAATATTGGCAACCTGACCCCCGCGGACTATTACGCGAAGATCTACGGCATGGCGCTGCGCGCGATGCGCCGCAAGTGCTCTGAGCTAATCGTCAATGGCGACGGCGAGACCAGCCATGTGTTCTACGGCATGAAGAACGCCAAGAACAAGGCGGGCGCAAGCATCTTCGCGAGCGTGGACGTGGGGGCGGTGGACGTCGACCTGCTCGACACCCTCTATTTCGCCTACGGCGCGGACACCGAGCTCGGCGGCAGCGCCAGATTGCTGCTCACCAAGGCTGACCTCAAGGCCATCGGCGCGCTGCGCGGCACGAACGAGAAGCGCCGCCTGTTCACGATCGAGCCCGACATGGCGAACCCCAACATCGGCGTCATCCGCGACGGCGGCGTGGTGATCCCCTATACTCTCTGCCCCGACCTCACGAGCCTTTCCGGCTCGACCGCGAGCGCGAGCGCCGCGATCCAGACCATGATCTACGGCAACCCGCTTAACTATGAGCTGGGCCTGTTCTCCGACTTCACCGTGCGCGTGGACGAGAGCTACAAGGCGCAGGAGCGCCTGCTGACCATCCTCGGCGACGTGATGGTCGGTGGCAACCTCGTGGTCGACAAGGGCGTCGTCGTTGCGACGCTGCCCAAGAGCGGGGGCTAAGCGATGCTGCGCGAGAGGCTGAGCGAGATCGCCGCCTACTGCCGCGTGGAGGCGGACGACGCGGAGCTTCCCGGCTTTGTGGACGCGGCAGCGGCCTACCTCGCCGGTGCGGGCGTGCGTGAGCCGCAGGACGGCTCGCCGCGCTATGCGCAGTATCTGCAATGCGTCAAATACCTCGCGCTCGACCTCTACGACCGGCGCGACACGGCGGTCGATGGGACGCTCGGAGACAATCCCGCCTTTCGGCGGATGCTCAACCAGCTCAAGCTCACCGAGCCTGTGCCCGATTCGGGCACGGGCGAGGGAGCGGAGGGAGGCGCGTGATGCACGTCGACGCAGGAAAGCTCTCGAAGCGCATCCAGTTTTTGCGCAGGACGACGAAAAAGGACGCCGACGGCTACGACGTACCCGGCGAGCCGGAGCTCGTGCGCGAGACCTGGGCGCAGTTCTCGCAGACGAGCGGCACGGAGCTGATCCGGGCCAACGCCGAGTTTGGCGAGGCGAAGGTCCGCTTTTTCACGCGCGCGAACCCGGAGCTGCTTGACCGGCGGCTCCTGATCCGCTACAACGAGCGCGACTACAACATCCTCTACGTCAACACCTATGGCGACGAGGGGAAGTACATGGAGTTCTGGTGCGAGCGGTATACGCAAAGGGGAACGGTATGACGCTGAATGAGGAAATCATTGCGGTCGTGACGCCGATCGTGCCGGTATGTGTGCCGGATCTGCTGGGCACGGAGGCGGGCGAGACGCCGCCGGAGCGCTACTGCACGTTTAATTACACGGAGATGGCGGAGGGGATTGGGGACAATGCGGCACATCTGACACGGGCGCTTGTGCAGGTGCACTACTTCGCACCGCTCAGGGAGTCAACAATCAAAACGCGGCACGCGCTGCGCGACGCGATTGCAGCAGTGGACAACTTTACCCTGCCGAGCATCGAGCCCGCCACGGACGAGACAGGACAGCACTATGTGCTGGAATTTGACGCCGTGGGACGCTGGGAGGTGGAGGACGATGGCCAAGGTCGAGTTTAGGGGCATTGACGAGGTCGTGACATCGCTGACGGAGCTTTCCGAGTTACCGGACGAGGTGATCGACGCGATGCTCAACGCCCGCGCCGACGTGGTCGTTGAGGCACAGCGCGCCGAGGCGCGTAAGCTCGGCACGGAGTACCGCAACAAGGGCCAGAAGAAGAACTACGCCACGGGCATGACGGCAAAATCGATCCGAAGGGGCAAGGTCAAGGTCAAAGACGGGCAGCGAGTGCTGTACATCACGCCGGTCGGCAGCAGAAAGCGCGGCAAGACCGTGACGAGAAATGCAGAGATCGCCTTTTTGAACGAGTTCGGCACGAAGACGATCCAAGCGCGGAACTTTTTGCGGAAAGCGAACGAACAGAGCGCGGACGCCGCGACGGCGGCGGAGTTTGAGGTGTACAGCCGCTACCTCGAAAAAAAAGGGCTGTAGAAAGGATTACCATGCAGTACGGAGCAAAGATGATCCAGTGGGCACCGTTTGCCGCGACGGATCCCGAGACGGCAAGCGCGCCCCCAAAGCTCGGCACGCCGGCAAACCTCGGCGCGCTGAATAAGGTGACCGAGACGATCAACTTTAATCGCACGAGCGCCTTCGGCGACAACGTGAAGAAGGTTGAGATCGTGGAATTCAAGGACGGCTCGCTGGCTGTGGAGACGCTGTATCTTTCGAACGCGAACGCAGCGGCGGTGACCGGCGCGGAGCTGGGCACGACGGACGGGGACAAAGACCTCAAGTTCGGCAGCAATGACACTGCGCCCTATGGCAGCCTCGCCTTTTACACCAACCACATGAGGGACGACGGGACGAAATACTATCAGGGCATTTTCTACCCGAAAGTCAAGGCCAACATGGAGGGCGAGGAGTACGAGACCAAGGGCGACAGCATTGTGCTGAGCAATGCCAAGCTCACGTTTACCGTTTTTGAGCCGCTCTACGGCAAGTATAAGCACAAGAGCGAGGAGTTCGACACCGAGGCTAAGGCCGCGGCGTGGGTCAATGAAAAAATCAAGGCCGCAGCGGGCGGCTGAGAAGCGAAGAGACGCGGCACCCGCTGCGTCTCTTTTGTATTCGGAGGAAAAAATGAAGACACTTCCTTATGAACTGAATGGGCACACGTTTTATCTGTGCCTGAACGGACAGGCGCTTTTTGACGCCTACGATAAATTCGGCTACGAGGGCTTTCTCACGAAGCACATTGAGGGGAAAGACAAGCAGAGCTTTGAAAATACGTGCTGGCTGCTCTGCAAGCTCGCCGAGCAGGGCGAGCTGGTGCGGCGGTGGCAGGGGCTCGACCGCGGGCCGATCGCGCCGGAGCAGTATTTCCGCGTAAATCTTAAGCCGCTGGAGGTCTCGGACGCAAAAAAAGCGATCCGCGAGGCCATTGCGCTTGGATTTGCCCGCGAGGAAGAAGAAAAGCGAGAGCGCGACCTCTTCCTCGAAGAATTGCAAAAAAAAACGAAAGAAATCACGTGACACGCGCGTGGTGGCTGGATCTGACGACGCAATTTCTCCGGCTGAGCGTCCGCGAGGGTATGCTGCTGACGGTCGGGCAGGTGCTCGACTTGCAGGAGCTTGAGACCAGGCGGCGCGGGCTGCGCAGAGAGGAGGATGAGACGTAAATGGCGACGAGGACGATCACAACGCGGCTGGCGATCGAGGGCGAAACCGAGTTTAAACGCTCCATGTCGAGCGCAAACAGCGAGCTCAAAACGCTGCGCAGCGAAATGAGCCTTGCCGACGCAGAATTCAAGGGCCAGGCGAACACGATGGATGTCCTGACCAAGAAGAATGAGCTGCTGCGCCGTGCTCAGGAGCAGCAGGCCGAAAAAGTCAGGGCCCTGGAACAGGCTGTAGAGGACGCCGCCGATGCCTACGGCGAGAACGACAAGCGCACAGACAACTACCGCCAGCAGCTCAACCGGGCAAAAAAAGAGCTGATCGACATGAACGATGCGCTGGATGAAAACGAGAAGTATCTCGACGAGGCGCGCAAGAGCGCCGACAAGTGCGCGAAGTCCATCGACGAGTTCGGCAAGGAGACTGACGGTGCGCAGAGCGGCATCGAGAAGTTTACGGACGTGCTGCAGAACGGTTTCAGCGTCAAGGGCAAGGGCGGCGACCTGCTGGGGATGCTCACGAACCTCAAGGGTGCGCTGGTCGGAGGCGCAATCGTCGGCGGGCTGAAAGCTGTAAGCGACGCCATTATCGGAGTGGTCGACGATACGGCAGAATACCGCAAGATCATGGGCACGCTGGAGACCAGCTCGAAAGAGGCCGGTTACACAACCGAGCAGACGGCAGAGGCCTACACCCGCCTGAATGGCGTGTTGGGCGACTCGCAGACGGCGGCGACGACCGTGGCCAACTTGCAGGCCATTGGACTGGAGCAAAGCGACCTGATGACGCTGGTCGACGCGACGACCGGCGCGTGGGCCACCTATGGCGACAGCATTCCAATCGACGGCCTTTCCGAGGCCATCAATGAGACGATCCAGACCGGCAAGGTAACGGGCACGTTTGCCGATGTGCTCAACTGGGCGGGCGAGAGCGAGGACGACTTCAATGAGAAACTCGCGGCGGCGAATACTTCGTCCGAGCGCGCGCAGATCGTTCTCAACCAGCTCTCCAAGCAAAACCTGCCGCAGGCTGGTAAAGCATGGCGCGACGCCAACGAGGATATCATCGAGTACAACGAGGCGCAGGGCGAGCTGGACGAGGCAATGGGACGCCTGGGAGAGGCACTCGCGCCGGTGGCTGCGAAAATGAAAAGTGTGTTTGCAGGCGCGGTGAACATCGCGGCCGACGCTGTGACCAAACTGATCGGCTTTGTCAACAGCGCGATCGACGCCTTTAAGAAGCTTGCCGGCGTGGAGGAAAAGCAGAAGAAGACTATAACTAAGGGGCAATCCAAGACCACGAGTAAGACGACGTCTACCGTGCGGCAGTACGCCAACGGCCTTGATTACGTCCCGTATGACGGCTATCCGGCGATCCTGCATGAGGGCGAACGCGTGCTGACACGACGCGAGGCAGACGACTACCGCAGCGACCGCGGCAGCGGCAAGCCGGCTGACATCGTCATCAACCTGACGACCACGCTGGACGGCAAGACCGTGAGCAAGACGGTGACGCGGTACCAGCAGCAGGACCAGAGGGCAAGACAATGAAGAATTTTACTTTTCAAATCAACGGCAACGACCGCACGGCGCTTTTCAACCAGTATGGCTTTTCCGCGGGCATTACGCCGGTATACAGCGACGAAATCGTGACGATGGACAAAAAGCGGCACAGCGCGGTGATCCGCTGGCAGAGCTGGTGCAGTGCACAGCTCAACGACATCACCGACGCAGAGGTGGCGGCGCTGGCCGCAGATCTGCGCGGCGCGACGCTGAGCGTGACCTATGAGAACCCCGCGCTCGGCAGCACGCCGGTGACGCAGGACATGACCGTGGACGGGCTGGAGCTCGCGTATTTGCTGCGCGACCAAACGGGCCGATACTGGAGCGGCAAGACGCTCAACTTTACGCAGAGGTGAGCACATGCACAGTGTAAGTGATCTATGGCGGACGCTGCTTGCCAGTCCAGGGCACCGTAAGGAGGTCAAACTCGTGATCGCGGGCGTCACCTACGGCGAGGACAAGATCGTGGATGGATCGCTGCGGATCGACGGCGGGCTGTACTCTGATTTTGGCATCGGCAACTGCTGCGCACGGCAGATCGACTTTGAAATTTATCCACAAGGGACGATCCCAAGGCAGGCGAAAATTGAGGTCTACGTGCGGCTGGTGCTCGGCGAGCAGGCGAGCGAATGGATCCCGAAAGGCGTTTTCTATTTCGCAACACGAAAAACCGATAGGAAAACGGGCGTTTTGAGCGTGCACGGGTATGATGCGATGCTCAAAGCGGAAGAGACGTGGCTTGACAGCAGCTATGACGCGGAGACATGGCCGATGCCAGCGGCGACCGCCGTCGCCGATATTGCGGCGCGCATGGGCGTGGCAGTGGACAGCCGCACGGTATTAGATGCGTCGTTCCCGATGCAGTACCCGGTGGACGACGAGGGCGACATGACGATGCGCGAGGCGCTGGGGCGTATCGCGGTCGCCAACGCGGGCAACTGGATCATCACGGACGAGGGGAAGCTCCTGCTGGTAGGCTTGAACTCCATGCCCGCTGAGACCAATTATCTTATCACGGAGACCGGCAGCGCCATCACCTTTGGCGGCGTGCGCATCCTCGTGTAAGGAGGGCAACATGGACAAAACCTATTTAGGGCGGCGGCTGGCGGAGTTTTCCCCGGGCATCGTGTCGCAGCCCATTACTAAGGTCGAGCTGCTGGACGAGAACGGCGATGTAGTCGGTGTGTCCGGATCGGACACCGGGCGGACGTTGACGGCCTTGCAGCCGGACGGCACGGATGCAATGGCGGCGGCGATTCTCGCCAAAGTCTCCGGCTACAAGCACATTGGATACGAGGGCAGCGAAGCGCTGCTTGATCCTGCGGTGGAGCTTGGTGACGCGGTGACGGTAGACGGGCTTTATGTGCCACTTGTCGCGCTGGACATGACGTTTGATCCAATGCTCGCGCCGGACATCTCCGCGCCGGACGCGGATGAGCTGGACGACGAGTATCCGTACAAATCGCCGACGCAGCGGCAGATCGAGAGGAACTTTGCAAAAGCTCGCTCCCTCATCACCAAGACCAGCGAGGAGATCATGCTCAAGGTCGAGGGTCTCGATGGCAAGTACACCGAGGTCAAAACCACGCTGGACGGCCTGACAGTGACGGACGCGAGCGGCACGACTAAAATCAACGGTAGCAGCATCAAGACGGACAATCTGTACGTTGCTGCGGCGAACATCACCGGCACGCTAACAGCTAACCAAATCCAGACCGGCAGCATCCGCGTTGGCGACCTCAAAGATGGATCGAACTACGCAACGAAAACCTATGTTGACAACAATGCAGGTCTGAGTGCAAGTGAAGTCAATAGCGCTATTGAGACGTACATCGATGAGACGAGCATTACGGCGGAAAAGCTCAGGGGCCGCACAGTCGAGTTGTTGGCAAGCAGCAATCAATCCATCGGCTCTATCGAGCTTGCTTACACAACAACCGGCTACGGCATTGCCATCAATACGACGTATGGCGGCATTCAGCTCAACTCTGGCGGCAAGATTTATCTTTCTGCCTATGACGGCGCATTTATTACGCTGAGCGATGTCGTATCCCTCGGCGGCGGGCCGCTGCTGGTAGGTTCGAAAATGTACGGCTCAAAGCTCCCAAGCAACCCACAGTACGGTCAACTGTTCTTCCTTTTGCAGTGAGGTGACACATGGCACGATTTTACTGCACGCTCTCACCGGTGGATGGAGACGGAACGAGGCTCGAAGTCTATGCCAAATTCACGGGAGGCGCAGATGATTACAGCTATAAGCGCTCTATTGACGTGCGCGTCATCGGCGTTGGAACATTTGAGTTTACGTCAGCGGAAACGGGCGGCGGCACGAGCACATTTTCCGGCTATATCACGGGACTTTCTCCGGGCACAGAATATGAGTGGGTCTGCAACCTCTACTACTGGGATGGCGATTGGACAGTCTCCGATTACAGCGACGAGGGCACAGCTACGACGTACAGCGACAGTTCAAGCACTGCCGTATACATCAACAATCAAGCATACACCCCATACATTTACACCAACGGCTGGGACGCATACGACGCATATGTCTATACCGGCAGTTGGAACGTATCAGGATAGGAGGGATAACAATGAACAAAAACAAACTGCGAGAGCAAATCAACAGTGCATATGCCATGATTACCGGCATCTATGTTAAGGGCGGCGAGGCTAAACGCATGGCAATGGCGATGCAGAACCTCGAAAATGCCTTTGCCGAGTTGGACAAGCCGGACGAGCCGCCCGCCAAAGAGGGGCAAGACGAATCCCGAGAAGGAAAGTGAGGTAACTGATGGCTGATAAAGCAATTTCCGACCTCACCCAAGCAACACAGATCACGGGCGAAGACCTCTTCGTCTTGCAGCAGAACGGCGAGGCGAAAAAACTGAAAGGCTCGCAGGTCGTGCAGTATGCAAAGGATTCCGTTGCGGCGGAGGTGCAGGGCGTTAAGGAATACGCTGATACTGCCAAGGCATCGGCTGACGCTGCGGCAAAAGACGCAACCAGAGCGGAAACCGCAGCACAGGGCATCGACGATAAGGTTGCTGCGGCTGATGCGTCCGCAAAGGCCGCGGCATCTTCTGCGGCGGCTGCTGCTGCATCTGCAACGGGCGTTGACGAGAAGGTCCAGGCGGCGCAGACGGCGGCAACCAATGCCGCGAAGTCGGAGACGGCGGCAAAGAATGCACAGACCGCCGCCGCCAATGCGCAGAAAGCGGCGGAGAATGCGCAGACCGGCGCACAGACCGCTAAGACGGCGGCGGAATCGGCACAGGAAGCCGCAGAGAGCGCAAAAGACGCTGCGGCTGGTAGTTCGACCGCTGCGGGGCAGAAAGCGACACAGGCCGCTCAGAGCGCCAAAGACGCGGCTTCTGCCAAGTCTGCGGCGGAGACCGCAAAGACCGATGCACAGGCGGCGCGCGATGCCATCGTCAACATGATCGTCGAGGCGGTCACGCTGGCAAGCGGTTCCGACGCGACGGTAAGCAAGAGCGTTGTTGACAACGTATTTAAGCTTGTGTTTGGCATTCCGCGCGGCAATCCCGGTGCAGACGCGCCTACTATCACAGGCATCACGATCCGGCAGACGGACTATCACATGATCGTCTCCCTCTCCAACGGCACGACGTATGACGCTGGCTACTGTCGCGGCGCTGCTGGCGCTGGCTCGGGCGATATGCTCGCCGCAGTGTACGACCCGCAGGGCAAGCAGACGGACATCTACAAGTACGTTGATGACGAGATTGCAAAGATCCCCACGCCCGATGTGTCCGCACAGATTACAGCACACAACGAGAGCCAAGAGGCACACCCGTATATCCGCGGGCTGATCCCGACCAAGACCTCGCAGCTTGACAACGACAGTGGCTATCTGACACAGCATCAGGACATTTCCGGCAAGCTTGATAAGACGGGCGATGCGAGCAACGTCACGGCGGCGTTCTCGGAGGCAACGACGCGCGCAAACATCGCTACAGGCGAAAAGCTCTCTGCGATGTGCGGGAAGATCGCGAAGTGGTTTGCCGACCTCGGCAGTCTTGCTTTTAAGTCTACGGTTGCCAAAAGCGACCTTGCGCAGGACGTGCAAACGTCCCTCGGCAAGGCGGACAGTGCGTTGCAGAGCGTCAGCAAAAGTGACGTCGGGCTTTCCAACGTCGCAAACGAGCGGCAGTATTCCTCCGAGAATCCACCGCCGTATCCCGTCACATCGGTCAACGGCAAGACGGGCGCGGTAACGATTGCCAGCGCACCGAGCACCACCTCCATCCTCAAGGGCAATGGCAGCGGCGGCATCGTGGCGGCGACGCGCGGCAGCGACTACATCGCAAGCGGCAACATCGTCAAGCAGACGCTCGTGGCATCGGAGACCACGCCGACCGAGAACTACTCCATCAACTGGGTGTTCGGCTAAGGAGGGCAACATGGCGAACAAAGCAATCAGCACACTGGCGGTCGGCTCGTCGGTGTACCTCAACGTCGGCGGTGTGCGGACGGAATTCTTGGTGGTGCATCAGGGCAGGCCGAGCAGCATGTATGACGCAAGCTGCAACGGCACTTGGCTGTTGATGAAGGACTGCTACGAGGAACGTGTTTGGAGTAGCTCAAACATCAACAAGTACGAGAGCAGCGACGTATACCCTTATCTGAACGGCCCGTTTCTGAACCTGTTTGATTCCAACATCCGTGACGCTATCAAGCAGGTCAAAATTCCGTATCGCAAGAACGGCGGTTCTGGCGGCGTTGACCAGAGCGGCGTGAACGGTCTGTCCGCGAAGATATTCCTGCTGTCCGGCTACGAAGTAGGCTGGACGACCAGCGACAACTCGTTTTTCCCGCAGGATGGCGCGAAGCTGGACTACTTTGAGTCTGGGACCGACACGTCCGCCAACAACAAACGTATTGCGTACCTGAACGGCTCGGCCGCCTACTGGTGGCTCCGCTCTCCAAGCACCAACACCACCAACGCCGTGTGGCGCGTCCTCTCCAGCGGCAACTACCGCAGCCTCGGCCCACCCAGCTCGATCGGTATCCGCCCCGCTTTGGTTCTTCCCTCTGACGCCCTCGTCGACGACAGCGGCAACGTCACGCCGCCAGTTGACCTCACCGCGCACAAGACGCTCATCAACGGCACGGCCTACACCGTGAAGGGCGGCAAGTGCATGGTCAACGGCACGGTGTACAACATTCTCAAGGGCAGGACGCTTATTGATGGCACGGGGTATGACATTACGTTTAAGCCGAGCTACGACCCCGTATTTGCCAACAACACGTGGGAGCAGATCATCGCGGCGTGCCACAACAACGAAGTGCCGGAAACGTGGAAGGTAGCAGACCAGAAGTCCATGACCATCGGCGGCGAGGACTATCTAATCGACATCATCGGAAAAAATCATGATGATTATGCCGATGGGTCGGGAAAAGCTCCGCTGACGTTCCAACTGCATGATTGCTACGCGGACACAAAGCAGATGAACAGCTCGGACACCAACCGCGGCGGCTGGACGAGCTGTGCCATGCGAAGCACACATCTGCCTGCCATTCTGGCGCTGATGCCGATAGAAGTACAGAACGGCATCCGGGAGGTGAATAAGCGGACAATGTTGAGCAGCAGCATCCTCCCAAAAACCACGGCGGACAAGCTGTTCCTGCTGAGCGAGATTGAGATTTTCGGCAGCGTCACTTATTCCTATAAGGGCGAGGGAACGCAGTACGACTACTACAAGGCGGACAACAACAAAAAAAAGACCCGAAACGGCATCAAGGCCGAATGGTGGGAGCGCTCTCCGAAAAACAGCGACTCCGAGAAGTTCTGCCTTGTCGGCCTCAACGGCATCGCCGACGCCAACTTCGCGAGCGAGGAGATGAGCGTGGCCTTCGGCTTCTGCTTCTAAAGAAAGGACTGATTATTTATGGCAACCTACATCAAAGTCAACAACACCGAATACCCCGCAGAGATCAACGGCAACACCAAAGACCGCGCGTGGGGCGACCGTGACACCAAGACCATCACACTCACGATGACCACCACCGAGGTCGCGGTGCTGCTGCCCGACAACACGCCGTGGAGCATCGTCCAGCGCGAGACGGTGGACAAGCTCGACAACGACGGCAATCCCACGGGCGAGACAGAGGAGGTCGTCAATGAGTGGGACAACAGCGAATACAGCCTGAGTGGGGCCATCACCGACCACCGCGACGGCACGGTGAGTATCAAGATGGGCAAGCCCACGGAAACGGAAAGCGCTAAAGCAACCGTCACCGCCCTTGCGGGTGAGCCGGTCACATATGCCCGCGCTGTGAAGCTGCGCCCCATTATCGAGCAGGCAGCGGTCAGCCTGAGCGACGGCGAGGCGGCGAGCGTGCCGGAACTCATCACAGCATGGACGTACCCCGTGGATTACGCCGAGGGCGACCGCAGAAGCTACGGCGGCAAGGTGCACAAGTGCCGTCAGGCGCATACCTCGCAGGCCGACTGGACGCCGGACAAGACGCCGAACCTCTGGGCGGTCATCGACGCCGCCCATGCGGGCACGCAGGACGACCCCATCCCCGCAGCGCGCGGCATGGAATATGAGTACGGCAAGTACTACCTCGACGGTGATGATGGAAAGGTGTACCTCTGCGAGCGCACGGGCGAGCAGGCGGGTGGCAAGATCACGCTGCAATACCTGCCGCATGAGCTCATCGGCAACTATTTCAAGGCGGTGTAATACGCCGCAGAAAGGGAGCGGGATATGGATAATGCAAAACACTACGATGACGCGGCAATCGCCCTGATTGAATCGAGGTGCAAGAGCAATACGCACCGAATCAACGAGCTGACGGAACATCAGGTGGCGCTTGATCGGCTGGTGACGTCGGTCGAGGTCTTGGCCACGAAACAAGAAACCGTTGAGGGCGACGTCAAGGAGATCAAGGAGGACGTGAAGACCATTACGGGCAAGGCGGGGAAACGCTGGGACGGGCTGGTCGACAAGGCTCTCGCGGCGCTGGCGGGCGCGTTTATCGCGTGGCTGCTGTCGGGGGTGGCCTTATGAAGAAGCTGAGAAAGCGGGATAAGTACGTCATCGCGGCAGTGCTCAACCTCTGCTGGTACTGCATTGCGGTGCTCGTATTGACCGCGCATGACAAGGTAGTGCCGGACAGCCTGACCGTCGCGTGGTTCGCCGCGTGGACGGCAGAGCTCGGCTTACTGGCGGGCATCAAAATTAAAGGAAAGGACGAATGACATGAACGAAAGAATGAAGGCTATGCTAAGCCAACCGATGGCAGGGAAAACCGATGAGGAAATCGTTGCTACACGCGAGAAAGCTATCGCGGCGCTGGAAGCACGCGGCTATGGAATTGTCAACACGCTTTTTACCGACGAATGGTATAGCAAGGAGAATATGACCGAACGCGGGGTGGTGCAAATCCCTCTGTGCTTCTTGGCGAAGTCTCTGGAAAACATGAGCCTGTGTCACGCTGCTTATTTCTGCCACGGCTGGGAGAAAGCCCGTGGTTGCCGCATCGAACACGAAGTCGCCTGCGCCTACGGGCTAACCGTAATCTACGAGGACGGCTACAATGTTTTAGACAAAGGAAAGGACGAATGACATGAAAGAAAGAATTCTTAAGCGTATCGCAAACCTGATGAGCGTCAAAAGCATTGTGACGCTGGTGCTGACGGGCGTTTTCGCTTACATGGCCGTGACGGGCAATATCTCGCAGGACTTTATGACGATCTATGCGGTTATCATCGCGTTCTACTTCGGCACGCAGAGCCAGAAGGCACAGGACGGGATCGACAGCAAGGGTGACGGCGATGTATCACAGTAGGGATATTGCTGACCTGCGGGCGGACGTGCGCGCAAACTGCGTCATCTTCCTCGACCTCTGCAAGGAGGCGGGGCTTCCCGTACTCGTGACGGAGACGGTCAGGGATGACGAGTACCAGCGCTATCTTGCCGCGAACGGCTACGCGGCAAAGACCGCGACGCGCCCCACGTTCCACTCTGTCAAGGCTGGTCTCGCATTCGACATCTGCAAAAACGTCAAGGGGCATGAGTACGACGATCCGTCGTTCTTCGCCCGCTGCGGGCAGATCGGCAAGCAGGTCGGCTTTTCGTGGGGTGGCGACTGGAAGAAATTCCCCGACAAGCCGCATTTTCAGTGGGACGGCCATATGCGATACACAGGGAGCATGATCTTGGCGGGCAAGTATCCGCCGGAAATGGAGGAATACATGGATCAGGCAACGTTTAACAAGATGATGGACGCTTACCTTGCGCAGCTCGGCACCAAGCCCGTTTCTTCGTGGGCGGCAAAGGACTGGGCGGCGGCCAAGGCGGCGGGCATCACGGACGGCAGCGCGCCGCAGAGGCTCATCACGCGGCAGGAAGTCGTGACGATGATCCAGAGAGCGACAAAATAACGGTGTCCGATTTGGGCACAGGAAGGAGCGGGCGGCGAAAGCCCACGCGCAAGCGCCTCTGCAAGCCTTACACGGGCATGAACAGTCAGCATAAGCGTATCCGGGCGGAGTTATCCGCGATGGCTCCCAAGCGGGCCGTGGCATACGTTTTATCGTTTGAGCTGCCAGCGGACGAGGCGGCGTGCCTTATTGAGTGCGACGTGCGGCGCAAGAGCTACGCGCAAGTGTGCGAGGCACTGCACCTGTCGCCGGAGGCGGTCAACCGCTGCCGCAGACGGGCATACCAAAAAATAGCAGACGGGCAAAGAGAGCACCGAGGTTAATCGGTGCTCTCTTTTTGCGGTTATATAAGGTCTTTTGGATTCACGCCGAGAACGTCGGCAATGGCGATCAGGTTTCTTGCGGTTAAATTACCGGCGTCGGCGTCTCCCATTTCCACGCGCTGAATCTGGCGGCGGTTCACGCCGGATTTGACAGCGAGGTCGGTTTGTGTGAGGCCTGCCATGCGGCGCGACCATTCGAGTTTTGAGATCGGGCGGTTATGGCAGTCTCGCCCGTAATTGACCAGCGAGCAGGCAGTGCAATCGCTTTCTGCAAACTGGCAGTCCGGATATTTCTTCCCCATAGTACACCTCAAGCGTCAAGCTCTTCCGCGCCGCCGTTACCGGCGTCAACCAGATCGACAATCTCGCGAAGACAAGCAGCGGGGTTTTCTTCGCCGCCCTCCCATCTGTCCACAATGGGGTCACTGCCATCTTTGAGAGCAGCCAGCGTGTCGAGCACGAGGCCGCGATCAAAGTCACTCAGATAATAAACGCATTCGCCGTCTTCGTTCAAAATGGCAAGATGCAGGCCGCCAGCGTTGTCTTCAAACATTCGATACGTGTACTTCATGGCTATTTCCTCCTGGGAGTTTCCCTCTTGTTTATGTTTCTATTGTACGCTAATATTAGCGCGCAGTCAAGAGCTTTTTTAGGATTTTACAAAATATTTTTTGACCAAATAATGACCAAACAATGACCATTTGCGGGGCACGATCCACGGTATGATTGAGGCAACAAAAGGAGGTGCGCGCATGGACCAGTTTGCAATTGCCGGATACAGCGGCGGAAACTGCATGATGTGTGTTATCGACAACGGTGATATTTTCCAGACTGACTATTTTGGCAACCGCCAGCAGCTCATCGGCAAGACCTCTTCGGCATACGCCGAGCTGGAGGCCACCACGCAGCAGTATTACGACAAGCTCGTCGAGCTCGGCGTCATTACTCCGCCCAAGACGCAGGAGGAGCTAATGGGCGAAATGCAGTCGGCTATGAGCGACATGGCCGCGGTCATCAAAAATCTGACCGATCAGGTAAAGGAGCTGAAGGAAAATGGACCTCAAGCAACTCATAGCGGCAGCGTCGAAAATGTTCCCCTCCGCAGACCTGCAAGGCGCGGCAACGAAAGCGGAGCAGGCGATCAGCGGGACGGCTGACACACTGGAGAGCGTGCAGAGCACGGCGCGCAGGCTCGGCATTGATTCGGGCATTGCCGACAGCCTATATTTGCGCTACGGGCGCACGATGCAAGCGAAGGCCCTGTGCGGCCTTCTCGGGACGACACCAGAGGCTTTGCGCTCCGATGCCAACAAGATACTCGGTGGCGCACAGAACGCCTCACAGGCCCCGCAAAAAGGAAAAGCGGGGCGATTAACCAAATTCCCCCGGCTGAAATAGCCGTTGGAATAATTTTTGAGGAAAGGAGAATGCACCATGAACAACGATCAGAGCACCGGCATGAGCTGGCTCGCGGTATTGTTTATCATCATCGTCATCGCGGCGCTGTTTGGCGGCTTTGGCAACGGCTTTGGCTTTGGCTTTGGCCGCGGCAATATGCCGTATCCCGTCAATGACACCGGCTGCAACCGCGTGAGCAACTGCGAGGTCGAAAAGCAGGAAATCATCGACACGGCCCGCACGCAGTATCTCATCGAGCAGCAGAGCAACGACACGCGCATGGCAATCAACGCCAGCACCGAGGCGATCACCAGCCAGGCCAGCCGCATCTACGAGCAGCGCCTGCAGGAGACCATCTTCGACCTCAAGATGGAGAATCAGAACCTCAAGAACGGGATCTTCACCAAGGAGCAGACAGACGCCCTGGCGGCGAAGATCTCCGATTGCTGCTGCGGCTTTAACCGCCGCCTGGATGCAATCGAGGGCCGCATGCTGACTAAGCCCGCACTGTACGGCGTGGCTTCGACTTGCGCAGGCCAGATCATCCCCGCGTCTTGCGGCTGCAACGGCAACGTCAACCTTTAAGACCATATGCCCCGCTCGGGGAACATGGCAGGCCCCTATGGCCGGGTAACAGGCGGGGCAATAGCCCCGCCATTTTTTGAATGGAGGACAAAACAATGTCTTGTAAATCTGCTCTTTATGCTGCCATGCAGACGCCCACCGCAGTCGCGGTCGACGGCGTCATCCCTCTTGGCAGCCTTATCCGCCGCTACGGCTGTGATGTGGCACTCAACGGCAACGCCGTCAACATCACCGGCGCGGGCTACTACGATGTAGACGCCTCGGTCACCGTCGCACCGACGGCAGCGGGCACGGTCACTGCGACGCTCTACAAGGACGGCGTTGCCGTTCCCGGCGCAACCGCTTCTGCTGCGGGCGCCGCCGGTGCGCCCGTTGTTCTGGCATTCCCCGCGCTGGTGCGCCAGGTGTGCTGCGCGGCAGGGTCCGCTCTGACGCTGGTGCTCACCGGTGCCGCTGCTACGGTCAATAATGTGGCGCTGCGCGTGCAGCGGATCTGAGAGGTGCACGATGGTGCAGCTTTTGATCGGGATGCTGCTTGGTGCGATGGTAGCCACGCCCACAGGGCGCAGCATCGGCAATCAGATCGGCGACGCGGCGATCGCTGAGATCAAAAAAGTGATGCCAAAGCCGACCACAGAAAGCGAGGAAGAAAATGAAACTCATTGAAAAACTCTCCGAAATGATCGACGAAGAGATCGAGGACGCGAAGAAATACGCGAAATGCGCGCTCAAGTACAAGGACGAGCGTCCAGCGCTGGCGAAGACGTTTTACGATCTTTCCGGCGAAGAAATGCGGCACATGACCATGCTGCATGCAGAGGTCGAGGCGGTCATCCAGAAGTACCGGCAAGAGCACGGCGAGCCGCCCGAGAAAATGAAAGCCATCTATGACTATCTGCACGAAAAACAGATCGAGAGGGCTGCCGACGTCAGACGCCTGCAGGACATGTATCGCGGCGCGTAACTGTGTTCGCAACTGTGTTCATGCAACTGGTTATAACTGGTTGTAACTGGCAGTAACAAAAGGTTTAGAAAACGCAAAAAAGCCTTGGTATCACTGGATTTTCCAGTAATACCAAGGCTTTTTGCTTTGGCGCAGCAGGAGAGATTCGAACTCTATTTAATTCGTGGAATTGCAAGGGGA
>OGNC01000316.1_pt1 | contig 34551 bp, 34 predicted proteins | sample 1573311 | NCBI WGS metagenome assembly OGNC01 (sample SAMEA2581889, study PRJEB24529) | metagenome | biome: Human gut stool | place: China | collected 2011
CGTGTTTCTTCCATCTTACCACGCAAGGAAAGGTTCAGGACTATTTGACGCTTACTTTCATCTATGGAGTTACCTAAGAAATTTGAGAATAAAAAATTGCCGAACCCCTTGAGATGACTGGCTTTTTCGCCATTTCATCTATAGTGTTCGGCAATCATGGTGGAGACTGGCGGACTCGAACCGTCGACCTCTTGCGTGTGAAGCACGACTCAAACACAGCGGTGCTCGCCGCACGGGCAGAAAGCCTTGCACAGCAAGGCTTTCTATCTGCCGTGGTGTGTCCCTACATTTCCTTTTCCCTTGTCAGCACGCCTATATTCTTCTGAACTGTATTTTATATAAAGCAATTCTATTTGTCAATTTTAATGGACAATACTGAACATTTACAATTTTTCTACATCTTCAATCATCTTTGAATATCTTCCATCATCCAGAAGCAACTCTGAACATCTTTCATCATCTTTGCATCATCCCGGCGTGAAAAATCCATCCGTGCAAATTCACACACTCTGCCGTTATGTGGTAGAGTACTTCTTATATAATAAAGCCACAAATTCAGAAACGCAAAAACGCAAAGGAGGAGTGCCATCGATAACTTAAAAGGAAGCAGAGGGTCGCGACCTAAACCGCGAAGGAGGTATTCACTATGAATGCAAAGAATTTGTTCGTTATTGATTTTTCTAAGTCTTCTATTGTTGCGAGTGCAACGACGCTTAAAAAAGCACGCAAGCCGGAAAGCCCGGAATATAGAGTGCTGACAGAGCTTCTTAATGCGCATCCGGAGTTCCACGTTGTCGAAAAGGACGTCCAGAAGAAGCCCGGCAAAAAGACCTACAAAGGTTTGACGTTCCAGACGATGCTGGATTATATCCGGACGCAAACCAACAGCGAAGACAAAATCAAAACCTACAACGCCGTTCGCCGCATTGCCAAAGTCAAAGGCTGTGAATATCCGCTGACTAAGAAATGGTTCTTAAAGACCTATCCCGACTACAAAGAAACAGACATCACCGCGCAGGAAATCGGCGCATTACTCCAAGAGCAGGAAAAAGCGCCGATCTTACAGCTTCCGATGCCAGCTTCTGCCAATGTGGTTGGGAGGGACGCATAATGAACAAGGGATATATTGTTGATTTTGTGCGTAAGACCATTACTATCACCGCGGAGTTTGAAAAGGCAATGCGCAGTCCAGATGACGACGCATACAAGACCATCCAGCAGTTGTGTGCAGATTTTCCCGGTATGCGGATTGTCCGGCGCACGCACCGCACGCCTTCCCGCTACGTCAGCAAGCAGGGTGTTGTTTCCAAATGCAATCCCTACAAGAACCTGACCTATGAAAAGATGGAGCAGTTTCTTTCTGCGCTTCCTAACAGCACAGCGTATCTCAAGCAGTATGATTTTCTGAAAACCTACGCATCTGGCGTTCAGACCAACGGATACAGCCTTGTGCGCAGTTGGTTCATCGCCCAATTTCCCCTCTACCGCAAAGACCCATTGTTCTATCTGACCGGTGAGCATACGGTTCTTTCCGCCACGGACTTCCTGAAAACGCAGGAAGCCATGAAGCAGAGTGCGTAAGGAAAATAAAGTCAGACATTTAACACTGTAATAATACTCTTTTCTATATCCGTGTTAAATGTCTGACTTAAAAATGTGGGGGAATATTATGCTGAAATGTAGAACGTATACTTATTCGGAACTCTCCGACTTATTTGGCACGCGGGACACGCAGGCAATCAAACGCAAGCTCGACCGATGGGATATTCAATATACCACCAAAGGGCGAAGAGCATTGCAAACTTTTGAAATTCAGAAAATCAGGAACCCGTTCAAGGTCTATTGTCTCCTTGATCTTGGCCTTTCTCCGCAAACGGATTTCACCAAGCTTGCTTTTTTCACCTATTATCTGCTTTGCGATGATGAATTTCAGCAACTGCCCGCAACGATAATGGAAGAACGCCTGCGAATGGATGGGCATACCCTGTCCCGGCAGACGATCAAAACCTATCTTTCGCGCTTTGAAGATGCCGACCTGATTTGCCGTGGACTACACTACGTCTACTATTTCGCCTATGGACAGACGCACATTGACACGGATGAAACAACCTACAAACGTGCGTGGGCAGAATACTGGGATATGGTCAGAGACGGTTATACGTCAGACTCGGCGCGAATTGCTATGTGCGCCAAGTATGATGGTGTGGCGCGAAAGCATCCAACCGTCACGCTGAACGCCTTTTACAATCCGGTTTATCCGTCTCTTGTAGAATGGGCTGGACAAATAATAGAAGCAAACGTGGGCAAATCAGATTGATTTGCCCATGTTGCTTCGTCAATGGCTTTCCATAAATAATGTGTGGCTTTTCAGTCAGACAATTAACAGTGAAGTAAGAAAAATAGAACTGTTAAATGTGTGACTGGAAAGCCACTTTTTTCTTTTCCGTCCGCCGAGTTTGAAAACCAGAAGCCCATTTGAAATTTGCCGAGCCAGACCAAGGCACGACCGGGCAAGAGACGCTTCTTTTTCCCGAAATACAGCCCCGTCCGCAAAAGGGTGCTGCGCATTTGCTGAACAGTATTTGCCGTGTATCCGGCAGATTTTGAGCTTTTGGAGCAGGCGGAAATGTGTCTATGAAATCAGTTGTTTTCTTGAACGTATTCTATCAAGTCTCCCGGCTGACACTCCAACAGCCCACAGATACGTTCAATGTTCTCCCACGACAGCCCTTTTCCTTCTCTTAACTTTTGGAGTGTGGACTGGCTCAATATATTCTCTTTGCGCAAAGTGTATGTGGTGTAGCCTTTTGCCTTTAATGCTTCCAGCACATCTATTTTGAACTTCATCGGCATAAAATGCACCTCCTTCTCCATTGTCCCTATTATAGCACCAGATATGCACGAAAGCAAGTGTATAAATTCAATGAAAATATAGTCTATTTTTCGTGCATGTTGCGAATTGAATATACACGATAGTTCGTCTACAATGAAGACAGTCAAGGGGACAACCCAAGGTAAGCCAAGGTCGATAGCCAACGCGACAAGGTCAGAATGGGAACGGACAAGAAAATCTTCCGAAGTGCTGTGATAAACTTAACGCCACCCATCGCTTACCAAACAAATAACCATCCAAAAGGAGAACGAACCAAATGAGTAAGAATGAAATTGTGAGCCTGATTGAAACGATGAACAACTACGACGAGCTGGCAAGCAAAGCCAAAGCAAAGGCGGACGCTATCCGCGACGCGCTCAAGGAAGAAATGCTTCGTTTGGACACCGAGGAGCTGAACGTGGGCGCTTACATCCTGCGCTACACAAGCGTCATTTCCAACCGCTTTGACAGCACAACGTTCAAGCGCCTGTATGCCGACCTCTACAAAGACTTCACAAAGCCCATCAGTTCGCGCCGGTTTACGGTCAGTTGCTGAATAGAAGATGCTCCACGGGCTTTGAACGGCTCGTGGAGCGGAAAGGAGAAAAAGATATGTTGGTATTGAACGATTTGTGGAACAGCGCGGTCAGCCCCTGTGAGCGCCACTATGAACGCGGAAGCGCCTATGATACCGTGAGCCGTCGCATCAGCGCGCAGATGGATGTGTTGCGCCAGAACGCTTCCAAGAGACAACGGAAGCTGTGGGAAGCCTATGACCGCGATTTAGCCGAGCGCGAGAATATGGAACAGCAGAACGCGTATTTTCAAGGTGTGCGCTTCGGCGCGAAGCTAATGATGGATGTGCTTTTGGAACAGCCGGACGCATACGAGGAACGGCGATGAAAGCAGGATATGCCAGATGCTCGACCAATGAGAGCAAACAGGACATTGACAGGCAGGTGCGCGAACTCAAACAGGCAGGCGCGGAAACGGTCTATTTAGAGTATGAACACGGGGACGCGGTTATCAAAGAGCAGTTGTCTTTGCTTCTGGAACAGGCACAGGCAGGCGATACGATTATCACATTAGAGGTTTCGCGTCTTGCACGTTCTACCAAGCAACTTTGCGAGATTATAGACGCAATCAGCAAAAAGCACTTGTGCCTTGTTATCGTCGGCAGTATTACAATGGATTGCCGGAACGGGCACGCAGACCCGATGACAGAAGCCTTTTTGCAGATGGCAGGTGTGTTCAGCCAATTAGAGCTTGCGATGATACGCGCAAGGGTGCGCTCCGGAATGGCAAACGCAAAAGCCAAAGGAAAGCGCATCGGAAGACCGCACCTGACACCCGACCAAATCCCCACAACCTTTCTGCGCCACTATCCAGCATATAAAGAAAGACAACTGAACATCAGCGAGTTCGCAAGAGTGTGTAATTTGAGCCGGACAACCGTCTATAAGTATATTGACCTTTTGGAAAAGAGATAGAACAAGTCATACATTTAACAGTGAAGTAAGAAAAGAAGGACTGTTAAATGTATGACTTGAATTTTGCGTTATGCAGTTTTATCCTATTTCACATTTCGCTTCTCTATCAGAGGAAATTGTTACGGTGAATGTATAATCGCCATAACCAGAACCATCCGAATAATTAGCACAGATTTTTCCATATACATCGCAGAAATATCCGTTTCCGTAGATGGTATAGTCGTCACGGTATCCGCGCTCAATTTTGCTAATATTGAAACTGCATTGCCCCGCATCTATCTTTGAATTAAGGCGCGGGGGCCAAGTGTTATAGCGTATTCCTTGTCTGCGAATAATCTCATCATAAATTGCGTTTGCTACAATTACATTTATTTCATCCTCCGACAAATCTCCATTCTCAATATCCTCGCTAGCTGTCTCAGTCATCGCTTCGGCGGAATTATCAGGTTCAGGTGCTCTGTTTGAATTTCCACAGGCACATAGTGATAAAAGCATAACCGCGCACAAAATCAATGCAATAATCTTTTTCATTTTCTACTCCTTCTCAAAGTTCTTCAACCTTAAAATTTGATGTTTCAGTTTCAATCGGTTCGCTCTTTGTGGTACGTTCGCAATACGCCTGCTTCAAGCATGCAAATACCAGTACACCAAAGCCAATTATTACGAACATTGTTGCCAAGACAAAGCACGCTGTAGCATAATTGCCGTTGATGATATAGTTGTAAGCGTCTCCGCCAACGTAGGCGTTTTGAAGTTCATACGGATAGACATCCCCATTTTTATATCGGAACAGTTTATCCAATCCTATACAAATGCAGATCAGCGATAAACCAAAAGAGCCACATGAAATCCAGTTAATTACTTTGTCTTTAAGCCCAGTCAAGCGTTCCAACATTTTTACTACCTCTTACTTTGTAATTTCATTGAACTTTAGTGCCTTCTCGCACAGTTGTCGAACTGCTTCAGCAAATGAGGAAATCCCTTTTTCATTTTGGTATGCAACAATTTTTCTAATAAGCTGTGCATCTCTATCACCAAAAGTCATGCCTTTGCTCATAGTAAATACCTCCATTTCTGTTTTTCTTTCCCCTTGGCACATATAGTATATAACATTTTGTTTTATATTTCAATATAACATTCCGTTTTATCTATACTTTTCTGTGAAACTTCCATAAAGGAGCACGGAAAAATGTATAGACGCATCCGGGATTTGCGTGAAGACAGCGACCTTTTTCAAAAAGACCTTGCCGAGTATTTACAGTGTTCGCAGGTCTGCTATTCCCACTATGAGATGGGCAAGCGCAACATTCCAACAGACGTTTTAATCAAGCTGGCAAGCTTCTATCATACCAGCACCGATTATCTTTTAGGGCTTACGGACGAGAAAAAAGCATATCCCACGTCCAAGAGCCGGAAAGAGGTTTGAGTATGCGCGGACAGTCCTTTGACCGCATTGCCGTTTTATACACTTATCTCTTTCAGAACACCAGCAAAGGGCATACCGTAGCCGTAGCCGACATCCTGACCAACTACCGCAACCACGGCTACGAAATTGAAATCAAGTCCTTTTACCGCGACAAGGACGTATTAAACGCGATGGATGGGATAGAAATTTCCTACGACCACAAAACGCGTGGCTACTGGATGAAGCGCGAAGGCTTTGAGCCGTATGAACTGCGCTTACTCGTTGATAGTATTCAGTCTTCCAAATTCATTACCCAGAAGCAGGCGGACAAAATCACAGCCAAAGTATTAAGCCTGACCGACCGCCATACGGGCGCGACCTTGAACCGCAGAAGCTTTGTTGCCGGACGTGTGCGCAGTATGAATGACAGCGTGGTAAAGGACGCGGACAATCTTCACATTGCCATCCAGCAGAACAAGAAAGTGCGCTTTTTCTATTTCCATTACAACGCGCGGAAGCAAAAGTGGTATTCCCATAATAACGAGCCGTATATTGTCAGTCCTTTTGGTCTTCTATGGAGTGACGGCAATTATTATCTCTATGCCTATGACGGCGAGAAGTTCCGCCATTTTCGCGTAGACAGAATGGAACACATTACCGTGTATCCAGAGCCAAGAGAGGGTGCGGAAGCGTTCAAGCGCGTAGACTTGAACCACTATCAAGCGGAGGTCTTTCACATGTTCACGGGCGAAGAACTGACCGTAAAGCTTCGCTGTGCCGACCATCTGGCAGATGTGATTTTAGAGCGCTTCGGCAAAGACACGATGCTCATTCCAGATGGCGAGAAGTATTTTACTGTGTCCGTGCCGGTTCAAATCAGCAAGCCGTTCTATGCGTGGCTGTCCAGCTTCGGCGCGGATATGAAAGTGCTGTTTCCGCAAAAAGTGGTGGATGAAATGCGTGCGTTCATTTCTGACCTGCAAGAGATGTATAAAGATGATGGGAAGATGTAGAAACATCTTCCCATTTTGTTTGTAGTTGATGAAAGTTGATAAAAGATGTGCAAAGATGATGCCTTACCTTTTGGAACTGCCCTTTTGTATCCGTTCTGCGTTTGCGTTCATCTGCGCCAAGGGCGAGAACCTGTCATAGCTTTTGGCGATGTCTGCATCGTAGATTGTGCAATAGTGCTTTGTCATTTTCAGTGTTGTGTGACCCAACAGCTTTTGGAGCGTGAACGCATTACCACCGCAGTCTACCAAGTATTTCCGCGCGAAGGTGTGCCGGAACAGGTGGATGGAGGTCTTTTCTACTCCGCGATGATTGTTATAATGCGCGATGGCAAGACGCAGAGCATTTTCCGTCAGCATCATTCCGTATTCATCGCAGAATAGAAAATCCGTTGGTTTCCCGCCCCGGATTTTTAAGTAGGCGCGCAGGATACTGACCATCTGACTGCAAAGCGGAACGACCTGAACCTTGTGCGTTTTAGTGTGCCGGAAAATAATCTGGCTGTCCGGCAGAAACACATCCCCAATCAAAATGTTTCGGACAGTCGCAGCGCGACAGCCGCTGTTCAACAGGAAGTTAATAATCACCCAGTTGCGGTATTCACAGAAATTGCAATCCGGCGCGGGCTTTTTCAGCAGACGCAGTAGTTCTTCATCCGTGTATGTCTCTTTGACCGTCTCGACCTGTTTATAATTTGGAACATCGAGCGTTGTATAACCCTCTCTTGCGCACCAGTGCAGAAATGTGCGGAAGACGCGCAGATAACTGCTGATAGAGTTTTGCGCCAGCCCATTTTGACGCATCGAAACGATCATCCGGTCAAGGTCAGCTTGCTTTAATGCGCCGAATGTCATTTCCGTATCGAGATATTTTCCGATGGACTTAAAATGCGACCGATAGGTTTCTACGGTTTTATCCGATACGCCCTTCGCCATCTGGCTGACCACGAAATCCTCAAACGCGCCTTTCATGGACAGATTTTCCGTTTCTTTTCTGAACACAATTTTCATAAAAAATCAGACCGCTTGCCTTTCCAAAAAAACATGGAGAACGTAAGCGGTCTGCGGTTGGGATAAAAAAAGAAAAATCCCTTGAAAACACTCGGTTTTCAAGGGATTGGTGGAGACTAATGGACTCGAACCATCGACCTCCTGCGTGTGAAGCAAGCGCTCTAACCAGCTGAGCTAAGCCTCCATTGCTGGACTATTATAGCAGATGGAAGGGGGAAAAGTCAACCTTGGATTTTGTTTTCTTCCTGCCAAAGCGACGGAGCGGCGGCGAGGAGCTGCGTTTTGGTGTTCTGATCGGGGTGCTCCAGCGCATATACTAGCAGCAGGTGCAGCATCCGGCCCACGTCTTTGCCGCAAAGCGTGGGAAAATCCGCGCCTGTGACGGCAAGCTGGCGCAGCGTGACGCAGTCGCCGCGCAGCTCGATCTGCCGGACGGTGTCCGTGCGCTGCAGGTCCGCCTGCAGATGCGCCGTTTCCCAGCCGTGCTCCGCAATCAGGCGCTTCCATTCCGCCTCCGTCCGGCCCTCGCGCCATGTCTGCGCCGTCAGATCGATCAAACGGCAGAGCTTCGCGGGCAGGCGGAACGCCGCCGGGTCGAGCGCCGGGCAGCGCAGCTTTGCGGCTGTCCATCTGGCCTCCGGCGTTTTTGGCAGGGCGGAAAGCCCGGAAAAATCGGCATTTTCCGCCCGTATGCAGGCGCCCAGAAGTCCTTCGGCCAGCATACGGCCAAAATATTCGGGCCGGTCGGACAGAAGCGTCTTCTCCGCCTCCTCCCGCACCCGCTCGCGCGAGAGCGACGCGCAGAGCGGCGCACAGCGGCAAATTGCCGTCTGCGTCTGCGCGTCCAGTGAAAAGCCGAGCTGCGCGGCAAAGCGGTACGCGCGCAGCATCCGAAGCGCATCCTCCCGGAAGCGCGTTTCCGGCTCGCCGACGCAGCGGATGACGCGGCGGGAAAGATCCTCCCGGCCCCCAAAGAGGTCGGTGACCGCGCCGTTTTCGTCCATCGCCATGGCGTTGATTGTAAAATCGCGTCGGGCCAGATCCTCCGCGAGACTGCGCACAAAGCGCACCCCATCGGGGTGGCGGCCATCGTGATATGCGCCGTCAAGCCGGTAGGTCGTGACCTCGGCGCTGACGCCGTCCAGAAGGACGGTCACGGTGCCGTGCCGGATGCCGGTGGGGACGCAGTGCGGAAACAGGCGCAGCACGTCCTCCGGCAGCGCCTGCGAGGCGATGTCCCAGTCGTGGATGGGCCGGTCCAGCAGCGTGTCGCGCACGCAGCCGCCGACGTACCGGGCCTCAAACCCGGCGTCCTCCAGTGTTTTGATGATCGCATCCGGCCTCATAGCGTGTCCTCCCGGCAAAAATCCGAAATTCTTCTTGTTTTATTGCCGTCTTCCGTATATAATATAATGCTGTCAGTTTTCATTATACGCGCCCTCCCGCGCGTGCGCAATCCAAATTTTTCGGAGGAACCTTGCATGGAATATCCTTCCTGTCAACATATCGAGCAATATCTGGTCCCCGGCAAGCGCTGCCATCTGGTGGGCATCGGCGGCGTGTCGATGCGGCCGCTGGGGCTTGTCCTGCGGCGCATGGGGATGGAGATCTCCGGCTCCGACATGAACGCGTCCGTTTCGACGGACGAGCTGATCGCCAAGGGCATTCAGGTCTCCATTGGTCACCGGGCCGAGAATATCGAGGGGGCCGACTGCCTCATCCGCACGGCTGCCGCGCACAACGACAACCCCGAGATCGCCGCTGCCCGCGCCAGGGGCGTCCCCATTTTCGAGCGGGCGCAGGCCTGGGGCTATATCATGCGGGCCTACAAAAACGCCATCTGCGTTTCCGGCACGCACGGCAAGACCACGACGACCTCAATGCTGACGCACATTTTCATGCAGGCCAACCGCGATCCCACGATCATGATCGGCGGCTTCCTGCCGCTGCTTGGCGCGGGGCACCGCGTCGGCAAGGGCGACACGATCATTCTCGAAAGCTGCGAATACTGCAATTCGTTCCTGAACTTCTTCCCGACCGCTGCGGTCATTCTCGACGTGGACGCCGATCATCTGGACTTTTTCAAGGATCTTCAGGACGTGGAGCGGTCGTTCCGGAAATTTGCCTCCCTCGTCCCGGCAGACGGTCTGATCGTCGCCAACGGCGACGACAAAAACACCCGCGACACGCTGGCCGGGATGCCGTATCTGTCATTCGGCTTCGATGCGAAAAACGACGTGTACGGGAAGAACTTCTCTGAAGATTTCAGCGAATTTGACGTTTTCTGCGGCGGGCAGCCGTATGCGCACCTGCATCTGGGCGTCATTGGCCGTCATAACGCGCTGAACGCGCTGGCCGCCTGCGCGGTGGCATGGAAATTCGGCATTTCCGGCGAAACCGCAGCCGCGGCGCTCGCAGAGTTCCACGGCGCGGGCCGCAGGCTCGAATACAAGGGCAGCTTCCACGGCGCAGACGTCTACGACGACTATGCCCACCATCCCAACGAGCTCCACGCGCTTTTGCAGGCTGTCCGGCTGATGCATTACCGGCGTGTGATCTGCGCGTTCCAGCCGCACACGTATTCGCGTACGAAGGCGCTGTTCCAGAGCTTTGTCGACGAGCTGCGCACGGCTGACCAGGTCGTTCTGGCCGATATTTACGCCGCGCGTGAACAGAACACCGTCGGTGTCAGCTCGCAGGAGCTGGCCGCGGAGATCCCCGGCGCGGTCTACTGTCCGAGCCTACAGGGCGTGACGGCCTATCTGCGCGAGAATGCGCAGCCGGGCGATATCATCCTGACCGTCGGCGCAGGCGATATCTACAAGGCCGGAGAGGCGCTTTTTACAGAATAACGGAACTTTTCTCAAAAACCGGCGTCTGAACTCCCAGACGCTGGTTTTTTGATTGACAGCCTGTTCCAGTATCCTGTATAATAAAGTCGAAGAAACAAGAATAAAGGAGGATTCTTATGGTCTCAAGCATTTACAAAAAAACATTTTCCGTTTTGATGAAGCGCCCCTTCCGGCTTTGGGGCATATCCCTGCTTGCAGAGTTCCTGTGTCTGGTGGCCTACGCCGGGTTCATCGGCGTTCCGGCTGCCGCGTTCTGCGCTGCGCTTCTGCTGTCGGCTTCCATGTCGATGATCTTCCTCAACAGCTACCGCACGGGACTTGAGCCGAAGACGACCTATCTGTTCGCCTCATTCAAAAAGGACCGGATCCTTCGCGTTCTGGGCGGCATGGCGTGGATGCAGCTCTGGATCTTCCTGTGGTCGCTCATTCCGATCGTCGGGATCGTGTTCGGCATCATCCGTATGTATGAATACCGCTTCGTGCCCTACATCCTTATGACGCGCGACGACGTCAAGCCCACCGACGCCATCAAGATCTCCAAGCAGGAGACGATGGGCTACAAGGGCAAGATGTTCGGCGCGGATATCCTGCTCGGCGCAGTCTATTTGGGCGCATTTCTCGTTTTTACCCTGCTGGGGGAAATCCCGTATCTCGGCGTGCTGTTCCGCATCCTGTGGGTCCTGATCGCCATCGCATACGGCCTGCTTGCGCCGCTGTTCAGCGGGATCATGCAGGCGGCGTTCTATGTGGAAATTCAGAACCGCCGCGCGGCAGGCTCCTGGCACCCCGCTGCGCCCGCACGGCCCGACTGGCCTACTCCGCCGGTGCAGCCCGTGCAGCCGTCCGCTCCCGTTCAGCCCGAGCGGCCCATCCCGCCCACACAGCCCGTGCAGTCCGCTGCTCCCGAACAGCCTGTATGCCCTGTCTCGCCTGTTGTGCAGCCTTCGTTTACCGAAGCTGTGACGCAGCCCGCTTCGCAGGGAGCGCCGGTCGTCTTCTCCCCGGAGCCTGAACCGCAGCAGCCGCCGGAGGAGCCGGTCCAGACGCAGCCGTCTGACCTCCGCTGCCCGCGCTGCGGCGCAGCCGTCAAAATTCCCGGCGCCATGTTCTGCACCATATGTGGGGAGCGGCTGAAATGAGCATCGTTCTGTTTATTCTGGCGCTTGCCGCTGCATTTATCGGAACAATTTTCGCCTTCCGCGCCATCAGCCGCATTCACAGCGGCGAAAGCTATACCTACGAAGCCGCAGCCTGTGCTGTCTGCGTGACGCTGATCGTGCTTGCGCTGATGCTTCGGTAAGAAATTCTGCGTGCCATCGTCTCCCAGCAGACCGGCAGGGGGCTGCCTCAAACAGGATCAGTATAAAAACCAGCGTTTGGATTTGCTGTCCCCTGACAGAGGCAACAATGGCGGCGGGGGTTACCCGGCTGGTGCTTCAGGCATCAGCCGGGTTTTATAATTGGCGTATAGCTGGGAATGGTTCAGGATACCTTCGGGATCTCTTTGTGCTGTTCGGGTTCGGCCGTTTGTCTGTTCTCCATGCAGCCAATGTCGGCGTAGTGAATTTCCACAGTCTGTGGTGCGTGTTTGGACCATTTTACTTCCTTTTCATTCCCGTTCCGCGCAGAATTTGAAGAACACACGCAGTCCCCGGATGCGCGAATTCAGAGAAGTGATTTTCTTGCCTGCGTCCAGTTCCGAGACAATGAAGTTTTCAAAAGCGTCCTGACTGACTTCATCGACATACCGAATCGGCACACACGCATGAAAATATTTCAAATCCTCCGCATAATAGCGCATGGTTTGAGGGCTCAAATTCTTTAGTTTACAGTGTTTCGTGAACAGTTGTTCCGCTTCTGAAAAGGATGTTCGTTTGACCTGTTTTGCGTTCAAAATTGTGGTTCTGCGCATAAAAAATCCTCCATTTTCACGGCAAAAAATCTGGCGTCAAAATGGGGATAAAAATCTGGTATCGCGATTTTCAAACGCGGAAAAAACCGAATTTTTGATAAAGAAAAACTCCTCAAATTCCGAAGAATCTGAGGAGTTGGTGCGCGAGGCGGGACTTGAACCCGCACGTCCGGAGTGGACACTAGAACCTGAATCTAGCGAGTCTGCCAATTCCACCACTCGCGCGTTTGCAGTCTTTCAACTGCTCGGATATATTACCACAGATATTCCTGCTTGTCAAGCGGAAGGTGCAGAAAAGTTGCGAAAAACATACCGGCGAATCGCCGGTATGACAGGGCGGCGCAGGGGCATTTAAAAAATCATGCAGATCCCTGCGATCACGGCGCAGAGGGGGATATAGAGCAGGAAGTGCAGGATGTGCGTCCTTTTATTGTAGCCGAACATATGCGGCCCTACGATGCCCTTCAGCTCGGGATAAAAATGCGGGAAGAAGTTTGAATGGCAGAGCAGGAACCAGTCGAAAAAGAGAATATCGTAGAGCTCCATGCAATAGAGCATGATAAGATACCGGCCAAAGAAGCGGAAAAATCCAAAGCCGTTTCGGATCCCGTCCCACGCGGCAAGAACGGCTGCGGCCAGAAACAGCAGGACCGCGATCCCCTCTATGATCCAGCCGATGATGTGCGCCCCGCGGAACCGCTCTTTTTTGTCCGGGATCGCGTCCAGATTCTCCTTCGGTGCGGAGGAAAAGAATCGCTTATCCTGAATAAAGCCGACGCCGCCGTACAAAACGAGAAAATATGCGGCCATCAGCAGAATCGCCGCAAGGATTGTCACCAGCATTCTGATCCCGTCCTTCTGAACGTTTTGTTTATACTACCACAGAACTGGCCTGCGCGCAAAAAACAAAGGGCTGCGGCTGCGGCGGCACCGCACAGCTGGCGGGCAAGCACGTGTTCCGTGGGAAGATGATCGCCGTAGAGCTTGCGGGACTCGCACCCAGGCCAAAGCAGCCGCCACACGGAATTCTGGACGCCCGAACCGCTTGAAGCAGCGGAAAATTGATAAAAGAAAAACCTTGAAAACAGATGTTTTCAAGGTTTTTCTGGCGCGGAAGGAGAGATTTGAACTCTCGCGCGCTTTTTAGACGCCTACTCCCTTAGCAGGGGAGCCCCTTCGGCCACTTGGGTACTTCCGCAGGTCGGTTGAGCCGATATGAAGGAAAGAAAATGGCGGAGAGAGTGGGATTCGAACCCACGGCACATTGCTGTGTCACTGGTTTTCAAGACCAGCTCCTTAAACCGCTCGGACATCTCTCCGAATGCCGGCCTCCAAAGCCGTGAATCATCTTATCATATCCAGGCAGGTTTGTCAATTCCTTTTGCAGAAACCGATGAATATTTTAGGAAGAAACCTTGATGTTCCCATGGGAAAGTGCTATACTAATTCAATAAAATAATGCAACTGGAAGGTGTTCCTGTATGACAAAAATTGATATTTATTCCGGTTTCCTCGGCGCTGGCAAGACGACGCTCATCAAAAAAATGATCAAGGAAGCCTATCACGGCCAGAAGCTCGTCCTCATTGAGAACGAATTCGGCGAGATTGGCATTGACGGCGGCTTTCTGCAGGAGGCGGGCATCCAGATCACGGAGATGAACTCCGGCTGCATCTGCTGCTCGCTGGTGGGCGATTTCGGCCGCGCGCTCAAGAAGGTTATTGCGGAGTATGCGCCCGACCGCATCTTGATCGAGCCGTCCGGCGTCGGCAAGCTGTCCGACGTCATCGGCGCCGTGCGCAAGGTCACGTCCGACGACGTGCAGCTCGGCAATTTCGTGACCGTGGCGGACGCGACGAAGTGCAAGATGTATATGAAGAACTTCGGCGAGTTCTACAATAACCAGATCGAGACGGCCAACACCATCATCCTCAGCCGCACCGACGGCATGACGGAGGAAAAGCTCGACCAGTGCGTCAACATGATCCGCGAACACAACAAGGACGCCGTGATCGTTACGACCCCGTGGCCGGAGCTGACCGGCGAGCAGCTGATGGAGGCCATGGAGCAGCGCAGCACCATCGCCATCGAGCTTGCAAAGCTCGAAGAAGAGGCGCACCACCATCATCATGACCATGACGAGGACGACGAGTGCGACGATCCGGACTGCGCCTGCCACCATCATCACCACGACGAGGATGACGACGAGCACGAGCACCATCACCATCATCACCATGATGACGACGATGACGATGAATGCGATGACCCGGACTGCGCCTGCCACCACCATCACGATGACGACGATGACGACGAGCATGAGCACCACCATCATCACCATCACCACCACGGCCATGACGCCGACGAGGTCTTCATCAGCTGGGGCGAGGAAACGCACAAGAAATTCACAAAGGCCGAGATCGAGCGCATCCTGAAGGCGCTTGAGGACACGGATGCCTACGGCATTGTTCTGCGCGCAAAGGGCTATGTAGCAAACGCGGAGGGCGAAAAGTGGATCCACTTCGACTATGTCCCCGGTGAGCCGGATATCCGCGACGGCGGTGCGATGGTCACGGGCCGCATCTGCGTGATCGGCTCGAAGCTGAACGAAGAGGCTGTTGCGAAGCTCTTCGGCGTGGAAAAGCAGTAAGGAGTTTTCTCTATGGCTATGCCTGATATCCCCATGTACGTCTTTACCGGCTTTCTGGAGTCCGGCAAGACGAAGTTCATTCAGGAAACGCTCGAGGATGAGCGCTTCAACACCGGCGAGCGGACGCTTCTGCTGGTTTTCGAGGAGGGCGAGGAGGAATACGACGTCTCGACCTACCCCCACAAGGAGGTCTACGAGCAGGTTCTGGACTATGAAGACCTCAGCCCGGAGATGTTGACCGATCTGCAGAAGAAATACCGGGCCGAGCGTGTGGTCGTGGAGCTCAACGGGATGCATCTTGCTGCGGATTTCTACCTCAAGACCCCCGACCACTGGAAGATCGCGCAGGAGGTCATGTTTGCCGACGCGACGACCTTCCTCAGCTACAACGCCAATATGCGCCAGCTTGTCGTGGACAAGCTGGCAGGCGCGGAGATGTTGGTTCTCAACCGCATGGCCCCCGGTACGGACGTCATGCCGTACCACAAGATCGCCCGCGCCGTGAACCGGAAGATCGACATTCTCTATGAATACACCGACGGCTCGACGCACTATGACGATATCGAAGACCCGCTGCCGTTCGACCTGAACGCGCCCGTGGTCGAGATCAGGGACGAGGATTATGCCCTGTTCTACCGCGATATCACCGAGGAGCCAAAGAAGTACGCGGGCAAGACCGTGAAATTCAAGGGGCAGGTCGCGCGCCTGCGCCGGGAAAAAGAGGGGATGTTTGCTCCCGGCCGGTTCGTCATGACCTGCTGCGAGGCGGATATCACGTTCATGGGCCTGCCGTGCAGATTCGCGGCGGCCTCCGGCCTTGCGGCCAGAAGCTGGGTCTGGGTAACGGCGACGGTCGAGGTCAAGTTCCACACGCTCTACAAGGGCGTCGGCCCCATCCTGACAGCTGTGAACGTGCAGCCCGCCGAGCCTGCCGAGCAGAACGTCGCAACGTTCTGATACGATTCATATTCGATCCTTTGTGTACCAAAGCAGCCGGCAGAGACTTGTCTGCCGGCTGCTTTCTGTTTTGGCAGAATGGCTCTTGCCGGAAGGCTGGAAATCAGGTATAATACAGAAAAAGACGCCCCGCCGGGAGGCGGGGGAACGGAGGCGTTTGCATATGCAGACAAGCTATCGCTTTTCCGCGCCGGGCCGCACGGAGATCAGCGGCAACCATACCGACCATCAGCACGGCTGCGTGCTGGCTGCGGCTGTCGATCTGGAAACGACGGCGGAGGTCACGCTGCGGCCCGATTCCATCATCTGCGTTGCGTCCGAGGGCTATGCCCCGGTCGAGATTGATCTGAATGATCTGTCCGTCCACGCGGAAGAAAAAAATACGACCGCCGCGCTCGTGCGCGGCGTTGCTGCGGCGTTTGCGCAGCGCGGCTGTAAGCTGCACGGCTTTGACGCGGCTGTCCGCTCGACCGTCCTGCCCGGCTCCGGTCTGTCGTCCTCCGCCGCATTCGAGGTTCTGATCGGCACGATCTGCAACGAGCTGTTTTTCGATAAAAAATGCTCCGCCATCGAGATCGCGCAGATCGGCCAGTATGCCGAGAACGTCTATTTCGGCAAGCCCTGCGGCCTCATGGATCAGATGGCCTCCAGCGTCGGCGGGCTGGTCTTCATCGATTTTGCCGACCCGGCGCACCCCGCCGTCCGGCAGGCGGCGTTCGATTTTGCGCACTGCGGCTACACGCTCTGCACGCTCGATTCCGGCGCGGATCATGCAGATCTGACGGATGAATACGCGGCCATCCCCGAGGAGATGCGCCGCGTGGCCCGCGTGTTCGGCAAGGACGTGCTGCGCGAGGTGGACGAGGCGGAATTCTACGCAAATCTCAAGTCGGCCCGCGAGGCGGCGGGCGACCGCGCCGTTTTGCGCGCGATGCATTTCTTTGACGAAAACCGCCGGGTGCAGCAGCAGGTGCAGGCGCTGGAACGGGACGATTTTGAGGGCTTCCTTGCGGGCGTGCGCGATTCCGGGCGCTCGTCGTGGATGCTGCTGCAGAACGTGGTTCCTGCCGGGAGCCGGGAGCACCAGCAGATGGCCCTTGCGCTGGCTGCCTGTGAAAAGCAGCTTGCCGGGCGCGGCGCCTGCCGCATTCACGGCGGCGGCTTTGCCGGGACGCTGCTGGCGTTCGTGCCGAATGAAGCGCTTGCGTCCTTCCGCGCCAATATGGAGGCCGTGCTCGGCGAGGGCCGCTGCCACGTGCTCTCGATCCGGCAGGCGGGCGGCGTCCGGCTGGCATGAGACGGGCTGACCGCGCGGTCACGGACCGCGAACGAATTTTGCAGGTGATCGAGTCCTGCACCTGCTGCCGCGTCGGTTTTTCCTTCCCGGAGGGCGCGTATATCGTGCCGCTGAATTTCGCCTTTGTTCCCGGCTTACCTGACCGGTTTTATTTCCACGGCGCGCACGAGGGCCGCAAGGCAGAGCTCATCCGCACTGCGCCGCGCGTCGGCTTTGAGCTGGACTGCGCGCACGCGCTCGCAGCCGGACAGACCGGCTGCTCGTATTCCTATCGCTATCAGAGCGTGATCGGAACAGGCGTGATCTGCGAGGTGCAGGAGCCGGAGGAAAAGAAGCGGGCACTGTCGGCAATTATGGCGCACTATGAAAAGAGCCGTCTGTTTACCTTTACAGACGAGCAGGCGCAGCGCGCGGCCGTGTTCCGGCTGGACGTCGCGCAGCTGACCTGCAAGGAGCATTTGTAAGAAAGAAGGAAGACACATGAACGAATTTGAACTGCAGCACCTGCCGGAGGCGTACCGCCCCTTGTCGCCGTGGAGCTATTTTGGCCTCGGCATTCTCTACACCCTGCCGCTCCTGGGCTGGATCTTCCTGATCGTCCACGCCATCGGCAGCGCGAACATCAACCGCCGCAATTATGCCCGCAGCTATTTCTGCGTCTACGTGCTGGCGATCATTCTGGGCGTCCTGCTGACGATCACCGGCGTACTGTCCGGCCTGACCCAATCCCTGAACGGTACGTTCGCATAAGTCCATAAATCAAAAAACGTGGCTGTCTCAATGATGCTTCGATCATTTGAGACAGCCCTGTTTCTTGCGGCGGGGGGGATTATGACAGGCTCTTACCGCATACGGTGCAGAATACGGCGTCGGACAGCTTGACGGGCGCGCCGCAGTGCGGGCAGTATCTGTTAGTCCGCTGCGGCTGGGCTGGCAGCTCAGGCTCCAGAGAGAACACAACGGGCTTTCTCTGCGGAGCGGGCTGCGTCACAGGTTCGGCAGGCTCGGGCTGCGCGGGTACATCGTACTGGATGGGCTGCGTAGGCGCGTCGGGCCACTCAGGCTGTGCAGGCTGTTCGGACTGCGCGGGCACGTCGTATTGGATAGGCTGGGTAGGTGCTGCGTCGGGCCACTCGGACGGAACGGGCCATTCGGGCTGCGCAGGACGCGTGGGCGGCACAGGCGAAGACGGCTGCGGAGCGCTTGCCGTACTTTTGCACATCACTTATTATAGCAGTGGGGTCATATACAACGGAAGAAATACGATGCCGTCTTCCTCTTTGAAATCGCCGGTATGCAAAACATAAGGGATATGAAGCTGATCGGCATATTTCGTCTTGAATTTTTTCAGAGAGGACAGCGTATAGTTCTTACTCGACTTCACTTCGATGGGAGAGATGTTGTGGCGGTTGCTGATTTGGCTCTTGGCGATCAAAAAATCAATTTCCATGCGGGAGGATGCGTCGCTGCGCGAGGAATTGGAATAGAAATAGAGCTTGTGCCCACTCGCAGTCAGCATTTGCGCGACCATGTTCTCCATGACCATGCCCATGTTGACCTCCAGCTTGTCGAGCAGGAGCTTCTTGTAGACCTCGCCAGTAACAATGCCGTTTTCGTCAAAGGCATGGCTGATCAAGAGACCGGTATCGCCCATATAGCATTTCAGCAGCGTCCTGTCCCGGTTCAGATTCAAACCAAAGGTCGGCTCTGTGGCATTATAGCAATGATTTACGATCATCGCGTCAGAAAGCCAGAACATGGCGTCCTTGTATTCATCGAATCGTGCGCCCTGCTTCAAAGACGAGAGCTTAAAATGTTGATTCTGATTCTTCATCTGCGATGGGATCTCGTCATAAATCGCCTCGACCTTCATCTCATAGCCTTTTGCGTGCTTGCGAATATCATCACGATAAAGATTCAAGATACGCCGCTTGACCCGGTCTACCTCGTCAAAGTCGTTGTGTTTGACAAATGCATTGACAGCCTGCGGCATTCCGCCAACGATCAGGTATTGCCGGAACAGATCCATCGCTTTGCGATGCAGCGCCTGTCCGAGCGGCGCTTTTTTTCTGTAGCAGTCGCGGATGAAATCCATCATCGTGTCGTTCCCGTTTGCCCACAGGAATTCCTCAAAGTCCAGCGGATACATATCCACATGATCTTCTTCGGACGGGATCAGGATATCCTTTACATTTTCACGGATGGAAATAAGTGAGCCTGTCTCAATATAGTCGTAGCGTCCGTCTGCTACGAGGTATTTAATAGCGCTTCTCGCTCTCGGGAAAAGCTGAACCTCATCAAAAATAATCAGAGATTCCCTCTCGTAGAGCTTGACCCCGTAATAGGTTGTCAGCTTCATGAAGAAAGTTTTCAGGTCGACAAGGTCGTGTTCAAACATTTCCTTGACCTGCTGATCAACAAGGTTGAAGTCAATCAGAATGTAAGACTTGTATTCCGCCTTGGCAAACGCCTCCACAATATAGCTCTTTCCAACACGCCGAGCGCCCTGCACCAAAAGAGCACTTTCGCCATTCCGCTGCTTCCATTGCAGCAATTCCTGATAGATTTTTCTGCGCATAAAGAACCTCCTGATAAAACTGCCCCAAACGAGTAATCTCTATAAGAGGATAGCACAAATCGAGAATTTATACAAGAGAATAATCACATAAATCGAGTTTTTTGATTTTCATATTTCTACGCAAATCGAGAGAATTGGGCATTTTCTGAAAAAGCTATTCAGAAAAAAGGATGGTGCGGTACAGACTGGTAAGAATCATAGTCGTTTTGGCATATATCTCTCGACGAATGTTGACGAATCTGGTATAATTCATGCAGAGAAACCAAACAGCATGCAACAGATACGGGAGGCGCGATAAAATGAGCAGAGACTCAGAAAAGGTTTTGAAAGAATTGCAGAAATTCCTGGACGCTCACGCAGAGGACACGGAGAACGAAGCCGACGTGGATGCCCTGGCGGAGCGGTTCTTTGCAGAATACAATCTAAAATGCAAAGAGCAGAAAGAATCTGCGCCTGAAACGGCGGACGATTATCTGGATCTCGCCGAACAGGTCACGTCGAAGAAAAAAGAGTGGAATATCTGCACAAGGCGCTGGAGCTGGAGCCGGACAATCTGGATGCAAGACTCCAATTGATCCTGCGTACAGCGGAGCAGCCGGACGAGCGGCGGCTTGCCCTGCAGGAGCTGCTCGACGCAGCGGACAAGCAGATGGAAAAGTCCGGCGCGTTCAAGGAGTACGCCGGTGAGTTTTGGACAGCGTTTGAAACCAGACCATATATGCGCGTGCGCTATACATACTTTGACGTTTTAATTTCCTGCGGCATGATGCGCCGGGCGATCGACGAAGGGCAGCGCCTGTTGGAATTGTGCGAGAACGATAATCTCGGCGTCCGCTATCAGCTGATGCATTTGTATGCCTATATGGAAGACGAGATGCACGCGCTGGCGCTCCATAAGCAGTTCGATTCCTATGAGGAAACGCAGATGCTCCTGCCGCTGGCAGTTTTGTATTACAAGCTGAATCAGTTCGATAAGGCAGAGGACTGCATCAAGCGCCTTGCGAAAGCGAACAAGGATACGAAGAAGTTCCTGCGGGCGGCGGCGCGTGACCAGCTGGACGATTATATTGGCGAGATGAGCCCCTATGGATACCGGCCGTTTACGATGGAAGAGCTGCTGGACGAACTGATGCACTCCAGTTATCTGTTCAACTCTGTGCCATACTTCTTCGCATGGGCAAGTAAAGTCCTTGCTGCGAAAACAGGTGCAAAAATGAGCGCAGGAAAGCCGAAACTCCTGCACTGAACCGGCAATATGAATGATGCAGAAAAGGCACGACATTGCGTCGTGCCTTTTGCGGTATCTGCAATTATACGAGGTATTCAGAAGCGCCGTTGTCCTTGCATTGACACCCATCAGCTCCCGCTGGGTCTGCCGGTTCGACTGGCACATGGGCATCAGAAAATTCACAGCCTTTCGGATCTGCTGAAGGTCAGAGAAAGCAAGGGCATTCTGGTGCAGATGCTCCAAAACACGGCTACCTTTGAGGAAACCTTTGAGCGGGTCTTATCCAACAGGAAAGCCAACGGGTTAAGTGACAAAACCTTACAAACCTGCAACAACCGCTGAATCAAGGCAAAGCGAACGGGCTTGCCGCCTGTGATTCACAGACAGCAAGCCCGTTCGGCTGCTTGAACAGTTTGTGTTTTCTAGCTTTTTGGGGTCACTTCAAAATTGTCCTGCCGGGGAAATTTCGTTCAGCCGGCGTCCTCTGAGACGCTGGGGGTTTCGTAGGTTTCAATGCGGCGGATATGCGCGCCGAGCGCGGTGAGCTTGCCGACGATGTCCTCGTAGCCGCGCTCGATGAAGTGCGCATCCTCGATGAGCGTCATGCCCTCGGCACACATGGCGGCGATGACCATCGCAGCGCCCGCGCGCAGGTCGCAGGCGCGGACCTCGCAGCCGCGCAGCGTCTGCACGCCGTCGATGATAGCGGTCTTGCCCTCGACCTGGATATTTGCGCCCATGCGGCCAAGCTCGGCCGTGTAGCGGAAGCGGTTGTCATAGACGCCCTCGGTCACGAGGCTGGTGCCGACGGCGGTGGCCAGACAGACGGTGATCTGCGGCTGCATATCGGTCGGGAAGCCGGGGTACGGCATGGTCTTGACGTTCGCGCGGTGCAGGCGGTAGGCGGATTCGACGCGGATGGCGTCGTCATACTCCGTGATGTCCGCGCCGATCTCGCGCAGCTTGGCGGTGATGCAGTCGAGGTGCTTCGGGATGACGTTTTCGATCAGCACGTCGCCGCCGACTGCGGCGGCAGCGGCCATATACGTGCCCGCCTCGATCTGGTCGGGGATGATGGAATAGCAGCCGCCGTGCAGCGCCTTGACGCCGCGCACCTTGATGACGTCGGTGCCCGCGCCGGAGATCTGCGCGCCCATGGCGTTCAGGAAGTTCGCGAGGTCGACGATGTGCGGCTCCTTGGCGCAGTTTTCGATGATCGTCATGCCGCTGCACAAAACTGCCGCAAGCAGGATGTTCATCGTCGCGCCGACGGAGACAATATCGAGATAAATGTGGCCGCCGCGCAGCCCGCCCTTCGGGGCGTCGGCGCAGACATAGCCGCCGGCCTGCTCGACCATGGCGCCCATGGCCTCGAAGCCCTTGATGTGCTGGTCGATGGGGCGGACGCCGAAGTTGCAGCCGCCCGGCATGGCGACATGGGCATGGCCGAAGCGGCCAAGCTCTGCGCCGATGAGATAATACGACGCGCGGATACGGCGGACAAGCTCGATGGGCGCGGTCGCGTTGCGGGCGCGGGTGCAGTCGATCTCGAGCGTGTTGCGGCCGTAGCGCCGGATCTCCGCGCCCATATCGCGCAGGATCTCCAGCAGCAGACGAACGTCTGAAATATCCGGTACGTTTTCGATCCGGCAGGGGCCGCTGACGAGCAGCGTGGCCGGCAGGATCGCGACCGCCGCGTTCTTGGCCCCGGAAATGGTCACGGAGCCGGAAAGCTTTGTGCCGCCTTGAACGATGTATTTGATCAAAATGTAATCCCTCTTTGGTAGCGTCAGTTGACATCAGTTGACACTAAGAGTGTTTGCGGAAATGCGTTATGTTAACAAAGCCAAATTCGGCCGCTATTAGAATAGCACACCACGGCAGGAATGTAAAGGAAAATGACAATGCAGCAGCAGAAAATCTTCAGATTTTCTTCATAATTCGACAGGCGCAGACGGCGGACGCTATGTTTCCGCCGTGATTTCGCGCGTAATGCCGTTGATAAAAAAGCTTCCCGCGTCCGTTTCGACCAGCCAGACCGGCACGAAGCGGATGCCCGTACCGGCCTGATCGGACGGCAGATACGCCTGCGTAAGACCCGTCACCGCGCTTCCGACCCAGCCGAGCGCGTCACGCCGGGCCAGCAGCTGCGCCAGTGCGTCGGCGGCGGAGATGGCCTCCTGCTCCGACACGCGCGTAATGGAGCTTCCGCCGGTATAAAACGTGCCCTCGACCGCCGTGAGGCAATCGTCCGTGTAGCTTAGCGCCAGCTGGCTGCCGAGCACCGGCACGCCGAGCAGCGTCTGCGAGGTGCGGATCTGCACGGCGCCCGTCTCCGTCTGCTCCCGCGTGAGGGTCTGATATTGAAAATCCATGGTGCGCAGCAGCTTTTCTGCGGCCTTTTCAGAACTCCGCACCCGGCTGCCGCCGGTCATCACGGCGGAGAAGCCGCCCGTGCGCGTGATATGGAGCATCCCAAGCTCGGATTCGTAGGTGCTCTCAAAGCCGGATTCGCCTGCGGGCGCGGCCTTCGCGCCGAGCAGCGCCTGCGCGGCGGTCTGCGCGCCGTCCTCAGAAAGCTCGACACTGTAGAGCACGGGACTGCGCGGAAGCTCGTCGAGCAAAACGGAAAGGCCGTAGCTCTCGTAGAGTGTCTTCAGCTCCTGCAGCATCTGCCGCTGCTCATGCGTCTGCGCAAGCCGGTTCGGAACGACGATGCACAGAAGCCCCAGCGCACAGAGCGTCAGAATGAGAAGGATCAGATTTTTCATGCGCGAAGCGCTCATGGCGGCTCCTCCTGATGGAAAATTTGGGTCAGTGGTGCGATGGATACGGCGGAAAGCAGCTGTTCTAAAGAGGTCTTCGGCGAATCTGTATGGATTTACCCACTTGTTTGTAGGGGCCGATGCCCACATCGGCCCGCTGGGAAATTGCGAATTCACCTAAGATTCCCGCAGAAACGGTGCGTTCTGCCGGGTCGATGTGGGCATCGACCCCTACGATTAACAGCGAAAAGCCTGCGGATTCGCATCGGACTATCGCTTTTCGCAATTACCTGCTGCGACCTCTCAGGCGCTCCCGCGCCAGTGCATCGTGGGCGGGTGCATATCACGCTTACTCCGTCTCCCAACCGGCGGTGAGTTCACCGCCGGTGCCTTCGGCGTACAGAAGGCGGAGCGTGCCGCCCTTCGGCAGGCAGGCGGCTGCCTGCGCGGCGGGCAGGAGCGCTGCGGGCGTTGACGAGGCCGTGTAGCTGCGGTACAAGACGGAGGCGTTCGTGATCTGCGTGCCGTCGAAGCGGAGCTCGATCGCGCCGCGCGGTGCGATCTCGATGCCGGACAGATAATAGCCGAAGGTGCACACGGCGCTCTGGCCGTCGGCCCGATAGCTTTGCAGATAGACCCGCGCCTCGCCGTAGCTGTCACCGGTCAGGCGGCTGAGGAGGCTGCGCGCAGCCTCGATGCGGTCAAGCGCGCCTGCCGACGCGCTCTGGAAGCGGTCGTCCGGCTGGAGGATCTGCAGTTCAATTCTGCCCTGCGCGCTCACGCGCAGGCGCAGGCCGGTTTCGGTAAAGGACGTCGTGCCGTCGTTTCCGACGAAGCGTGCGTCGCCGTAAGGGTTGATGCCGATCTGGGTTGCGAGGGCGGAAATAAATCGCGCGTCGCACGGGTTCGTGCCGAGGCCGGTGCAGACGGCGGCGCTTGACGCGCTGATGAGCGAGAGCGGATCGAGCGCGCTGTAGGGCGCGTCGTCCGATTCAAACGCGAAGAAGCTGCCGTCCGGGACGGCGGCGGAAAGCTCGGCCGCAAGCGTCTCGGCGGAAAGCGCCGTCTGCGCGCGATAGCAGCCGTCGCCCAGCAGATACAGCTGAACCGTCTCTCCGTCCAGCGCCAGCACGTACCACTGCGCGTCCGCACCCTCCGGCGCGCGCACGTTCAGCCACGCGCCGAGCACGGCGGGGGAAATTTGTCCCGGGAAGCAGAAGGCCGCGCCGGGCTTCCGCAAAGCGGCATAAAACGCCGATTCGGTGCACGCCTGCGGCGTCTCGGCGCTTTCGAGCGCCTGTGCAAGCAGCCCTCCGTACTGCCCGTAGAGCGTATCGAGGGCGGCAAAGTCATACTGTGCGCTCTGCCTGCCCGCCTCGGTGCTCAGCGTGACGGCGACGGGCTGCGCCGCGCCGATGAACGCGCTGCCGGTGGCAGGCGCGGTATAGGTCAGCTCCGCTTCATTGAGGCCGAACAGCCCCGCAAACGGGCGCAGCGCGCTTGCCAGCCATTTGGTCTGCGTGAGCGTCTTTGTCGGCAGGCACATGATCGCAAGCGTCACGTTGACCAGCACGAGAAACACGATCAGAATATCCTTTCCGATCTCCAGCAGCCTCCGGCCATGGCCATGTCTTCGTTTCTGCTTCATGCCTGCGCCTCCGCGGCGGGCATGGTGATGAGGACCGAGGTACCCTTGCCGTATTCGGACGAAATTTCAATGCTGCCCTTGTGCTGGTTCAAAATCTCCTGCGCGATGGAAAGGCCGAGGCCCGTGCCGCCGGATTCGCGCGAACGCGCCTTGTCCACACGGTAGAACCGGTCGAACAGGCGCGGCAGATCCTTTTCGGGGATGCCGATGCCGTTGTCGGTCACGCGGACAAAGACGTTTTTGCCGCTCGTGCCGACGGTCATGTCGATTTTGCCGCCGTCGGGCGTATACTTGACAGCGTTGGAGACGATGTTGGTAATGACCTGCTCGATGCGCTCCCGGTCGCCGTTGACGTCGGGAATGTCTCCCTCGCAGGTGAGCGTCATAGTGTGGTGGTGGTTCTGCTCGGCGTTGAGCTTTGCCGCGTCATACACATTCTGCACGGCTTTTAAGAACGGGAACCGGGAGATGTTCATCTCCATCTTGCCGTAATCGATCTTGCTGAGCGTGAGCAGATCCTGCACGATGCGGGTCATGCGGTCGGCCTCGCTGATGATGACGTTCATGAAATTCGAGCGCAGCTCCGGCGGCAGCTCGTCGCCGGTGTCGACGATCGTTTCGGCGTAGGATTTGATATTGGTCAGCGGCGTTCGCAGCTCGTGCGAGACGTTGGCGACGAATTCGCGCTTGAGCTGCTCGCTCCTGCGCTGCTCGGTGACGTCGTGGATGACGACGAGCACACCGCCCTGCGCGTGGTCGGACGAGAACGGGGCCATGAACAGCTCCAGCTCCCGTTCGCCGACGGTCTTCTGCGCCTCGATATACTGCGGCCTGCGCAGGGTCAGGAGCGTGTCAAGCTCGGCCTCCTTCGAGAAAATTTCGTCGAAGGTCGTCTGGCTTGACAGGTTCTGCGCGAGCATCTGCGTGGCGGCGGGGTTATAGTGGATGACGCTGCCCGCCGTATTGAACGCGACGACGCCGTCGGTCATGTGCAGAAACAGCGTGGAAAGCTTGTTGCGCTCGTTCTCCGCCTCGGAGATCGTGTCCTGCAGAACCTTTGCCATGTGGTTGAAGTTCCGGGTCAGATCGCCGATCTCGTCGCGGCTGTCTACCGTGACGCGGTTCGCGAAATCTCCCGCCGCGACGCGTTTCGTCCCGACGGTCAGCGCACGGATAGGCGTAATCAGAATCTGCGACAGCAGGAACGACAAGATCACGCAGATCACCAGACCCAGCGCCAGCGCGCGCAGGATGATGATCAGCAGCTCGCTCGTCAGCGCGTCGACCGTGGCGCGGTTGTCGCGGATGTAGGCGATATACTGCGCGCCGTCCGACTCGACGGGGACGGCCAGATCCATATAATCGTTCGTGACCGAGCTGCTCTGCCCGACCTCGCCGTTCATGGCGGACAGAATGTTTTGCGTCATCACGACCGTGGTGCGCTGGTTCGAGCTGTCGAGCACGGAGCCGGTCTGGTCGAGAATGTAGACGTTGCGGCCCGTAATATCGATGCCAAGCCCGGCCTGCGCCATGAGAAGTTCCTTCATCTGCGCGGGGGCGTTGTCCTCCGCCGAGAGCCTTTGCAGCTGGGCGATGAACTCCGGGGTAAACGTGCCCTCCATCTGCTCATAGAACTGGGACACATAGAAATTGCCGACGCCGCTCATCAAAAACGCTCCTGTCGTCAGCATCAGGGCCAGGATCAGGATCACCATGATCATGACCATCTTCATGCGCAGGGACCGCATGGCCGCCCCTCCTTTCTCGCGCGGGAAGCTGCGTTATCCCGCGAAATAATAGCCGACGCCGCGCCGGGTCAGGATATACTGGGGCTTGCCGGGGTCGTCCTCGATCTTCTCGCGCAGCCGCCGCACCGTCACATCGACCGTGCGCATATCCCCGTAATAGTCATAGTTCCATACCCGCTGCATCAGATCCTCGCGGGAGAAGACCTTTCCGCGTTCGCGGATAAGATAGGAGAGAAGGTCGTATTCCTTCTGCGTCAGGTCGACCGGCGTGCCGTTTTTCGTGACCTGATATGTCTCCGGGTTCAGGCACAGGCCATTTGCCTCAACGGTATTTGCCGTGCCGGAGGCCTGCGCGGAAGCGTATTCCATGCTGCGGCGGCGGATATTCGCCTTGACGCGGGCCATCAGCTCCTTCATGGAGAAGGGCTTGGTCATATAGTCGTCCGCGCCGGTCTCGAGTCCGAAGACCTTGTCCATCTCTTCCTCACGGGCGGTGAGCATGATGATGGGCGTGGTGCGGTTTTCCGCGCGGAGCGTCTTGCAGATGTCAAAGCCGTTCATTTTCGGCAGCATGACATCCAGTAAGATCAGATCCGGGTCCTCCGTCTGCGCAAGCAGCAGACCCGTCTCGCCGTCGAGCGCCTCAAGCGTCTCATAGCCCTCGCGCTTGAGATTGAATTTCAGGATCTCCACGATCGCGCGTTCATCCTCTACGATCAGGACTGTCTTTGCCATAGTGCATCCTCCTGTTTTTAAACCGGGCGGCGAAGCGCCTTCGGATAGTGATTTTTGAGCTGGCTTCCGTCGCCCTTTGCCCAGCCGAGCGAAAGCCCGTCCGCCTGCACGAGCGTCCAGCCGCGCTTGTCGGACGGCAGCACGTCGCCGGACAGATACCGGGCAAGCAGCGGGTCGGATTCTTCAAGCGAGACGCTGCTTTCCAGCGTTTCCAGCCACAGCGCCCACGCGTGTGCGGGCGCAAAGCGGTTTTTCAGGACTGCGCCAAGCTCCAGCCCCGCGCGCAGCACCCGCAGCCCCTTTACCTCCGGCAGCGCCTGCGGGACGAGATAGCACACGTCCCCGAACCGCAGCAGTTTCCCCTCCGGCAGTGCAGCGCCGGTCTGGCCGCGGAATGCCGCAAGTTCCGGCGGGCATTTGGCCGCGGGTTCCGGTGAAAGCGCCGCAGGCGCTTCGTCCCCCGCCCGGCGGAGCACGGCGGCATAGTGCCCCTCGCCCAAAAGCTTATGCGGCCAGAGGCGGAACGTTTTTTCCAATCCCGGCGTGGGATTCGCCACCCAATCGGGTCTGCCGGGCGAAAAGAACGGCACGTCCGGCTTTTCTACAGAAAAATCGGGATTTTTCCACAAAAAGTCCGAGATCACGCCCTCGTTTTCCACAGGAGAGAACGTGCACGTGGAGTAAACCAGCCGCCCGCCGGGGCGGAGCATGGCTGCGGCGGAGGTCAGAATCTCCAGCTGGCGGTTGGCGCAGATGGCGTTCGTGTCCTCCGTCCAGTCGGTGACGGCGGCCTCCTCCTTGCGGAACATCCCCTCGCCGGAGCAGGGGGCGTCGACGAGAATTTTATCAAAATACCCCGCGAAGCGCTCTTCCAGCCGCTTCGGGTGCTCGTTCAGGACCAGCGCGTTGGAAATGCCCAGCCGCTCGATATTCCCGGAAAGAATTTTCGCGCGCTTGGCGTTGATCTCGTTGCAGACCAGAAGCCCCTTTCCCCGGAGTTTGCCCGCCAGCTGCGTCGATTTCCCGCCGGGGGCCGCGCACAGGTCGAGCACGCGCTCGCCCGGCTGCGGGTCCAAAAGCTCCGCCGGGGCCATGGCGCTTGGCTCCTGCAGATAATAAAGCCCCGCCGCGTGATACGGCGATAAGCCGGGCCTGGAGACCGCGTCATAATAAAACCCCGTCGGGCACCACGGCACGGGAGAGAGCGAAAACCGCGACAGATCGCCCGTAAAGCCGGTTTTGAGCGGATTTCTCCGCAGACCGGTGCAGAGCGGCCGGTCAAAGGACGCGAGAAAGTCCTCATATTCGCTTCCCAAAAGCGCACGCATCCGCGCCTCAAAACCCTCCGGCAGCACCGCAGCCGCCTCCTTCCCAATTTACATAGTTATAAACATTATAGTGCATTTCCCCGAAAAAGGCAATGGCATATCCGCACAGTCTCCTCATGTGTCTGCCTGTCCCTCTTGGCGGTTTTTCGTTTTTGTGCTATAATTCTCCCAGATCATAACGAACGGAGAACGGCAATGAACGCACAGGGAACGGAACGGACGGAAAAACGGCTTTGCGTGGGGCTGCTTGCCCATGTGGACGCGGGCAAGACGACGCTGTCGGAGGCCATGCTTTACCGGGCAGGCGTCATCCGCACGCTTGGCCGCGTCGACCACGGCGATACGTTTCTCGACACCGACGCGCAGGAGCGCAGCCGGGGCATCACGATCTTTTCCAAGCAGGCCGTTCTTCCGCTGCCCGGCTGCACGCTGACGCTGCTCGACACGCCGGGCCATGTGGATTTTTCTGCCGAGATGGAGCGGACGCTGCAGGTGCTCGACTGCGCCGTGCTCATTATCAGCGGCCCGTCGGGCATCCAGAGTCACACCGTCACGCTCTGGCGGCTGCTGCGGCGCTATCAGGTGCCGGTCATTCTGTTCTTCAACAAAATGGACATGGAGACGGCGGATCGGGACGCGCTGCTTGCCGCTGTCCGCGCGGAGCTGGACGAGGGCTGCATTGATTTTTCGCAGCCGCAGGCGCAGCTCTACGAGGAGCTTTCCCTGTCCGACGAGGCGCTGATGGAGAGTTATCTCGCCTCCGGCACGCTTTCCGACGCGCAGATCGCGCCGCTCGTCTCGCACAGGCGGGTGTTCCCGTGCCTGTTCGGCTCCGCGCTGCGGCAGACGGGCGTGGACACGCTTCTGGACGCGCTGGGCCGGTTCGTGGACGAGCCTGCGCGGGGCGCGGAGTTCGGCGCGCACGTATTCAAGATCGCACGCGATGAAAAGGGTGCGCGGCTGACGTTTCTGAAGGTCACGGGCGGAACGCTCACGGTCAAGCAGACGCTCTCGGGCGAGGGCTGGGAGGAAAAGGCCGACCAGCTCCGGCTCTATTCCGGCAGCAAATTTACGCTTTTGCAGCAGGCCGCCGCCGGGACGGTCTGCGCCGTGACGGGTCTGAGCAAAACGATGCCGGGCGATGTGCTGGGCCGGGAGACGGCGGCGCAGGCCCCGGTTTTGCAGCCGGTTCTGGAATACCGCCTGCTCTTAGAGGACGGCACGGACGCGGCGCTGGCGTATGGACAGCTGCGCGTGCTCGAAGAAGAGGATCCCGCGCTGCATCTGGTCTGGAACGCGCTGCTGCGCGAGATCCGCGTGCAGCTGATGGGGCCGGTACAGATGGAGATTCTGCAGAAGCTGATCGAAGACCGCTTCGGGCTGAAGGTTTCATTTGACGCGGGGAACATCGTCTATCTTGAGACGATCGCCTCGCCGGTCGAGGGCGTGGGGCATTATGAGCCGCTGCGGCACTATGCCGAGGTGCATCTGCTGATGGAGCCGGCGGAGCCGGGCTCCGGCCTGCAATTTGACACCATGTGTCCGACGGACACGCTGGCGCTGCACTGGCAGCGGCTGATCCTGGCGCATCTGGCGGAAAAGGCCCACCGGGGCGTGCTGACCGGCGCGCCGATCACCGATATCCGCTTTACGCTCGTCTCCGGCAAGGCGCATCTGAAGCACACGGAGGGCGGCGACTTCCGGCAGGCGACCTACCGCGCCGTGCGGCAGGGCCTCATGAAGGCGCAGTCTGTGCTGCTCGAACCGTGGTACGCGTTCCGCATGGAGCTGCCCGCGCCGAGCGTGGGCCGGGCGATCACGGATATCCAGCGGATGCAGGGCGAATATGAGCCGCCGGAGCAGGAAGGGGAACAGACCATTCTGCGCGGAAGCGCGCCTGTGCGGCTGCTGCGGGAATATCAGACGGAGCTTACGGCCTATACCAGAGGCCGCGGACGCATCCAGCTGCGCGTCAGCGGCTACCGGCCCTGCCGGGAGCAGGAGCAGATCGTAAAAGAGCTGGGCTACGACCCAGCGCGCGATCTGGAAAATCCGGCAAGCTCCGTGTTCTGCGCGCACGGCGCGGGTTACGAGGTCAAGTGGCAGGACGTGGACGCGGCGGCGCATCTGCCGCTGCTTCGGCTCGGAGGCCCCGCGCGGCAGGAGCCGCAGCGGATCGTAAAATCCGTTGCGCCCGGCGGCGCGCCGGAGCTGGAAAAGGAACTGCTGGCGATCTTTGAGCGCACCTACGGCGCGATCCGCCGCCGCGATGTGCTGCCGCAGATGATGCTGCGCAGCGAGGACAAGCGCGAATTTCTGCAAAGCCTCGGCCCGGCGGATGATTTCCTGCTGGTCGACGGCTATAACATCCTGTTTGCGTGGGACGAGCTGAAGGAGCTGGCCCGCACGAGCCTCGACGCGGCACGGCACGTGCTCATGAACCTGCTGTGCAATTATCAGGGCTACCGCGGCTGCACACTCATTCTGGTCTTTGACGCGTACAAGGTGCCGCAGGGGCTGGGGTCTGTGGAAAAATACCACAACATCCACATCGTCTATACCCGGCAGGCGGAGACGGCGGATCAGTATATCGAGCGCCTGAGCTTTGAGCTTCGCGGCCGCCGCCGCGTCCGCGTGGCGACGAGCGACAATCTTGAGCAGCTCATCATTCTCGGCCACGGGGCCGAGCGTATCTCCGCCCAGCACTTCCACGACGAGGTCTACACCGCTCAGGCCGAGATCGAGCGCATTCTGGCGCAGAACAATCAGAAGAACGCGAAATAAACTCCGGCCCGCAGGCTGTGACCTGCGGGCCGGTTCGTCATTCGCCCAGCGGCATAACGCCAAGCTGGACCTCGGCGATGGAGGCGAAGCCGTACAGATCGCCTGCGCGGACGGTGTACCAGCCATTGAAGTCTCCGAGCACCGTAACGGCTGTTCCGTTCGGGATCTGTGCCAGAACCTCCGCGTCCGTCTGCGGAAGGGAGCGCAGCGCCATATACCCGTTTTCGCCTGCGGCCTCGGCATCAAATTCGCTGCCCGGCGTCAGGAACGGAACGCCGAAATACTCCGTCACGCCGAGGGCCAGCGCCCGCGCAATCGCGTCCAGATTGCCCGTCAGCCAGTTCGCGTCCTCTGTGTTGTCGTGGTATCCCAGCTCGGTCAGAACCGCCGGAGCCCGTGTGCGGCGCAGCTCGCCGATGATCGTGGACGAGCGCGCCTGCACCCGGTCGGGAAGCGGATAGATGGGCTTGATGTTATCAACCAGAATGTTCGCCATGCGAAGCCCGGCCTCGCTCGTCGGATAATAGTAAATGTCCACGCCGCGCAGACGGCCTGACAGCGCCTGCGGCGCGGCGTTCGAGTGCAGCGCCAGATGGAAATCCTGCCGGGACGCGTTGGAATCGCGGATGGACTGCGCGGCGCTGCCGTCCGGGTTGTTGCGCGTGACGGTGATGCCGCTTGCGTGCAGATACGGCGTCATCTCATCGGCCAGCGCGTTCATCCAATAGCGCTCGTCGCCGGTTGTGATGTAGGGATTGAAATACTGCGTGGACGGACTCAAGAATAAAAATGGCATATTTTTGCCCCTGCCTTCCTGCGTAACCGACAATCCAATCGTCTGCGGTTCTCAGCGGATCTTTTGTCCCGGCTGTGCAGTTTGAAAAACTTGAAATACACAAAGGATTCCTGCGTTTTCAAACTTTCATTCGGGCCCAAATCTCTCGCTGAGAACGCTTGCCGATTGAATCATCGGTTACTTGCTTGACTGGCATATTCTATGCAGACGCGGTTTTATTGTTTACAGTCTGCCGAGTTTGTGATACCATAGCTGTTAGACATGAAGGAGTTTGACGCTATGCAGTATATTATTCTGGATATGGAGTGGAACCAGCCGTGGCCGGGGTCATACAGCGCGAAAAAGGCGCTGCCGTCGCCGATGCGCGGCGAGATCGTGCAGATCGGCGCTGTGCGCATGACGCAGGAGCAGCAGGTCGCGGACGAGTTCCAGATCCTCATCCGGCCCAAATATTTTAAGAAAATGAACCGCAAGGTCGCCTCGCTGACCGGTATCCGCGACAGTCTGCTGCGCGAAAAGGGCGTGAGCTTCCCGGAGGCCGCCGCGCAGTTTGCCGCGTGGTGCGGCGAGGACTGCGTGTTTTTGACGTGGGGCTTTGACGATATCACGATCCTGCGGGAAAATCTCGCGGTGTTCGGTCTGGAGAGCGGATGGACGGCGCGCTGGTACAACGCGCAGCTGATCTTCAACGCGCAGACCGACGGCTCCGGCGCGCAGAAGGCGCTGTCGACGGCCATGCAGATGATGGACATCGCGCCCACCCGTGCCGCGCACGACGCGCTGGGCGACGCGTATCATACGGCGCTCGTCTGCCAGAAGCTGCGTCTCGCGGAGGGCATCGCCGCGTATGAGGCTGCCGTGCAGGCGCACGAAAACGGCTTCCACGGCGCGGAGCTGCCCGGCTGCGTGCAGCGGGCCGTGTTCCACGGCTACGCTGACAAGACCGCCGCGCTCGGCGCGATGAGCGGGCAGGAGAACCTTTGCCCTGTCTGCGGCGGGCAGATGACGGCGGGAAAATGGTATCCGCAGCAGGGACGGCGGTATCTGTCCCGCGCCAGATGCGAGGCGGACGGTGAATTTTACATCCGTATCCGGCTGGTGCAGGAGGACGGTGCGCTGCGCGTCAGCCGGCTGGTCTACGAGCCGACCGAGCAGGTCGCAAAGAGCTATGCCGCGCTCAGCCAGAAGCCCCGCCCACACCGCGCCCGCCGCCGCAGATTCGCCCGCGTCAAGCCAAAGCCGGCAGACCCGAAAAACGGATAAAAACGAGGGAAGGCTGCGCGGCCTTCCCTTGCTGCAATATACGCGTATATCCGAAATTCTGCTATGATCCTTGATCTGTCAAGCGTGCTGAATCGGGCCTGTGCGCGGATTTATAAACCAAAGCGCCCTTCGGAAGAAGGGCGCTTTGCGGGTATTTTACAGATGGATCGCGGTGCCGGTTTTGCCTTCGATGCCGTCCTTGGCTTTTTCCAGGAGGGTGATGAGGG
>OGNC01000318.1_pt1 | contig 34526 bp, 22 predicted proteins | sample 1573311 | NCBI WGS metagenome assembly OGNC01 (sample SAMEA2581889, study PRJEB24529) | metagenome | biome: Human gut stool | place: China | collected 2011
TGGTCTCCTGGTTGGCCTCCTTGCGGATGGTCTCACGGTAAGCAACCTGGGGTGCACCCACGTTTGCCTCAACCTTGAACTCACGCAGCAGACGGTCAACGATGATCTCCAGGTGCAGCTCGCCCATACCGGCGATGATGGTCTGACCGGTCTCTTCGTCCGTGTAGGTCTTGAACGTGGGGTCCTCCTCAGCCAGCTTCATCAGCGCAATGCCCATCTTCTCCTGACCGGCCTTGGTCTTGGGCTCGATGGCAACGCGGATCACGGGCTCGGGGAACTCCATGCTCTCGAGGATGATCGGGTGCTTTTCATCGCAGAGCGTGTCGCCCGTCGTGGTGTTCTTGAGACCGACCGCCGCGGCAATGTCGCCGGAGTAAACGGTCTCGATATCCTCACGATGGTTGGCGTGCATCTGCAGGATACGGCCCATGCGCTCACGAACATTCTTGGTGGAGTTGAGAACGGAGGAGCCGGTGTTGAGTGTACCGGAATAGACGCGGAAGAAGCTCAGGCGGCCGACATAGGGGTCGGTCATGATCTTGAATGCCAAGGCGGAGAAAGGCTCGTCATCGCTCGGCTCACGCTTGTCTTCTTCGTCCGTCTTCGGGTTGATACCCTCGATGGCGGGGATATCGGTCGGCGCGGGCATATAGTCCACAATGGCATCGAGCAGCTTCTGCACGCCCTTGTTGCGGTAGGATGTACCGCAGACCACAGGGATCATCTCGACCGCGACGGTCGCCTTGCGGATCGCTGCGCGGATCTTGGCGGTGGGGATTTCCTTGCCCTCGAGATACATCTCCATGATCTCATCGTCGAACATGGAAACGGCGTCGAGCATCTTCTCACGGTATTCCTCCGCGAGCTCGCGCATATCCTCGGGGATCTCCTCCACGCGCATATCCTTGCCCATTTCGTCGTAGTAGACGTCCGCATTCATCTCGACCAGGTCGATGATGCCGCGGAATTCGGCTTCCTTGCCGATGGGCAGCTGGATGGGCACCGCATTGCACTTGAGACGCTCGTCGATCATGCGCAGGACGTTATAGAAGTCCGCGCCCATGATGTCCATTTTGTTGACGTAGATCATGCGGGGCACATGGTAGTGATCCGCCTGACGCCAAACCGTCTCGCTCTGCGGCTCAACGCCGCCCTTGGCGCACATGACGGTCACAGAGCCGTCGAGCACGCGGAGGCTGCGCTCCACCTCGACCGTGAAGTCGACGTGGCCCGGGGTGTCGATGATGTTGATGCGATGGTTCTTCCAGAAGCACGTCGTGGCGGCAGACGTAATGGTGATGCCGCGCTCCTGCTCCTGCTCCATCCAGTCCATCGTCGCAGTACCCTCGTGGGTCTCGCCGAGCTTGTAGTTGACGCCTGTGTAGTACAGGATACGCTCGGTCGTGGTGGTCTTGCCTGCATCGATGTGGGCCATGATGCCGATATTTCTTGTTTTCTCCAGAGATACTTTTCTCGGCATAAGATTCTCCTTGCTTTCTTACCAGCGGAAGTGGGCGAACGCCTTGTTGGCCTCGGCCATCTTGTGGGTATCTTCGCGCTTCTTCACAGCCGCGCCGGTGTTGTTGGCGGCGTCCATGAGCTCGCCGGCGAGACGCTCGGCCATGGTGCGCTCACCGCGGGCGCGGGAGTAGGCCGTCAGCCAACGCAGACCGAGGGTCTGACGACGGGCGGGACGAACCTCCATAGGGACCTGATAGTTGGCGCCGCCGACACGGCGGGTCTTGGTTTCGAGAACGGGCATGATGTTTTCCATCGCCTGGGTAAAGACGTCGAGCGGCTCATTGCCGGTCTTTTCCTTGATGATGTCAAACGCACCGTAGACGACCTTCTGTGCAACGCCCTTCTTGCCGTCGAGCATGATGCTGTTGACGAGCTTGGTCACGAGGACACTGTTGTACATAGGATCGGGCAAAATTTCTCTCTTGGGAACATTACCTCTTCTGGGCACTTTGCTTCCCTCCTTCTTATAATATAGAAATCATAGGTACTCGCGGACGGGGCTTGCCCCGCCGTGTTTCGGCCTGCCAAAGAGGTATCCTTATATGATAAGACCTTTTGGCAAAGCTCTACTTTCATGCAGACCTTACTTCTGCTTCGGGCGCTTCGCGCCGTACTTGGAACGGCCCTGCATACGGCCCTGCACGCCCTGCGCGTCCAGAGTGCCGCGGATGATGTGGTAACGCACACCGGGGAGGTCCTTGACACGGCCGCCGCGGATCATGACCACAGAGTGCTCCTGCAGAGAATGACCGACGCCGGGGATGTAAGCGGTGACCTCGTAGCCGTTGGTAAGACGCACACGGGCGATCTTACGAAGAGCGGAGTTCGGCTTCTTGGGGGTCGCGGTTCTCACAGCGGTGCAGACGCCGCGCTTCTGAGGAGAAGGAAGGTTGGTTTCCTTGTTCTTCAGCGTGTTGAGGCTATACTGCATGGCGGGAGAATTGGACTTGTAGGTGGCCTGCTCTCTGCCCTTGCGGACCAGCTGATTAAAAGTAGGCATTCAAAAGTTCTCCTTTCTGAAAAATTGCGAGCCGGAGGCTCAATTTATTTTTTACAGGATATCGGTAAAATATCCCGAAAAAACCATATTTATCCGTTCAGGAGCGTTACGACCGCAGCGCCGACGGCGATGCCGGCCGCGCTGCCGAGCTGCGCCATCGTGAAGTCCCTCTCTACAGGGACCGACGCGCAGGCGTCCTCGACCCGTCCGGTCACAGCGGGGTCTGCGTCGCAGGCGAGAAAGACCTTTCGGGCTCTCCCCTCGCGCAGCGCGCGGAGCGATTGCTTCACGCCGACGACCTTTTGGGCAGTGCTGAGCTCTTCTAACACGGCACGCCCTCCTCACGGCATAACAAAATCCGCGAAACAGTCTCGCGCAAGGTAGAATTATAGCATAGTTGTCCCCCACCGTCAAGCGATATTTGCCCTTCGCGGCCTAAAATTTTCTCTGAAATGTACGATTTTTTCATTTTCTTTTCGGTACTAATGTATAAAGGAAGAGCCGACCGGTGCGGTCGGCTCTTCTTCTGCGATATTTAGACCTCTTCGGAGCTCTCGCCCGCCTCGGTCGAGGCGGCCTCGGAGGCCGTTTCGGCGGCTTCGCCGTCATACGGCTCTGCCGCGGTCTCCTCCTCGGCCAGCTTTTCGCGGTCGGGGACGATCTCCTCGGCGAACTCACGGTAGGCGTTCAGGCCCGCGCCGGCGGGAATGAGCTTACCGATGATGACGTTCTCCTTCAGGCCGAGCAGATGGTCGACCTTGCCCTTGATGGCGGCCTCGGTGAGCACCTTGGTGGTCTCCTGGAAGGACGCGGCGGAGAGGAAGGAATCGGTGGCGAGGGACGCCTTGGTGATACCCATGAGGAGCTGGGTGGCCTCAGCCTCACGCAGCGGCTCGCCGGTCTCGGCATTGACCTCACCGGCGGCATTGCGGCGCGCAATGTCCTCGTTGGCGTCCATCAGCTCCAGAACGTCGACCATCGCGCCGGAGAGCAGGTTGGTGTCGCCGGATTCCTCCACGCGCACCTTGCGCATCATCTGGCGGACGATGACCTCGATATGCTTATCGTTGATGTCAACGCCCTGCTGACGGTAAACCTTCAAAACTTCCTGAATGAGGTAGTCATGAACGGCGGACGTGCCGCGGATACGCAGGATATCGTGCGGGGACAGCGCGCCGTCCTGCAGCTGCGTGCCCTTGGCGATGACGTCGCCATCCTTCACGCGAAGGCCGGTGTGCGGCACCGAGTAGATGCGGTTGTCGCCGTCGTCCGCGGTGACGATGATGTTGAGCAGGCTGCCCTTGGTCGCCTCTTCGAAGCGGACCTTACCGCCGATCTCGGCGAGGGTCGCCATCTTCTTGGGACGGCGCGCCTCAAACAGTTCCTCGACTCGCGGAAGACCCTGGGTAATATCGCCGCCCGCAACGCCGCCGGTGTGGAAGGTTCGCATCGTCAGCTGCGTACCGGGCTCGCCGATGGACTGGGCCGCGATGATACCGACCGCCTCGCCGGGGCCGACGGGCTTGCTCGTGGCAAGGTTCATGCCGTAGCACTTCGCACAAACGCCGCTGTGGGCCTTGCACGTAAGCACCGTGCGGATCTCGACGGAGTGGATGTCGAACTTCTCCATGAGGTCGGCATCCTCGGGGGTCATCATGTGATCCTTGGAAATGAGGACCTCGTCCGTGCCGGGCTTCATCACGTCGTGGACCGGATAGCGGCCGTTGACGCGCTCGGAGAACTTTTCGATGACCTGGCCGTTCTCGCTGATCTCGCTGATCGTGATGCCGCGGGTCGCGCCGCAGTCGTCGGAGCGGATGATGACATCCTGGCAGACGTCGACCATTCGGCGGGTCAGGTAACCGGAGTCTGCCGTACGAAGAGCCGTATCGGCAAGGCCCTTACGGGCGCCTCGGGAGGAGGTGAAGTATTCAAGGACGGACAGACCTTCGCGGAAGTTTGCCTTGACCGGGATCTCGATCGTCTTACCGGCGGTGTTGGCCATCAGGCCGCGCATACCGGTCAGCTGACGGATCTGCTTCATGGAGCCACGGGCGCCGGAGTCCGCCATCATGAAGATGGGGTTGTAGCGGTCCATGTTCTTCTGCAGGGCGTCGGTGACGTCCGCGGTGGTCTTTTCCCACTCCTTGACGACGGCGCGGTAGCGCTCGTCCTCGGTCATGAAGCCCATCTTGAACTGGTCTTCGATGTCGACGACGCGCTGCTCGGTCTCGGCAATGAGGGTGTACTTTGCCGGCGGAATGGTCATATCCGCGACGGAGATACTGATGGCCGCACGGGTGGAGAACTTGTAGCCCGTGGCCTTGATGTTATCAAGCACTTCGGCCGCGATGGTGAAGTTGTGCAGCTTGATCGTGCGGTCGACGATCTTGCCGAGCAGCTTCTTGCCGCAGACCTCGGTGATCTCGTAGTCGAAGTAGTTTTCGGTCGGCTCGCCGTTTTCATCCACGCGCCTCACAAAGCCAAGGTCCTGCGGGATGTTGCGGTTGAAGATGATGCGGCCGATGGTAACGCGCACGACCTTGCTGCCCATAGTGCCGTCCGGCATCTGCTTGACCGTGCGGACAAGGATGGGCTGGTGGATACCGATGAGATGGTCGTTGTAGGCGAGCATGGCCTCGTCCTCGTCGCGGTAAACGTGCAGATTCACGCTGGCCTTCTCTTCGTCGGTCAGCTCGTCGTAGCGCTTGCCGGCAAGGGCAAAGTCGACGTCCTGCGGCCAGAACTCGTCGTTATCCATCTGGGAAACGCCGTTTTCAAAGCGCTCGAACGTGAGGTAGTAGGAACCCAAAACCATATCCTGCGTCGGCACCGTGACAGGGCCGCCGTCCTGAGGACGCAGCAGGTTGTTGGCAGAGAGCATCAGGATACGGGCCTCGGCCTGCGCCTCGGCAGACAGGGGCACGTGAATAGCCATCTGGTCGCCGTCGAAGTCCGCGTTGAACGCCGTGCAGTTCAGCGGGTGGAGCTTGAGGGCGCGGCCCTCGACCAGCACCGGCTCGAACGCCTGAATACCGAGACGGTGGAGCGTCGGCGCGCGGTTGAGCATGACGGGGTGATCCTTGATGACGACGTCGAGCGCGTCCCAGACCTCGGTGCGGCCCTTATCGACCATCTTCTTGGCGGACTTGATGTTGTTGGCGGCGCCGTCCTCGACGAGCTTCTTCATGATGAAGGGGCGGAACAGCTCGAGTGCCATTTCCTTCGGCACACCGCACTGGTAGATCTTCAGCTCAGGGCCGACGCAGATAACGCTACGGCCGGAGTAGTCGACACGCTTGCCGAGCAGGTTCTGACGGAAGCGGCCCTGCTTACCCTTGAGCATGTCGGAAAGGGACTTGAGTGCGCGGTTGTTCGCACCGGTGACGGCGCGGCCGCGGCGGCCGTTGTCGATCAGCGCGTCGACCGCTTCCTGTAGCATGCGCTTCTCGTTGCGCACGATGATGTCGGGCGCGTTGAGCTGAATGAGGCGCTTCAAGCGGTTGTTGCGGTTGATGACGCGACGATAGAGGTCGTTCAGGTCGGAGGTCGCGAAGCGGCCGCCGTCGAGCTGGACCATCGGGCGGATCTCCGGCGGGATGACGGGCAGCACGTCGATGATCATCCACTCGGGCTTGTTGCCGCTCAGGCGGAAGGCGTCCACGACCTCCAGGCGCTTGACGATACGCGCCTTCTTCTGGCCGCTCGCGCCCTTGAGCTCGGCGTGGAGCTGCTCGGAGAGCGCCTCGAGGTCGATCTGCTGCAGGAGCTTCTTGACGGCCTCGGCGCCCATGCCGGCGTCGAAATCGTCCTCATACTTCTCGCGCATATCGCGATACTCTTTTTCGCTGAGGATCTGGTTGCGGATCAGCGGCGTCTCGCCGGGGTCTGTGACGATATAGGCCGCGAAGTACAGCACCTTCTCCAGAATACGGGGGCTGATGTCGAGCAGCAGACCCATGCGGGAGGGGATGCCCTTGAAGTACCAGATGTGGGAAACGGGCGTCGCCAGCTCGATGTGGCCCATGCGTTCGCGGCGCACCTTCGCGCGGGTGACCTCGACGCCGCAGCGGTCGCAGATCTTGCCCTTGTAGCGGATCTTCTTATACTTGCCGCAGTGGCACTCCCAGTCCTTGGTTGGGCCAAAGATGCGCTCGCAGAACAATCCGTCGCGCTCGGGCTTGAGGGTGCGGTAGTTGATGGTCTCGGGCTTTTTGACCTCGCCGTGGGACCACTCACGGATCATTTCCGGAGAAGCGATGCCGATCTTAATGGCGTCAAACGTTGCGTAACTCATAATTCGTGCTCCTCCTTTTCTCAATACTCGTCTTTGTCGTCGGCAAGGTCGGCCTCGACCTCGTCGTCGGGAACGTATTCAAAGCCTGCGTCCTCCAGCTCCGCCTCGTCGGCGAACGGGTTGCGGCTGCGCTCGTCGTCCGCGTCCATGCGGGCGAGGTTGAAGGTGTCGAGCGCGTCCTCGTCCTCCTTGAGCTCGATCTGGTTGCCGTCGCGGTCGAGCACCTGAATGTCGAGGCAGAGAGACTGCAGCTCCTTGACCAGGACCTTGAAGGACTCCGGCACGCCGGGCTGCGGGACGTTGTGGCCCTTGACGATGGCCTCGTAGGTGCGCACACGGCCGGTCACATCGTCGGACTTGACGGTCAGGATCTCCTGCAGCGTGTAGCTCGCGCCGTAGGCCTCGAGCGCCCAGACTTCCATTTCGCCGAAGCGCTGGCCGCCGAACTGCGCCTTGCCGCCGAGCGGCTGCTGCGTGACAAGGGAGTACGGGCCGGTGGAACGGGCGTGGATCTTATCGTCGACCAGATGGTGCAGCTTGAGAAAGTAAACGTAGCCGACCGTGACCTTGTTGTCAAAGCGCTCGCCGGTGCGGCCGTCGTACAGCCAGCTCTTGCCCTCGGGATCGAGGCCGGCAAGCTGGAGCGCTTCGGAAATATCCTTATCGGTCGCGCCGTCGAAGATGGGCGTGGCGACCTTCCAGCCGAGCGTCTTGGCGGCGTAGCCGAGATGGACCTCGAGCACCTGGCCGATGTTCATACGGGACGGAACGCCGAGGGGGTTCAGAACGATGTCGAGCGGGGTACCGTCGGGCAGGAAGGGCATATCCTCCTGCGGCAGAACGCGGGAGACGACGCCCTTGTTGCCGTGGCGGCCCGCCATCTTGTCGCCGGGCTGGATCTTACGGCGCTGTGCGATGTAGACGCGCACGACCATGTTCACGCCGGGGCCGAGGTCGTCGCCGTTCTCGCGGGAGAACACCTTGGCGTCGACCACGATGCCGCTCTCGCCGTGCGGCACCTTGAGGGAGGTATCGCGCACCTCGCGCGCCTTCTCGCCGAAGATCGCGCGCAGCAGGCGCTCCTCCGCGGTCAGATCGGTCTCGCCCTTGGGCGTGACCTTGCCGACGAGAATATCGCCGGCGTGGACCTCCGCGCCGATGCGGATGATGCCTCGCTCGTCGAGGTCCTTGAGAGCGTCCTCGCCGACGTTGGGAATGTCGCGCGTGATCTCCTCGGGGCCGAGCTTGGTGTCGCGGGAGTCGAGCTCATACTCCTCGAGGTGGATGGAGGTATACAGGTCCTCGCGGACAAGGCGCTCGTTGAGGAGCACCGCGTCCTCGTAGTTGTAGCCCTCCCACGTCATGAAGCCGACGAGGATGTTGCGTCCGAGCGCCAGCTCACCCTGATCGGTGGCAGGGCCGTCCGCCAGCACGGTGGGGTCGACGGTCTCGCCGTTTTCATTGACATACTTGCCGTGCACGCGCTCGCCGACGTCGACGATCGGGTGCTGGTTGATGCAGGTGCCGTGGTTGGAGCGCAGGAACTTGGTGAGCTTGTATTCCTTCGTCTCGCCGTTGTCGTAAGCCACGGTGATGGCGCGGGCGTCCATCTTGGTCACGACGCCGTCGCCCTCGGCGAGGACGGCGACCTCGGAGTCCATGCAGATCTTGTGCTCCATGCCGGTACCGACGATGGGAGCCTCGGGACGGAGCAGAGGAACAGCCTGACGCTGCATGTTCGCGCCCATCAGGGCACGGTTCGCGTCGTCGTTCGGCAGGAACGGGATCATCGCGGTCGCGATGGAGACCATCATACGCGGGGAAATGTCGATGTAATCGACGCGGTCGCGGTCGACCTCGACGATCTCGTCGCGGTGGCGGCAGGTAATACGCGGGTTGACAAGGCAGCCGTTCTCATCGACCGGCTCGGCCGCCTGACCGACGATGAACTGATCCTCAACGTCGGCGGTCATGTAGGTGACCTCGTCGGAGACATGGCCCGTCGCGTGATCGACAGCGCGGAAGGGCGCCTCGATGAAGCCGTATTCGTTGATGCGGGCGTAGGTCGCGAGGTAGGAGATCAGGCCGATGTTCGGACCTTCGGGGGTCTCGATGGGGCACATACGGCCGTAGTGGCTGTAGTGGACGTCGCGGACCTCCATGTTCGCGCGCTCACGGGAAAGGCCGCCGGGGCCGAGCGCGGAAAGACGGCGCTTGTGCGTCAGCTCGGCGAGCGGGTTCGTCTGATCCATGAACTGGGACAGCGGGCTGGAGCCGAAGAACTCCTTGATGGCCGCGGTGACCGGACGGATGTTGATGAGGCTCTGCGGCGTCACGATGTCGAGGTCCTGAATGGTCATGCGCTCGCGGATCACGCGCTCCATGCGGGAAAAGCCGATGCGGAACTGGTTCTGCAGCAGCTCGCCCACGCAGCGCAGGCGGCGGTTGCCGAGATGGTCGATATCGTCCTTCGTGACGATGCCGTGCGCCAGCGCGTTCATGTAGTTGATGGAAGCAAGAATATCGTCCGCAAGGATGTGCTTGGGCGCGAGACGGTCGGCATTGTCGCGGATGGCTTCCTTGAGCTCCTCGCCCTCGTACTTCGCCAGCAGCTCCTCGAGCACGCTCTTGCACACGCGCTCCTTGATGCCGCACTCGGCGACGGGGTCGAAGTCCACGAAGCGGGAGAGGTCGACCATGTTGTTCGAGAAGACGCGCAGCGTCTTGCCGTCGAGGTCGAGCGTCACGTCGTTGACGCCGATGGCGTCAAGCTCGCGGGCCTCGTCGCTGGTCATGACATGGCCGGCGTCGAAGAGGATCTCGCCCGTGCGCGGGTCGGCGACGGGATAGGCGAGCTTCTGGCCGTGGATACGCGCCCACAAAGAGAGCTTTTTATTGAACTTGTAGCGGCCGACCATGGACAGATCATAGCGGCGCGGATCGAAGAAGAGGTTCTTGATGAGGCCCTCGCTGGCCTCGACCGTGGGCGGCTCGCCCGGGCGGAGCTTGCGGTAGATCTCCAGCATGGCCTCCTCATAGGTCTTGCAGGCGTCCTTCTCCAGCGAGACCTTGATGCGGTCGTCGTCGCCGAAGAGGTCGAGGATGCCGGTGTCGGTCTTGAGGTCGGCGTACTGCTCGGCCTGACCGCCGATGGCGCGGATCAGCTCGGTGATGGGGATCTTGCGGTTCTTGTCGATGCGGACCCAGAACACCTCGTTGGTGTCGGTCTCATACTCCAGCCACGCGCCGCGGTAGGGGATCACGGTGCTGGTGAGCAGGGGCAGGTCGGTCTTGAGGTCGATCTCCTTGCCATAGTACACGCCCGGGGAGCGGACGATCTGGCTGACGACCACGCGCTCGGCGCCGTTGATGACGAAAGTGCCGGACTGGGTCATGAGCGGGAAGTCGCCCATGAAGATCTCCTGCTCCTTGATCTCCTGCGTCTGGTTGTTGTACAGCCGCACGTTGACCTTGAGCGGAGCGGCATAGGTGGCGTCGCGCGCCTTGCACTCCTCCACGTCGTACTTGGGGGCCTCGTCCATCTTGTAGCCGATGAAGCTCAGCTCAAGATTGCCCGCGTAGTTGGTGATCGAGGCGACGTCGGTGAACACCTCCTGCAGTCCCTCGTCGAGGAACCACCGGTAGGACTTCTTCTGGAGCTCCAGAAGATTCGGCATCTCCATGATCTCCTCATGTCGAGCGAAGTTTTTGCGAAGGGTCTTGCCGTACATCTTGTCTTTGGCCATTTTTGCTCTTCACGCCTTTCCTTTCCCGCCGGTCTGTCTCCGGCGGGGAATGTATTGGTGCGCCGTGCGATACGCACGGCTTTGTTGATAGAAATGCTGCATTTGCTCTTGTGCTTTTTTGTTTCCTGTGCTATCCTTGTGGCAATGGGTGAGGGTTCGCTTTGCGCATACTCTCACATATAAGCGCCTTATTTTATCAAAGTCAAGCGCGCAAGTCAAGTGCTTTCCGCAAAGAAACAGCAGCTTTTTCAAGCTGCTGTTTCTTTTTTGTTTATTTCTCCTGCTCCTCGGGCGTTTCCTCCTCCGGGAGCCGTGAGACCAGCGCCCATTCCACGCGGCGTTCGTTGAAGCTCTGCACCTCGATGTGCAGGCCGCAGGTGTCCACCGTGAACTGGCTGCCGTCCTCGGGAATGAACGAGAGCTGGGCAAACACCAAACCGCCGAGCGTATCGGACTCCTCGTCCTCGGGGAACTGCACGCCCGTCGCCTCGGCGACGCGCTCAAGCTCGCACGAGCCTGCCACACGCCAGAGATTGTCGCCCACCTTTTCGATGTCCTTTTCCTCCTGCGGGTCGAACTCGTCGTAGATGTTGCCGACGATCTCCTCGAGAAGATCCTCCATCGTCACCAGACCGCTCGTGCCGCCGTACTCGTCCACCACGATGGACATGTGTACCTTCTTGCTCTGCATATCGCGGAACAGCACGTCCGTGCGCACGGACTCGGGCACGAAATACGCGGGGCGCAGCAGCTCACGCAGGGGCTTGGGCGCCTCCGCCTGCGCGTTGAGCAGATACTCGCGCGTGGAGAGAATGCCGATGATGTCGTCCGCGTTCTCCTCGTAGACCGGGAAGCGGGACAGGCCGGACGAGCGGATCGTCGCGAGGATCTCCTCGCGCGTGTCCTCGACCCACAGCATCACCATGTCGGTGCGGTGGATCATCACGTCCTCGGCGGTCGTGTTGTTGAATTCAAAGATGTTGTCAATGAGCTCCTTCTCATTGGACTCGATCGCGCCGCGCTCCTCGCCGAGGTCCACCATCATGCGGATCTCATCCTCGCTCACGTCCTCCTCATCGGCCTTGGGGTCGATGTGCAGCAGGCGCAATACGCCGTTCGTGGACTTGGAGAGCAGCCAGATGACCGGTCGGAACACCGTTGCTACGCTCGTCACCGCACCGACCGTGAAGCGGGCGACCGCTTCGGTCTTTTTCATGGCGATGCGCTTGGGCACCAGCTCGCCGAGCACAAGGCTGAAGTACGAGAGCACGATGGTGATGAGCACCACCATGATCGTGTTGAGCGTCGAGGTGGGAATGGCCGTGAAGCCCTTGTCCACCGTCAGCCAATGCACGAGCGGATCGGAAAAGCTGTCCGCCGCGAAGGCCGAGGACAGGAAGCCGGCGAGTGTGATGGCGATCTGAATGGCGGAAAGAAAGCTGTCCGGCGCCTGCATGAGCACAAGCAGCTTCTTCGCCTTCTTGTCGCCCTCCTCCGCCTGCTTGCGCAGCTTCGTTTCCGAAAGCGAGATGACCGCGATCTCAGCCGCGGCAAAGAATGCGTTGATAAGAATAAGTATGACCAGTACCAGAATTTTCGGCAATAACGGGTCAGCAGGGTCCAAGTAGATAACCTCCTAAGCATCCGGCCTGTTGAGATTGGCTGCTCGCGCAGCGCAGACCGGTTTAGCGTAGGATAACATATTCCCGTCGAAATTGCAACGGATTCTTTTCTGCGGATGAAAAATCCGTTTTTTCGCCATCGGTCAACAGGGGCAGGCACAGGAAAGAGCGGTTTGCGGCGGCCTTCGCCGCGCAAACCGCCGCTTTCCCTCACCGCGGCACAAGCGCGTCGTGTACGGCGCAGAGCGCCGCGTCCTCGTCGTCCCGCTTCACCAGCAGCGTGACGCGCTGCTCGCCCTCCTCGAGTCCGAGGACCGTAATGCCCGCCGTCTCCAGCGCAGAGACCGCCGCACGGATCGCCGCGAGCGACGGCAGCGCGCGCCCGATGGCCGTCACGCGCGTGACCTCCCCGCGGCGCGAGCGCGTGACGCCCGTGACCTCCCCGCTCTCCGCGCGGGGCACGACGAGCGTGCCGACGCTCCCCTCCTCGCACGAGCGCACCTCGACGGTCACGCCGTGCCTTGCCGCCAGCGCGACCGAACGGTCATGGAGCACCTGCGCGCCGTTCGCGGCGAGGCGGAGCATCTGGTCGCAGGAAACGGCGGCGAGCCGCCGCGCCGTCGGGCACACGCGCGGATCGGTGGTATAAACGCCGTCCACGTCCGTATAAATGATACAGCGCTCCGCGCCGAGAAAGGCCGCGAGCGCCACGGCGCTCGTGTCGCTGCCGCCGCGCCCGAGCGTGGTGACGTCGCCCGCCGCGTCAACGCCCTGAAAGCCTGCCGCGAGCACGACGCGCCGCTGCGCCAGCTCCTGCCGGATGCGCTCCGCGCCCACGCTTCTCACGTTCGCGCCGCCGTGCGTGCCGTCCGTCCCGACCGGCACCTGCCAGCCGGAGAGCGAGACTGCCGGCACACCGAGCGAGGCAAGCGCGATCGCGCCGAGGGCCACGCTCGCGGTCTCCCCCGTGGCGAGCAGAGCGTCCAGCTCACGCGGCGGCGGCTCCTCCGTCAGCTCGCGGGCGCGCGCGAGCAGCGCGTCGGTCGTGTCGCCCTGCGCGCTGAGCACGACCACCACGTCGTCCCCCTGCTCCCAGGTGCGCCGGACGATCCTCATGGCGCGCAGCAGCCGTTCGCGGTCACGCACGCTGCTGCCGCCGAATTTCTGTACGATAAGGCCCATAGCAGCCCCCTTCTCTTCCCAGCAAAAAAATGAGTCGGCAAACTGCAAGCAGTCTGCTGACTCATTGTATGCCGTACCCTCCCCGCGGGTTCAGCCCGCAAGGATCTCAAACTTGACCACGCCCGCCGTCTCCGCAGCGCTGGCGATGAGCTCCTCGAGCGATTCGCGCATATCGCTCGTCTCCGCCGAGATGGTCACAGCGGCGCAGCCGTTTGTCGGGATGCTCTGGTTGATGGTGAGTATATTTGCGCCCGAACCGGCAAAAATAGAAAGAACGTTGCTCAGCACGCCCGGATTATCCTTGAGCAGAGCGTAGAACGTAATGATGCGTCCGGTCTTCATGTCGTTGAAGGGCTGCACGCTGTCGCGGTACTTATAAAAGGCGCTGCGGCTGATGCCGACCTGCCGCGCGGCCTCGCCCGCCGTGCTCACCTCGCCCGCGTGAAGCATCCGCTTGGCCTCGGCGACCTTGAGAAATATCTCCGGCAGCGCATCCGCAGCGACCAGATAGAATTTTGTCTTTTTCCCCATGTCCTGTTCTCCTCCCGTGGGCATTTGTCCTTTTATGGAGATATGATACCATAACGATCCACAGAGTGCAAGTAGCTTTTTCCTATAACATTCGACAGGAAGGAGGCCGGTCTTTTTGCAGAGCGAACAAAAAAAGGAGTTTTTGCTCACCGGCGCCTATTACGCCGTGCTCACCGCGGCGCTCTATCTCTTTCTCCGCTATCTTCTCTGGTGGCTGCTGCCCTTTCTTCTCGCGTTCGCCGCGGCCCGCGCGATGGAGCCGGTCATTCTCCTCCTGCGGCGGACCGTTCATTTCAAGCGCGGCTTCTCCGCCGCGCTGCTGACGCTCTTTCTGCTCTTTCTTCTCGGCGGTCTCCTCTCGCTGCTGCTCTCGGCGCTTTTCACCGAGGCGACCGCCTTCCTCACCCAGCTCCCGACGCTGCTCGACGCGCTGCCCGCGCTGACCGGCGGACTGCTCGATCGGCTGCGCGCCTACGGCGCGCTCTGTCCCGACTGGCTGCGGGAGCTTCTGACCGCCGAGCTCTCCGACTGGGCGGCCTACGGCAGCACGGCGCTCGCCGGTCTCGCCTCCCGCGCCCTCGCCCTGCTCGGCTCGATGGCCGCCGCCGTGCCGGCGCTGGTGCTCTTCGCCGCAACAACGCTGCTTGCCGTCTTCTTCCTCGCCGCCTCCTATCCCACGCTCTGCGCGGCGGCGAAACGCCGCCTGAGTCCTCGCGCGCAGCAGCGGCTGCGCTTCTGGCGCGACGGCGTGACGCACTCGCTCACGCGCTGGCTGCGCGCACAGGCAATCCTCTGCTCCCTCACCTTCTGCCAGCTCCTCGCCGGCTTCTGGCTGCTGGGTGAGCGCTACTCCCTGCTCGCCGCCTTTCTCATCACGCTCGTGGACGCGCTGCCGGTGTTCGGCACAGGAACGGTGCTTATTCCCTGGGCGCTTGCCGAGCTGCTGCTCGGCTCGGTGCCGCGCGGGGCCGCGCTCGTCATCCTCTACCTCTGCACACTCACCGTGCGCAGCATCACCGAGCCGAAGCTCGTCGCCGCGCAGGCGGGGCTGCCGCCCATCGCCTCGCTCATGGCGATGTACCTCGGCGCCCGCGCCTTCGGCGTAGCGGGCATGGTGCTCTTCCCATTGCTCCTGCTGCTCGCCGCCCAAATGCTGCGTACAAAAAAGGAAGGCTCGATGTGAGCCTTCCTTTTTCCGTTCAATTTTACGCCGCGGTGTTGAGCAGCCAGTTGAGGAAATCCGTTCCCCGCTCCGGCGACACCTCCTCCGATCCCTCCGGATCGGTCGGATCGGTCGGGTCGGTCTCGCCGGCCGGAACCCAGTTGCCGTTCTCGTCGTAATAGCCCTCGCCCGGCGTCGGCTCCGGCTCGACGTACTGGTGGAGCGTGCAGGGGCCGAGCATCATCAGATCGCTGAACACGCTGCCGCTGTCGTTCGCCTGAACAGGCTTGCCCGCAGGGATCACAAACGTCGGATCGGCGGCCTGCTGCGCGGCATACGCCTCGTACTCCGCCGCGCTCAGCGGCAGGAGGATCGTCGTGCGCTCATAGCCCCACGCCGCCGTCAGATTCTCGGTCGTGAAGTCGATCGCATTCACGCTCTGCACGCACTCAGCGGGACAATACTCGGTCGCGAGCTTGCCGCTCTCGGTGCAGAGGTTCACCGCCACATGGCCGTCGCACACCAGCGCGGGCGCGTTGCTCGCCGCCACCCAGACCGTCTGCACATCGGTGCAGCCCGGGCCCTGCAGAAGCCCCGTGCGGGTGCAGACCGTCACCTGCGTCATGTCGGCGGTACTCCCATTGAAATTCTGATTGGGCAGGTTCTCGTGCGCCTCGCTCATGACCTTCTTCCACAGCTGCGCGGCGGGATTGCCGTTCGCGCGGATGCTGGCATTCTGGTCGTAGCCGATCCACACCGCTGCGGTGTAGTACGGCGTATAGCCGACGAAGTAACGGTCATAGTTGCTGGAGGTCGTACCGGTCTTGCCGGCGATGGTCATGCCGGAGAAGGCCGCCTCGGTGCCGGTGCCGCTGCGCACCACGCCCTTGAGCAGCTCATTGATCGAGTACGCGGTGGACTCCTTCATCGCCACCCACGACTCCTGCTTGTTCTCCAGCACAAGGTTGCCCTTGTTGTCGCGCACCTCGATGTAGGTGCGCGGCCTGGTATACACGCCGTTGTTGGCAAAGGCGGAGTACGCCGCCGCCATCTCGACCGTGTTCACACCGTAGGTCAGGCCGCCGAGGCCGAGCGCTGCGGAGTTGAGATCGCTGTTGACCAGCGTGGTGAAGCCGAGGTTCTGCGTCATAAAGTCATAGGACACGGACGGAGAGAGCGCCTCGAGCACGCGCACCGCCGTGGTATTGGTGGACACGCGCAGCGCGGTCTGGAGCGTGATAAGACCCTTGTAGCCGCTGTAGGAGTTCTTCGGCCACGCTTTTTCCGTGCCGTTCTCGTTCGCCTGCAGGCGCACGGGATAGTCGTCGAGCACCGTCGCCGGCGTGATGACGCCGGTATCCAGCGCGGGCGCGTAGACCGCGATGGGCTTGATGGCGCTGCCGCAGGGGCGGGTGGCGGTCGCGTAGTTGAAGAGGAAGCGGCCCTCGCGCTCGCCGACACGGCCCGCCATCGCCACGATGTTGCCCGTGGCGTTGTCGATAACGGTCATGCCGGACTGCAGCTGCTCGCCCTTGGACGAGGTGTAGGGCAGGTTGCTCGTATCGGCGTAAACCTTCTCCACGATGCTCTGCAGCTCGGGGTCGATGGTCGCGTAGATCTGATAGCCGCCGGTGTAGAGCAGCTTCTTGGCGATCTCCTCGGAATAGTTCTTCTCGCGGTGCAACGCATCGACCACGTCGTTGAAGACCTGCTCGACGAGATACGGATCGAACTCCTCCGCGGCGGTCTCCGCCACCTTCTCCTTCGAGCTGTCGGAGGGCACATAGTTGTCGTCCCACACGAACACCAGCGGCTCGTTGACCGCCGCCTCGTATTCCGCGTCGTCCAGATAACCGAGCTCGTGCATCTTGTCGAGCACCGTCTCCTGCCGCTCCTTGTTCTTCTCACGGAAGGTCTTGCCGCTGTCGAGCGTGCCCTGACGGGAGGGGTCGTAGAGGTAGGGGTACTGCGTGATGCCGACAATGGCCGCGCCCTCGGCGACGGTCAGGTCCTTGGCGTCCTTGCCGAAGTAGTTCTCGGCGGCCGCCTGAATGCCGTAGGAATGGTTGCCGAAGTAGACGAGGTTCAGATAGAATGTCAGCGTCTCTTCACGCGAGTAATTCTTATAGAAGCGCAGCGCCTGGAAGATCTCCGTCACCTTGCGCTTGATGGTCGGCTGATTGTTGCCGGTGGCGTTCTTGATGACCTGCTGGGTGATGGTCGAGCCGCCGCGCTGCGTTCCGCCGCCGGTGAGCATGGTGAACACCGCCTTGCCGGTCGATTTCCAGTCCACGCCGTGATGCTGGAAGAAGCGCTGGTCCTCGATGGACACCAGAGCCTGCCAGACATGGTCGGGGATGTCGGAAAATTCAATGTTCGTGCGGTCCTCGGTGCCGTGGATCTTCTGCAGCTCCTTCCACTCGCCCGTGCTCTTGTCCTGATAATAAATGACCGAGCTCTGGTTGAGCGTGATGGCGCTCATATCCACATCCAGCACCGGCTCGAGCGTGGTGTGGACATACTTCATAAAAATGCCGAAGAACATCAGCGCCGTGCAGACGCCGATGGCCAGGAGCGTGCCGAGCACCTTCAGCGCCGTCATGCCGGCGCCGCTCCTTCTGTGGTTTTTTCGAGGCGCACGGGCGGCTTCGTGTTTCCCTTCCATTGCGCTACCTCCTTTTGCGAATTGAAAAAGCGGAGCTCCGCTTTGCTGTCTTTTGACAATAGGTAATTTATTGTAATACAAAATCGTGCAGATGTCAAACTTGCATTGCGCTTGGAAATGCGCTATACTATCTCCATCTCAAATACCGACTGTTGGAGGAGGACACCCCCATGAGCGAAGAATACGGCCCGAATTTCGTCACGCTGACGGACGAGGAGGGCAACGACATCGAGCTGGAATACATCGACGCGCTCGAGCACAACGGCACGACCTATATGGCTTTCTTCCCCGTTGTGGAGGAGGGCGAGGAAGAGAATGAGGACGAGTACGGCCTCATCATTCTCAAGAGCGAGACGGTGGACGGCGAGGAGATGCTCGCCAACGTCGTCGACGAGGACGAGATCAACGAGGTCTACGACCTCTTCATGGAGCAGATGATGGAGGACGAGGAGGAATAACCTCGCTTCCGACGGATTTTTCCCGCCGCTCCGCTTACAATGGCAATTACCCTGCGTGGTTCGTGATAGGCTCTTTATAAACCCACATTTCGTCATACGGGACGCCGGTACGCTCCGGTGGTTTGCAGGCCTCCCGGCTGCATTTCGCGGCCGGACGTTGGAAGCAGTAAAACCGGACAGAGGCGACCCACCTGCAATTCATGTGCAGGTTTGGCGGGGTCTACACGGCCAACGCGGGGTAACTTTTTTGCTCCTTCATCGCTTTGCACAAAAATCAAAAGGCGATTTCTCTGTTTTATCAAGGCTCTTTTCACGGATTTTGACGAAATTTCCATTGAAATTGTTCCCGCCTTCGTGTAAAATAAATCTACAATCTATGACTGATAGCTGTAACGAAGTGCTGCGCGCACGGGCTGAAACTATCACTCCGGCAGAAACGCTGACGTTTCGGGCGAGTGACTCGCTTGGAGCGTCTTTTCTTTTTGCCTGAAGGGTTCGTCAGTTGAAACCATTTAACAGGAGGAAACCACTTATGAAGCTCATCACCAACGGACGTCTCATCACCCGCGACGCAGAGGGCCGCGGCTACTACGAGCACGGCGCGGTCGCCTACGAGGGCGCGAGGATCGCCGAGGTCGGCGAGGAGGCCGCCCTGCGCGCGAAGTACCCCGACGCCGAGATCGTCGATGCCAAGGGCGGCGTCATCATGCCCGCCTTCATCAACGCGCACACCCACATCTATTCCGCGCTCGCGCGCGGCCTGTCCATCGTCGGCAACAACCCGACAAACTTCTACGAGGTCCTCGACGGAACGTGGTGGGCCATCGACCGCCACCTGATGATGGACGGCACCAAGGCCAGCGCCACCGCGCTCTACATCGACTCCATCAAGCAGGGCGTCACCACCGTCTTCGACCATCACGCCAGCTATGGCGAGATCCCCGGCACGCTGCACACCATCGCCGAGGAGAGCAAGCGTCTCGGCCTGCGCTCCTGCCTGTGCTATGAGGTCTCCGACCGCGACGGCGAGGAGAAGTGCCTGCAGGCCATCAAGGAAAATGCCGACTTCATCACGGAATGCGAGCAGCGCAAGGATCCCATGCTCGCGGCGATGTTCGGCGGTCACGCGCTCTTCACCATCTCCGATAAGACCTTCGACCGTATGGTCGAGGCCAACAACGGCCGCACCGGCTATCACATTCACGTCTCCGAGGGCATGAACGATGTGTATGACTCCCTCCAGAACTACGGCCGCCGTCCCGTCCAGCGCCTTCAGGATCACGGCATCCTCGGCCCCAAGACGATCCTCGGTCACTGCATCCATGTCAACACCGCCGAGATGGAGATCATCAAGGAAACGGGCACGATGGTCGTGAACAATCCGGAATCCAACATGGGCAACGCCATCGGCATCTGCCCCGTCCTCCAGCTCTACAAGCGCGGCATCCTGCTCGGCATGGGTACCGACGCCTACACCAACGATATGCTCGAGTCCCTCAAGGTCGCCCTCTGCTCCCAGCGCAGCCAGAACTGCCTGCCCAATGTCGGCTGGTGCGAGGTCACCGATATGCTCTTCAAGAACAACGCGAAGATCGGCGCGAAGTACTTCCCCGACCAGCTCGGCGTGCTCAAGGCGGGCGCGGCGGCGGACATCATCGTGATGGATTATAAGCCGTTCACCCCGTTCTCCGACGCGAACATCGACGGCCACATGATCTTCGGCATGACGGGCCGCCAGTGCCAGACCACCATCGCCGCCGGCAAGACGCTCATGCTCGACCGTCAGCTCGTCGGCATCGACGAGGAGGCCGAGAACGCCCACATCCTGGAGGCCGCGAAGAAGCTCTGGGGCAGCCTCAACCACTGCGAGTATTAAGGAAACATTACATAGGAGGAACAACGATGTCTGAGAAAATGTATCCCATTCCGTTCGCGTCCCTGATGAACTGGGTTGTGACCGAGTACGCCCAGAGCGGCGACATCTTCGGCGTCCACAAGAAGTATGAGGCCACGGGCAAGAGCCTGCCCATCTTCGGTGAGCGCATCGAAACGCCGTTCGGCCCCGCCGCCGGCCCCAACAGCCAGCTCGCGCAGAACATCATCGCCGCCTACTTCGCGGGCGCGCGCTTCTTCGAGGTCAAGACCGTACAGAAGATGGACGGCGCCGAGCTTGCCGCCTGCGTTCCCCGTCCCTGCATCCTCGCCGCCGACGAGGGCTACAATCAGGAGTGGTCCACCGAGCTGACCGTGGCGCAGGCGCAGGACGAGTACATCAAGGCGTGGTGCGCGCTCAAGGTCATCTCCAAGGTCTACGGTCTCGGCGATCCCGACGGCTTCGTGTTCAATATGTCCGTCGGCTACGACCTCGAGGGCATCAAGGGCCGCAAGGTCAACAGCTACATCGACAACATGATGGACGCGAGCAAGACCGCGCAGTTCAAGGAGTGCAAAAAGGTACTCACCGAGCTCTTCCCCGCCGAGCGTGACTTCATCGCGCATATCTCCCCGCGCGTGTCCCGCTCCGTCACCGTCTCCACGCTCCACGGCTGCCCGCCGCAGGAGATCGAGCGCATCGCAAGCTATCTGCTCACGAAGAAGCACCTGCACACCTTCGTCAAGTGCAACCCCACCATCCTCGGCTACAAGACCGCCCGCACGATCCTCGACTCGATGGGCTACGACTACATCGTGTTCGACGAGCATCACTTCAACGAGGATCTCCAGTGGGAGGACGCGGTGCCCATGTTCGAGCGTCTGCAGAAGCTCGCGGACAAGGAGGGTCTGGAGTTCGGTCTCAAGCTCTCCAACACCTTCCCCGTGGACACCACGCGCGGCGAGCTGCCGAACGACGAGATGTATATGTCCGGCCGCAGCCTCTTCCCGCTGACCATCGAGATGTGCAGCCGCATCTCCCGCGCGTTCGGCGGCAAGATGCGTATCTCCTTCGCCGGCGGCGCGGAATACTTCAACTGCGATAAGCTCTTTGCCGCGGGCATCTGGCCCATCACCGTCGCCACCACCATTCTCAAGCCGGGCGGCTACAACCGCCTGCTCCAGATGGTCGAGAAGGTCGAGCCGATGGAGTACCGCGCCTTCGCCGGCACCGACTCCGCCGCCATCTCCGACCTCGCCGCCTCCGCCCGCACGAATTACCATCACCTCAAGCCCATCAAGCCCCTGCCCAGCCGCAAGTCCACCGAGCAGGTGCCCTGGCTCGACTGCTTCATCGCCCCCTGTAAGGGCGGCTGCCCCATCGAGCAGGACATTCCTGAGTACCTCGAGCTGTGCCGCAAGGGTCTTTACGGCCCCGCGCTCAAGCTCATCACCGAAAAGAACGCCCTGCCCTTCATCACCGGCACCATCTGCGCGCACCGCTGCCAGGGCAAGTGCTCCCGCAATTTCTATGAGGAGAGCGTCCACATCCGCGACACCAAGCTCCTCGCCGCGCAGAAGGGCTACAATGCCCTGATGGCGTCCATCAAGCTGCCCGAGCGCGTCGAGGGCAAGCGCGTCGCCATCATCGGCGGCGGCCCGACCGGTATCGCCGCGGCGTACTTCTGCGGCCGCGCCGGCATCGAGACCACCATCTTCGAGCGTGAGCGCAAGCTCGGCGGCGTGCCGCGCTACGTCATTCCCGCCTTCCGCATTTCCGACGAGGCCATCGACAAGGACATCGCCCTGATGCTGCGCTATGGCGTTGAGGTCAAGTGCGGCAAGAGCGCCCCCTCCGTCGCGGAGCTGAAGGAAATGGGCTACACCCATATTCTTCTCGCCACCGGCGCGTGGAAGGCCGGCAAGCTCGACATTGAGGGCAACGTGCAGGGCGTCATCGAGTGGATGAAGAAGGAAAAGAAGCAGGTCAAGCCCAACCTCTCCGGCAACATCGTGGTCGTCGGCGCGGGCAACACCGCCATGGACGCCGCCCGCGTCGCCAAGCGCATGGGCGCGCACGCCACCATTCTCTACCGCCGCACCAAGAAGTTCATGCCCGCCGACGAGCACGAGCTGCAGCTCGCCATCGACGAGGGCGTGGAGTTCATCGAGCTGGCCGCTCCCGTCAAGCAGGCCAAGGGTATGCTGCTGTGCGACAAGATGGTGCTCGGCGAGCCCGACGAGACCGGCCGCCGCAGCCCCGTGAAGTCCGGCGAGCAGTTCTCCATCCCCTGCGACCTCGTCCTCTCCGCCGTCGGCGAGCAGGTCGATTCCGACCTCATGGCCGCAAACGGCATCGAGATGGAGCGCAAGGGTCCTGCGTTTGAGACCAATGTCGAGGGCGTGTACTGCGCGGGTGACGCGCACCGCGGCCCCGCGACCGTGGTCGAGGGCATTGCCGACGCCGCCCGCTTCGCCGAAGCCGTGGTCGGCGCTCCCTACGAGTATGAGATCCCCGCGCAGGCGTTCATCACCGAGGCCGACGCCATCGCCAAGCACGGCATTCTCAAGATGTCCGGCAAGTGCGAGGGCGAGCGCTGCCTGCAGTGCTCCGCCGTCTGCGAGAACTGTGTGGACTCCTGCCCGAACCGCGCGAACGTCGCGGTCGTCATGCCCGACGAGAGCCACCAGATCATCCACGTCGACAAGATGTGCAACGAGTGCGGCAACTGCACGCAGTTCTGCCCCTATGCCAGCGAGCCCTGCCACGACAAGTTCACCCTCTTCCAGACGGCGGAGGATATGGTGGAGAGCAAGAACCCCGGCGTCCTCTTCCTCGACGCCGACCATGTCCGCGTCCGCATGGCGGAGGAGCGCGACTACGATCTCTCCACCTCCGACAACGATCTGCCGGTGGATATTGAGGCGCTGATCTTCACCATCCGCGACAAGTACAGCTATCTGTTCGCATAAGCGCAGACTTTCTTACAAAATGCAGGAGCGGCTGCTTTTCAGCAGCCGCTCCCCTTTTCTTTCATACGAACACTCCCCGCAGACCGCCGCAGTCGCGCAGGCTTTCGGCGCGGACGGCGACCTCGCGGGCGCAGCTGCTCAGATATTTTCCAGCGCCGCGTGGGAGGGCGAGCCGCTCCGCGAGCGCATCCGCCGCCGTGAGCAGGTCGTTCTCGATCCGCTCGGACCGCGCGTGTTTCCAGCGCTCGCGGAGCGCGCCGATCTCGCCATCTGAGAGCGTCAGCCCCTCCCCGCCGAGGAGCGTGCGGGCGAGCGCGTTCGCCGCGACCGGTGCGTAGAGATTCACCAGCAGCCCGCGCCAATCGGGGCAGGAGCGCTCCAGCACCGCGCGAACCTCGCCCTGCGGCAATCGCGTGAGCAGACTATTTTCCGCCGCCAGACGGGTCAGATATTGGTTGACATAATTTATCCCCAGCAGGCTCTCCGATACCGGAACGGCAAGCTGATAGTCAATGTCACAATCAAACCGCTGCGGGAAAAAGCGCGTGTCATAGCAGCGGAAGCCCCTGCCGATGCTCCGCAGCGTATCGCGGAGCGAGCGGTTCTCCAGCGGCGGCAGCATCTCAACGACCTTTCGCCAGAGCGCGATCGTCAGCGCGGCATCCCGCTGCGCACGGCGTTGCCCGCGCGCCAGCTCGTCCGCAAGGTCGAGCGGAAGCAGGACGCGGATACGGTCCGCGCGTTCCGCCTCGTATTGGCTCCCCACATCCTCCGGCTGGCTGCTTGCCTCTGGTTCCTCCGGCACGGCAAGGAAAAACAGTACGCCGCGCAGCAGCTCCCGCGCGGCGGCAGCCGGCACGGAGCTGCTTTCATTCGCGGTGTAAAGCGCGATCTGCCGCACGAGCAGCGCGGCGAGCAGCTCGTCGTCGCCGAGATGTTCGCCGCACGCGCCCTTGAAGTGGTAGAACAGCTCCGTCAACCCGCCGAGCGCCTCCTCCCAGTTCTCCGGCCCGACGCAGGGCGAGTCGCACAGCGCGACCGCCAGCTTCGGCAGGATGCCCTCGCCCGGCTCGATGCGCTCCGTCTCCCGCAAGGCTTCGACGCGGCGCTCCAGCAATCGTCCGCATTGCTCCGGCGTGAGCGTCAGGCCGAAGCGCTCCGTCACAGCGTTCCCGCGCAGCAGTGCCGCCTCGGTCCGCTGCGCGGACAGCGCGCTGAATAACATCAATTCATTCATCTCTTTTTCACCTCGCCATGTTATCTACACCTCCGGCGAGGAAAAGACAAGACTTGAAAATTTGCCGGAAATGTGGTAATATAGGACTTGTAAAAAGCAAAAAAGCGCAGAAGAAAGCCGCCCAAACGGGCGGCTTTCCTAATTGTGCAGTTTTTTACTTGACGGGAACGGTCAGGATCTGGCCGATGTAGATGATATACGGATCGGCGAGCTTGTTGGCCTCGGCCAGCTTGGTGTAGAGCGTGCCGGTGCCGTAGAGCTTGTAGGCGATATTCCACAGGCAGTCGCCCGCGACGACGGTGTAGGTATCGCCCTCGGTCACGGTGGTATTGCGGCCGGCGATGACCTTTTCGCTTTCGTTCGTCGGGACATCGGAAGCAGCAGTCTTGATGGTGATGCGACCCTGCGGGGCGGCATACTGCTCGCCGACCACGCCGCCGAGATTATTGACGATATAGTTGATAAGGACCTGGTTGTCAATCATCACGCCGTCCTTGAGGAGCTTGACGTTGTCGGTACCGAACATCGCGTAGCCGTCGCCGCCCTGCTTGAGCATATAGTTATGGGAAGCGAGGGTATAGGTCTTGCTGACGTCGAGGGGCTGACCGCCGACCATGATGTCAGACACACGGTACGCGCCGTCGACCTTGACGAACTCGGACTTATCGTTCTTCACCACGGAGCTGGGAATGTCCGCATTGATGGTGTAGGTCAGGCCGGAAACCTGCAAGAAGCCGCCGCTCTCGCCGGGATAGGCCGCGGAGCCGAGCTCCAGAGCGTCCTTGATCTGCTGACCGGTGACCTCAACGAGGCAGGCCTCGTTGCCGAAGGGATGGACCTTGATAATATCGCCGTAGGTGATGTCGCCGACCTTGATGTTGTCGCGCACGCCGCCGCCGTTGACGAAGGCGATGTCAGCGCCCAGCAGGATGCGGTAGGCGTCCGCGCACAGGTCGCCGAGGTTGGTCTCGGCATTGCGGACCGCGCGCTTGCCGTCCGCGCCGTTGATGGTCAGCTCCACGCTGGTCTTGGCAACGACCTGCTTCTGCAGGGCGTCGAACTTATCGGTGATGGTCTGGATATAGGCCGCCGCCTCGGCGTCGGGCTCGACTGTGTTCAGATCAACATTCTCGTGGGTGATGGTGCCGTCGGCCTTAATGATGATCTTGCCGACGTTGGCGAGCTTGGTGCCGGTCTGCTCAAAGACGACCTCCTTGCCGGACTTATCCTTGATCGTTTCGGAGAAGGTGGAGTGGGAGTGGCCGTCGATGAAGGCGTCAAAGCCGGTGGTGTTGGCAATGACTTCCTTGCTCATCCAGGGGGAGGACTGCTCGTCGATGCCGAGATGGCCGAGGCCGATGACATAATCGGCGCCCGCGGCCTTGGCCGCATCGATGGCCTTCTGCACCGCCTTGTAGAGGTCAGCGCCGTTGTTGCCCTCGCAGAAGCCGAAGATGTAGTTGCCGTTGGCGTCCTGGAAGTAGGTGGGGGTGGACTTGGTGAAGGTCTCCGGCGTGCAGACGCCGACAAACGCGACCTTCACGCCCTTGACCTCGAAGATCTTATAAGCGTCGAAGTAGGGCTTGCCGTCCTTGCCGGTGAAGTTGGCGGAGAGATACGGGTACTTGGCCAGATCCTTGGCAATGTGCAGGAACTGATCCATGCCGTAATCGAACTCATGGTTGCCGGGAACGGCCGCGTCGTACTTGATGTAGTTCATGATGTCAACGATGTACTCGCCCTTGGAGAGCGTACCGATGACATCGCCCTGAACGTGGTCGCCCGCATCCACGAGCAGATCCGCGTCCTTGTGCAGCGTTGCGACCTTGGCATAGGCCTCATAGCCGCAGTGGACGTCGTTGGTGTGCAGAATGGTGATGTCCTCCTTGGGGGCGGCGGCATTGACCGTCACAGCCAGAGAGAAGACCATCGCCAGTGTCAGCAGCAGGGACAAAAACTTGCGCATGGCTTTTTTCCTCCTGAAAATTTTTGCCGGAGCGCTTGTCCGGATCGGGCGCACAGCTTCGGCAGGATATGTTTATTGTATCTTCTTTTCCGCTTTTTCACAAGCCGCATTCTCTCGCCATAATCACAGATTTTCACCGCGCTTTCTTGTCGCTTTTGCCGATTTCTCTTTTTCTGTGGAAATCGCGGCAAAAACGTGCTATGGTAAAGGTGTATGAATATTTTTCAGACAAAGGAGCTGAATGGATATGAAAAAATTGCTCAGGGGCGGCTTTGTCGTCACGCCCCGCGGCTCCCGCCGCGCGGACGTCCTGCTCGACGGCGAGAAGATCGCGCAGGTCGGCCACATCTCCCCCGCCGAGGCAAAAAGCGCCGAGGTGACGGACGTTTTCGGCTGCTACCTCTTCCCCGGCTTCATCGACGCGCACACGCACTTCGATCTCGACGTGTGCAACACGACCACCGCCGACGATTTCGCGTCCGGCACCCGCAGCGCCATCCGCGGCGGCACGACCACCATCATCGACTTCGCCTGCCCGAACAAGGGCGAGACGCTTGCCTACGGTCTTGATCTCTGGCACAAAAAGGCCGACGGTAAATGCTCGTGCGACTACGGCTTCCACATGACCATCGACGACTGGAACGAGGGCATCGAGGGCGAGCTGGACGATATGTTCGCCGCAGGCATCACGTCCTTTAAGATGTACCTCACCTACCCCGCCATGATGATCGGCGACGGCGCGGTGTATTCCGCGCTCAAGGCGCTGAAAAAGCGCGGCGGCATCGCGGGCGTCCACTGCGAGAACGCGGGCGTGATCGACGCGCGCATTGCCGAGCTCAAGGCCGCCGGACGCGCGGCGGACGTTTCCGCCCACCCCGAGGCGAGGCCCGACTATCTCGAGGCCGAGGCGGTCGCGCGGCTGCTGCGCATCGCCGAGGCGGCGGACGCGCCGGTGGTCATCGTCCACCTGACCAACCGCGAGGCGCTCGACGAGGTCGCCTTTGCCCGCGCCCGCGGGCAGAGGGTCTATGTTGAGACCTGCCCGCAGTACCTCGCCCTCGACGACGGCGTGTACTACGACGCCAACTGGTCCATGGCCGCGCGCTATGTCTGCGCGCCGCCCATCCGCGCCGAGGAAAATCAGCGTGCGCTTTGGCGCGGTCTGCGCCGCGGCGAGATCCAGACCATCTCCACCGACCACTGCTCGTTCACCCTCGCGCAGAAGGACATGGGCCGCGAGGACTTCACGAAGATTCCCGGCGGTCTGCCCGGCGTGGAGACGCGCGGCGAGGTCGTCTACACCCGCGGCGTCGCCGCGGGCAGAATGACCGTCGCCGGAATGTGCCGCGCCCTGTGCGAAAATCCCGCGAAGCTCTACGGGCTCTATCCCCGCAAGGGCGTCATCGCCGCGGGCTCCGACGCGGACATCGTGGTCTACGATCCCAAGGCCAGCCACATCCTCTCCGCGCGCGACATGGTCACAAAGGCCGGCTACACGCCCTTTGAGGGTCTGCGCACCGAGGGCGGCATCGCTAAGGTCTACCTGCGCGGCAGCCTGATGGTCGAGGACGGCAGGATCGTCGGCGGCCCCGAGGGTCAATACCTCCGCCGCGGGCTCTGCACCCTCTGAGCAAAACAAGAGAAGAAAAGAGGAACGCTTCCATGAACCTTCGTACCATTCTGTTTTCGCAGTATCCCGCGCTGTTCCTGCTCGCGGTGCTGTTTCTGATCGCGCACCTGCGCGTGCGCAAGACCTCCGCGGTCAAGTCGGTGCTGTGGGTCATTCTCTTCGGCGCGGCGCTCGCCGCGTCGGTGGTGTGCTGCTTCCTCGGCATCCAGGCCGAGCTGTGGACGCTCAAAACGCTCATCACCCTCGGCTTCTGGAGCTGGTTCGGCGTGGGTCTCGTGCTGCTCTTCCTCGTGCTGCGCGTCGTGCACGGCATGGAGAAGCGCTCCAGCCGGCGCAGGCTTGACAAGGCCATGAAGCAGGCGGAGAAGCAGAAGGAAGAGGAGGTCTCCCGCGCCCGCGCCGAGGGCGCCGCCGCCGAGCGTGAGCGCGCCGAGGCGGAGGCCGCCGCCCGGGCAGAGGAAGCCGCTCGGGAAGAAGCCGCCCGTGCCGCGGCGGAAGCGGCTGCCGCGCAGGACGCTCCGTCCGGGGAGACTGCCACGGCAGAGGCAAACGAAACCGCCGAAGCGGCAACGGAGGAATAACCATGGAACGATCCGGATCGCAGCGCGTCGCCTGCTATGACGTGCTGCGCGTCGCGGCGACCTTTGCCGTCGTTGCACTCCACCTTTCCGCGCAGCATTGGGCGGACACCGATATTTATTCAACCGCGTGGCAGGCCTTTAACCTGTATGACAGCCTCGTCCGCTGGACCGTTCCCGTCTTCGTGATGATCAGCGGCGTATTCTTTCTCGCCGGCACGCAAAGCCTGCGGCAGATCCTGCGGAAAAACGTCCTGCGCATCGTTACGGCCTTTGTTTTCTGGTCTGCGCTCTATGCCGCTTACGCATACTTCTTCAACAAATGCGCCCTGTCCACCGCGGTCACGCTGTTTTTCTCCGGACACTACCATATGTGGTTTCTGTTTATGATCGTGGGACTGTATCTGATCGTCCCGCTGCTGCGGCCCATCGCGCAGAACGAGACGCTGCTGCGCTATTTTCTGCTGCTTGCGCTTGTTTTCAACTTTCTGCTGCCGCAGCTCGGCGCACTTCTTTCTCTGTTTTCCTGGCCGCTCTACAGCAGCTACCTCTCGCTGTCGGGAATGCTATACTATCACTTCACGCTCGGCTTTGCCGCCTATTTTATGCTGGGCCGCTATCTCAGCCGCAAGGAGCTTTCGCCCAAAGCGGCCCGTTGGTGCTATGCGCTCGGCGCGGCCGGTCTCATCGTCACCGTCGTTATGACGTCCTATGCCTCCCGCCGTCTGGGCACCGCCACCGTGCTCTTCTACAACTACGACTCGGTCGGTGTGCTGCTGATGTGTCTCGCCGTCTTTGTATTCGCCCGCAGGCATTTGAATTTTCCCTCACTCGGCGAAAAGGGACACGCGCGCATCCGCGCGCTCTCCCGCTGGAGCTTCGGCGCCTACCTTGTGCATCCGCTGTTCATCGAGACGTTCGATCAATTTCTCGGCGTCAACACGCTCTCCTGCAACGCCTTTTTCTCCGTGCCGCTTCTGACGCTGCTCATCGGCACGCTGTCCTTTTTGGTCTCCGCGCTGCTGAACCGGGTCCCCATCGTCAACAAATACTTCGTCTGAGCGCAAAGGGAGCGCGGGCCAACGGTCCGCGCTCCTGTGTTCGTTCACTTTTTTCTTGCTGCGACAAAGAGGTTCGGCGGCGCGGGAAACAGGTTTTCGGTCTCCAGCACCTCAAAGCCAGCCGCGGCGATGGACGCCTCCAGCGTGTGCATACGGTCAAACGACACATAGGGCATTTTCCCCGTGTGGCTGCGCCACCACTTGCGAACACCCTCGCGTGTGAGCCGCTCGCCCAGGCAGTCCGTCGCCGAGAGGAACATTCCCTCCGGCCGCAGCAGCTCACGGATGCGCGCGAGCACCTCCGCGCGGTTTTCGAGGTAGAGCAGCACATTGCAGGCGACCACTGCGTCAAAGCTGCCGGGCCGCAGGCTCTCGTCAAAGAGATCCATGCACGAGGCGCTGACGTTGCCGACCCCCTGCTCTGCTATTTTTTCCTTCAGATGCCGCACCATCTCGTCCGAAATGTCGATGGCGCACACCTCGGCGGCCATCTGCGCGACCGGCAGCGCGACAAGTCCCGTGCCGCAGGCGAAATCCAGCACACGGTCGTTCGGCGTGAGATAGGGGCGGATGCGCTCCGCCGTTTTGCGGTAGGCGTCCGCATACGCCGCTCCCGATTGCCCGTCATAATGCTGCGAGCGGCGGTTCCAAAACTCGCGCGGCGCTATTTTTTCTCTCATTTGGTCTTGATGCCGCGCTTGGCGAACTCCTCGACCAGCAGGTCAAGGTCGTTCGGCAGGCTCATCGGCTCGCCGCAGAACTTGATGGCGTTGGCAACGTCCTTGAGGCCGTTGCCGGTGACGACGGAGACGACCGTGTCGTTCGCGCCGAGCACGCCCTGCTCGCAGAGCTTCTTCACGCCCGCCGTGCCGGTCACGCCCGCCGGCTCGCCGAACACGCCACAGGTGGTGCCGAGCAGCTTCTGCGCCGCCATGATCTCCTCGTCGGTCACGTTGACCACGATGCCGTTGGACTCACGGATCGCCATGAGCGCCTTGTCCGCGTTGCGCGGCACACCGACGGCGATGGAGTCAGCGAGGGTGTTCTCCTCCATCGGCTCCCAGGGCTTATTCTCCGCGATGGCGCGGTTGATGGGGTGGCAGCCCTCCGCCTGCGCGGAGATCAGGCGCGGCAGCTTGTCGATAAAGCCGATGGCGTAGAGGTCCTTGAGACCCTTCCACACGCCCGCGATGGTGCAGCCGTCGCCGACAGAGATGGCGAGGTAGTCGGGCATCTTCCAGCCGAGCTGCTCGGCGATCTCGAGCGAGACGGTCTTCTTGCCCTCGGAAAGATAGGGGTTGATGGCAGCGTTGCGGTTGTACCAGCCCCACTTGTCGATGGCCTTCTTGCTCAGCTCGAAGGTCTCCTCATAGTTGCCCTGCACGGAAATGACGTTCGCGCCGAAGGTCATCAGCTGCGCGACCTTGCCCTTGGGGGCGCGGGAGGGGACGAAGATGAAAGTCTTGAGGCCTGCGGCGGCGGCGTTGCCTGCCAGCGACGAGGCCGCGTTGCCCGTGGACGAGCAGGCGATGATCTCCGCGCCCGCCTCCTTCGCCTTGGCGACCGCCATAGCGGAGGCACGGTCCTTGAGGGACGCGGTGGGGTTCTGGCCGTCGTCCTTCACCCACAGCTTCTTGAGGCCAAGGAGCTTCGCAAGACGGTCCTCCTCGTAGAGCGGGCTCCAGCCCACACGCAGCGGCGTGTCGGGCGTGGTCTCCTCCACGGGCAGCAGCTCGCGGTAGCGCCACATCGTGTTCGGGCGACTCTTGAGCTTTTCCTTGGTGAGATTGGCCTTGATGTAATCGTAATCGTAGATGATGTCGAGGATACCGCCGCACTCGCAGTTGGTGAGGTTGGGCGTAGCCTCGTATTCCTTGCCGCACTTGACGCAGCGCGCGCATTTCACATTTTTCAGCATAATAATTTCTCCTAAAACGGAAGATTGAAAATGGTCTCGAATCCCGCAGCAAAAGCAATCGCTTCGTAACCCCGCCGCAGCAGCGGCTGAGGAGACATATACCCGCACAGGCGCAGATGCCGCTCAAAAGGGGATATCTCTTACCGTAAGAGATATCCCCTTTTGGAAACCCCAGAGAAGCGCAAGGGCTACGCCCTTGACCTGCCATTGCCGGCCCCTATCTGCGGGGATGCTGCACACGCTGTGCAATGAAATTTTATTCAGCTTTCGATCCGGTCCGCTCCTCTTTCCGCTCAGCCGCTGCTGCGGTGGCGTTTCGGAGCAGGCTTTGTCTCTGCTTCTTAGAGCGCCTTGAGAAGGCCGGTGGCCTCATTGAACTCGTTGATGAGCTCGTCGAGCTCGGCAGCCTGCGCATGGACGGCGTCCCAAGTGCCCTTGGTGTCGTACCAGAGCGCGTTGAGGTCCTTGACGTCGCGGGCCTGCTGCTCGACCCAGGTGTAATACTTGAGGTTGTGGATGCGCTTGCGGTCGGTGTAGGTCAGCTCCATCAGGTTGTCGGTCTTGAGGCCGAGCATGTGGAGGTTGTGGTCGAGCTTGGCTTCCTCGACGTTGTACGCGCCGTGCATCTCGTTGAGCTCCTCGATGCGGCTGCCGTACATCGCGGCGGAGTCGGTCAGGACGGTGGCGACCACGTCGTTCTCGGTCAGCTCATAATACTTCGCCATCTTGATGCAGCAAAGGACGTTCGCGATGCCGGAGATGCCGAGCCAGGTCAGCTTCTCGATCAGCTCGTCGGAGAGCTTAAGTTCTTCCTTGAGGTACTTCTGGCCTTCCTTGGTGTTGAACAGGCGCAGCAGGCGCTGGCTGTCCTCATCGTCGATGGCGATGGCCATGTCGGTGTTCTTCACGTTGTGGATCCAGGGAATGTGCTTGTCGCCGATGCCCTCGATGCGGTGGCCGCCGAAGCCGTTCTCGAGAATGGTGGGGCACTGCAGCGCCTCGCCCACGCCGAGCTTGAGGCCGGGATAACGCTCCTTGAGCAGGTCGCCCGCGCTCATGGTGCCGGCGGAGCCGGAGGTGAAGCAGGCGCCGGCAAAGTTCTGGCCGGGCTTCTTGACGGCTTCAAAGAGGTCCGCGAGGGCGTAGCCCGTGACGTTGTAGTGCCACAGCGGATTGCCCATCTCCTCGAACTGGTTGAAGATCATCATGCTGGGATCCTGCTTGAGCTCCCAGGTCTTGTCGAAGATCTCCTTGACGTTGGACTCGCAGCCGGGCGTAGCGATGACCTGACCGGCGATCTTGCTCAGCCAGTCGAAGCGCTCCTTGCTCATCTCGGCGGGGAGAATGGCGACGGAGTCAACGGCGAGCAGCTTGGAGTTGAACGCGCCGCCGCGGCAGTAGTTGCCCGTGGAGGGCCAAACGGCGTGGTGATAGTTGGCGTCGAACTGGCCGGTGACCAGACGCGGAGCGAGGCAGCCGAAGGAGGCGCCGACCTTGTGGCAGCCGGTGGGGAACCACTTGCCCGCCATGGCGATGATGCGGCACTTCACGCCGGACAGCTCGCTGGGGATCTCTACATAGTTGGGGACCTCCTGAAAGAGGCCGCCGGACTCCTTCGCCTCGTTCTTCCAGGTGATGCGGAAGAGGTTGAGGGGGTTGACGTCCCACAGACCCACGTTCTTCAGCTTGGCCTGAATCTTCTCGGGAATGGTCTCGGGATGCTGCATCTGCGCGATGGTGGGGATGATGACGTTGTTTTCCTTGGCCTTCTGGATGTTATGCTCCAGTCCGACCTTGTTGATGCTCAGATCGATTTTACCCATTTTGCTTGTCCTCCTGTTGTTTGTCAATGTAAGAATAAAGTGTATATTTTGAAATTCCGAAGTATTTGGCGACCTTGTCGCCGGACTTGGTGACGAGGAATGCACCGCTCTGGCTCAAAAAGCCGATGGCGCGCATCTTGTCCTCCTTGTTCATCAGCGCCGCGGGCTTGCCCACAAGGGCGACCGACTGGGCGATGAGCTCGTCGAGCACGTCGTTGACGTTGATGATCTTCTCCGGCTCCGTCTGTGTGCTGTCGCCCGCGGCGGTCAGCTCGCGCACGGCGCTCTCGACCATCAGAAGCGAGGAGATGTCGTAGTTGATGCCGAGGATGGCCACGACCTTGCCGCCCTTGCCGCGAATGTACATCGTGGAGGACTTTAAGATCTTGCCGTCCGGCGTCTTGGTGAGGTAGCTCAGGTGATCCATCGGCTGTGCATCCGCGTTGCGCACCTGCTCCATCGCGACGTGGGATGCGCCGTCGCCGACCTTGCGGCCCGTGACGTGCCCGTTCTCGATGATGACGATGGAATGCTCGGGATGCTTGGCAGCCACGTCGTGGACCACGACCTCGCAGCTGCTGCCGAACTGGGCAGCGATACCCTTTGCGAGCTGCCGCAGAGTCTCCAGCTTTGACGCTTCTATAGTTTATCTCCTCCCTTACGCTGTTTTCACGCTTACATCATACCATAGATAAAAGAAAAAGCAATCATTTTTTCAAAAAAATTTTCAGATTTGCAAATTTTTTGTTTGACTTTGCCGAAGCTTATGCTATGATAGAGGCATAGTAAAAGGAAATGAAAATTACAATAGACAAATCTGAATTTATGTACGGAGGTTTTCTCATGGATTTTGAAGCGATCAAAAAAGCTGCTCAAGGCTATCAGGCGGACATGACCCGTTTCCTGCGCGACATGATCGCCATCCCCAGCGAGAGCTGCGAGGAAAAGGGCGTCGCCAACCGCATTGCCGAGGAAATGAAGAAGCTTGGCTACGATAAGGTCGAGTTCGATAAGCTCGGCAACGTCATCGGCTGGATGGGCACGGGCGACAAGATCATCGCGCTCGACTCCCACATCGACACCGTCGGCATCGGCAACATCGAGAACTGGACCCACGACCCCTATCAGGGCTACGAGGACGAGAAGGTCATCTACGGCCGCGGCGGCTCCGACCAGGAGGGCGGCATGGCCTCCGCCACCTACGGCGCAAAGATCATGAAGGACCTCGGCCTCATCCCCGAGGGCTACAAGATCATGGTCGTCGGCTCCGTGCAGGAGGAGGAC
>OGNC01000327.1_pt1 | contig 34187 bp, 26 predicted proteins | sample 1573311 | NCBI WGS metagenome assembly OGNC01 (sample SAMEA2581889, study PRJEB24529) | metagenome | biome: Human gut stool | place: China | collected 2011
TTCATCCAGTTTCAGCACGCTCATGAAAGCTTCCTGCGGAACTTCTACTGTACCCAGCTGCCGCATCCGCTTCTTGCCTTCCTTTTGCTTCTCCAGCAGTTTCTTCTTTCTGGTGATGTCACCGCCGTAGCACTTCGCCAAGACATCCTTCCGCATTGCCTTAATCGTTTCTCTTGCGATAATCTTTCCGCCAATGGCTGCCTGTACCGGCACTTCAAACAGCTGCCGTGGAATGTTTTCCTTCAGCTTCTCTACAATCTTTCTTGCCCGTTCATATGCCTTATCCTTATGAATGATAAATGACAGGGCATCAATCACATCGCCATTCAGCAGAATGTCCAGCTTAACCAGCTGAGAAGCGGCGTAGCCCGTCACTTCATAGTCAAAAGATGCATAGCCCTTTGTTCGGGATTTCAGCACATCGAAGAAATCATATACAATTTCATTCAGCGGCAAATGATACTTCAAGGATACACGAGTATCATCCAAATACTGCATATCCAGAAATACACCACGTCGATTCTGGCACAGTTCCATAACATTGCCCACATAATCCGGCGGTGTCAGGATTTCTGCCTTGACCATCGGTTCTTCTGCCAACTGAATCAAAGCTGGGTCTGGATAGTTGGTCGGATTGTCAATCATCTCTACATCCCCGTTTGTCATCGTAACCCGATAAATAACAGATGGTGCAGTGGTAATCAAGTCCAAATTATATTCCCGTTCCAACCGTTCCTGAATAATTTCCATATGCAGCAGACCCAAGAATCCGCAGCGGAATCCGAAGCCCAGTGCAATGGATGTTTCCGGTTCAAAGGACAAAGAGGCATCGTTCAGCTGCAACTTCTCTAGTGCTTCCCGCAAATCGCCATACTTTGCACCATCTGCCGGATAGATACCAGAGAACACCATCGGATTGACTTTTCGATAACCCGGCAGCGGTTCTGCACAAGGATTGTCTGCCAGTGTCACTGTGTCACCAACTTGTGTATCGCCAATGCTCTTAATGGAGGCGGACAGATAGCCAACTTCGCCGGCAGAAAGCTGTCCAACATTGACCAACCGCTTTGTATCCATATAGCCAGCTTCTACAATGGTAAATTCTGCACCAGTTGCCATCAGGCGAATGGTATCGCCGACTTTGACCGTTCCCTCTTTGACACGAATATAAATCACAACGCCTTTATAGGCATCATAATAGCTGTCGAAGATCAGCGCCTGAAGCGGCGCGTTCGGGTCGCCCTGCGGGCAGGGGAGGTTCTGCACGATGTCCTCGAGCACGGCGTCGATGTTGATGCCCTGCTTGGCGGAAATTTCGGGCGCATCCTCGGCGGGGATGGCTAAAATGTCCTCGATCTCCTGCTTGACGCGCTTGGGGTCGGCGGCGGGCAGGTCGATCTTGTTGAGCACGGGGCGAATTTCAAGGTCGTGCTCCATCGCGAGATACGTGTTTGCGAGCGTCTGTGCCTCGATGCCCTGCGAGGCATCGACGACGAGCAGCGCGCCCTCGCACGCCGCAAGCGAACGTGAGACCTCGTAGTTGAAGTCGACATGGCCCGGCGTGTCGATCAAATTGAGCGTGTAGACCTGCCCGTCGGCGGCGGTGTAATCGAACGTGACGGCGCGGGCCTTGATCGTGATGCCGCGCTCGCGCTCGAGGTCCATATTGTCGAGGATCTGATCCTCCATCTCACGCGCGGAGACGGCGTTGCACTTTTCCAGCAGGCGGTCCGCCAGCGTGGACTTGCCATGGTCGATATGCGCGATGATGCTGAAGTTGCGGATGTTTTTTTCGTTCATAGCGGTTGCTCCTGCATGGTGTTAATGGGAAGATGGCATCTGCGCGATCCATTTATTAGCCTGCTCGTCGGCGGCGTGCAGCACCTGCGTCATGCTCTGCGCGAGGCCGGGGTAGCTGCCGGTCAGCGTCTCGGCGTCCATCGCGGGAAACGCGCCGTCCCCGGCGGCGTGCCGCTCGAGCGCAAGGCGGTAGAGCGCGCGGCTTTGCAGCATCGCGGCGTCGCTTGCGCCGGCGGAGAAGGCCGCCGCGTCGAGCGCGAAGAAGGCGTCCTTCCCGCCCGCAGCGCGGTGCAGCGCACGGTAGAGCGGATAGATCGCCGCGCCGAGATACTGTCCCGCCGCGGTGACGGCCTCACGGCAATTCGTCTTGCCGAGCAGCTCGAAGAGCAGGTTGACGGTGTTCACCAGCAGCTTCTTTTGCAGCGTAGCGGCGATGCTGCCGCGCAGGGTGCCCTTCTCGTCGCTCGAGTCGTACAGCTCGTCGGAGTCGATCATGCCGCCGTCGCGGTCGAGCGTGCGGCCGAGCAGATAGTCCGCGGAGACATGATAGTAGTCGCACGCCTTCTTCACAAAGGCGAGTCCCGGTTCGCGGATGCCGTTTTCATAGTGGCTCAAAAGCGCCTGCGAGATGCCGAGGTCGGCAGCCGCCTTGCGCTGGGAGATTTCTTTCTCCTGCCGCAGCAGGGCCAGGGTGCGCGAAAAATCAGCGTTCATGCGCGTTTTTCTTCCTCATTTCTACAGATTGCAATTACAGCTCGTAGAGTATAGCAGGTTTTATACAGCTTGTAAATGATTTTTTAGAACTCCGGCGTGTAGCTGCTGCGATCCTGCCGCGGCGGCTCCTCCGGCGCGGTGGCGCGCAGGTAGAACCCGCATTCCGAGAGGGCGAAGTAGGGCGTAAGGTAAATGTCCACGACTCCGGTGAGCACCGTGAGGATCAGCGAGCCGAGCATGATGCCGAGGAAGCTGTCCGGCATGAGCGTGAGAATAACGCCCTCGTAGACGCCGACGATCACAAAAACGATGAGGTACCAGCCGATGAAGCTCAGATGCAGACCGAACAACTGGCCCTTGTAGCCGATCGTCTGCCGCTTGCTGCGGTTAAGCGCCTCCATCACGCCAAGCTCCGGATTCTGGCAGAGGTTCCAGATGGCGAAGGAGTAGCGGTAGACCGCAATGATTCCGGGGATCACGAAAAGCATCGACCACAGGGCGACGAAAAAGCCCTCGACGATGTACAGGGCGATGACCTTGCCGGCAAAGGTGAAGCCGTCGAACAGGCTCTCGTAGGGCATCTCCTCGCGGCGGTGGACGCCGAGACAGTAGCACTTATAGCCCGCGTCGAGCACCTGCGTAATGAGGCCGATGAGGATGCTGGCGAAGGAAACGGACACAAAGGCCACGCCGACGATGCGGCCGGTCAGGCTCGTGAGCGCCGTGTCGAGCAGGCTCAGCGCGAGCGAAACGGCAAGAAACAGCAGCGTGAATTTGATGGGCGAGACCCTCGCCGTGCGGATCAGTTCTCTGGCCTCGCGCCTGATCGCAGCGCGGTCGAGCTGACGGATGGGCATGATACGGTCCTCCTTATTCTTTGTAGAAAAAGTATAGCACCCGCTCTCCGGCGCGTCAAGCGGGCATAGCCGGCGGTGTGGGGACATAGCATGGTTCGGCGGAAGAGGCAAAATCGGAAGCCGCTTCGCATACAGGAAGCGTAAAAATTCAACAAAATTCGATAAATTGCCAGAAAATATGCGTTTTGGCGAAAAGTTATGACTGGACAACGCTTTGCAGTTGATGTATAATCTCAACGATTATGGAGTAGTGTGCGCATTGCTCCAAGCAGTAAAAGATGAGGTGAAGACAATGGCACAAGCTTTCTTTGGCGGCGTTCATCCCAACGACATGAAGGCCGCAACGAATGAGAAGGCCATCGAGCAGCTCTCTCCCCCGCCCGCTCAGGTGGTCATTCCCATGTCGATGCACTTCGGTGCACCGTGTACCCCCATCGTGTCTGTCGGTGACTATGTGAAGGTCGGTCAGAAGATCGGCGAGTTCAAGGGTCTCGGCGCTCCCATCCATGCCAGCGTTTCCGGCAAGGTGGTCGCGATCGAGCCGCGCCCGTATTCCATGGGCGGCAACATGACCTCCGTCGTGATCGAGAACGATTATCAGAACACCGTCAGCGAAGAGGTCAAGGCTCCGGCCGACCCGAACGCTCTGACCACGGAGGAGATGATCGAGATCGTCAAGAACGCCGGTATCGTCGGTATGGGCGGCGCGACGTTCCCGACCCACGTCAAGATCTCCGGCGGCATCGGCCAGGTCACGACCGTGATCATCAACGGCGCGGAGTGCGAGCCCTACATCACCGGCGACCATCGCGCGATGCTCGAGCGCACCGAGGAGATCATCGGCGGCGCGAGCTATCTCGTCAAGATGTTCGGCGTAGATAAAGCCATCATCGGCGTGGAGGACAACAAGAAGAACGGCATCGACGCGCTCAACAGGGTCATTGCGGAGACCAAGGCGCCCGTCATCGTCGTGCCTCTTCACTGCCGTTACCCGCAGGGCGGTGAAAAACAGCTCTGCCAGGCCATCACCGGCAAGCAGGTGCCTCCCGGCGGTCTGCCCAGCGCCATCGGCTGCGCCGTGTTCAACATCAACACGACCATCGCCATCTTCCGCGCCATCACGACCGGTATGCCCGTTGTGAGCAAGGTCGTCACCGTGTCCGGCTCCGGCGTGATCGAGCCGAAGAACGTTGAGTGCCCCATCGGCACCCCCGTTTCCTGCCTGTTTGATTACTGCGGCGGTCTGAAGGACGAGACCTTCAAGATCATCGCGGGCGGCCCGATGATGGGTATGGCGCAGTACACCTGCGATATTCCCGTCGCCAAGGGCACCGGCGCGATGCTCGCCTTTGCCGCCGACGAGGACAAGACCGTTGAGAACCCCACCTGCATCCGCTGCGGCCGCTGCGTGGAGGCCTGCCCCGTGCATCTCGAGCCCCTCTATATGTATATGTATGAGCAGAAGGGCATGATCGAGGAGCTGGAGGCCGCCAACATCATGGACTGCATGGAATGCGGCGCCTGCGCCTACATCTGCCCGGGCCGTCTGCACCTGACGCAGACCTTCAAGACCGGCAAGCAGAAGGTCAAGGACGCTGCCGCCAAGAGAAAAGCCGCCGCTGAGGCCGCTAAGGCTGCCGAGGCTGCGAAGAAGGAGGCATAAGAGAAATGACTGATTATAAGAATCTGAAGCTCAGAGCTTCCTCCAACCCCCACATCCGCAACGGCGAGGACACGCGCGGGCTGATGCTCGACGTCATCATCGCCCTGATGCCCGCCCTGCTCTTCGGCGTGTGGCACTTCGGCGTCCGCGTGGCGATCTCCGCGGTCGTTTCCGTCGCCTCCGCCATCTTCTTTGAGTGGCTCTACCGCAAGCTGCTGCACAAGCCCCAGATGATCGGCGACCTGTCCGCCGCCGTCACGGGCCTGCTGCTGAGCATGGTCTGCCCGCCGGAGCTTCCCGTGTGGATGCTCGTGGTCGGCAACTTCTTCGCCATCTTCGTCGTCAAGCAGCTCTACGGCGGCCTGGGCAAAAACTTCCTCAACCCCGCGCTCGCCGCGCGTGCCGCGCTCGTCGCGTGCTACGCCTCCGCCATGACCAGCTGGAGCAAGGTCGACGCCGCCACCGGCGCGACCCCGATGGCTCTGCTCAAGGCCGGCGACATGGAGGCGCTGACCGCCGCCTATCCCATCAAGGATATGGCCATCGGCTTCATCAGCGGCTCCGCCGGTGAGGTCTCCGCGCTGATGCTGCTCATCGGCGGCGTTTACCTCATCGTCCGCAAGGTCATCTCCTGGCAGACTCCGGTCGCCTACATCGCCACCGTCGCGGTCGTCACCTTCCTGTTCCCGCGCGGCAACGACCCCATGACCTTCATGCTCTACAACGTGCTCGGCGGCGGTCTGTTCCTCGGTGCCTTCTTCATGGCGACCGACTATGTGACCTCCCCCGTCACCAAGAAGGGCCAGCTCATCTTCGGTCTCGGCTGCGGCCTGATCACGGTGTTCATCCGCTACTTCGGCTCCTATCCCGAGGGCGTGTGCTACTCCATCCTGATCATGAACTGCTGCACCTGGATCATCGACAAATACACCAAGCCCACCCGCTTCGGCGTTGACAAGAAAGCCAAGAAGGAGGCGGCAAAATAATGAAGATCGAAGGTAAATTCATTCTCAAGGTCGCCGGCACGCTGACCGCCATTTCTCTGGTCGTCGCGGCGCTGCTCGGCGCGACCAATGCGCTCACCGAGGATAAGATCGCAGCCATCAACAAGGCGAACACCGAGGTCGCTCTCGCGGCGGTCGTCAGCTCGCCCGACTGCGAGTTCCCGCCCATCGAGGAGATCCCGCAGGCCGCCATTGACGCCGCCAAGACGCAGAGCGGCAAGCTCACCGAGGCCTACCGCGTCGTCGTGAACGGCGAGGATGCCGGCTATGCGTTCAAGATCGTCGCCGGCGGCTCGCAGGGCGACATCGAAATGATCGTCGGCGTGGACGCCGACCTTGCCATCACGGGCGTCTCCGTGGTCGACGCCGCCGAAACGAGCGGCATCGGCACGAAGGTCATCGCCAATGAGGCGACCACCGCCGGCACCGGCGCGCTCGATCAGTTCGTCGGCAAGTCCGGCGCGGGCTCGCTCGTCGTCAAGACCAACATCGACGCCGTTTCCGGCGCGACCGTGACCACCAAGGGCATCACCAAGGGCGCGAACGCCGCTCTGGCCGCCGCGGAAGCCATGGCTTAAGAAAGGGGGACGAGATCAATGAATTTTAAGAAACAGCTCGAAGACGGTCTTATCTATCAAAACCCCGTTCTGGTGCAGGTCCTCGGTATGTGCTCCACCATGGCCATCACCACCAGCATCTCCAACGGCGTCGGCATGGGCATTTCCGTCCTCATTATCCTGACGCTCTCCAACATCTTTATTTCGCTCCTGCGCAAGATCATCCCCAATGAAGTGCGTATCGCGTGCTACATCGTCGTCATCGCGGGCTTTGTCACCATCGTTGACCTGTGCCTGCAGGCGTTCTTCCCCGACATCGCCAAGAGCCTCGGCGTGTTCATTCCGCTGATCGTCGTCAACTGCATCGTGCTCGGCCGTGCCGAGGCCTTCGCCAGCAAGAACTCCGTCGCCGCCTCCGCAGTGGACGGCATCTGCCAGGGCATCGGCTACACCGTCGTTCTGGTCATCATGTGCACGGTGCGCGAGCTGCTCGGCGCCGGTACCCTGATGGGCATTCAGATCATGCCCGCGTCCTACACGCCGGCCCTGATGCTCGTGCTGCCCGTCGGCGGCTTCCTGTGCCTCGGCACGCTCATCGCCGTGATGCAGTGGGCGCTCGCCAAGGGCGAGAAGAAGGCCGCGGAAAAGAACGAAAAGGAGGGCAACTAAATGAGTATCACGTCCTTGCTTGCCATTTCCCTCGGCGCGATCCTGACCAATAACTTCATCTTCGCACAGTTCCTCGGTATCTGCCCGTTCCTCGGCGTCTCCAAGAAGAGTGACACCGCCATCGGCATGGGTCTCGCGGTCACCTTCGTCATGGGCATCGCCTCCGCCGTCTGCTTCGGCGTGAACAAGCTGCTCATCGCGCTGGACCTCGGCTATATGCAGACCGTGGCGTTCATTCTCGTCATCGCCGGTCTCGTGCAGTTCATCGAGATGTTCCTCAAGAAGTCCATGCCGTCTCTGTACACGGCTTTGGGCGTGTATCTGCCGCTCATCACCACCAACTGCGCCGTGCTCGGCGTGGTGCTGCTGAACGTGCAGAACGACTACACCTTCATCGCATCTGTGGTCTACGGCATCACCGGCGGCCTCGGCTTCCTGCTGGCGATCTACCTGTTCTCCACCATCCGTGAGCGCGTGCAGTTCGCCGACTATCCCAAGTGCTTTGAAGGCTTCCCCATCGCGCTGATCACCGCAGGTCTGATCGCCCTGGCATTCATGGGCTTCTCCGGCCTGCAGGTCTGGCCCGTGTAAGGAGGGTAATGGAATATGGAAAATATCATTTTTGCTGTCCTCGTTCTGGGCGCGATCGCGATCGTGTTCGGCCTGATCCTCTCGGTCGCCGCAAAGGTCTTTGAGGTCAAGGTCGACGAGCGTCTGCCCAAGATCCAGGAGTGCCTGGCCGGCGCGAACTGCGGCGGCTGCGGCTACCCCGGCTGCGCCGGCTGCGCGGAAGCGATCCTCGCCGGCAAGGCTCCCGTCACCGCCTGCGCGCCCGCCGGCGCGGAGGGCGCTGCCAAGATCGCTGCGATCATGGGCATGGAAGCGCCCAGCGGTGAGAAGATGGTCGCTCACGTCATCTGCAACGGCGGCGATGCCGCTGTGAAAAACTTCGAGTACGTCGGCATTGCCGACTGCGTGGGCGCGCTCAAGGTCGCCGGCGGCCCGACCGCCTGCTCCTTCGGCTGTCTGGGCTTCGGCTCCTGCGTCGCCGCCTGCCAGTTCGACGCTCTGCACATCAACGACAAGGGCGTTGCCGAGGTTGACAAGGAAAAGTGCACCAACTGCGGCGCCTGCCGTGAGGCCTGCCCGCGCAAGCTGATCGTCGAGGTCCCCTACAAGCAGAAGGTGTTCGTCAACTGTGCGAACAAGAACAAGGGGCCCGCCGTCACCAAGGTCTGCGCCAACTCCTGCATCGCCTGCGGTATGTGCGAGCGCACCTGCAAGTTCGACGCCATCCATGTTGTGAACAACGTGGCCGTGATCGACTACACCAAGTGCCGCAACTGCACCATGTGCGCCAAGGCCTGCCCGAAGAACGCCATCGAGCCGATCCCCACCGCGGAGGAGAAGGAGAAGTTCAAGGCCGCGCAGAAGGCCATGGCCGAGAAGAAGGCCGCTGCCGCCAAGGCTGCTGCCGAGGCTGCCGCCGCCGCGAAGGCCGCGGAGGCTCCGAAGGCCGAATAAGGCATTCTATTGCAAAAAGGAAGAGGAAAACCGGAAACGGTTTTCCTCTTCTTTTATTATCCAATCTTAGTTCACAAACTGTTTACACACCGCCCTATTGACATTGGCATACACTGGTGGTACACTTCGTTTAGCACTCGAGGATAAGGAGTGCTAAATCTATGAGAGAGGGTCGGAGGCATGGAGCTGAGCGCACGCAAAAAGCAGATACTCAAGCGTGTGATCGAGGATTACATTGCCTCCGCCGAGCCGGTCGGCTCGAAGGCCATCGCGCAGGAGATGGGTGGGAGCGTTTCCTCCGCCACCGTGCGCAATGAGCTTGCCGAGCTGTCCGATCTGGGCTACCTTGAGCAGCCGCACACCTCCGCCGGCCGCGTGCCGTCCCCCAAGGGCTACCGGCTGTATGTCAACGAGCTAATGGAGCGGCGCGAGGTCTCCGAGGCGGAAGCGGAGGAGATCAACGAGACGCTGCAGGACAAAATGTCCGCCGCGGGCAGCATGATCTCGCAGGCCGGGCAGATGGTATCCTCCATCGTCGATTATCCCGCCTACGCGGTCGCCGAGGGCAAAAGCGGCGTGACCGTCAAGCGCTTCGAGCTGCTGGGCGTGGACGACACGAGCTTCATCACCGTCGTGATGACGGACGACAGCCGCGTGAAGTCCCAGCTGCAGCGCTCGCCGCTCGCGTTCGACCGCGCGCGGCTCACCGATCTGAGCGCTCTGCTCAACACGCACTTCACCAAGCAGTCCCGCGAGGAGATGAGCGCGAAGCTCATGGGGCTTTCCGATCAGATCGCGCCGGAGCTGTTTCTGGTGCTCTCCGCGACGGTCGGCTATGCCGCCGAAATTCTGGAGGAGGCCGCCAAAAAGGACGTGTTCACCACCGGCGCGAGCCAGATTCTGAAGATGCCCGAGTACCGCGACCTCGATAAAGCGCACGACCTGATGACGTTCTTTGTGGACAACAAAGAAAATCTCCCGGTCCCCGAGGACGACACCCCGCTGAAGATCCTCATCGGGCCGGAAAACGTCAACGAGGCACTGCGCGACACGAGCGTCGTCGTCGCCAGCTATGACATCGGCGACGGGATGCGCGGACTGGTTGGTGTGGTCGGCCCCACAAGAATGGATTACGCCACCGTGACCGCACGGTTGAGCTACTTTGCAGACAGTCTGACGCGGATGTTCGGAAAAAGCGAGCTTCCGCCCAAGGAAAAGAAGGAGTAAGAAATGCCGAAGAAGGATAAGCAGAACGCACAGCCCGAGACCCCCGAAAAGGAGCCGCAGGCCGCGGCTGCCGAGGAAAAGGAGCTTCCCCCCGAGGATAAGAAGGAGGAGGCGAAGGCCGAGACCTTCACCGTCACGCGCGAGCAGATGGAGAAGATGGAGGGCCTTGCCAAGCAGCTTGCCGAGGAGCATGACCAGTATCTGCGGCTCGCCGCCGAATACGATAACTACCGCAAGCGCACCGCCAAGGAAAAGGAAGGCATCTACGCCAACGCGAAAATCGACACCATCAAGGGTATGCTTCCGGTGTACGACAATCTCGAGCGCGGCCTCGCCCAGTTCGGCGCGGAGGACGACGATCCCCACAAGAAGGGGCTTGAGATGATTTTCAACCAATATAAAGAAGCGCTCACCAAGCTCGGCGTCACACCGATCGACTGCGTGGGCAAGGAATTTGATCCCGAGCGGCACAACGCCGTGATGCACATTGAGGACGAGAGCTGCGGCGAAAATACCGTGGTCGAGGTCCTGCAGCAGGGCTTCATGCTCGGCGACAAGGTTCTGCGCTTCGCGATCGTCAAGGTCGCCAATTAAAATCGCAAACAAATAAAATTAAGATAGATTCAGGAGGACAAAATTATGTCTAAAGTCATCGGTATTGATTTAGGTACTACCAATAGCTGCGTTGCCGTTATGGAAGGCGGCGAAGCCGTCGTTATCCCCAACGCGGAAGGCAACCGCACCACGCCGTCCGTCGTCGCGTTCTCCAAGACCGGCGAGCGTATGGTCGGTCAGGTCGCCAAGCGTCAGGCCATCACCAATCCCGACCGCACCATCTCCTCCATCAAGCGTGAGATGGGCACGGATCACAAGGTCACCATCGACGGCAAGGCCTACACCCCGCAGGAGATCAGCGCAATGATCCTGCAGAAGCTCAAGAGCGACGCCGAGGCCTATCTGGGCCAGACCGTCACCGAGGCGGTCATCACCGTCCCCGCGTACTTCACCGACTCTCAGCGTCAGGCCACCAAGGACGCCGGCAAGATCGCCGGTCTTGAGGTCAAGCGTATCATCAACGAGCCGACCGCTGCCGCCCTCGCCTACGGCGTGGATAAGGAGCAGAGCCAGAAGGTCATGGTCTACGACCTCGGCGGCGGCACGTTCGATGTCTCCATCCTCGATATCGACGACGGCGTTATTGAGGTTCTGGCCACCGCGGGCAACAACCGCCTCGGCGGCGACGACTTCGATGAGTGCATCATGAAGTGGATGGTCAGCGAGTTCAAGCGTACCGACGGCGTCGACCTCAGCGGCGACAAGGTCGCCATGCAGCGCTTGAAGGAAGCTGCCGAGAAGGCCAAGATCGAGCTTTCCGGCGTGACCTCCACCAACATCAACCTCCCGTATATCACCGCCGACGCCACCGGCCCGAAGCACCTCGACCTGACCCTCACGCGCGCTAAGTTCAACGAGCTGACCGCGCACCTGGTCGAAGCCACTGCCGGCCCTGTCCGTCAGGCGCTCAGCGATGCGGGCCTCACCGGCAACGACATCCACAAGGTCCTGATGGTCGGCGGCTCCAGCCGTATCCCCGCCGTGCAGGAAATGGTCAAGAAGCTCACCGGCAAGGAAGGCTTCAAGGGCATCAACCCCGATGAGTGCGTCGCCATGGGCGCTGCTCTTCAGGCGGGCGTTCTGACCGGCGATGTCAAGGGCCTGCTGCTGCTCGACGTCACCCCGCTGTCCCTCGGCATTGAGACCATGGGCGGCGTTTGCACCAAGCTCATCGACCGCAACACCACCATCCCCGTGAAGAAGAGCCAGATCTTCTCCACCGCTGCCGATAACCAGACGAGCGTTGAAGTCAACGTTCTGCAGGGCGAGCGTGAGATGGCCGCTGCCAACAAGAGCCTCGGCCGCTTCCACCTCGATGGCATCGCTCCGGCCCGCCGCGGCGTGCCTCAGATCGAGGTCACATTCGATATCGACGCCAACGGCATCGTGAACGTCAGCGCGAAGGATCTCGGCACCGGCACCGAGCAGCACATCACCATCACCTCTTCCTCCAACATGAGCAAGGAGGATATCGAAAAGGCCGTCAAGGACGCCGAGCAGTACGCCGCTGAGGACGCCAAGATCAAGGAAAAGGTCGAAGTCCGCAACCAGGCCGACCAGATGGTCTACCAGAGCGAGAAGACCCTCGGCGAAGTGGGCGACAAGATCCCCGCGGACGAGAAGGCCAAGGTCCAGAGCGGTATCGACAAGCTGAAGGAAGTCCTCAAGGGCGACGATACCGACGCCATCAAGAGCGCGACCGAAGAGCTCACGCAGATGTTCTACCAGATGAGCGAGAAGCTCTATCAGCAGGCGAACCCGCAGGGCGGCGCACAGGCCGGTCCTGACATGGGCGACCAGAACGGCGGCGCGCAGACCGGCCCGAACGGTCAGCAGTATTATGATGCTGACTACAAGGTCGTGGATGACGACGACAACAACAAAAAGTAATTTGAAACCGATCGACGCAGCGGGGACAGTTTATACTGCCCCCGATTGCGGCGTTTTTAGGAGCGTAGTCTATGGCTGAAAATAAAAGAGACTATTACGAGGTGCTCGGCGTTTCCAAGGGCGCTTCGGAAGAAGAGATCAAAAAAGCATACAAAAAGCTCGCGCGCAAGTATCATCCCGACATGAACCCCGGCGACAAGGAAGCCGAGGAGAAGTTCAAGGAGATCAACGAGGCGAACGAGGTTTTGAGCGACCCAGACAAGAAGGCGCGCTACGACCAGTTCGGCTTTGCGGGCGTTGACCCGAATTACGGCGCAGGCGCCGCCGGTGGCGGCGCCTACGGCGCGGGCGGGTTCGACTTTGGCGACCTCGGCGATATCTTCGGCAGCTTCTTCGGCGGGGGCTTCGGCGGCGCGCGCGCGAACCCCAACGCGCCCCAGCGCGGCGAAAGCCTGCGCACGAGCGTGAACATCAGCTTTGAAGAGGCGGCCTTCGGCTGCGAGAAGGAAGTCAGCATCGACCGCATCGAGCAGTGTCCTGACTGCCGCGGCTCGGGCTGCGCCAAGGGCACGACCGCCGAGGTATGTCCTGACTGCCGCGGCAGCGGCGTGATCCAGCAGCGCCGCCAGACGCCGCTGGGCTATATGTCGACGTCGGCACCCTGCCAGCGCTGCGGAGGCAAGGGTAAGATCATTCATCAGCCCTGCCCCAAGTGCGGCGGCAAGGGCATGATCCGCCACCGCAAGACCATCAAGGTCAGCATTCCTGCGGGCATCGACAACGGGCAGACCATTTCGCTGCGCGCGCAGGGCAACGCGGGCAAGAACGGCGGCCCCGCGGGCGACCTTCTGATCGTTGTGTCCGTGCGTCCGCACGAGATCTTCCGCCGCGAGGGCACGAGCGTCCTGTGCGAAGCGCCCATCACGTTCACGCAGGCGGTGCTCGGCGCGGAGCTTGAGATCCCGACGATCGACGGCAAGGTGAAGTACACCATCCCCGAGGGCACGCAGAGCGGCACAACGTTCCGCCTGAAAGGCAAGGGCATCCCCGGCCTCAACGGCCGCGGCCGCGGCGACCAGTACGTCACCGTGTATATCGAGACGCCGCGCAACCTGAACCGCGAGCAGAAGGAAGCGCTCAAGAAGTTCAGCGAGTCGCTCGGCGAGAAGAATTATGAGGAACACAAGAGCTTTTTCGGAAAGTTCAAGCTGTAACGAATAGAAGATGTATTTATCCGATTATCACACCCACTGTTCGCTTTCGTTCGACTCGAAAACGCCGGTGGAAGACATGGTGTGCGCGGGCATCGCGCAGGGTTTGCAGGAAATGTGCCTGACCGACCATGTGGACCTGTTCCGCCCGAGGGAGACGGCGCACTGGGAACACGATTTTTCGAATCGTAAAGAGACCTTTGCGCGCGCCGACCAGGCGGCGGACGGGAAGATCATCGTCCGCCGCGGCATCGAGCTCGGCGAGGCGATGCGCGACTTTGCCTACGCAGACGAGCTGCTTTCCCGCCTGCCGGAGCTCGACTTTGTCATCGGCTCGCAGCATCAGCTGTCGGAAAAGTACGATTGGAACGACCTCTACTTCATGCCCGAGGCCACGGAGCAGGAGGCGCGCGAGCAGATCGCGGACTATTTAACGCTCATTCTGGAGATGGCCAAGTGGGGGAAGTTCTCCGTGCTCGGCCACCTGACGCTGCCTCTTCGCTACATGAACGAAAACCACGGTATGCACATGAGTTTCGACGGTTTTGAGGACGAGGTGGCGCAGGTGTTTCGCGCGCTCATTGAAAACGGCTGCGGCATCGAATGCAACGTCAACCGCGGCAACACGCCGCTGCCGGATCAAAAATGGCTGAGGCTCTATCACGAGCTCGGCGGCGAGATCATCACCATCGGTACCGACGCGCATACGCCGGAATTCGTCGGCATGCGCGCCCGCGAGACGCAGGAGCTCTTAAAGAGCTGCGGCCTCAACTATGTGTGCACGTTTGAAAAGAAAAAACCGGTCTTTCACAAAATCTGACTGACAAAAGGAGAAACACTATGAAGATCGCATTGGGCTGTGACCACGGCGGATACGCCATGAAGGAAGACATCAAAAAGCAGCTGGAGGGCCTGGGCCACGAGGTCAAGGACTGCGGCACCTATTCCACCGAGAGCTGCGACTATCCCATTTTCGGCGAGGCCGCCGCGCGCGCCGTCGCGAGCGGGGAGTGCGAGTACGGTATCGTCGTGTGCACGACGGGCATCGGTATCTCTATCGCGGCGAACAAGGTCAAGGGCATCCGCTGCGCGCACTGCGCCGATACGCTTGAAGCGCAGCTCTGCCGCCAGCACAACAACGCCAACATGATGGCCATCGGTGCGGGCTTCACGGGCCCGAAGCTGGCCGCGGCCATGGTCGAGACGTTCCTCTCCACCGCGTTTGAAGGCGGCCGTCACGCCCGACGCGTCGCGCTGATGGACGCTATCGAGGGCTAAAGCATACAAAAGCGGAAAATCAACAAAAACCGAAAGGTTTTTGTTGATTTTTTTGCTCTCAAAAGGTAAACTGTTGCACAAGAAAAAGGAGGCGGATGCAGACAATGGCAAGAAGAACGAGCGGAACGAAGGGCTATACCGGTTATCGCGGGCGCAGGCGCGGCAGAGGCGTGCTGGCCGTGGTGCTGGTGGTCATTTTGCTGCTGGCGTGCGGCTTTTTGTTTGCGCAGCGCTATATGGTATACGATGCGGACGGCTCGGTCCGCTTTGAGTTCCCCTGGATAAAGAAGACCCCACAGGACGATAGCGTAAATGACGGCGACAGCGGCGACGATAAGAAGCAGGACGACCTTGAGATCACGGTGCAAAAGCCCGTCATCAAGGATACCTGCGCAGTCGAGCTGGGTGCGGACGCGCTCGGCAGCGATTGGCAGGCAGCGCTCGATGGCCTTGATAAGGACGTGAACGCCGTGGCGGTCGAGCTCAAGGACGCGAGCGGCAAGCTCTACTATAATTCCAAAGTGCAGGGCGCGATCGACTGCGGCGCGGTGGCTGGCGGCAGCGCATCGGACACGGCCATTCAGGGCCTTGTCGACTCGGACTATTACACGATCGGGCGCATCAGCACGCTCCACGACAGCCTGTATGCCTACAAGCACATGACGGACGCCGCCGTGTGCCAGCTGACGGGATTCGTCTGGTACGATACGAACAGCACGCACTGGCTCGCACCCGAAAAGCAGGCGGCGCGGCAGTATGTGACCGATATCGTCACGGAATGCGGCAAGATGGGCTTTGACGAGCTGCTGCTCGACGATTTCCACTACCCGCGCGAGGGGCGCATGAGCCGCATCAAGACGGACGAGCGCACCATGACGCAGCAGGAGGCGCTTGCGCTGCTCGCCGACGACATCCACACCGCGCTTGAGCAGGCTGGCTACAAGGGCAAGCTCTCCGTCAGCGTGGACGCGGACATCGCACTTGCAGGCAGCGAAGAGAAGTCCGGCATCGTGATGAGTGAGCTTACGGAAAAGTTCGACCGCGTGTACGTCAAGGTCACGGCAGACCAGCTCGAGAGCGTCGCCGAGGCGATGAAGGCCTACGACGTCGAGTTCGTCCCCATCGTGACGGAGGCGACGGACAGCGGCAGCTATCTCATTGAAAAGTGAAAAGGCGAAGGGCGGGCCGCTGATACCTCAGCGACCCGTTTTTTGCGCAAAAAACAGCACGAAGCAGTGCCCGCTGCCTCATGCTGTTTCTCTTTATGAAAAGAGAGGTATCTCAGTTCATACTGCGGGAATTTTTGTAGCCGCCATCGCGTGAACGGCTCATCGCACGGATGCGGTCGTAAACGTCGGCTTCAAGTTCGACCGTGCCGCGCGCAAGCTGCTCGCTGCGGCGCTGGGCGGAACGTTCGCCGGGGACGAAGACCTGTGCATTTCCTGCGGCGGGTGCGCTGGTGCGTACAGCCTCGGCCAGCGTCGATGTCTGCGCGATGAAATCGTCTGCGGAAGAAAACATTTCCGGCGACAGGGCGCAGAACAGGTAGCCGAGGTCGTATTCATCGCGGATCTCGCCGCCCATCTTTGCGCCGACGAACGCGCCGGTCAGAATTTCGAGCGCCATGCACAGTGCCGCGCCGCGCGCCCCGCCAAAGGGGAGCACGCCCTGCACGCGCTGTGGATCGGTGGTGAAAGCGCCGGCAGCATCGAGAAAAGTCCTCTCGGGGAGGGAACGCTCCTCGACAATGGCCTGCCGCAGCTCGCCCCACACGCCCTGCGCGGTGGCAAAGTCAAAGAGGAGGGGGGGCTTTTCGCCCTGCGGGAAGCCGAAGGAAAGCGGATTTGTGCCGAACATCGGCGCGCTGCCGCCAAACGGAACCACGTGCGCGGGACCACCGTTGTTCGTGACGATGCCGATGCAGCCGCGCTCGGCGATCAGGCGGGAATAGGGGACAAGGCGGGCATAGCGGCTGACGTTGGTCAGCGCGACAAGGCCGACGCCATATTCCTTGGCGAGCTCTACGCTGAACGCGGCAGCCTGCCGCGCGGCGATGTGGCCGAGCTCGCGGTGGCCGTCGATCTTGGCGTGGCCGTCGGTTTGTCTCACAATTTCAATGCCGCTCTCGCGGCCTGAAAGACCGATGTCGAGGGTCAGGAATTTGGAGACGCCGTGGGTCTTGTGGCCCTCGAGCTCAGCATCCAGAAAATCATCGACGATGAAATCGGCGTCCTCGCTGCCGATGCCGCGCAGCGTGAGCGCGTCGAGCATCATGACGCGGAGCTCGTCGATGCGGATCTCTTTTTTCATAGGCCGCGCTCCTGCGCCAGCGCGATCAGACGGGCGAACACGTCCTGTGCAAGGCCACGGACGGCCTCGCGCTTGTAGGGCATGGAGCCGCGCCCCGCGATGACGCGCTCGACCTCGGAAGAGAGCAGGTCGCCGAGCGCGGCACCGGTCTCCGCCGTGAGCGGCTTTTCCCCAAGGAACGCCGCGGCGTCTTCTGAAAGGTAGGCATGCGGCGCGACCGCGCCGAGTGCAGCGCGCGCGCTCTGAATGCAGCCGTTTTCGACAACCGCGCTGACGGCGAGGTTGATCTTGGAGATCGTGACATGGTGCCGTTCACCGATCTTGTCGAACGCGCTGATCTCACGTTCGGCGGGCAGGGGGAGGAGAAAGCGCAGAATGGCCTCGTCGCTCGCGAGCGCGGTCTTGCCCTTGCCGAGCACGAGCTCGCGTGCGGGGATGGTGCGCACCGCGCCGCGGCTGTTCATCACCTCGGCCGCGCCGCAGAGCGCGAGCAGGGGCGGGTAGACGTCGCCCGCGGGGGAAGAGGTGCCGATGCTGCCGCCGAGCGTGCCGCGGTTGCGGATCTGCGCGCAGCCGACCTGGCTGCACGCCATGGCGAGTGCGGGAAAATACTGCCGCACAACGGGGGACTGTGCGACCTGTGAATGTACACACACTGCGCCGACGGCGAGGGTATCGCCGTTCCATTCGATATTCTTGAGCTCCTGCATCTCCGTCAGGCTCAAAATGGCGTCCGCGTGCCAGACCTTTCCGTTGCGTTGGGCCCAAAAGTCCGTGCACCCGGCGACAATGGAGCCGCCGGAGAGGGACGCGAGGGCAGAGGCAAGTTCTTCACGGTTTGTTGGCTGAAAGAAGTTCATTTGGCCGCCTCCTTCATGTCGCGCGCGGCCTGCCGGATGGCGCGCAGGATCTGCTCATAGCAGCTGCACCGGCAGATGTTGCCGGAGATCGCGGTGCGGATCTCATCTTCGGTAGGGTCGGGATTGTGGAGCAGCAGGCCCGCGGCGCTCATCACCATGCCGGGCGTGCAGTAGCCGCACTGAATGGCCATGTTGTTCACAAAAGCGGGGATGATGGGTGCGATGCGAGGGTCGGATTCGACACCCTCGGATGTGATGACGCGGTGTCCGTTCACCTGCGCGATCATCGTCATGCAGGAGTGGACGGCCTTATCGTCGAGCAGCACCGTGCAGGTGCCGCACTCGCCCTCGCCGCAGCCGCGCTTCGTGCCCGTCAGATGCAGATCTTCGCGCAGCACGTCGACAAGCAGGCGCTCCGGCGGGGCGTTCACAACGGTTTCTTTCCCGTTTAAGTAAAAACGAATTTCCATCACAGCGACGCCTCCTTGCGTTTTTCCTGCACGGCGCGGATGATCTTCTCCGGCGTCAGCGGCAGGGTGGTCAGATCGGTTTGCAGTGCATCATTGACGGCGGCAAGCAGCGCCGGCGCGACCGGCACAAAGCAGGATTCGCCGATGGACTTGGCGCCGTAAGGCCCTTCGGGGCTGCCGTTTTCGACAAGCACCGTCTCAATGTGCGGGAAGTCGCACGCGCGTGCCACGTGATAGCGCTGCAGGGTGGCGTTGAGCGGCTGGCCGGTCTTCGGGTCGATTTTGACCTGCTCGCAAAAGACAAGCCCCATGCCCTGCTGCAAGGCGCTGCCGACCTGCCCGCGGCAGAGTTCGGGATTGATGGCCTTGCCAACGTCGTGCGCGGCGGTGAATGCCGTCAGGCGGCAGAGCCCAGTGAGTGTGTCGACCTCGACCTCGGCGAAGTGAGCAGCGGCAGGGCCGGGGTTGGACGAGGGCTGGTAAGTGTGGGAAACGAAAATTGCGCCGCTGCTGCCGTACTGGTCGGCGGCATAGCAGATAACATCACGGTAGGTTTTCCGGCGAGAGGGATCAGCGGTGACAAAGATCTCACCGTTTTGACAGGCGAGGTCTCCGGCACTGCATACCATGAGACGTGCGGCATTTTCCAGCAGCAGAGATTTGAGCTTCTGCGCCGTTTCCAACACGGCACGGCCGGTGACATAAATTGTGCGGCTGGTGTAGCAGCCATTATCGAGCGCATTGTATGCCGTGTCGCCCTCAGGGAAATCAATGCTGTCAGGTGGGATGGAGAGTTCTTCTGCGGCAATATTCTTCAGCGCGGCAACCGTGCCGCAGCCATGGTCGTGGATGTTGCAGTTGAAGCTCGCCGAGCCGTCCTCTTCAAACTTGGCCGTGACGGTGCACCAGTCAAGACGGCGAGGATAGTAGCCTGAGGTATGGGTGGACACGGCGAGGCCGACGCCCTTGAGATAGCGGCTGCTTCGATCCTGCGCCTGCGCGGCGGCGCGGCGCTCGGACCAGCGGAAACGTTCACTGCCAAGGCGCAGCACATCCTCAAGGCGTACATCGCCAAGCGGGAAGTTGCCGATCTTGCTGATCGCGTCGGGCGGCAGCACGTTTTTGAGCCGCAACTCGAGCGGGTCACAGCGGAATTTCTGCGCGGCGGCGTTCATCATGTTTTCCATGATGAACGCGGTCTCTGGGCCGCCCCAACCACGGTAGCTGCCGGACATGGGCGTGTTGGTGCAGGTGGAGGTCGCGTGATACTCCACATCCTCCACGCCGTAGACCCAGGAGAGCTTTTTGAACATGGATCCCATGTAATCCGGCGAAACACCCTGATAACCGCCCGCGTCGAGCTCAGCGGTCAGGTCGAGCGCTTTGAGAATATGGCCTTTGTCGAATTTGGCGCGAATTTCACTTTTGATGGGATGACGCAGCACAGTGCAGAGGATGGTCTCGCGCCGGTCGAGCTGAAGCTTGACGGGGCGTCCCGTCATTTTTGCGCCGACGGCGGCTAGCGGTTCCAGGATCATCTCCTGCTTGCAGCCGAACGAGCCGCCCATCGGCGTTTTGATGGCGCGCACATGGCTCATCGGCATTCCAAGCAGCGCTGCAACACACGAGCGCACGCCAAATGTCGACTGTGTGGGAGACCAGACGGTCATGCGGTCGGTGCCGGGGTTATAGTCTGCCACGGCGCAGTGCGTTTCCATGGCGATGTGCGTGATGCGCTGCGTCTGCGAGCGGTGGATGAACTCCTCGCCCTGCGCGTCGGAGTATTTTCCGCCAAAGCCGCTCTCGGGCAGCGTGACGGTGTTGCCACCCTCGTGCAGCTGCGGCGCGCCCTCTTTCATCGCATCTTCAACAGTGAAAACGGCGGGAAGCTCTTCAATCTCGAGCTTGATCTTCTCCGCCGCGGCAGCGGCGATCTCCGGCGAATCGGCCAGCACGGCAGCCACGCGGTCGCCGACAAAACGGACGTGACGGCTGAAGAGCGTTTCCTGGTCCATGACATCCTCGCTGATGCGAACGCGACCGCGATTGTATTTGGTGTCCACCGTATTTTCAAACGACAATACCGTGGCAACGCCTGGCATCGCAAGTGCGGCGGAGGAGTCGATCGCTTTGACGATCCCGTGGGCAACAGGGCTGAGCACGAGCTTCATGTGCAGCATGTTCGGCAGCTTCATGTCCCCTGCGTAGCGCAGAAGGCCGCTGGCCTTGGCACGGGAATTGTTGACAGGCGTGCTCTTGCCGATGTATTGATAGTTCATAATGGATTCTCCCAGAATGTTTATCGGGACGAATGCAGCCGCAAAATGCGGCGGCAAAACCCTTTATTGATACCCTATAATGAACCACAACCGTCAAAGGAGCGTCAAGAAGAACGCATTTCGACAGGCTGTGTCAAAAAAATTTTAAGCGTCAAATCGATTTTACAAAAAATTTGACGATTTTTTGATTTTTGATGCTTACAGTTGCGTTGTGTCAATGATACTGCTGCCGCGTTAAAGTTCCGCGAAAGGGATAAAAGGCAGCCGAGCGCTGGGAGGTGCGAGTCATAAGCCATGGAACCCTCACAACATTACCGCAAGAAAGCAAAGTCCCCATAACGAATACCATTACATTTTTTGGGAGGAATAGAAAATGAACTCTGCAACAGGAACAAAAAAGACCGTTGGCTTCGGAAAAGCGCTTGTCGTTTTTATCTGTGTGTTTGCGCTGATCCTCTGCGGCATCAACGTGCTCGGCACCTCGGCACACATCCCTCTGGTCATCGCCACGATCGTCGCCGCCATTGCGGGCGTTTCGAGCGGCTTTACCTGGGATGAAATGGAAAAGGGCATGAGCGAGACTATCAAGGCCTCCGCCCCCGCCATCCTCATCATGCTCATCATCGGCATGGTCGTCGGCACCTGGATGCTCGGCGGCATCATCCCCACAATGATTTACTACGGCCTGACCTGGCTGTCCCCGAAAATCTTCCTCTTCGCCGCCTGTGCCCTGTGCGTTATGGTTTCGACCTTCACGGGTTCTTCCTGGACGACGATGGGCACCGTCGGTGTGGCGCTGGTCGGCGTCGGCACCGCGCTTCAGGTTCCCCTCGGCATGACGGTCGGCGCGATCATCTCCGGCGCTTACTTCGGCGATAAGATGAGCCCTCTGTCCGATACCACGAACCTCGCTCCTGCCATGGCCGGTACCACGGTGTTCACCCACGTCAAGCACATGGTCGTTACCGCAGGCCCGTCCATCATTATTTCCCTGATCATCTACGCCATCATGGGCTTCACGGTCGTCAAGGGTACGGCCAGCATGGAGACGATTGACCTCTACATGGGCACGCTCAAGGAGTTCTTCACCATCAGCCCTGTGATGTTCATTCCCCCGCTGTGCGTTCTGCTCATGGTCATCTTCAAGGTGCCCGCCATCCCCGGCCTGATCGGCGTCTCCGCTCTCGGCGGCATCTTCGCGGCCATCTTCCAGAAGGCAAGCCTCGCAACCATCCTCGCCTCCATGTACACCGGTGTGAGCATGGATACCGGCGTTGCCGAGATCAACCGTCTCGTTAACCGCGGCGGCCTCTCCAGCATGCTCGATACCGTTGCCCTGATCCTGATCGCCCTAGCGTTTGCCGGTGTGGTCGAGACCACCGGCGCTGTCCACGCCATCATCGAAAAGATCCTCAGCAAGGCCAAGAGCGACAAGGCCATGATGACCACCGCCATCTTCGCCACGCTCTTCACCAACTTCGCCACCGCCGCGCAGTATGTCGCGATCGTGCTTCCCGGCCGTATGTTCCGCGAGGCTTTCCGTGAGCGCGGTCTGCACCCCAAGAACCTGTCCCGTATCCTTGAGGACGTCGGCACGATCTGCGCGCCGTTCTGCCCCTGGAGTACTGACGGTGTTTATATCCTCGCAACGCTCGGCTGCGCCACCGCGGCCTATGCGCCCTACATGTTCTTCTCCATGCTCTGCCCCATCGTCTCGCTGATCTGCATCTGGACCGGCTGGACCATCACTCGCATCACCCCCGAGCAGGCCAAGGAAGACATCATCCCGTAAGCTGTTAATTTGAGCAGGGGGAGCGCGAGTTCCCCCTGACTCCAACAAAGAATTGAGAAAAAGGAGAAAGCAAATGAACAAGGTTATTCTCAACGGCGTGGATCTTTCCATCGAAGACGTCGTCAACGTTGCCCGCAACGGTTATCAGGTCGAGATCGACAAGGACTGCATGGCACATATCGCCGAAGTCCGCAACTACATGGAGAGTGAATGGATGCGCGATGACGCGCCCGCCGTTTACGGCTTCAACACCGGCCTTGGCAAGCACAAGGATCACAAGGTCACGATCGAAGAGAGCGATCTGCATCAGTATCGCACCGTTCTGTCCCACTGCGGCGGCGTCGGTGATCCGGCTCCCGAGGAAGTGGTCCGCGCGGCCATGTGCGTCCGCCTGAACGCCTTCTGCCGCGGCGTTTCCGGCCTGCGTCCGGTCGTCGTTGAGCGCCTTGTCGAGTTGCTCAACAAGGGTGTGCATCCCGTCGTGCCCTGGCAGGGCAGCGTGGGCGCCTGCGGCGACCTTGCCCCCATGGCTCACATCGTCTCCGTTCTCATCGGCGTGCCCCAGGCCGAGGCCTTCTATCAGGGCGAGCGCATGCCCGCACAGGAAGCGCTGAAAAAGGCCGGCATTACCCCCGTCGAGTTCCAGCTCAAGGCCAAGGACTGCCTGGCCCTGCTCAACGGCACCACGATGTTCGCCGGTATGGCGTGCCTGAACGTGCACGATGCCGAGCGCCTGTACAAGCTCTCCGAGATCACGACCGCGCTGTCTCTTGAAGCCATCCGCGGCGAGACCCGAGCGTTTGACAAGCGCATCCAGGAGGCCCGCCCCTACGCCGGCCAGATCAAGGCCGCTGCCAACGTGATGAAGCTCGTCGAGGGTTCCACCCGCGTCACCGAGGACGCCCGCAAGGTCCACCTCGAGCACGACATCATGCATCCGCACTATCAGGAGCGCGTGCAGGATAACTACTGCTTCCGCTGCATGCCGCAGGTGCAGGGCGTCTGCCGCGAGAACCTTGACTATGTCAAGCACCTCGTCGAGGTCGAGATCAACGCCGCAACCGATAACCCGCTGATCTTCCCCAAGGGCGACGGTCACTACGAGTTCCTCTCCGGCGGCAACTTCCACGGCGAGCCCACCGGCTTCGCGATGGATATCCTGACGATGTCCCTCGTCGAGATCGGCAACGTATCCGACCGCCGCTGCTTCACGATGTGCGATCCTACCATCAGCTACGGTCTGCCTCTGGCACTCGCCGGCGAGCCCATCGGCCTGAACTACGGCTACAACATCATTTGCTGCTCCACCTCTGCCCTCGCGTCTGAGAACAAGACGCTGGCGTTCCCCTCCGTCTGCGACACCATCCCGACCAAGGCCAACCAGGAAGACCACGTCTCCATGGCACCCTGGGCCGCCCGCAAGGCCAAGCTCGTGATCAAGAACCTCGAGAAGATCCTCGGCATCGAGTTGCTGCTCGCTTCCCGCGGTATCTGGATTACCCAGGATGAGTTGGGCCAGTTCAACCTCGGCAAGGGCACGTCCATTGCTTACGAGAAGGTCAACGAGCTGATCAAGTTCCAGAAAGAAGATATCTACATGGGCAACCAGTCCAAGGCTACGATTAGCCTCATCGAGTCTGACGAGCTGCTGAACGCTGTGGAAGCAGCGGTCGGCGAGCTGTAAGCATCCCTCTTCTCCACACAACCCAAAGCGACCGGTGCGTTCCCGCGTACCGGTCGCTTTGGGGCATGATGCACAAAAGTTGAATGGATTCGACGCGAATTAAACGCTTGCTTCTGCCGAAAACGGCCATTATACTGTAATCAATACGTCGCTCTTTTTTGGAGAGGGCAGAGGCAAGCATCCAACTTTTGGAAAAGAAAGGAGAAAGTCTGATGCAAAAGATTACAGCCGAACTTCTTGGCTCAGGACGGATCCTGCTCAACGGGAAACAGGTCAACCTGCCGTTCAAGCAGGCCGAGGCACTGGTGTACTAGCTTCTTGTCGAAAAGGAGACCTTTCGCCCCAAGCTCGCCGACATCATCTGGGGCGACAGTGCGGACGAGCACAAGGTGCAGTCCAACATGCGCAACGCCATCTATGTGATCCGGCGCGAGTTCGGTCGCGATTTTCTTGTCGGCGCGTCGAAAAATGTCATTCAGATCAACCCTGAGATCAGGATCGATCTGGACATCGACCGCTTTAACGACAAAAATCTGACGGATTTCAGCTTTTACGCGGGCGACTTTCTCGAAAACTTTTATCTCAAGGACAACGAATACTACAACGAATGGCTGCTCAACAACCGCCAGCACTATCGAGGGCTGCTGCAGGAGCGGCTCAAGGAGTCCATCGTCGCGGCGTTTCAGGACGAGCGCTACAAGGACTGCGAGCTGGAATGCCAGAAGCTCATGGCGCTCGACGAGTTTGATGAGTTCGGCTATGTCTATTTAATTGAAATTTACCGCGCACGAGGCGAGTATTCCTCGGCAGTGGCGCTGTACGACAGGCTGGAAAAGCTGCTTTCCGAAGAGCTGTTCCAGTCGCCGAGCAAAGAGATCACAGCTCTCGTGCAGAACATCCGGCAGGAGCGCAACAAGAGCGTGCTGCACGTGCTCTCGCAGAAGGAGAGCATCACCTCGCCGGAGAGCGAAAAGGACAGCGGCCCGTTCATGGGCCGCGAGGAGGAGCGCGGGAAGCTCGTAGACGACATCCTGCAATTTTCCGGGGGCCGCGGCGCGATCAGCCTTGCCGTGACCGGCGAGGCCGGCATCGGCAAGACGCAGCTCTTTCAAACGGTGCTCTCCTCACTGGGGAAAACGCAGGCGGCGATCTATCAGACCTGTTGCTACCGCGCCGAGGAGAACTACGTCTTAAAGCCCTGGCAGAACATCTTCGAGCAGCTGGGGCGCGACCTTAAAAATCGCGCGAGCGGCGCAGACGCGACGCTCTTCCGTGCGGCGGTTTCGCGCGCGTTCCCGTATCTCTGGCAGGTCGACCTGGAAAAAGCCATCGACCAGGACGACATCACGACCGAGAGCGGCAGCAGCAACCTGCGCGCGATCACCTACGCGCTGATGCGCCTGTCGCACGCGCAGCGGATGATCTTCTACTTTGACGATCTCCAGTGGGCGGACAGCGTGTCGATCTCGCTGATCCGCGATATCCTGACCTCGGACAAAAACCACCGCATCCTGTTCCTTTTCGGCGTCCGCGACGAGCGGCACCAGTATGTGGGCAGCTTTTTGGAGGAGATGAAGGCTGCGCGCTTTCTGTCGGAGCTCCAGCTGCCGCGCTTTTCTGTGGACGAGACGGGACAGCTTGCCGACCTCCTGCTGCCGGAGCGCTTTTCCACGCCCGCGCTGCGCCAGCAGCTCTTCCGCGAGACTGAGGGCAACCCCTTTTTCATCATCGAAACGGTCAACAACCTCAAGTTCAACGGCTCGGTGGCCGACATCACGCCGAACATGCGCGACACGATCCGCATCCGCATCATGTCGCTGCCGTCGGAAGAGCGCAGCATTCTTGATCTGCTCTCGTTCTTCTTCGACGGCGCATCGTTCGACATGATGCGATCGCTCTCGGGAAAAGAGGAGTACGAGCTCATCACGATTTTGGAAAAGCTCATCGACAAAAAGCTCATCCGCGAGGTCATCCGCGCCGAGAGCGTCGCCTTCCAGTTCAGCCACCAGAAAATTCTCGAGTATGTTTACGGCGAGCTTTCGCTCACCAAGCGGCGCATCCTGCACGAAAAGATCTCCTGCTGCCTCGAGCGCAGGCTCAGCGGCACGAGCGCGGACAACGCGCTTTATACCAAGCTCATGTACCACAGCAGGCGCGCGGGCAATGAGCGCAAATACCTCAAGTATTACGTCGAGTACGTTTACAACTATTTAAACCTGTCCCACGAATATTATCCGGTGCTCGGCGGGGAGACGCTGCCGACGGACGCAGAAAACGACCTTCGGCTTGATTCGTCGGACAGAGCCGGCATCCTTCGCATCCTCAAGGACATCCAAACGAAGGTGCAGGCCAATCAGGGCAAATTCGACGAGAGCGACAAGCACGGTTTCCTGTCGGATTACTACCACATGATGGGCCGCTTCCACATCCGCAAGGTGGAGTATTCGCAGGGCGAGCCATACATCCGCACGCTCATCGAGCTCAACCGCGACTCGGACAGCGAGCAGTGCCGCAACAACATGATCAAGGCCTACCGCCAGCTCATCTGCATCTACATCGACCGCTACGAGACCAAACAGATGCACGAGGTCGTCGAAAAGGCGTTCGCCGTGCTTGGCGAGGACGGCAAAGCCGAAGAGCGCGCCATCTGGATGCGCCTGTCGGGTCTGTGCTCCATCATGTCGGGCCGCATCGAGGAGGGCTACGCCTCGCTCACGCAGGCGATCGAGATTTTCGAGCGCTCGGGCGAAAAGGACAAGTACCTCTTCAACCTCGCGGCGTCGTACGCGTGGCTCGGCGAGGTGGAACGCAACCGTATGCACTATGGCGAGGCGATGCAGTACTACACGCGCGCCATCTCCATCTGCACGGAAAACTTTCTCACCGGCGGCATCGCGACGTTTTACACCTACGCCGGTCAGGCCGCGCTGGATGCGGGCGACCTTGAAAGCGCGGACGAATACCTCTCGCAGGCAGTCGACCAGTTCAACAAGGTGGAGCTGATGTGGGGGCGCGGTATCGCGTTCGCCTACTACGGCTACCTCTGCTTTGAGCAGGGCGAGTACCGCAAGGCGCTGAGCCTTTTCATCAAGGCGGACGATTATGCCCAGCGGCTCGGTAGCTGCTACGAAGTGGGCTTGCTGAACCGCATGTTTGCACAAATCAGCCTGCAAATGCAGGATTCACCGGACATTCAGGCTGTTTTTGGACGATATTTGAATAAAGACGTGTCTGTTTACTTACAGCAGTCGAAAATGCTGCTGCGCGACGCCTATTCTCCGGTCGACGAGCAGTATCTGTCGCAGCTCACGGAGCGTCTGAAACGGGAGAATAAGGCCAATACGGAACAAACAGCAAATTCTGCACAGGAGATAGAACATCATGCTTGAAAACAACCACACGATTCACCTGACGCTCAACGGCGAGAGCCGTGCGTTCACGGTGGAGCCGCAGGAGACGCTTCTGCACGTGCTGCGCGAGCGCGCGCACCTGACGGGCGCGAAGAAGGGCTGTGACCTTGGCGAATGCGGCGCCTGTACGGTCATCATGGATGGCCGCGCGGTCAACTCGTGCTGTGTGTTCGCCATCGAGGCGGACGGCAGCACGGTCGAGACCATCGAGGGCATCGGCACCGCCGACGAGCCGCACCCACTGCAGCAGGCGTTTATCGACGCCGGCGCCATCCAGTGCGGCTACTGCACGCCCGGAATGATCATGGCGGCCAAGGCGCTGCTCGACCGCAACTCCCATCCCACGCGCGAGGAGATCCACGCCGCCATGTCCGGCAACCTCTGCCGCTGCACGGGCTACACGAAGATCGAGGAGGCCATCGTCGCGGCTTCCAAGGTCATTGACCAGTACGCGAACGGAAAGGGGGCACAGCAGTGATGGAGCAGCATCATTTCGACATTATCAACCACGCCACGCCGCGCCTTGAGTCCATGGATAAGGCGCTGGGTCGCGGCAAGTATACCGACGATTTAGAGCTCCCCAACATGGCCTACGCCGCGCTCGTGCGCTGCCCGTATTCCCATGCCAAGGTTTTGAGCATCGATGTGAGCGAGGCGGAAAAGGTACCCGGTTTTCTCGGCTGCGCCCTGCCGGAGGAGGCCCCGCAGGCCTACTTCAACTGCTCGGGCAACCCGCCCTCTCCGCTTCTGATGGCGGATGAAAAGGTGCTGACGACCGAGCCGCTGACCATCGGCGACCGCGTGGCCGTCGTCGCCGCGGAGACGGAGGAGGCCACCCGCGCCGCTGCCGAGGCAGTGAAGGTCGAATACGAGAACCTTATGCCGATCCTCGACGTCAAGGCCGCGCTCGCGGATAATGCGCCCGCGATGCAGCCGCACCTTTCCGACACGAACGTCGTCCAGCGGCGCGAGGTGTCGCAGGGCGACATCGCTGTGGGCGAGGAAAAGTCCGACATCATTCTCGAAGACCATTTTGTCACGCCGCCGATGCAGCACACGATGATCGAGCTGACCTGCTGCATCTGCGACTTCAGCGACGGCGAGCACATGACGATCTACAGCTGCTCGCAGACGGTGTTCCAGGAGCGCCGCATTCTGGCCGAGCTTTTCGGCCTCAAGGAAGTGGACGTGCACATCATCAAGCCGCTTGTCGGCGCAGGCTTCGGCGCGCGCCAGCAGCTGCACGCCCAGCACGCCGCGGCGCTCATCTCGCGCAAGATCAAGCGCCCCGTGAAGCTGCTCTATTCGCGCGAGGAGGACTTCTACTCCGTCGTGCGCCACGCCTCTGATGTCGATCTGCGCATCGGCGCGGACAAAAACGGCAAGCTGCAGCTCTTTGATACGACGTTCCGCCTGAACGCCGGCCCCTACACCACGCACACGCCGACGGTCGTGGCCGCCGCCGCGCGTAAATTGCAGTACAACGTGCCGAACTACTCGTTTACCGGCCTGAGCGTCTTCACGAACCACGTGACGGGCGGCGCGTTCCGTGGCTACGGCAACACGCAGCTCACGTTCGGCCGCGAAATTCTGATGGACCGCCTCGCGCAGAAGCTCGATATGGACCCCGTCGAATTCCGCCTGATGAACCACGTGCAGGTGGGCAAGTGCTTCCCCTGCGCGAGCATCCCCGTCAGCAGCAACGGCATTGAGGACTGCGCGCGCCGCTGCCAGCAGATCCAGAAGGAGATCGACGAGAAAGAGCCCCTGATCGACGACGAAAATATCCGTCAGGCCTGGGGCATCTCGTTCAGCTGCCACGGCTCCGGTCCGTCCTCGAAGGAGGGCCTGAGCGGCGCGGTCGTCATGCTCAACGCCGACGCGTCCGTGCATCTTCTCGTCGGCTCTGCCGATATCGGTCAGGGCAGCGAGACGATGGAGAGCCAGATCGCGGCGGAATGCCTCGGTATCCCCCTCTCCAGCGTGCAGATCACCGCGGCGGACACGGGTCTAACGCCGTATAACACCGGCACGTTCGGCTCGAGCCAGACGTTTATCTGCGGCAACGCCGTCAAGCTCGCCTGCGACGATCTGAAAAAGAAGATGGTCGAGCAGCTCAAGGTCATTTACGACGGCTGCACGGTCAAGGAAAAGGACCACCGCTACTATATCAGCGGCGGCGAGGAGCTCGAGCTGAGCTTTAAAGACGCCGCGCGCAAGATCCTGTTCGACCCCAAGGGCAGCGTGCCCATCGGCGCGGGTACCTACAAGGCTTTGGCCTGCCCGAATCCGTTCTCCGTCTGTTTTGTCAAGGCGGAATACCACAAGAAGCTCAACGCCATCCGCCTCATGGACATCATCGAGGTCGTGGATGTCGGCACGCCCATCAACCGCCTGACCGTCGCCGGTCAGCTTGAAGGCGGCATCGCGCAGGGCGTGGGCTACGCGCTCTATGAGCGCATGGAGATCAACCCGCGCTCGCGCCGCACGCTGTCGACCGATTTTCTGCACTACCGCATCCCGCAGATGGGCGACATGCCGCGCACGTATGTCGACATGGTCTCGAGCCACGACCCCTACGGCCCGCACGGTGCGAAGAGCGTCGGCGAGCTTGCCACGGTGCCCGTGGCGCCGGCCATCGTGAACGCGGTGCGCCGGGCAAGCGGCATTGAGATCAACAGCCTGCCGCTGTGCGACAAATTTGCCATCCTGCCGACCGAGAGGGGGAATGTGAAATGAGCGAACAAGTTTTATCGAGCTTACACGACGTCGTCTCCGCCGAGCACCCGACCTACATCGGCGGCGGCACAGACATCATGCCGCTGCTGAAAAACGAGGTGCGCGATGACAAGGATTTCGTCTTCCTGAAGAAAATTCCGGAGCTGCACGTTTTGGAGGAAAAGGACGGCGAGCTCATCATCGGCGCGACGATGACGCTCACCGAGCTTGCCGAGAGCGAGCTTCTGAACAGCCGCTATGCGGCCATCGCGCAGGCGGCGTCGCTGACGGCATCCCCGCAGATCCGCAACATCGCCACCGTCGGCGGCAACATCATGCAGGACCGCCGCTGCATCTACTTCAACCAGCCGCACCTGTGGCGCAGCGGTCTTGCCTACTGCTTCAAGACCGGCGGCAGCCTTTGCCACCAGATCCCGAACTCGCCGGTCTGCCGCGCGATCTACTATTCCGACGTCGCCACCGCGCTCATCGCTTACGAGGCGGAGGTCGAGTACATCGAAGACGGCGAGACGCACCGCACCGACCTAAAGTCCCTCATCGAGCGCCACAGCGTGGCCAACGGCCTTGCCTGCCACGAGCACCTGCCCATCCTCGTCACGCGCTTTTTCGTCCCCGCGGCGGAAGAGGGCGAGCGCAGCGGCTTTTATAAGTACGCGATGCGCACGACGATCGACTTCCCGATCATCAACTTCGCGCTCCGCTGCGGCGGCAATCGCCCCGCGCGTCTGGCCGCGGGCGCGGTCGCGCCCCATCCGGTGATGCTGGAGGAGACGGCGAAGCTGATCGACAGCGGCGCTTCTGACGAAGAGGTGGTCGCAAGCGCCGAGCAGGAGCTCAAGAAGCTCGCCATGCCCATCAAGGAGGCCTGTATGACCCCCGCGGTCAAGAGAAGCCTCTATCGCCACGTCGCGATGTTGCTGGATTTGAGAAAATAAGCAAAAAAAGAACCGTCCGATCGGACGGTTCTTTTTTGTCGTAGAAATTTACTTCGCGGCGCGGGCCAGAACGGCCTCGGCGCTCATGTTCGGGTTGATGGTCTCTTCGCTCTCGACTGCGATGGCCGCGGCAGCGGTGCCGGCGGCGCAGCTTTCGACAAGGTCGCGGCCCGCGAGAAACGACCAGACGAGGGACGCCATCATCGCGTCGCCCGCGCCGGTGGCGTTGCGCATCTCGGCCTTGCAGATGGACTCCAAATGCGTCTCGCCCTGCTGTGCGGCAAACACACCGTCGCCGCCGAGCGACAGGAACACGCGCTGCACGCCCTGATTGAGAAGCGCCTGCGCGGCCTGATAGAGCGTGGCGTCATCCGTGATCTTCACGCCGGAGAGGAGCTCTGCTTCGATGCGGTTGGGCTTGAGCGTGTGGACATGACTGAGTAAGCCCTGGAGCTTTTCCGCCTTGACGGTGGATACCGGATCGACGAAAAGCGGTGCGGCGCAGTGCTCGACAAGGTACGCGATGGACTCGCGCGGCAGGTTCGCGTCGACGACCACGGCGGCAGCGCCGTTCAGGAGGTCGAGCTGCGACGCGAAGTAGTCCGGCGTCAGCTTTTTGCAAATTTCCATATCGGAGACCGCAATGGCCATATCACCGTCGCTGTCGCCGACGAAGACATAGGTCGAGGTGCGGCCATCCGGCACGTGCAGCGCGTGCGAAAGGTCGATGCCAAGGTCGCGGCAGCTCTGCTCGACCTGACTCGCGCGCGAATCGCCGCCCACAGCGGTCAGGAGATACGTCGGTACGCCGAGCAGGCGCATGTTGTGCGCGATGTTGCGTCCCACGCCGCCGAGGCTCAGCTCAACCTTGCCGGGGTTCGAGTCCTTCGCGCGCAGCGGCGCGAAAGAGTGCGCGCCGATGTCGATATTCACGCCGCCGCAGACGACGGCGTAGGGAAGATTCTTTTCGTTAGACATGATGTTGCTTTCTCCGAATTATTTGTGATAAAGACGCTTGGATTCATACTTCGGCTCGCAGCTGACGTGAATGCCGAGGCGCTTGTAGAGCTTGATGTCCTCCTCCGAGATGATGACGGAGAAGTGCGCATCGCAGCCGCGGAGCGTGCCGAGCTGGGCTCTTGCCATGTCGGCGAGGGGGTTCGTCAGCGCCGAGATCGCCAGCGCGATGAGCACCTCGTCAGAGTGCAGGCGCGGGTTGTGGTGGCCGAGCGACTGGATCTTGAGCGCTGAGATCGGCTCAATGACCTGATTCGAGATGAGGTTCATGTCGCTGCGGATGCCCGCCATGGCCTTGAGCGCGTTGAGCAGCAGCGCCGCCGAAGCGCCGAGAAGGGAAGAGGTCTTGCCCGTGACGACGCGGCCGTCGGGCAGCACCATCGCGCCCGCGGGCGCGCCGGTCTCCTCGGCCTTCTGCTTGGCCGCGGCCACAGCGGGGCAGAGGTCGGGCGTCACATCCGCCTGCTGCATGACGAGCTCGAGCTTTCTGAGCTGGCAGGCGTCAGCAATGCCGCGCGCGACGTCGACCTGCGCGGTGTAGTAGCGGCGCAGAATTTCCATGCGCGAGGCCTGACGACAGACCTCATCGTCGATGATGCAGTTGCCCGCCATGTTGACGCCCATGTCGGTGGGGGACTGGTAGGGGCACTTGCCGGAGATGCGCTCGAAGATTGCGCGCAGGACGGGGAAGATCTCCACGTCGCGGTTATAGTTCACGGTCGTCTCGCCGTAGGCCTCGAGGTGGAACGGGTCGATCATGTTCACGTCGTCAAGGTCCGCGGTCGCGGCCTCGTAGGCGAGGTTCACGGGGTGCTTGAGCGGCAGGTTCCAGATGGGGAAGGTCTCAAACTTGGCGTAGCCCGCGCTTACGCCGTGTTTGTGCTCATGGTAGAGCTGGGAGAGGCACGTCGCCATCTTGCCGCTGCCGGGGCCCGGCGCGGTGACGACGATGAGCGAGTGCGTCGTCTCGATATACTCGTTACGGCCAAAGCCCTCGTCGCTCACGATGTGGGCGACGTCGGAAGGATAGCCCGCGATGGGATAGTGGCGGTAATTGCGAACGCCAAGCGTATTGAGACGCTTGATGAAGGCATCCGCCGCGTTCTGCCCCGCGTACTGCGTGATGCACACGCCGCCGACATAAAGCCCCAGCGAGCGGAACGCGTCAATCAGGCGCAGGCAGTCGTCATCATAGGTGATGCCGAGGTCGCCGCGCACCTTGTTCTTTTCAATGTCGTTCGCGTTGACCGCGATGACGATCTCCGCGTCGTCGCGCAACTGCTGAAGCATGCGGATCTTGCTGTCGGGCTGGAAGCCGGGCAGCACGCGCGAGGCGTGAAAATCGTCAAAGAGCTTGCCGCCGAACTCGAGGTACAGCTTGCCGCCGAACTTGCTGATGCGCTCGCGGATGTGCGCGGACTGCATGGCAAGGTATTTGTCGTTATCAAAACCGATTTGTCCCATCGTAAAAAGCACCCCATTTTCAATTTACACATAATATATGCCTATTATATAGAACGTACGGCGGCTTGACAAGAAATGTGCCCGCAGAAAAATAGATGAAAAACGGCGGCGAATTTCTGCTATTTTCCCCTCTTTACATCAGCGAGCTCTTAGCGTATGCTATAAACAGTCTCTTCACGAGGGGAAGAAAAAATCCGCGCTTTTTGAAAAAAGGTGTT
>OGNC01000335.1_pt1 | contig 33701 bp, 26 predicted proteins | sample 1573311 | NCBI WGS metagenome assembly OGNC01 (sample SAMEA2581889, study PRJEB24529) | metagenome | biome: Human gut stool | place: China | collected 2011
GACACTCCGACTTCGGTGGTGAGGTGGAGCGCGTGCTCAATATGGCTGACGGATGCTTGCTGCTCGTCGACGCTTTCGAGGGCCCGATGCCGCAGACGCGTTTCGTGCTTCAGAAAGCCATCCAGATGGGGCTGAAACCGATTGTCGTAATCAATAAGGTTGACAAGCCGAACTGCCGTCCTGACGAGGTCAACGAGATGGTGTTTGACTTGATGTTCAACCTCAATGCAACCGAAGAACAACTCGACTTCCCGACAATCTATGGCTCTGCAAAGCAGAACTGGATGAGCGACGATTGGAAAAAACCGACCGACAACATCATCCCGCTGCTCGACGCGGTAGGCGAAGCCATCCATCAAATATATTCCAGGACCTCAAGTGCTCGAGGGCACTCCGCAAATGCTCATCACGTCGCTCGACTACTCGTCGTATGTAGGACGTATCGCAATTGGCCGTGTGCATCGCGGCGAACTGCGCGAGGGCATGGAGATTGGCCTTTGCAAGAAGGACGGCTCGGTGGTGCGCCAGCGCATCAAGGAGCTTCACACATTCGAGGGTATGGGACGCCGCAAGGTGGAAAGCGTGAAGAGTGGCGACATCTGTGCGCTTGTCGGTATCGAAGGCTTTGAAATCGGCGACACTGTGACCGATCCGGTCAACCCTGAACCATTGGAGCGCATCGCAATCGACGAGCCTACAATGTCGATGGTGTTCACTATCAACGACTCTCCATTCTTCGGAAAAGACGGCAAGTTTGTGACGTCGCGCCACATTGCCGAGCGTTTGGAGCGCGAGCTCGACAAGAACCTCGCTCTCCGGGTGAAGAAAGGACGTATGGACGGTGTTTGGCCGTGGCGTGCTCCACTTGTCTGTGCTTATCGAGACAATGCGTCGCGAGGGCTACGAGCTGCAGGTGGGACAGCCTCAGGTTATCATCAAGGAAATCGACGGTCAGAAATGCGAGCCGGTGGAGTTGATGACTGTCAACGTGCCTGAAGAGTACTCAAGCAAGATTATTGATATGGTGACACGCCGCCGTGGCGAGCTCGTGTCGATGACCACGCAGAACGACCGCTTGCAGATGGAATTCCACATCCCGTCGCGTGGCATCATCGGTCTGCGCACAAACGTGCTGACGGCATCGGCGGGCGAGGCTATCATGAGCCACCAGTTCTTGGAATATCAGCCGTGGAAGGGCGAAATCGAACGCCGCACCAACGGTTCGCTCATCGCATCGGAGACGGGTACGGCATACGCCTACTCGATCGACAAGCTGCAGGATCGCGGCCGCTTCTTCATCCCGCCGATGGATCAGGTCTATGAAGGACAGGTCATCGGCGAAAGCACGCGCTCGGGCGATATTACGGTCAATGTCACCAAAGCCAAGCAGCTCACCAACATGCGCGCTTCGGGTTCGGACGACAAGGCGGCGATCGTGCCGCCCAAGATCTTCTCGCTCGAAGAGGCGCTCGAATACATCAAAGAAGACGAATATGTGGAGGTAACGCCGAAACACATCCGGTTGCGCAAAATCCTGCTCAGCGAAATCGACCGCAAGCGCCAGGCAAAATAAATGCCCGGCGGCAGCCGTTTTTACTGTAATCCGGCCGGATTCGACCGATATTGAGGAAGGCAGCCCTCCCTCTTCGCGAACTGGCACTGTTGGCTGGCGGATAACAGCCGGGAACTACCGGAGCCGAGACAGGCGGACATGTCGCGTCCGATCCTTCCATACGACGGCGACGCGACCGCACTTACAGATGCGGCATCGCCCATGACCGGCCAGCAAACGGAAGCCCGACCGAAACCGGAGGTATACAAGGGCCGGTTCAAACAAGAAACAAGAAACAAGAAACAAGAAACAAGAAACAGGAAACAGGAAACTGAAAGCCGGAACATCCCGGAATAGCGACACAAACGATAACAGATAACTAAAACTTTCAAACCGACTGACTCATGAAACGATTCCGCCTCGGAGCCCAGGCATTGGCATTGACTTGTGCCCTGATCGCGCTCCCGACGACGCTTTCGGCCGCAAAGCCGGAGACGAGACCCGCAGTTTCGACTGCGGCGATCCCGACAGATTACAAGGAAATCTGCAACGCCCTGCCCGCGAAAGGCCTGCAACACCCCTACCTCGTATTCAACGAAGCCCAGAAACCGGCTATCCTCGAATACATCAAAACCAACAAACGCGCCGGGGACATCTACCGGATGCTGCAACTCGAAGGTGAGCGCTACCTGCGCGTAGACGCCGATCCGGCTCCGGCGATGAACGACATCAAGAGCCGTTTTTCGGGCAAAGACGACCACGCCGCCTACCAGAACTACTACCAGTACGGCAGCGTGGTGTGCGCCCTGCTCTACCAGCTTACGGGCGACACCGCCTACGCGAAACGCGCATACCAGCTCGCCGAGAAACTATGCGAGATGGATACGTGGCGGCTCAGCGCGCACTATTTCGAAAATATCTACACGCGCGTATGGCCCTACGGGGTTAAAGACGACCAAGTGGCTTTCCCGTTCGATATCTGGGTAGGCGACTGTGCGGCCGACCTCGCTCTGACTTACGACTGGATCTACCCGACCCTCACCAAGGCGCAGCGCGACCGCCTGCGCAGCGGGCTGCTCGAACAGGCGGTTTTGCGCGTGAGGGGCAACTACGACTACCAGTGGTGGGCGAATGCCTACAAATGCAACTGGTCCGGCATCTGCTTCAACGGATTGGGCATGGCGGCGCTGACGCTGCTGAACGAAGACCCGCAACTGACCGACGTGGTGATCCGCAGTATCGAGGGTATCGGCGGCATGGTGAGCAACATCACGCACGAAGGCGGCTGGCAGGAAGGACGCCACTACTCGGTATACGGCCTGTGCCAGTCGATGATGTTCATGGATGCGATCAAGCGCCTTTCGGACGGCAAGATCAACATGTTCCTGATCGACGGTGTGAAAAATGCCCCGGCTGACTTCGCGCTGTTCGGCATGACCGGCAACTTCAACGACGGCACGTTCCGCGACAAGGGGATAGGCGGTCCGATCGGCTCGCCGGGTATGTACGGCAAACTGGCTGCCGAAACGGGCAACACCAATGCGATGTTCTACATCAAAACGTTCCTCAACAGGCCCAATGCACTCTTCGGCGGTATCCGCAACAACGCGACCAACACGATCTGGGACCTGATCTGGCCTATGCCGACGGATATTCCGGCCACCAAACCGGCCGACGCGTCGAAACATTTCCCGGAAATCGACTGGGCTTTCATGCGCAAGGATTTCGGCGACGACTACATGCAGGTCGCTACCAAATGCGGCCCGCTGGACGATCCGCACCACGGCCATCTCGACGCCGGCACATTCAACCTCACCTGGAAGGGCGAGTCGGTCATCGGTGAATTCTCGCAGGAGTTCTACGACCAGTTCATCTTCAACGACGACCGCTGGGACTACCTCAACATCCGCAGCCTCGGCCACAACGTAGTGCTCGTGGACGGCGAGGAGCAGATCATCGCCAAACGCAAAGACCAGCCCTGGAAAGAGGGTATCGGCGGCAAGATCACCAAGTTCGAATCGTTGCCGGGTTTCGCCTACACGCAGATGGACGCGACCAACGCCTATCCCGGCGAGCACCTCAAGGGATGGAAGCGTACGCTGATCCTCGACAAGGAGAACAATATCGTGCTGGTGCTCGATAAGGTCCAGAGCGCAAAGGGAGCACAGATTGACCTGCTGTTCCACCCGAACGTTGAGGCGACCGTGTCGACCGACGGCACCTACGCTGCCCTGAACGGCGACTCGACGCGCATGGAGATGAAGTCGATGAGCAAAGCGCCGCTGTCGCTGACCAAGCAGAACCAACTCTATTACCGCATCGTGCAACAGGCTCCCTATGCATGGGTTCCGTGTCTCTACACCACAGTAAAGGCTCCTTCGGAAACCACTGTAATCGGCACGGTATTCTATCCGACCGAACTGAAATCAGGTGCGAACCAATTCACACTGGACGAAAGCGGCAAGAACCCGGTCATCCGCTATACGGCCGGAGGCAAAAATTACGCTTACGAAATTTCTGACACACAAGTAAAAGCGATCTAATAAGTCAGGCAAGCGACAGGCCGGGTTCGGACAAATCCCAAAGCCTGGACCGCTGAAACGACGAACGAATCCGATGAATGAAACACGCGGTCTTCCGGGGCCGCGTGTTCTGTTTTCACCGATGACCATGACGGCTTGTATAGGGATTACGATGCCGCAAGACAAGACAAGACAAGACAACTCTCCCCACAGGATATAACCGGCCCCATCCGTCCCTTATAAGCACAGAAAGTGCAAGAGAAAAACGGACGCGTAAAAAGCGTAATCAATCGGTAAAAACAAAAGGGAAGTAGGAATAAGGGCAAGCGAGAATACCGGAGAGAGGGGAAGGCTACTTCGGCGCCTTGCGGTAGAGGTAAACGGCGATAAAGGCGTAGAGGATATTGGGAATCCACACCGCAATCCCCGGCGGGAGCAGGCCGCCTTTGGCAAATTCGTCGGTAAACTTGCTAAACAGGATAAACGAGAAGCAGAGCACGATGCCCATTCCGATATGCAATCCGGTACCGCCGCGCACCTTGCGGGAAGAGAGCGACACGCCGATCAACGTTAAAATAAAGGTCGAGAACGGGGCTGAAAAACGCTTGTGCCACTCCACCTCGAAATGCGGCACCATATCGGAACCCTTCGCCTTCTGCTGCTTGATAAACCGGCCCAGTTCGGAAATGTTCATCGTCGTAACCACATCCTGCATCCGGCCCAGTTCGTTGAGCCGCAGGTTAATGACCGTATCGAGCGGCTGCGTATTCGTGAAAGTCTCCTTTTCGCCATCGAAATGCCGGACGATACTCTTCGGCGCGCTCCAACGGCCCGTCTCCGTGTCGAATTTCACATTGGCCCCTTCGAGCGACGAAACGATCGCGCCGTTCTCATAGGTCTCGAGCACGAAATAGCCAGCCGTATTGGTAGGCCCCTGATAATCCCGGATATAGACGAACGTACCCGGCTCGATCTGGCGGTAGATATGCCGGTCGTATTTCAGGTTCTTCAACCGCTTGAGGTACTGCATCTCGAAATCGAGACGATTCGAGTTGGCAATCGGGATCACCACTAAATTCAGCACCAGGCTCAACAGCGTAATGGCCGCAGCACTGAGAAAATAGGGCCACAGGAAACGGTTGAAGCTCACACCGCCGGACAGGATCGCGATGATCTCGGTCTGGTAGGCCATCTTCGACGTGAAGAAAATCACAGCGATAAAGGTGAACAGCCCGCTGAACTGGTTGATGAAAAAGGGTATGAAATTGAGGTAATAGGAGAAGGCTATCTTCGACAGCGGCGCCTTCAGCTCGATGAAGTCGTCGATTTTTTCCGCAGCGTCGAAAATCACGACGATCACGATAATCAGCGCAATGGCGAAAATGTAAGTCCCGAGGAACTTACGCATGATGTAGCGATCGAGGATTTTAACTCCGGGAAACTTGATTTTCATAACCTGCGGGATAGTTTTTCAACCATAACGGGTTTCCATTCGGAAAAAGTGCCTTGCAAAATCTGCTCACGCGCCTCGCCCACAAGCCAAAGGTAAAACGCAAGGTTATGCAGGCTGGCGATCTGCGCGGCCATCATCTCGCCGGCGATGGTCAGGTGGCGCAAATAAGCTTTCGTATAGGCGGTATCGGCGAAACAATGCCCCATCGGGTCGACCGGAGAGAAGTCATCGCGCCATTTCTGGTTGCGTATATTGATAATCCCCTCGCTGGTGAACAACATCCCGTTGCGGCCGTTGCGGGTCGGCATCACGCAATCGAACATATCCACGCCGCGTTCGATCGCTTCGAGCAGGTTTACCGGAGTCCCGACACCCATCAGGTAGCGGGGTTTGTCCTGGGGCAGGATCGAATTGACCAGCTCGATCATTTCGTACATGACCGGCGCGGGTTCACCCACAGCCAGCCCGCCGATCGCATAGCCGTCGGCCCCGAACTGCTGTACGAATTCGGCCGAACGGGCCCTCAGATCGGGATAGGTGCATCCCTGCACGATCGGAAACAACGACTGGTAATGACCGTATTTGGGTTCCGTTTTCGCATACTGCTCGAAACAGCGCCCGAGCCAGCGCGAGGTGAGTTCCCACGATTTTTTGGCGTAATCGTATTCGGCATCGCCCGGCGGACACTCGTCGAAAGCCATCATGATGTCGGCTCCGATGCTGCGCTGGATATCGATCACCCGTTCGGGCGTGAACAGGTGGGCCGAACCGTCGATATGCGAATGGAAACGGCATCCCTCTTCGGCCAGTTTGCGGCAATCGGCCAGTGAAAAGACCTGGAAACCGCCGCTGTCGGTCAGGATCGGACGGTTCCACGCGCTGAAGCGGTGCAGGCCGCCCGCCTGTTCGAGGATATCCGTTCCCGGACGCAGGTAAAGGTGGTAGGTATTCCCCAGAATAATCTGCGCCCCGACCTCTTGCTCCAGGTCACGGTGGAACACCCCTTTGACGCTGCCCACCGTCCCCACCGGCATAAAGATCGGTGTCCGGATTTCACCGTGGTCGGTAGAGAGCACCCCGGCACGTGCGGCGCTGCGGGAGTCGGTATGTAACAACTGGAATTCCATGCGGGTCGTCTCCGGGTCGCAGGCATCCATGCAAAACAGAGCATGTCCGGCCCCGGGCGATGCAAAGGTAAATATTTTTCCCTATTAATCGGGAGAATGTACCGGTTCTCTTTTGCGGTTTGTCCGAAATCATGTAGTTTTGTGTGAAATTGCCTTTAATCGCGTGAGTTTTTTCGAGATATACTACAATCAACTGATTGACAACGGAATCATCGATCCCCGGCTGGCATTGGGCCTGTTGGGAGCGGTCCTGTTGCTGCTGATCGTCCAGCTCTACTATTACCTCGGCGTTTACGGCCGGCTTCCCCGCTACCGCAACAACCGGGGAATCGACCCGCAAACGGTACCGCCGCCCGTATCGGTAATCGTCGTAGCCCGCGAAAATTCCTATTATTTCATCGAACATACGCTGCCGTTGCTGCTGGGCCAGCAATACCACCAGTATGAGGTAGTGGTGGTGGATTGCAGTTACGACGAGGAGATCGGCCTGCTGCTGAACGAAGCGGCCGCCATCTATCCGCACCTGCGGCTGACGCGGATCAACGCGCAGCCGAACTACGAGCACAGCATCAAACTGGCGATCACCGTCGGCATCAAAGCGGCCGCCTACGAACATATGGTCTTCACGACGGTGGACAGCTACCCGACCTCGGAGCGATGGCTCTCGCTGATGGCCAAAGGATTTATCGGGGGAAACGTGGTGATCGGCTACTGCGGCATCGAAATCCGGAAAGGATTCGCCAACCGCATGATTCGCTGCAACCGGCTCGCCACTTCGGTACGCTACCTCGCAGCGGCGATCCGCGGTCGTGCCTACCGCGGCATTTCGCACAACATCGGCTACACCAAGAGCCTTTACTTTGCACACAAGGGTTTCAACCACCTGAACATGAACATCGGCGACGACGACCTGTTCATCCAGACGATCGCCACACCGACGAATGTCAGCATCATCATGAATCCCCACGCCACCGTACGCCAGATGCAATACGGCGGATTGGACTGGTGGCACGCGATGCGCAAGACGCTCACCTATGCATTCCGCTACTATCCGCGCGGAATTCGCACCAGCATTTCGTTCGAACTGTGGAGCCGCATGCTCTTTTTCCTTACGGCAATTGCTACAATTATTCTGCTTCCGCCCTGGTGGAAGATCATTCCGGCACTCTTTCTGCTGCTACGCCTGCTGATCGTTGAACTGAAAATCTGGCGCATCGGCAAACGCCTCGGCGAACGCAAGCTGGCAGGCACCTATATCCTGTACGACTTGACCTCCCCCCTGGGCGAATGCTTCCTCGCGCTGAGCCGCAGACTGCGCCCCAACAGAGCCGTATGGAGATAGAAAAATACATCGTCGCAACCGACCAGCAACTCATCGAATTCGTTCTCGGCGGGGATTCCATCGCTTTCGAACATTTGTTCAACCGTTACCGCGACTCGATCTACCAGCTCTATATCCAGCGCACGGGGGGCAATGTGGACGACACGAACGACCTGCTGCAGGAGACGTTCGTCAAAGTGTTCCTCAAACTGCATACCTACAACCCTGAACATACGTTCGGCAAATGGGTCTACACGATCGCCCGCAACACCTTTATCGATTTTACGCGTCGCAGGCGCGACGACACGATCTCGATCGAAAGGGCCGGGGAGACGATGGGCGCACTGCCCGCCCCGGACAGCCCCACGCCGGAAGAACACATGATCACACACCAGAATGCCGCACAGTTCGAACTGTTCCTCAGCAAAATGGCTCCGCGCTACCGGGAACTGATCGAATTGCGGTTCTTCCGCGAGTTTTCGTACAAGGAGATCGCCGACCAGTTGAACCTGCCCATCGGCACGGTCAAGACACAGATTCACCGCGCCAGGGAGCAATTGTGCCGCTACATCACCGACCACAACGACAGACAGCTATGACCCGGAAAGAAACCCCGAAACCCGCAGACACCCTGGCATCAGCAGCACCCCTGCACAGCCCGCAACCGGCAGTCGTGCCGCAGACAACCGGGGCCAACCGTCCCGGGGCGGAACTGATCACCCGGTATTTTCCGGACCTGACGGCCGTCCAACAGCAGCGGTTCACCGCGCTGGAGGGCCTGTACCGCGAATGGAACACAAAGATCAACGTTATCTCGCGCAAGGATATCGACCTGCTCTACCTGCACCACGTGCTGCACTCGCTCGCGATCGCCAAAGTGTGCTCCTTCTCATCCGGCGCACGTATTCTCGACGTCGGGTGCGGCGGCGGTTTCCCCGGTATTCCGCTGGCAATCCTTTTTCCCGAAACACAATTCACGCTGATCGATTCGATCGGTAAAAAAATCAAGGTCGTAAACGAAGTGGCGCAAGGAATCGGCCTGCGGAACCTCACCGCAATCCACGGCAGGGCCGAGGCGGTACAAGGTAAATTCGATTTCGTAGTCAGCCGCGCCGTGACCGAAATGAAACCCTTTATCGGGTGGATATGGGACAAAATCGAACCGGGCAACAGCGCCGGAACGCTGGCGAACGGCATCCTCTACCTGAAAGGGGGAGACCTCGAAGCCGAACTTTCGGCAACCGGCAGGCCTTATGCGCTGTACGAAATCGGAAAATTATTCGACGACAGGTTTTTCGAGACGAAAAAAGTGGTCTATATTCCGCGCTGACACAATTCCCCGGCACTGGGAACCATTGCCATCCCGCTCCCCCGCCGAGAATACGAGCCATGTGAGCGGCGCCGGGCGAAAAATCATGCTTATACCCCTGCCCGGCGGCTGCGATACACGGCAAAACGCCAAAAAATCAGGGGAAAATTTTTGAATCATTCAAAATTGTTTTACCTTTGCACTCCGCGCGCCCGTAATATCGGCGCAACGTTCCGGCAGCAACGGGTTCCGCAGGGGCCTCGGACGGCACCGGGGCAGACCGAAAAGATAAATATCTAAAAAGATAAACCGATGAAAAGGACTTTCCAACCCTCGCAGAAGAAGAGAATCAACAAGCACGGCTTCCGTGAAAGAATGGCTACCGCCAACGGCCGCAAAGTGCTCGCCGCACGCCGTGCCAAAGGGCGCAAGAAACTGACCGTTTCGGACGAGGCCCGCGCAAAATAGTCTCCTGCACGTCATCGCGGGTGGAAAGCACACGCGCTGCACATATCGAACAAGGCTGCTGCAAGGGCAGCCTTTTCTGTTTGCGAGTAAAACCTTTCCGTCATGTTCAACCTGTCAGAATCCATTGCGGCGCTGGCCGACAAAATCGATAGAGGAGGGCGCCTCAGCCGCTCCGAAGCCAAAACGTTCCTGAGCGAAGCGCCCCTCGCATTGTTGGGGCTGTTAGCGACGCACGCAAAAGAACGCAAAAGCGGCAAAGCCGTTTTCTATAACCGGAATTTCCATATCGAGCCGACGAACGTCTGCGTTTTCAACTGCCGTTTCTGCTCCTACCGCCGCCCGGCCGACTCGCCCGACGCGTGGGATTATTCCAAAGAGGAGATCCTCGCGCAGGTAGACAGCCACCGCGGCAGCGGCGCGACCGAAGTCCACATCGTCGGAGGGGTACACCCGCGCAACGGACTCGATTATTACATCGACCTGATCCGATCGGTCAAGGGCCGGATGCCACAGGCATCGGTCAAGGCTTTCACAGCCATCGAACTGGCCTATATGATCAACAAGGCAGGGTTGCCGCTCGAAGAGGGGCTTCGCCGGCTCAAAGAGGCCGGCATGGAAGCGATCCCCGGCGGCGGCGCCGAGATTTTCGCCGAACCGATCCGATCCCGCATCTGTTCCGAAAAGGGAACGGCCGACGAGTGGCTGACCGTGCACCGTACCGCACACCGGCTCGGCATCCCGACCAACGCTACGATACTCTACGGGCATATCGAATCGCTCGACGACCGTATCGACCACCTCGACCGCCTCAGGAGGCTGCAGGACGAAACGGGCGGTTTCAACGCCTTCATCCCGCTCAAATACCGCAGCCGCCACAATTCGATGGAGGAGATCGGAGAGGTGAGTATCGTCGAGGATATGCGCATGACGGCGCTCGCGCGCCTCTATCTGGACAATATCCCGCACATCAAGGCCTACTGGCCGATGTTCGGCAAAACCACCGCACAACTGGCGCTCGCCTTCGGAGCCGACGACATGGACGGCACGATCGACGACAGCACGAAAATCTATTCGATGGCCGGCGCCGAGGAGAGCAAACCCTCGGTCACGACTGCCGAAATGGAGGCGATGATCCGCTCGGCGGGTTACGAGCCGGTCGAGCGCGATACGTTTTACAATCCGGTGAAAAAATAGTATCTTTAGCGCCAAATCGTCCCGGTTATGGATTACCTACGCAAACTGATCGCCAAGATAAGCGCCAACCCCATCGCACGCAACCTGGTACTGGCCCTGTGCGCAATCATCGTCTTCGGCTTCGTGGCCAACCTGCTGCTGAATCTCCTGACGCGCCACGGACAGGTACGCGACGTACCGGACCTGAGCGGAATGACCGTCGAAGAGGCGAAACACGCCGGCAAAGGCTCTTCGCTGCGTATCGAAATCAACGATTCGCTCTATGTGCCGGCTTACCCGGGCGGAGTGATCCTCGAACAAAACCCGGTAGCGGGGGCTCAAGTGAAATCAGGGCGGCGCGTCTTCGTCACGATCAACTCCTACCGGCAAAAGATGGTGACGATTCCCTATGTAACAGGGTTTTCGCTGCGGCAGGCCAAAAGCAACCTCGAAATGGCCGGCCTCGGCATCGACAAACTGATTTACCAAAACGATATCGCCACCAATAACGTACTCGAAGAGCGCTACAACGGCAAAATAATCCACCCCGGCAGCAAAATGCAGGCGGAAATGGGTGCAGGTATCACGTTGGTCGTAGGCTTGGGCAGCGACGCGACGGCACAGGCCGTTCCGCGACTGGCCGGCTTTTCGGCCCGTGAAGCGAAAAGCCGCCTGTGGGAAGCCGGATTCAACGTAGGGAAGATTACCCGCGATGCCGGTATCAACCTGCTCAATGAGAAAGAGGCCAGAGTCAGCGCGCAGTCGCCTGCGGCGGGAACGCGCCTCGGATTGGGCACCGCGGTCGGATTCACGCTGTCGCTCGACGACGCGAAGATCGAAGCAGGACGCAAAGCCGCCGACCGTTCGGCACGTGCCGCGGCAAAAGCCTATGCCGATTCGGTTGCCTCTGCTACGGCGGAATAAAACGCCGAATCCGGCAGCCTACCCATGATCGTTATGTTATCGGGAAGAGGACCGAACCATAGCCGTCCCGGCTCCGACTAAATCTTGCAACAGACAACCTTATGCCACCCATGACACCGACCGACATCGCCGAAATCCTGTCAGAAGAGTTGCATCCGCTACCGGGAACGGACGACGATCAGCAGGATGAGATGTACGAGCATTTCAGCCTCACGGCCGACAAGGGGCAAGCCCTGCTGCGCATCGACAAGTTCCTTACCAACCGCATGGAAGGCGCTTCGCGCAACCGCATCCAGACGGCTGCCGACGCCGGAACCATCCTCGTCAACGGCACGCCGGTAAAATCGAGTTACAAAGTCAAACCGCTCGACCGGATTTCGATCGTGATGCCCTACCCGGTTCGCGAAATCGAAATCATTCCCGAAAACATTCCGCTCGACATCCGCTACGAGGACGACGACCTGATCATCGTCAACAAAGCCGCCGGAATGGTCGTACACCCGGGTCACGGCAACTATTCGGGCACGCTGGTCAACGCGCTGACTTACCATCTCAAAGACCTGCCGCTGTTCCAGAACGGCGACATGCGGGCCGGACTCGTACACCGCATCGACAAGAATACGTCGGGGATCCTCGTCATTGCGAAAAACGAACGGGCGCACGCCCGGCTGGCAAAACAATTTTACGACCATACGATAGACCGGGTCTACTGCGCGTTGGCATGGGGCAATATGGAAAGCGAAGAGGGCACGGTGACCGGCAACGTGGGCAGGAGCCTCAAAGACCGCATGAAAATGGCCGTCTTTCCCGACGGGACGCAGGGCAAGCATGCCGTAACCCATTACAAAGTACTCGAGCGGCTCGGCTACGTGAACCTGCTCGAATGCAGGTTGGAAACGGGCCGTACGCACCAGATCCGGGTACACATGGAATACATCGGGCATCCGCTGTTCAACGACGAACGGTACGGCGGCGACCGCATTCTCAAGGGAACGACCTTTTCGAAATACAAGCAGTTCGTCGAGAACTGCTTTCAACAGCTGCCGCGTCATGCGCTGCATGCCCGCAGCCTCGGGTTTGTGCATCCCTCAACAGGGAAGTATATCTATTTCGAAAGCGACCTTCCCGAAGACATGCGCACGGTGATCGACCGCTGGCGCAACTACGTGGCCAACCGCCCCGCCGAAAATGAGAACGAATAAATCCGGGCCAACACAATTCAATTTAACCAAGACCGCTTTCCTCCCTAATAACCGGAACAGTTCCGGATCCAAAACAAAAAGCTTCCCGGCTGTCAGCAGCCGGGAAGCTTTTTATATCACGAACAATAGCGGAGACGTACCTTGATGATCGGGAATAACCGGATTTACTCTTACGAATGCATTGGCCAGAACACCCCTGACAGCCCGTGAATCTTTTATAAATTCTGCCTATTTTTTCGATTTCGCAATGATCGCGCGGCAGGCCTCGAGCGTCAGGCCTTCGGGTTCCTGCCCTTTCGGAATGCGGTAATTTTTGCCGTCGAAAGCGATGTAAGGACCGTAGCGGCCGTTGAGTACCTGCAACCCGGGCTCCTCGGCAAAAATCTTGATCGGCTCCTTCATCCGTTTGTCCTTAATCCGCTTCTGTTCGATCAACTCGATTGCACGCGGCAGCTCGATCGTATAGGGATCGTCGGTTTTGGCCAACGACACGAATTTACCGTCATGACGCGCATACGGGCCGAAACGCCCCACGCCGATCACCACCTCTTTGTCCTCGAATTCGCCCAACTTACGCGGCAAATCAAACAAGGCAAGAGCCTCGTCAAGCGTAATCGTCGCGATCAACTGCCCTTTTTTCAGACTGGCAAAACGCGGCTTTTCCTCATCTCCCTCAGCGCCGCCGATCTGTGCAACGGGACCGAAACGGCCGATCTTCACGAAAACGGGCTTACCGCTTTTGGGATCGATACCCAGTTCGTGCATCTGGCTGCTCTTGACCGGCTTGCTTTCCAGCGCCTCGTCCACTTTACTGTGAAATTCATCGTAGAAACTGCGGATCATCTCCGGCCAGCTCTTCTCGCCCATCGCAATTTCATCGAACTCCTTTTCGACCGACGCGGTGAAATTGTAATCCATGACGGCCGCGAACTGCGCATCGAGAAAATCGGTCACGATCATGCCGATATCGGTCGGCGAAAGTTTGTTTTTTTCTTTGCCTACGGTTTCGGTAAGCGTCTTGCGCGCGATCTTGCCTTTGGAAAGCGTCAGCTGCGTGTAGCCGCGCTTCTCTCCGTCACGGCTCTCCTTAATCACGTATCCGCGCGTAATGATCGTCGAAATGGTCGGTGCATAGGTAGAAGGGCGCCCGATACCGAGCTCCTCGAGCCGTTTGACCAGTGAAGCCTCGCTGTAACGGGGCGGAGACTGGGTGAAACGCTGCAGCGCGGTAATGGTTTGCGCCGTCGGCTCGTCGCCTTTTTTCATCGGCGGCAACAAAGCCTCTTCGCCTTCGCCCGTCTCATCCTCGACCGATTCGGAATAGAGCCTGAGGAAACCGTCGAACTTGACCACTTCGCCGGTAGCCACGAACTGTTCCGCCGCGCCGCTGACAGCGATATCCACCACCGTGCGCTCGGTCTGCGCGCTGGCCATCTGCGAAGCGACCGTGCGCTTCCAGATCAGCTCGTAAAGCCGTTTTTCCTGCGGCCCTCCCTCGATCGTCCGGTGGTTCATATATGAGGGCCGGATCGCCTCGTGCGCCTCCTGGGCACCCTTGGATTTCGTTTTGAAGTTACGCACTTCGGAATATTCGGCCCCGAACAGTGCGGTTACCTCCTCTTTCGCCGCCGCAAGGGCCTGATTCGAAAGGTTCACCGAGTCGGTACGCATGTAGGTGATGTAACCGGCCTCGTAAAGCCTCTGGGCGACGGCCATCGTCTGGCTCACCGACATACCGAGTTTACGGCCGGCCTCCTGTTGCAGAGTCGAGGTGGTAAACGGTGCCGGCGGATTTTTCTTCGACGGTTTCTGCTCGACGTTCAGTACCGTAAAACGGGCGTCCTTACACTTCCCTAGAAATGCTTCCGCCTCCTGCTCCGTAGCAAAGCGCTTGTTCAGTTCGGCCCGGAACGCACCGGGCTTGCCGTTTGCACCGACAATCTCAAAATCAGCGACCACGCGGTAATAGTCCTTACTCTCGAAAGCTATGATCTCGCGCTCACGCTCGACGATCAACCGCACGGCGACACTCTGTACGCGGCCTGCCGAAAGCGACGGTTTCACCTTGCGCCACAGCACCGGCGAGAGTTCGAACCCGACCAGGCGGTCGAGCACGCGGCGTGCCTGCTGGGCGTTGACCAGGTCCATGTTGATCGAACGGGGATTTTCGACCGCATGCAGGATCGCATTCTTCGTGATTTCGTGAAAGACGATCCGCTTGGTAGTTTTCGGATCGAGCCCGAGCACCTGCGCCAGATGCCACGCAATCGCCTCTCCCTCACGATCCTCATCGGACGCCAGCCAGACAGTTTTGGCCGACTTGGCCAGTTTGTCCAACTCGCCGACCACCTTTTTCTTGTCGGCCGGGATCTCGTAATGCGGTTCGAAATTATTGCTAATGTCGATGCCCAACTCCTTCTTGGATAAATCGCGGATATGGCCGAAACTCGACTTGACCGTATACTCCTTGCCCAAAAATTTCTCTATGGTTTTAGCCTTGGCCGGGGACTCGACAATTACTAAATTTTCCTGCATAATCACTACCTGTATTAAAAGCGAAAACCTAAAGGGTCGCTTTAGGTTTTGTCGTTAGAGCATTTACCGTATCAATGTATAGGTAACCGCCACCCTCAGCGGCAACGGATTAGAGGGATCGTTCGACGTATTCAGCCGAACCTCCTTGTTCGGATTGTAGATTTCGAAGAACGAAGGAGCCACCTCGATCCAGTAATCGCGTGTAGATACGTCAGCCATTACCTGAATAGCCCGGGTAATATCCATCGTATAGCTGTTGCGCGACCGGTTCATGTATCCGCCGTAAGAGAGCGTAACCGGGTTGTATTGCGACACTTCCAATTCGAAAGGATAATCCGAAATCGGACTGAAAGTCGCATAATCCGTATAGAATCCCAACCGGGTAGTCGCCGCATCGAGCGCAGGAATGTCCGGCTTATCGATTCCGATCTCAATCCGCGCGCTATTAATCACCAGCGTCTTATAAGTCGTATTCTTGCTAGTTTTCAATGCCTTCAGATTCTCGACGAATTCTTTTGTAAAGTGCAGGAAGCTGGTTACACCGCCGCACCCCTGCACATACCCCACCGAGACCGGAACCCCCAATGAGGTCGTGTCGTTGAATTTCGCCGGATCGATTTCGCTGCCGGTGTAGTCATGCTTGTAAGTATTCAAAGACATCAGCTTGGTGTAGGTCGCCGCACCGAACGAATAGCTGCCGATCACCGTATCTTTCGGGGTCGTCGCGGTCTCATCGGTGAAATTATGCGCATATACCTGCATCGAAGCCGAAGTGGTCAGCATGGAAAGTGCGGCGGCATCGCGCGGAGAGTTATCCGCCGGCGCAACATAGATACCTTTGTATTCATTGACGAACAGCGAATCGTCTTCGTACATCTCCGTAGTCGCTTTGAGCAGCCTGTTCATCAACGCCACAGCTTTATCGCTGGTCATCCGTTTCGTAATATTCGTGCCGTCCCCGAGCTTATAATCGAAAGTGAGCAACGGTTCCGGATCGATTACTTCCCGGACATCAAAATGATTCAAATAGTAGATCGAATCCACGTAAAGGCGCTTGGTAACCTCATAGACATTAAAGGTCTGCGTTTTAGCGGTATCACCCGAGCTCAGCGAAGATTCGAACGTCAGATACAAGCAGATCGAATCCCCGACAGGGGCCGTCCCGTAACGGTCCGTAGCCTCTTCATTGGAAGAATAAAACGAGGCTCCGCCGTACTGCCCGAGCCAGCCCGACTCGAAAGCCCCGTAAACGGGATCCTTCTTGGCGCCCATGCATCCGTAATACCAGTTGTAATTGGTGACTGTCATCGGAAGTGAATCCACCAACTGCAGGTAAGCATCGATACCGGAAACGGTATCCTCGAAAATTTGCATCTGCTGGTCATTGGGGATCAACGAACTGCCGACCGTGTTGTCCACTTTCGTACATGAAAACAGGGCGGCAAAAAGTGCGCAAAGGGAAATCCCGGCTACCGCTGCGTTACGACGTCTATTCATTTGCCAATATTTTACGATAGAACGCCTCGTATTGATCCAGATAAGCCGGCGTCGCCTTGTCCTGATACTCCAGAACCGGCTTGCCCTGCTCCTTAAGGCACCCGATCAGTTCATCCGACGGGGCCGCAGTTTCGCAGATTACCCCGTCGATGTAATTCATAACGAACTTCATCAGATTTTCGTATGTGGGATGCTCCAAAAGAGCGGTGTGTTTTTTTTCGACCCCTTCGCTGGCGATCTTTTGCCCAAATTTCGCATCGAGCTCCCCATCGAACCCATCATCATAGAGCGACATGACGATCTTGACGTTTTTGAAAACGGGGTCGTCGGCAAAGGTATTGCGCAAATAGACCGGAACAATTGCCGAAAACCAACCGTGCACATGCACGACATCAGGCACCCAACGCAGTTTTTTGACCGTTTCGAGCACACCCCGCGCAAAGAAAATCGCCCGTTCGTCATTGTCGGCGAAGAGACTTCCCTCTCCGTCGCACAACGTGAATTTACGCTGAAAGTAGTCCTCGTTGTCGATAAAATAGATCTGGACACGGGCCGAAGGGATCGACGCGACCTTGATAATCAACTGATGGTCGTTATCGTCGATGATCAGATTCATGCCCGAAAGGCGGATCACTTCGTGAAGCTGGTTCCGCCGCTCGTTGATAAGTCCGTAACGCGGCATGAAAGTGCGGATCTCATTACCTCTTTCCTGCATGCTTTGCGACAGAGTCCTGCACAGTGTAGACATATCATTTTCAGCAAGATATGGCGTTATCTCCTGACAGACATATAAAATTTTGCAGCTACTCATAAACGACTCCTTCTTATTTCTGCGGACAACGGGCCCGATTGCAAAGGTACGAATTTTTGATGATTAAACAAGCCGACCGGCGACAGGAACAATATGCCTGCGCCTGTAACAGCTTTTATCTCCACATGGTTTTCGACGTGGCGAAAAACGATTACAGAATCAACATCGCGTCACCGTAAGTACCGAAACGGTACTTTTCCTCCTTAGCCACTTTGTAGGCCTCCATCAGCAAGTCGTAGCCGGCAAACGCGGACACCATCATCAACTGTGTGGAATAGGGCAAATGGAAGTTCGTGATCATGCAATTGGCCACGCTGAACTCGTAAGGACAGAAAATAAATTTATTGGTCCAGCCGTCGAACGGTTTGAGGAAACCCTCGGTCGAAACGGAACTCTCCATCGAGCGCATTACGGTGGTACCCACGGCGCAGACTTTACCGCCCGCCCGCTTGATTTGGTTCACCTTCTCGGCTGTCTCCTCGGGAATGACCACCTGTTCGGAGTCCATCTTGTGCTTGGTGAGGTCTTCGACATCGACCGTACGGAAATTCCCCAACCCGACATGCAGTGTCAGGAAAGCCATATCGACCCCTTTGATCTCAAGCCGTTTCATCAGGTGCTTGCTGAAATGCAGTCCTGCGGTCGGCGCGGCGACGGCACCCTCGTGCCGGGCGAAAATGGTCTGGTACCGCTCGTCGTCGATCGGCTCGACTTTCGACCTGATCCATTTGGGCAGCGGGGTTTCCCCCATCTTATAAAGGGTGGCTTTGAACTCGTCGTAATCACCGTCGAACAGGAAACGAAGCGTCCGGCCGCGCGAAGTCGTGTTGTCGATCACCTCGGCCACCAACAGGTCGTCATCTCCGAAATAAAGTTTGTTGCCGATGCGGATTTTACGGGCCGGATCGACCAGTACATCCCAAAGGCGCAAGTCGCGGTTCAATTCGCGCAGCAGGAAAATTTCGATTTCGGCGCCGGTCTTCTCCTTGTTACCGTAAAGACGGGCCGGAAAGACTTTCGTATCGTTGAAGGTCAGCACATCCCCTTCATCGAAATAATCGATCACATTTTTAAAAACGGAGTGTTCGATCTTGCCGCTGGCCCGGTCGATCACCATCAGTCTCGATTCGTCGCGGTTTTCGGCCGGATATTTGGCCAGCATGTTAGGGGAAAAGCTGTAATTGTACTGCGAAAGTTTCATCGCTATTGGAAGATTTTAAAGGTTTGCAGACAAGTCAACGGGTTGCAGTCCGTCATTCGGCAATTCCTGCCGGAAGCTTTTTTGAACAGAAACAAGTAATTATTATACGCAAAATATTGCGTTTTGTTTCATCCGGAACCGATTTTTTCTACAATTTCCGAAAAACGATTTTTTTATTGAGCCCGGTTCAAACTCTTCTTCAATGCTATTTTACAGGCGAAACCGGGGATACGGACGGAGCGGACTGCGTGGGCGGAGCGGATGACAGCATGCGTTCAACCTCTTCGATCGTATAGAGGTCCTGCTCGGAAAACGCCCCGCTGCGGGTACGCCGCAGAGCCGTCAGATGGCCGCCGCAGGAGAGTTTCTCGCCCAGGTCCCGTGCGATCGAACGGATGTAGGTTCCTTTACTGCACCGGACACGCAACGTCACGTCCGGCAGGTCGATCCGTTCGGGTGCGATCTCATAAATATTGACCAATGCGCGACGCATCCTCACCTCTTCTCCTTCGCGGGCATATTCGTAGGCACGCCTGCCTTCGATCATCTTCGCAGAATAGACGGGCGGCTCCTGCAACTGTTCTCCTTCCATCTCCTGTAACGCGGCCAGGATCGACTTTTCGGTCACATGGCCGTAAGGATAGGTTTGATCGACGGGATGCTCCAGATCGTAACTCGGAGTGGTCGCACCGAGGCGAACGGTAGTCAGGTACTCTTTTTCTTCGGCCTGCAATTCATCGACACGCTTGGTCGCCCGGCCGATGCAGACGATCAGCACGCCCGTAGCGAGGGGATCGAGCGTCCCGGCATGTCCCACTTTAATTTTGCGGTGCCCCAACCGACGCAGCAGTACGCGCATCTTGCGCACGACGTCCGACGAAGTCCACCCGAGGGGCTTGTCCACAGGAAGCACGTATCCTTCCGGGAAGGGAAAATCAGGCATCAAAGGTTGTTTCACAACAATCTTTCGGATTAACGGTTATAATTCTCCGGGGTGCGTATACCGGAACTCAGATTACGCTGTACAGGATCGAAACGGTGCCGACAATCAGGCAATACACAGCGAAATAGATCAACTTGCCCTTCTTCACGATATTGATCATCCAACTGCAGGCAAACAGTCCGGAGAGAAAAGCGGTCACGAATCCCGCCGTCAGGGCAAGCGCTGAAATCCCGGTTTCGGAAGGGTGGAAGCCGCCTTTCATCAGGTCGAGCATCGCTTCGCCCAGAATCGGAATCAGCACCATCAGGAACGAAAAGCGGGCGACCTGGTCTTTCCGGTCGCCGAGCAGTAACCCGGTAGCGATCGTGGAGCCCGAACGTGAAAGGCCCGGGAGAATCGCGGCAAAAGCCTGGGCGACACCTATAATAAAAGCATCTTTGAATGAAATATTCTCTTTGAGCCGCGGCCGTGCATAATAAGCGAAAGCCAGCAGGATCGCCGTCAGGATCAGCGAGCAGCCGACCACGAGCAGGCCCGACGCGAACAACTCCTCGACCGAATCCTTGAAAAAGAGCCCGACAATTCCCACCGGAATCATCGAAAGCAGTATCTTAGAAATATAGATAGTCTCCGAATTCCATTTGAACCGGAAAAAACCGGCGATCAACTGCAACAATTCCCTGCGGAACACGACGATCGTACTGCAAACCGTAGCGGCATGCACCGCCACGGCAAACGTCAGGTTCTCTTCGCCCTGCAGGCCGAAAAGCGTGTTGAAAATCTGCAAATGCCCGGAACTGCTCACCGGCAGAAACTCAGTCAAACCCTGCACGAGACCGAGCACAATCGCTTCCCAAACTTCCATGCGCCGCTACTCCTTATTTTTAGGTTTCTTCATAATCGCGTAAATCTCGAAACCGAAACCCGCCAGCACCAATATCGGAGCCAGCGTAATCCGCCGGAAGTTGAACATAGCCTCGTTGAAAACGTTCGGGTCGTCGCTGCCGCCCCCGCTCATCAGGATGAAGCCGAGAATGATGATTCCCAGCCCGATCAGCATCAGTTTATAGTTGGCTACGGTCAGCGGCATTTCGCGCTGTTTCTCGGCCAGTGAAGCCGGAGCCTGTTTTTCTCTATTTTTCATGGTCATCGTTTTTTACGCAATATCAATAAATATGGATCTTGCTCGAACTCATCCGCAGGAATTTCCGTACAGCGAAAGCGGTAAAGAGCAGCGAAATAAGTACGCCGCCTGCCATCGTGCCGGCAAAAATCAGCGCGAGGTAGTTGTCGTCGCTGACGAATTTGATCTCGGGCAACCCTTCGTGCAGCCCCATCATCATCACGATCAGCATCGCCCACGCGATCAGTCCCGCATAAATGCCCTGCAGGATGCTGCGCGAAAGGAACGGCCGCATGATGAACCATTTGGTCGCCCCGACCAGCTTCATCGTATTGATTATATAGCGCTTCGAGAAGATCGTCACGCGAATCGTATTGTTGAGCAGGATCAACGCGATAATCAGCAGCGTACCGCCGAACAGCAGCAGGATCATATTGAACTTATTGATATTCTGCCCTATCTGTTCGAGCACACCGCGCTGGTAAACCACCTCGGCGACGCCCTCCCACTGCGACACCTCCTTTTCGAGCGCCGAGATCGTCTCCTTGTCCGACGCACCGGCATTCAGCCTCAATTCATACGAATCGGGCAGCGGATTCTGCTCGAGGAACTCGACGAAATCGTCGCCGAGGTACTCTTTGAACTCCTCGGCAGCGGCATCCTTGCCGATAAAATGTACTTCGCGCACGGCCTCGTTCGCCGAAAATTTTTTCGACAACGCCTCTGAAGCCTCGGGCGTCACGTCGTCCCTGAGCATCACATAGACCGTCATGCTCTCCTCGAGGCGCTGCGTAGCCCCCATCGCACCGAGAATCAAGTACCCGACACTTCCCAACAGAAACAAAACCAATGCGATACTGACCGTCGAAATGACATAGGCATTGCGGACTTTCCGCCGGATCCTCTTATTGTTGTCCATCGTTATCTTTGCGTTTTTTATAAGCCCGGTAACCCGCTGCGCCGGCCACCGCCGCCACTCCGCCCAACAACAACAGCGAAGAGATCAGCGTCAGCGAAGAGAGCAATTCGTAATGCGGCGCACGGAAGCGGAACTCGACCGTGTGGGTTCCGGCCGGCAACACCATGGCGCGCAGCACGTAGTCGGCGCGGAAATAAGGCGCTTCGACCCCGTCGAGATAAGCGGTCCATCCTTTCGGATAATAAATTTCCGAAAAAACCGCCACACCGGGGGCTGCGGCCGTATATTCATACCGTTGCAGGTTCACCCGGTATTCGGTCATCGCGATCCTCGCAGCCGAGTCGGCAGCCGGAGCCACGTTTTCCACCAGCGATGCGAACGGTTTGTCCACGACCGCCACGGTTTTGGTGTCCAGCCCTCCGAGCGCTGCAATTTCGGCATCGGGTCCGTCCACAAGGCGTACCGAATCGACAAACCAAGCCGCACCGTTGGCTCCGGGATTGAGTTGCGCCTCAGGAGTTCCGTCCTCACCCTGCACGATAACGTATTTCGTGTTGAGCATGTTGTACACGCCGACATCCATTTTTCCCAGATACCGCTCAATCAGATCCTGGTAACGGCGCAGTTTGGCCCCGTGGTATCCACCCACAGAACGGTGGAAGTAAGAGGTCGTCGCATCGTTGAACGGACTGACGGTCATGTTCAGCACGCGGAAACCCAACTCCTTGTCGGCCAATATTTGTTTGTCGGCTTCCGTCGGACGGATCGTATTATGACGCTCCTCTACGAATTTGTCGCGGCGCAGGTAACGCAGGTTCACCGGCACCATGTCGGCAGTCACCAACAGCGCCAGTACCAGCACGAAGCCCCCCCGTTTGATCTTCTGCCGGTAAAACAGCAGCACCGTCCCGGCCGTCAGCAGCACGAACACCAATGAACGGAGCGCGTCGGCACGCATCAGCGACGCCCGCTCGGCACGCATCGCGGCAAAAACGTCATCGACCTGCTGACCGCCGAACATCTGGCTGTCCCCTTCGCCCGTAAACGACAGCAACGTACCGCCCAGCAACAGGAACAGCAAGGCGATACCGCCCACGGCGATCGTCGTATACTTCAATCCCTTGAACAGTTTCTCCCGAGGCACCTCCCCGCTCCACAGTTTCTGCAGTGTCAGCGCGGCGAGCAGCGGCACGCACCAGCCGACGATCACCAGGATCGTCGAAACCGTGCGGAACTTGTCGTACATCGGGAAATAATAATAGAACAACTCGGTGAACCACATCAGGTTCTTTCCCCATGCCAGCAGGATCGCCAGCAACGCAATGACGACGATCCACACCGTCACCCGGCGGCGCAACAGGAACAAACCCAAAACGGCGAGGAAAAGCGCCACGGCACCCACATACATCGGCCCCGAGGTAATCGGTTGCGGCCCCCAGTAGGCAGGCAGGTGCGTAGCCATGTTGCGCGCACCGTATTTGGCAAGGGCCTGCGCAACTTCGCCGTCATCGCTGAAGCCCCCTTCGGAGCTGCCTCCGTAAAGGTTCGGGATCAGCAGGTTCAGCGTCTCGCCTTTGCCGTAGCTCCAGGCCGTAGCGTATTCCAGGTCGAGCCCCTCTTTTCCCTCCATCGACGAAGAGGACGCTTTCAGTTCGCTGCCGCCGCGGATCGTATCCTTAGAATGCGTCTGGATATAATAGAGCATCCCCGCATTGCTGCCGACAGCCAGCACGCCGGCCAATACCAGCAATCCCGTCACCTTCGCGAAACGGGCGAGTATTTTCTCTTTATAAGCCCGGACCAACTCACTGATCCAGAACGCCGCAACGATCATCAGGAAATAATAGGTGATCTGCGGATGGTTCGCACCAATCATCAACGAACCGAAAAACGCGGTAAGCGCGGCGCCGGCCCACATATTGCGCCGATAAGCGTACCACACGCCGCCGAAAAGCATCGGCGCGAAAGCCAGCACCATCATTTTGGTCATGTGTCCGGCACCTATAATCACAAAAAAGTAGGTCGAAAAACCGTATGCCAACGACGGAATCAGGCCGATCCACGGATTGACCTTCATGCAAAGCAACATGCAGAAGAAAAAGGCCATCGCCAGGAAAATCAACGCCGCGGGCTGCCCGAGGAAATAGAAAGCCTTGGAGAGGGTTTTCACCACCGCACCGTCGTACTTCATATTGATCAGGTAGGCAGGCATCCCGGAGAACATGTTGCCCTCCCACTGCGGATCTTCGCCAAAAGCCTCGCGGTGCTGCAGGATATCCTCCGTCATGCCGTCGTACTGCAGGATATCGTGCTGAGAGAGCACCTTGCCCTCGAACTGCGGGGCAAAACAGAAGAGCGTGACTATCAAGAAAACGATCAGCGCAGCCAGGTAAGGCAGCGCCCGGACAATATTCCTTTTATGCTCCATGCAGCCGAAAAGTCTAAGATTGAAGTGCAAAGTAACAAAAAATTGTTGAGATAATCCACCGGCGGCTTTGCCAATTCGGAAAAAACGCTGATATTTGTACCTTCTATAAAATCACTTATGGCCACTTTAGAGGAGATACAGCAACCCATCGCCGACAAGGTCCGCCGCTACGAGACGTTCATCACGGAAATTCTCCACAGCGACAGCGGCTATGTCTCCTCGATCTGCAACTACATCCTCGCAAACCGCGGCAAACAGATGCGTCCGCTGCTGGTGCTGCTCTCGGCGGCCCTGCACGGTGAAATCGGCACGCGCAGCTACCTGGGCGCCTCGCTCGTCGAAATGCTGCATACCGCATCGCTGATCCATGACGACGTAGTGGACGAAGCCTTCGTACGGCGCGGCGCCCCGTCGGTCAATGCCCTGTGGCGCTCGCACACGGCCGTGCTCATCGGCGACTACATTTTCGCCCGCACCTACCATGTCTGCATGGAGCAGGGGGGCGACGACATGCTCTCCGAAGCGACCCGTTCGGTACACGAGATGAGCGAAGGCGAACTGACCCAGACCGAACTGTCGGAAAGCCTGCGCATGACACGCGAACTCTACCTCGACATCATCTACAAAAAAACCGCATCGCTGTTGGCGGCATGCGGGGCTATCGGTGCCATTTCGGTCAACGCAACGCCCGAACAGATCAAAGCGATGCGCGACTTCGGCACGAACCTCGGCATCGCGTTCCAGATCAAGGACGACATCCTCGACTTCTCGCCGATGGAGGTGACCGGCAAACCGATGTGCGGCGACATGCGCGAGCGCAAGATTACGCTGCCGCTACTCTACGTCCTCGAAAACAGCTCCGAAGCCGAACACGGCAAACTGATCGGCAAACTCAGCGACATCCGCCAGCGGCCCGCCAACGTCGATTACCTCGCACGCACGGTACGCGAACGGGGCGGGCTCGAACATGCCGCGACGGTGATGACCCAATACCGCGACAAAGCGCTTACCTCGCTGGAGAATTATCCCGAATCGCCGGTACGCGAAAGCATGCGGCGGTTCGCCGACTTCGTTCTGGAGCGCAACAAATAAATCCGCCCAGGCCGTCGCCCGGCATACTCCGGTCCCATACGTTATATTTCCATCGCACATTTCCCCGATTCGGGAACCACGCGGGGCTTTTTCCGGAAAAAGTTGTATTTTTGCGTTCTGTTAACGAGAATCCCCCTATCAATTTCTACACACTGCCATGTTTGAAAATCTAACGGACAAGCTCGAACGGTCGTTTCAAATCCTCAAGGGAGAGGGCCGGATCACCGAAATCAACGTTGCCGAAAGCCTCAAGGAGATCCGGCGCGCACTGATCGACGCCGACGTCAACTACAAGGTCGCCAAAAACTTCACCGACGAGGTAAAAACCAAGGCGCTGGGCCAGGATGTCCTCAAATCGGTGAAGCCGGGCCAGATGATGACCAAGATCGTGCGCGACGAACTGGCCGCACTGATGGGAGGCACGATGACCGACATCACCTTAGAAGGCAACCCCGCGGTAATCCTGATCGCAGGCTTGCAGGGTTCGGGTAAAACCACCTTCTCGGGCAAACTCGCCAACTTGATCAAGAGCAAAAAAGGCCGCCAGGTTTTGTTGGTTGCGGGCGACGTTTACCGTCCTGCCGCTATCGAGCAGCTAAAGATTCTGGGGCAGCAGATCGGCGTGGAGGTCTACACCGAAGAGGGAAACCAAAACCCGGTACAGATTGCCGAGAATGCGATCAAGTACGCCCGGACGAACCACCTCAACACGGTAATCGTCGATACGGCCGGACGTCTGGCCGTAGATGAACAGATGATGCAGGAGATCACGGCCATCAAGGCTGCCGTCAAACCGGGCGAAACGCTCTTCGTGGTCGATTCGATGACCGGTCAGGACGCAGTCAATACGGCCAAGGAGTTCAACGACCGTCTCGATTTCGACGGCGTCGTACTGACCAAACTCGACGGCGACACCCGCGGCGGTGCAGCCATCTCGATTCGCGCGGTAGTCAACAAGCCGCTCAAGTTCATCAGCTCGGGCGAAAAGATGGATGCGCTGCAGGTGTTCCATCCCGAGCGTATGGCCGACCGTATCCTCGGCATGGGCGACATCGTGTCGTTGGTCGAAAAGGCTCAGGAACAATACGACGAGGAGGAGGCGCGCCGGCTGAAGAAAAAGCTGGTCAAAAACCAGTTCGACTTCAACGACTTCCTCACGCAGATCAGCCAGATCAAAAAGATGGGTAACCTCAAAGACCTGGCGGGAATGATCCCCGGCGTGGGCAAGATGCTCAAAAACGTCGAGATCAACGACGACGTATTCAAACAGACCGAAGCGATCATCCACTCGATGACCCCGGCCGAACGCGCAGATCCGTCGATCATCAACGGCAGCCGGCGCCAGCGCATTGCGACGGGCAGCGGTACGACGATGCAGGACGTGAACCGCCTGCTCAAACAGTTCGAGGACACGCGCAAAGTGATGAAAAGCGTTGCCGGAGGCATGCCTAAGATGCCCAAAGGATTTAATCCGAGGGGCTTCAAACGATAAAACGCAGACCCGGCGAAAACGGCACGTCACCCGTTCAGCCAACCGCCGCTTTCAAAACGACGCAGGTAACACACAAGCAACCTTGCGGTTGCGAACCGTTTCCGACTGCAAACCGGACCGGGCCACAGCCATTGTAAGACCAACGTATATATCGCATATAAAATCAACGACAACATAAAATCACTGATATGACTATCATAGACGGGAAAGAGGTCGCAGCCAAACTGCGCAAGGAGATCGCCGCCGAGGTGGAAGCCTGGGTGGCCTCAGGACACCGCGCACCTCATCTGGTCGCCATCCTGGTCGGCAACGACGGAGCGAGCCAGACTTACGTGGGCCACAAGGAGAAATGCTGCGCCGAAGTGGGCTTCCGTTCGACGGTGCTGCGCCTCGACGAAGCGATCAGCGAAGCTTACCTGCTCGGAGAAATCGCCAAACTGAACAACGATCCCGACGTGGACGGATTCATCGTACAATTGCCCCTGCCGAAACACATCTCGGAACAAAAAGTGATCGAAGCGATTAACCCTCGCAAAGACGTGGACGGTTTCCATCCGGTCAACACCGGACGCATGATCTCGGGCCTGCCCTCGTACCTGCCCGCCACGCCGGACGGCATCCTCGAGCTGCTCAAACACTACGATATCGAAACCTCAGGCAAGAACTGCGTCGTTATCGGCCGCAGCAACATAGTCGGCCGTCCGATCGCAAATCTGCTCTCGCAAAAAGGTTGGGACTGCACCGTTACGATGTGCCACAGCCGCACCAAAAACCTGAAGGAGGTGGTCCGTGAAGCGGACATTATCATCGCGGCGCTCGGACAGGCCGAATTCGTCACGGCCGATATGGTCAAAGACGGGGCGGTGATCGTCGATGTCGGTATCACACGCGTCAAAAGCGACAAGACCAAATCGGGCTGGAAACTGCTCGGCGATGTCAAATTCGATGAAGTCGCGCCCAAGTGCAGCTACATCACCCCGGTACCGGGCGGCGTCGGTCCGATGACGATCATCTCACTGATGAAAAACACGCTGAAAGCGGCCCGCAAGGAAGTCTACAAAGACTAACCTCTTCCGGCATACCGGCAGTTTCGGCACCAGCCACGCGGAAGACTCGTAAATACAGGAGTGTAAGAACGATACACGAACAACCCGTGACCGAAAATCCCAATACAAAGCGCTGTCTCAAAACAGAGGCAGCGCTTGCTTTATTTTCCGGCTAAACCGGTGGCAAACAGTCCGAATTCTGCAATTGGGATTGATTTTACACTTTTTCCTCCCGTCGTTTTCTTGTCCTATTCTATCTATTTCCTGCACGCACATTCCTGCATCGCCCGCAAGCTTCCCGAATCTTCCGCAGGTTTCCGGGGCCGGGTTATTTCCTCAATTTTCGAAAAAAGCTGCTGACCAACTCCCCGCATTCGGCTTCGAGTATCCCTCCCCGTACCGTTGTTTTCGGGTGGAACACGGCCTGAGAGACCGTCGAAACGCCGCGTTTGGGATCGGCGGCCCCGTAAATCACGCTACCGACCTGCGACCAATAGCACGCGCCGGCACACATCACGCACGGTTCAACCGTTACATACAGACGGCACTCGGACAGGTATTTGCCCCCGACCGAAGCGGTGGCCGCCGTAATCGCCTGCATCTCGGCATGCGCCGTAGGATCGTTCAGCGTTTCGACCAGGTTGTGTCCGCGACCGACTATCCGATCGCCCCAAACCACCACGGCTCCGATCGGAACCTCTCCCAAATCGAACGCCCTGCGTGCCTCGGCAAGCGCCTGGCGCATGAAAAAATCGTCTTTGTTTTGTATTTCGTTCATTAGAAATTTATACCTTTGAAACTTGTTTGGAACGGCTAAATGGTTCGGTCTATTTTTTTTACGTTCGAGCCGGAATGACAAAAATATAAAATTTCCGATATAATGTACAGAACCCACACCTGCGGCGAACTCCGCAACACGAACCTCTCACAACAAGTCACCCTCTCGGGTTGGGTGCAGAAAGTGCGCAACCTCGGCGCAATGACCTTCATCGACATCCGTGACCGCTACGGCATCACGCAATTGGTAGTCGACGAGCACTCGCCCGCCGAGTTGAAAGAGACCGCCGACAAACTGGGCCGCGAGTTCGTGATCCAGGCGACTGGCAAAGTGGTGGAACGGGCTTCGAAGAATACGAAAATCCCCACCGGTGAAGTCGAAGTGGTTCTCGATTCGCTGAAAGTCCTGAACGCTGCGCAGACACCGCCCTTCACGATCGAAGACAACAGCGACGGCGGCGATGACCTGCGGATGCGCTACCGCTTCCTCGACCTGCGCCGCAACCCGCTCAAAAACGCAATGATCCTGCGCCATAAAATCGCACAGGCGACCCGCAACTACCTCGACGAAAAGAACTTCCTCGAGATCGAAACGCCCTACTTGATCAAATCGACTCCGGAAGGCGCCCGCGACTTCGTCGTGCCCTCACGCATGAATCCGGGGCAGTTCTACGCGCTGCCGCAATCGCCGCAAACGTTCAAGCAACTGCTGATGGTCTCGGGCTACGACCGTTATTTCCAAATCGTGCGCTGCTTCCGCGACGAGGACCTGCGGGCCGACCGTCAGCCCGAATTCACACAGATAGACTGCGAGATGTCGTTCGTCGATCGCGACGACGTGCTGGAGCTGTTCGAAGGAATGGCCAAATACCTGTTCAAAAACATTCTCGGCATCAACATGACCGAACAGTTCCCGCGTATGACATGGGCCGACGCAATGGAACTCTACGGTTCGGATAAGCCCGACATCCGCTTCGGAATGACATTCAACGATATCACCTCGCTGGCACAGGGTAAAGGTTTCGGCGTATTCGACTCGGCCGAATATATCGGCGCCATCTGTGCTGAAGGATGCGCCACATATACCCGCAAACAGTTCGACGAACTGACCGAATTTGTAAAACGTCCGCAGATCGGTGCGAAAGGAATGGTTTACGTCCGTTGCGAAGCCGACGGGTCGTTCAAATCGAGCGTCGATAAATTCTACTCGCAAAGCGACCTGAGTGCCTGGGCTGCCAAATGCGGCGCCAAACCGGGCGACCTGTTGCTGCTCCTTTCCGGGCCGCGCAAGCAGACCCTCAGCGCACTGTGCGAGCTTCGTCTCGAAATGGGTTCGCGCCTGGGGCTTCGCGACCATGCGAAATTCGCACCGCTGTGGGTGGTCGATTTCCCCCTGCTGGAGTGGGACGATGAGACACAGCGTTTTTACGCTATGCACCATCCGTTCACCTCGCCGAAATTCGAGGACCTCGGCCTGTTCGACACCGATCCGGGCAAGGTACGGGCCAATGCTTACGACTTCGTAGTAAACGGCGTCGAAGTGGGAGGCGGTTCGATCCGTATTTTCGACTCGGAATTACAGCACAAGATGTTCGAAGTACTCGGCTTCAGCGACGAATTGGCCGAAGAACAGTTCGGATTCCTGATGAATGCGTTCAAATACGGCGCACCGCCCCACGGCGGCATCGCTTTCGGCTTCGACCGCCTTTGTGCTTTGTTCGGCGGCGCCGATTCGATCCGCGATTACATCGCCTTCCCGAAGAACAATTCGGGCCGCGACATGATGATCGACTCCCCGTCGGAAATCTCGGACGATCAGCTCAAAGAGCTTGCGATCGCGGTAAAAAAATAGGCATCCGCTATTTTTTATCGCTTTTTACAACCGAAAATTTGGAGGTAAAAATATTTTGCTTATCTTTGCACTCGCAATCAGGAACAAGGATTGCGGCAAAGAAGGGAGCTTAGCTCAGTTGGTTCAGAGCGTCTGCCTTACAAGCAGAGGGTCGGGGGTTCGAATCCCTCAGCTCCCACACTAAAAATCAAGCAGTTAGAGAAATCTGACTGCTTTTTTTGTGTGTTCTTTTCTGGTGGTTTTACACGTTTCTGAAGCATTTGTGTAAGCAAATGTGTAAGCAGAGAAACAACTATGAAAGCCTCAGTAGAAGTCATTTACTACAAAGTTCGCCCTTTGAAAAACGGCGAGTATCCATTAATGCTTCGCATCACTAAATCACGTAAACGCAAGTACATCTCTATCGGAATCTCGGTAAAAGAAAAATTTTGGGATTTCGACAAGAACAAGCCCAAACGGAATTGCCCTAATAAGGAGCAAATCGAGCGATTGATCGCATCCAAAACAGCTGAATACAACGACTTGATCGTTGAACAGTGCGTTTGCTACCCCTTCATTGCAAAACGGACATTGTCAATCGGCAGTTATCAAGTGTACGATTCGTGTATGAGACCGATCGTCTTAAGCCGATGAAAAAGACTAATCGGTCAATAATCTATACAAAATGAGGTTTAGCAGACCCTCTCACTTATCACATAAGAACAGCCTTAACCCATGTGGGTACATTACACAGAAAATAATATCCATCCAAATTGAAACAACGATTTGAGATTGCAGATGTCACTTGTTGAAAACAAAAACATTTGGATCAGAATCATACCCCTTTCCCAAACCGTTGCTATATAGTCTAAAGATTATCTTATGCTGTATTTTGTAATGCAAATGATCAACACAGTTCCGATATATATTCAGACAAGACCGACGTAAAGAAACCTACTCTTTTACAATCTTTCCTCTTTCTTGATAAGAAATAATTTTTCGTCATAAATCAATATATATCAACACATTGAATTAATTGAAAGGTTGAATGAATACGCAACATACGATCTGTATTTATAATATTGAGATAAGTGATGAGAGCCGGATTATAAACCTTCAGACACTATAAGTACCTGAACCTGTCCAACTTTCTACATTGTATAATAATGAAAAACAATGTATTAGTTGTACAAAAAAGTCTTCTCAAGGATTAAGATAGTTTGGTTGTTAAAAATATAATTCGGATATTTGAACTGTAAAAATCCCGTTTCTTATCAAGAGATAGGGTCTTTTTGCGAGAGATATGTATTTATGGCTCGACTGTAATTATCTGATATTATTGCATTTGCAATAGTTTCGGAGTCCATAGGGACATCCTTCTTTGAAAATATGGATGAAAAACAAGCCCCGGAAAAGACACAATGGTACGCCCTTCGGAGTATGCGTCGGTCCATATTGGGATGTAAATCGATATTAACGGACTTACATATCGAACACTTCATTCCAATGGTTAAAATCAAGACCCGGACACCATCAGGCCGTTTCAGGTGGAATGAACAACCATTGGCATTTAACTATGTATTCGTTCATTCCACGGCTGCCGCACTCAATGACCTGAAACAAACACGCCTTCCAAACCTGTGCTACCTGATGCGTCCGAATGAAAAAGGTTTCGACGCAAAAGTCATTGTTCCGGACGAACAGATGCGCAATTTCATCGCTATCGCAGGAACGAGCCAGGAACGTATACTCTATTTACCCTATTCGGAAGTGGATTTAGCTCATGGAGACCGCGTACGCATAACCGGGGGCACATTCGAGGGGGTGGAGGGCATCTACCAAAGAATCAAAGGTGTACGAGACAAGCAGGTCGTAGTCTGTATCGAAGGTCTCGTGGCTGTTGCTACTGCTACCGTTCCCGCCTATTTGGTCGAAAAAGTATAACCTGCAAAAGGGATCCCCCTGAATATGAATCCAGAAAAACTGAAGAACCTTCTTCCGTTTCTGTATAATCACCGTGTCCGCGCGCAAAGCGTATGCCGGATGGATGCGCTCTCACGGATGTATCTCGCCGTTAACGATCTGATATGCGTGTCGGCCATCGACGATTATGAAAACAGGAAGAAGATCACCCATAAAATCAATGCGCTTTACAGGGTTATTGACCGAACCTCTGCAAGCGGTTTAAGACGGATGTATCGCCTGACCAAAGAGAGTACGTTAACCGTCTATGGAATAAAAGACACAGAGTGCAGCAGGTTGTATAATGATCTCTTAGCCGGTTATGTGAAAAATCCCGATCCTGCACAGGAACTGGACATCATGGCATGTATTGTCTATGAACTGGGCAGCATTGCGGATGACGTCACGGGACTGGACTATTATCCATTTTTCCAAACCAAATGCAGGCAATGGATCAATGAACTGGATACGGATGGTCGTTGGGAAGGAATTTCACAAGAAACAGCCGTACGCCGACTGGCCCTGCTACAAGACAACAGTTGCATATTCAGGGATGACCGTTTCGATGATACGCTTTTGCAGGCATACAATTATTACAGCGAACAGCTCACCCTGCCTATGAAAATAACTGCCGACCAACTTCCTTTGTTCGGTGCATGGTATGACCTGTTGCGGATTCCTGGCATATTCCCCTATGTTCCCAAGCGACTGAAACAAGTCGCCCGATTGATGGAACAGTTTGCATCGCAAGCGAAACCCCGTTCCGATGCATGGTATCTCGCTATCAGTTATGCCGTGGTACAATGTTGTTCCGATCTGATGGACGACTTGCAGCAAGAGGCGATTCAGGAGGCAGGGTAGGATAGCAGGAAGCGGGACGGGAGCACGGAACGAATAGCATTTCTAACGATATACAAGTTCATACCAAATAAGACTCTATGAAAGGCATTGTATTGGCCGGTGGTTCTGGTACGCGGTTGTACCCGATCACGA
>OGNC01000354.1_pt1 | contig 32728 bp, 30 predicted proteins | sample 1573311 | NCBI WGS metagenome assembly OGNC01 (sample SAMEA2581889, study PRJEB24529) | metagenome | biome: Human gut stool | place: China | collected 2011
TCTTGACAATCTTGCGCCGAAAATCCTCGCGGCCTTGTAGAATTTTACTATTCACACGGTTATTTATGCGCGGCAAAAGCGCGCGAAAAGGCTCGAGACGACCGCTTAACGGAATATTTATGCTCTCTGCCGCTCTGCGCCCTCCGTTTTAGGACGCTTTAACATAGTGCAAAGCGGGCGCTTTGCCAAGTAAATACGGCAGCGACGCGAAGCGGCAAGGCGGCTTTGGCGAAATGCACGGATTCTCGAAAAATGTCGCGCGAAATTTGTCATTTCCTTACAGAAAAAAGGTTGATTTTTTTACACGGGTGTGCTATGATATCGCCATAAAGTGCAAAAAGGGGCCATGGCCCCTTTTCTGTTCCCGACCGGGAACAGATGTGCTGTGCTCGCCCGCGGGGAGCCGCGGAGAATATACATTGTAGGAGGACATTTTATGAAACGTAAATTGCTATCCATTTTACTGACGCTTTGCCTCGCGTTCAGCTTGCTGCCCACCGCCGCCCTGGCGGAAGAGGCGACAGGGTGCGTTGGCGGTGAGACCTGCAACCATCAGGCTGCAATTGGCGATACCCACTATAGTACGTTGGTGGAAGCTGTCAGCGCAGCCAAGGATGGCGAGACCATCACTTTGACGGATGACATCAAAGTCGAAGATACATTGGTAGTCACCAAGACCCTTACGTTGGATTTGGCCAGACATACTTTGTCTAACGATGCGGATATTTGGAGCGACTACAATTGGTCTTTGATTTCTGTCCGTGGGAATGGCAATTTGACGATTACCGGCAACGGTACGTTAAAGGCCAAAGAGAACGATTGCTACCCGGTGGATGTTCAGGATGAAGGTGCGCAGTTGACGATTGAAAACGGCACCTTTATCGGTAACATTCATGCGGTATACGTTGAGACCGGCGCGGCCTATATTAAGGGTGGCACCTATAGCGTTCAGCAGAAGTATACGGATCCCTCCAAGGCTGACGAATTTGTGCTGAACCTGTACGATGCCAATCGTAGAAATGGTACGGCCAAGCTGAGCGTCTCCGGTGGTACCTTTGTGGCATTCAATCCTGCAAATTGTCAGGCAGAGGCGCAGGGCACAAACTTCTGTGCGGCTGGTTATACCACTACTACTACTGAAGACAACAGCACCTATACTGTAGTTGAGGGCGAGAATACTGCGGTAGCCAATGCAGGTGCGAATTACAACACGCTGGCTAATGCTATTTCTGCCGCCGCTTCCGGCGACACCGTCACCCTTCTGAAGGATGTGACCGAGGATGTCACGATTCCCGCGGGCAAGACCATCACGCTTGATCTGAACGGCAAGACCTTGACCAATGTGAAGGATCACACCATTCTGAATAATGGTGACTTGACCATCACGGGAGCGGGTACGGTTGATAATGTTTCTCATCAAAAAGGTGCGCTGTACAATAAGGGAACTGTTGTTGTAAATGGCGGTACTTTTGATCGTTCTAAAGAAAACGGTAAGACTTCAAATGACAGCGGTTCCAACTCCTGGTACACCATCAAGAATGTCGGCTCCATGACCATCCATGATGGCGCAACCGTGCAAACTGCCGGGAACAATACCACTCTTGGTAAATTCTCCAGCCTTGTTTCTAATGGATACTTTAACGCTGGTGACTACACCAATAATAAGGGACTTGACCAGCCCATCCTGACGATTGATGGCGGTACATTCCGTGGCGGTCTGAATACGATCAAGAATGATGACCGTGCAAAGTTAACGATCAGTGGCGGTACATTCAGCAACTATTATCAGGCAGTTGTACAGAATCACAATATTGCAGAGATCACAGGCGGTACCTTTACTGCTGCAAGTGATGCTGAAAAAGAGACATACGGCATTTACAACTGTGGTTGTGCTGCTGATATTGATCTTGGTACTCTTACCGTGTCCGGTGGTACGTTCACCGGTGCCACATATGCTGTTGCCGAAGTCAGCAGCCAAAATGCGGCTGTGAACATTTCCGGCGGTCAGTTTGCTGGAACAAAGGCTGCGATTATTAAGAGCAGTACGTCTAATGCAACCATCGCCATCTCCGGCGGCTACTTTACCTCCGACCCGACCGCATATCTGGCTGCGGGCAAGGGCCTTGTGACCAGCGATCAGAATGCTTTCGCTTACAAGGTTGGTGACAAGGATACCGATGTTGAAACCGCTGTAACTGCCGGTGAGGCCGCTGTGACGATCCCCGCTGGTGTTTATGGCATTACTGAGGACGCTGTGAAGAACGCTGCCAAGGCTGCTGATACCACCAAGACCTTGACCGACACGGTGGCTGCCTCTGGCATGACCAACGATTCTGCCGTAGTCGGCACCGAGAAAGCCGCTAAGGATGCACTCTCTGCAAAGGGCATTACTGTAGGTAGCGGTGACACCGTCACCGTTGTGGTTCAGCCCTATCTGGAAGTGAACGTCAAAAGTGCTGATGCTAGCAAGCTGACCCTTGAGATCAGTGCCAAGTACAATGTGGTTGCCACTACCGGCAATCCTGTAACTATTGAAACGGCCAAGACCGCCATACTCAAGTCCGGCGTACCGCTGTCCATCAATAAGCCCATTGAACTGACTATCGTTCTGCCTACCGGCTTTGCCACAGCAAGCAGCAGCATTTATGTCCAACACAAGGGCTATGAGTATACTGCGACTGTCGATGCTTCTGGCAAAACTGCTACCTTTATCAACCCCCACGGCTTCAGCACCTTTACGGTGACTTCGACGGCTTCCGCCGTTGCTGAGGTTGACGGCACCAGCTACACCGATCTCCAGAAGGCCGTGGACGCTGTATCCAATAACGGCACCGTTAAGCTTCTGAATGATACCTCCGCAAGCGCTGTTGTCAGCCGTGCGGTGAAGTTCACGCTCGATAAGAATAGCAAGTCTTTCACCGGCGCGATTACTGCCGGTTCTGGCTATGAGCTGTCCGTGGACGGCAATGTCTATACCTTTACTGTCAGAAGCTCTTCTGGCAGTTCCGGCAGCAGCTCCTACGACCCGACCTATTCCGTCTCTACCCCGAGCAAGACCGAGCACGGCAGCGTGACCGTCAGCCCGAAGAACGCCTCCAAGGGCGACCGGGTGACCGTCACCGTCAAGCCCGACAGCGGCTACGTCCTCGAGACCCTGACCGTCACCGACAAGAACGGCAACGAGCTGACGCTCAAGGACAAGGGCAACGGCAAGTACACCTTCACCATGCCCGCCGGCAAGGTCGAGGTCAAGGCGACCTTCATGGAGGACAACTCCATGCTGAACTTCTTCTACGACGTGCCCAACAACGCGTACTTCTATGAGGCCGTCAAGTGGGCGGTCAAGAACGGCATCACCACCGGCGTGGGCAACAATCTGTTCGCTCCCGAGCAGCCCTGCACCCGCGCCCAGATCGTGACCTTCCTGTGGCGCGCCGCCGGCTCTCCCGAGCCGAAGGGCGCTGCGTCCGGCATGACCGACGTGGTCTCCGGCGGCTACTATGAGAAGGCCGTGGCGTGGGCCATCGAAAACGGCATCACCACCGGCACGACGACCAGCACGTTCTCTCCCGACGCGACCTGCACCCGCGCGCAGGCAGTGACCTTCCTCGCCCGCGCCCTGAAGGCCAAGGCGGCGAGTGCGGCGGAGTTCTCCGACGTCCCGACCGACAGCTACTTCGCGGACGCGGTCGCCTGGGCGGCGGCCAACGGCGTGACCGAGGGCATCGGCGGCGGCCTGTTCGGCTCCGACAACGACTGCACCCGCGGCCAGATCGTGACGTTCCTTTATAGAGCGTACAACAAGTAACGGGAACGCGCTCCCTCAGACAAAGCAAAGAGAAGAGGCCCATCTGCCAAAGCAGATGGGCCTCTTTGTATCTCGCGGCGGCTCAGCTCCTGCTGAGCTGTGCGGCGAATTTGCTCATCGTGCGTCCTCTGTCAAAACTCTTCCGGAAATGCTCCGCGCGGGACGGGAGGCGACCCGGTACGATCGGTCAAAGGCTCTTCACGAGCGTCAGGATGTTCGACCCATCCGCGTATTCATAGGTCACCTCGTCCATGAGCTTTTTCACCATGAAGATGCCAAGGCCGCCGACCTCCCGTTCCTCCGCCGACTGCGTTGTATCCGGATCGGGCTTTTCGGTGGGGTCGTAGGGCCGTCCGTTGTCGGAAAAGCGAAGCGTCGCCTTGCCGTCCTTCAGTGAGCAGCCCAGCACGACGCTCGTCGCGCCGCTGTAGCGGGCGATGTTGGAGAAGATCTCATCCACCGCCACGTTGACCTGAGCGACCACCTTTATGGAGGCTCCTGCCTCGGCGAGAATGCCCTCAAAAAAGTCGGTGGCCTGCGGCAGCTGCTCCAGCGTCGGCGCGAGACGGATCTTTTTCATGCCCGACGACTTCATCTCGATGCAGAGCATGGTGATATCGTCGAACTGGTCCGCGCCGCCCGCGAACTCGTCCACATCGCGGTGCAGAGCCTCCAGCAGCTGACGGCACGAGCCGCCCTCGGCGGCGTTCAGCGCACGGAGCATTCGGTCAGTCCCGTAAAGCGTGTTGGAGGCATTCGTGGCCTCCGGCACGCCGTCCGTGTAGACCACCAGACGGTCTCCCGCGTCCAGCTCCAGCTCGTATTCGCGGTATCGGGCGCCCTCCATGCCGGCCAGCACGAAGCCGTGCTTATCCTTGAACAGCTCAAAGGAGCCGCCTTTGCGCATGATGGCCGGATACTCGTGGCCTGCGTTGGCGCACTTCATTTTTCCCGTGGAGATCTCGAGAATGCCCAGCCAGACGGTGACGAACATCTCCGCTTCGTTGTTTTCGCAGAGCTGATCGTTTACCTTTTCCAGCACGGCCTTCGGGGACAGACCGCTCTGCGCGGCGGATTTCAGCAGCGTTTTGGAGATCATCATAAACAGCGCCGCGGGGACGCCCTTGCCGGACACGTCCGCCATGACCAGCGCCAGATGGTCGTCATCCACCAGGAAGAAGTCGTAGAAGTCGCCGCCGACCTCCTTCGCCGGTGTCATGGAGGCGTAAATGTCGAACTCGTGGCGCTCGGGGAAGGCGGGGAAGATGCAGGGCAGCATGGACGCCTGAATGTGGCGCGCCACGTCCAGCTCCGCGCCGATGCGCTCCTTTTCCGCGGTGACGCGGCTGAGGTTTTGAATATATTCATTCAGCTCCGACACCATGTACTGGAACGAATGGGCAAGCTCTTCCAGCTCGTCGCCGGTGTTGACCTCCACCCGGAAGTGAGAAAGATACTCCATCCTGCTCTCCACCAGCCCGATGGCGGCGTGGTGCAGAGTCCTCAGCGGACGGATCAGAATGCGCCGCACATAGTAGTAGTACGCGAAAATGGAAAGCAGCAGAACGGCCAGCACCACGCACAGCGTCAGGCCGAGAAACTGCCGGATCTGCTGGTCGATCATGTCCATCGAGATGTCCACGCTGGCCAGCGCCACCGGTGTGCCGGCTTTGTTGAGGATGGCGACGTAGGCCGACGCCAGATAGCCATACTCCTCGTTGTTGGTGATGAGGATGGTCTGCTCCGCGTCGACGGCAAAGGCCCCATGCATCAGCTCGTTGCCGCCGCCGTAGTAGGCGTCGGTGTCGCCGAGGTCGCAGACGCCGTCCTCGCCGGGAACGCCCGCGTCCCAGATGTAGTACATGACCTCATCCTCCGGCACGACCACATAGAAGTATTTCAGTCCCAGCTTCTCCCTGACGTCCTGCAGGTAGCGGTGGATCTCCTCGTAATAGGCGTCCTTCTCGCCGGTCCGGTAGTATTGCTCCACGCGGTCTCCGTCGATGAGATCCGCCGCCACGGAGGCCTGACCGAACGCGAGAGAGGCGTATTGCTCCTCCATCCGCGCCCGGTACAGTTGGGCAATCGAGGGGGCCAGGATCGCCGCGAGGACGGCGGCCATCGCCACCAGTCCCAGCAGCAGCTTGGGCTGTAACCGTATGCTCCTTGCTCGTTTCATGTCCGCACCTCCATCGGATGGATATGAAGCCGCAAATGACCGTCTCTTACGCGGTAGAGCGCCCGCGTGGGGGACAGACGCTGCACCCCGCAGGGCAGGGGGGCCGTGCCGGTCCCTATCGCGGTCACATAGAACCACGCGCCGCCCAGCTCCACCTGAGTCATGGAATTGTATTTTCGGAAGATCGCCAGGGCCTCCGCCCGGCTCATTTCGGGATGCAGCGTCAGCAGCTCGGACGCGGGACGCTTCCAGTAGGGTTGCTTTTCCGCCTGCGGCCGGCCGGCGGCCCAGCGGTCGTCAAGGTGCTCGAGGAGCTCCTCGACCGTCGCGCGCGCCCATGCCGCGCTTTGCAGATAGACGTCGATGCTGTCCGTGTCCGCGGTTATGTCAATGGTATGCTGCGCCAGAACATCGCCGCCGTCCAATCGCTGCGCCACCTTGTGCATCGTCACGCCGGTGCATGACAGCTCCCGCTCCATGGCTCCCTCGATGGGGTAATAGCTGCGCCCCTGCGGGAGCAGCGAGCTGTGGGTGTTGATGCCGCGGAACGCGGGAAGCTCCTCCGGCAGCGTCAGGATGCGGTCATACTCCGCGATGAAAAACAGCTCGCAGCCCTCCTCCGTGAAGTACCGCCGGATCTCCTCCGGCGAGATGGCCTCGTAGTGGACGGGGATGCCGAGCTCCCCCGCCCGCTTTACGATGGCGTATTCCGTGAAATAGTCCTCGTCGTTGTGATAGGTATACAGCGCCAGCACCTGATGCTTTTCCACAAAATATTCAAAGCACGACAGGAACACGTCGCTGCCGAAATAAACGACCTTCATCGCTTTTCCCTCTTTGTCCTCAGATCTTAATGATCAGTGTGTTGAAGCCCTGATAGCGCCGGTAGAAAAATTCCTTCGCCCGCTTTTTGATGACCAGCACGCCCATGCCGTCCATGTCGAAAGCCTCGTCCCGGCTGGCGCGGGAAGTATCTAACGCAAAGGGATTGAAGGTCGTGGCGTCGTCCCGCAGATGCAGCTCCAGCACGCCGCCCTCGTCCATGATGGCCGTCAGCTGGAGGTAGCCGTCCGTCCGCCCCTGAAAGCCGTGCTTCAAGATGGCCATGCCGAGCTCCTCCACGGTCATGGTCGAAAACATCTGCTGCTTCATGTCCGCGCCCCAGACTTCGCAGAAGGCTTCCAGCTCGCGGCACACGTCCATCACATCCTCCGCGTTGCTGAGGATCGTCCGCTGGAAGATGCGCTCCTCCGGCAGCTCCGCTTTCTTATAGCGGCCGCCGAGGCCCAGCAGCAGGAACACCGCCAGCGAGCCGGCCTCCGTCAGCAGGAACAGCAGCCAGAAGCGCTGCAGGCCAAAGGCATAGCACACGAACGTCAGCGGAATGAGCAGCACCGCGCCGCGCAGTGTCTCCAGCAGGAACGACGGCTTCTCGTTCTCGCAGGCCTGATAGTAATTGCACAGCAGGATATTGATGCCGGCGAACAGCGCCCCCGCGCCGTAGAGCCGCAGCGCGGTACACGCCAGCGCCTCCGATGCCGAACCGGCGATGCCGAACAGCAGGCACATTCCCGCGGGCCACAGCTCCACAAGGACGATCAGCGCGCCGCCCACCGTCAGTCCCGCCGTGAAGCCGAGACGCACCGTGTTCCGCATTCCCTGCCGGTTGTGCTCGCCCTGATAGGTGGAGAGGATGGGCTGCATGGCGCGCCCCGTCCCCTCAAACAGGTACAGGATCAGGTAGGAGGTGTTCTGAATGACATCGAACACCGCCACCGCCGTTTCGCCGCCCAGACGGATCAGCAGATTGTTGCACACGAGGAAGAAGATCATCTGGTACAGATACTGCACCGAGGTGGCCATGCCTGCCTTCAGCGCGGAAAGGGCAGGGACGAGCCAGCGCCCGCGCGGCAGCGCGAAGCGCAGCGTGTGCTTCTGACCGAAAAAGCCCGGCAGATAGATGGCGATGGTGATGATCTGTCCCAGCGCGGTGGACAGCGCCGCGCCCCGCGTGCCCATGTCCAGCGCCAGCACCAGCGTGATGTTCAGCGCGATGTCACAGAGGTTGCCTATGACCGAGCCGGCGCCGGCGCGGCGCTGACTCCCGTCGTTGCGCAGATAGTAGTTGAACACGTTGGACAGGTAGAACAGCGGCGTGGCCGCGACAAGGATCTGCAGATAGTCCCTTGTGGCGGCATACAGTGCACCGTCCGTGCTCCGCGTGCCCAGCAGCGCCAGCAGCGGGTCTATGAACACGCTGCCCAGCACGGCGGTCGTGACGCTGAAAAGCAGCGCCAGCGCGAGCACACCGTGAAAGCTGTCCGCGGCCTCCTGCGTTTTGCCCTGACTCAGCAGACGGGAATAGCGAACGGAGCCGCCCAGTCCGAGGCCGTGGGCAAACATGCAGTTGATCATGTAGACCGGCAGGATCAGACCGATGGCGGCAAGTCCCACGGCGCCCAGCCGCTGCCCCACCACCACGGCGTCCGCCATATCGCTCAGCGCCCAGCCGAGCGACGAGAGCATGGCAGGGACCCACAGCCCACGGAACATCCGAGCGGTAAAGCGGTCCGCCGTCCGATGTGCGGCGGGGCTCATCGTCCGCATGGTGTTACTCAATGGTCAGAATGTCGGAGAAGCCGGTCACCTCAAAGATCTCCATCACCGACTCGCTCACATGGGTGAGCACCATTTTGCCCTGACGGTTCATCAGCTTCTGCGCGGACAGCAGCACGCGCAGTCCCGCCGAGGAGATGTACTCGACCTGCCCGAAGTCCAGACGCAGCTCGGTGACGCCGTCAAGGTCGGCCTTCAGCTCCGTTTCCAGCTGGGGGGCGGTGGTGGTGTCGATACGGCCCTCAATGGCCATTGACAGCGCGGAATCCTTCTTTTCTTTTCTGATCTCCATGATTTTTCTCCTCCAAAAACGATTAAATTTTCAGTGTGCGGCGAAGGGCCGCGCGTTTCATTTTCTATGATAGCTGTATCCAGTGTAACACAAGCGCGGCATTTTCTCAACGAAAAAGGTAGATTCTGCCGAAAATCGGTGCGCGGCCGGCGGACGACGGGCCTGTCCCGTGACGCGCACGGGGCTCCGCCCGGTATGAAAAAGAAAAGCGCCGCATACCCTCTACCAAAACAAAATGGGGAGGATATGCGGATGTTTTTGCAGTTTGCCTTGAGGAAAAAGCGCGGGAAGCGGGAGGCGGCGAAGCCGCGCTTTCTTGTTCTGCGGCGCAGGACGCTGACCGTCGGTGCGGCGCTGCTGGCGGCGCTCGCCATCTTCGGCGCGGTGAACGCGCCCGCCGCCGTGCGGGCGTCGGCCACGACGCGCCAGCTGCCCATCTACTGCGTCGAGCGCGACCAGAAGGTGTGCAGCATCTCGTTCGACGCCGCCTGGGGGGCGGACAACACGCAGAAGATTCTCGATGTGCTCGCGGACTACGGTGTGAAGTGTACCTTCTTCGTCGTCGGCAACTGGGCGGACCAGTACCCCGAGCAGGCCAAGGCCATCGTTGAGAGCGGCAACGAGCTGATGAACCATTCCAACGCGCACGACCACTACAATTCCCTGACCGCCGACCAGATCATCGCGGACGTGAACACCTGCAACGACAAGATCGAGGCGCTCACCGGCGTCCGACCGACGCTCATCCGCTGCCCGTTCGGCGAGTACGACGACCATGTCATTTCCGCTATCCGCTCCATCGGCATGGAGCCCATCCAATGGGATGTGGAGCGATACCATATGGCTTAAACCCTTGTGCGCAGAGGCTTGTCAAGCGTTGATGCCTTTGCTCAATTTAGAAGAGTCGACCTTAATTAGGACATTATCGTCGCGTTCTCCCTGAGCCGCCGCAATGATACGTCTCTGGTGCTGGACACCTTCGAGCAGGCGTTTCAGAAATATCCGGACGCAAAACCGCTGCTGCACAGCGACCGGGGCGTCCAATATACCAGCCGTTCCTTCCGAAAAGAAATGAAACGCGCCGGGGTATGCCAGAGCATGTCCCGCGTGGGGCGCTGCCTTGACAACGCTCCAATGGAGGGATTCTGGGGCATCCTGAAAACAGAAATGTATTACCGCTATCATTTCGAGGATTACGAAACTCTGCGGAAGACGATCTGCGCATATATTGACTTTTATAACAATGACAGGTACCAGAAAAAGCTTGGCTGTATGACACCGGCGGAATTCATCGCAGCTTCAGCAAAATAATAACGCAGAGAATCCTACATGTTATAGAATCCTCTGCATAGTTTTTATTTCTTGCTTTGTCTACTTGACAGGGAGCAGTTCATCCGGTACTCACTTTCACACTATCTCCTTGTCCGTCATAGCGGTTAATTGTCAAGACACCAGCAAGTACGCAAAAAAGCCACAAGCATCCTAGTACTGTATCGAGTCGATTTGTCAAAATGTATTAAGCAACTATAGAGATTTTGTTAGAGTGGGTAGATCACAGGGGCAAAAACAGCTGTTACGATCATTACATAAAATATTCAGGCTCAAAGCCGTCTACTCGGATATCCTTCATCATATCCTTGAACTCTTGCGGCTCAAAATTGCTGCCCATATAAAAAACCTCGTAATCAACACCGAGATAGGATAGGAATAGTCCCGTTTCCTTGTATCCGTTCTTGAGATAGAATTGCCGCCTTCTTATTCTTTGCCCGCTATTTGATGCTGTCTCGTCTTGCATTTCAAAATCCACGACTTGCTTTTAATGCCCGCAGCGTTTCGATGGCACGGCTCCCATAGCCTTTTTGCACGGCAAGATGGGTCGATTGCCAAGAAGAGATATGGAAGAGTTGTATGCAGAGGGTAAAATCCGTGCAATCGGCGTAGATAAGGGAGCATGTCACAAAAACATTGCCATATAGATCGGCAGATGAAGAATATTGTCTTTTACCATAACATCCTTTGTATAAAGAATGTAGGATTGGCCGATCTTCGAAGAGAACTTTTTCCTGAACTTATCCAACGAGGAGTGGGAGCAATAGTTTCCGGATTTCACTTCAATGGGGGAAATCTTTTTTCCTTCTGTAATCAAGAAATCAATCTCTATGTGGTTCTCGCGGTTTTCATTATCACAGCGCGAGTAGAAATACAGTCTGTGTCCATTACACCGCAGCATTTGCGCAACAGCATTCTCCATGATCATACCTTCGTTAATGTCCATCTTGTCAAAGAGAATTGCTCGATAAAGCTCATTGTCTGTATAGGCGTTATCCATGAAGGTGTGAGTCACCAGCAGCCCGGTATCTGCCATGTAGCACTTCTGCGTAGTGTGATCAGAGCTAAGAGCCAACCCTACATTGGGGTCCGTCGCATTGAAGCAGGTGTTGACTACCATAGCTTCATTCAGCCAGATGAAAGAATCTTCATAGGTGCGGAAACGGGCATTTTTGCTGATAGAGGCAAGAGTATATTTCTTTTCTTTTTTGGAGAGTTGACCGGGAATTCCGTCGAAGACAGCAAAAACCTTATCTTCGTATCCCTCTGCGAACTTCGAAACATCGTCCCGATACAGTCGCAGGATGCGCCGCTTGGCTTCGTCGGAAGCCTCGAAGTTTTTCCCGTCCAGATAGGCAAGGACAGACTGTGGCATCCCGCCTACCAAAAGGTACTGGCGGAAGTCGTTCATCACTTTTCGGTGGAGCGCAGGGCCAAGCGGTTTTCTTGCTTCAAAGCAATGTTTAATGAGAGGTACGCTTGCCTCATCTCCCATGGCCCAGAGGAACTCCTCGAAGTCCATGGGGAACATTTCAATATGCTCCTCTTCGGATGGAATGATGATATCCTGAACATTCTTCTTCAAGCGGATCAGAGAGCCGGTTTCCAAAAAGTCATACCGACCATCCGCTACAAGATATTTGATAAGCTGTCTGGCACGGGGATATTGCTGCACTTCATCGAATACAATCAGAGATTCCCGTTTGTAGAGCACGGTGGAATAGAACGCAGCCAGCTTTGCAAAAAACAGATCGAGGTCGGCGCTGTCATTGACAAACAGATCCAAGATATCCCGGGGTGCGTTACCGAAATCGATGATGATGTGACTGCGGTACTCATTCGCAGCGAATTGTTCTGCAATAAAGCTCTTACCGACACGTCTTGCTCCGTCAATCAACAGAGCGGTACTCCCGTTGCTTTTTTGCTTCCAGGCAACAAGGCTGTCATAAATCTTTCGTTTCAACATAAAAGCATCACTCCCTATTATAAATATGCCTCTCTACCCATAGCTTAACACACGCAAGCACGAAAAAGCAAGTATATATAGACGAATTATGCACGAAAAAGCAAGTTGGACAGCCGAATTGTAGCAGTCAACTCTCTGGGCGCATTTTCGCGCATTTCCGGAGTTGCTCCAACGCCAATCCAATCAACCGATCAGTCTGATCTGCCATGAATAGAGGGATATTCAACACATCGTCATCCAGTTTCAGATTATCAAGAGAGAAGCGCACACGAAGCTTTACCTTGTCCGGGAACAACTCCTTGAACTTCTTCAGGCTCTTGCTGGATATATTGGCTTCGGGTTTAACCTCGACCAGGAAAATATCGTTCTCTCGCTGAATCAGAAAATCCACTTCATAGGGCGGATTGCTCTGACTCCAGTAGCGAGGGGTCACCTCAAATTGTGTAATCAAAGTTTGCAGCACAAAGTTTTCGGTCAGCGCACCTTTGAACTCAGTGAACAGGCGGTTGCCTTCACCAAAAGCAGTAGGCGACAATTGGGCCAGACGGCGAAGCAGACCTACATCCACCAGATAAATTTTGAAGGCGGAGAGGTCATCGTAAGCGGACACAGGCAGTCCCGGAGCGGTGCTGCGGTAAATTTTGTGAACAAGTCTGGCATCCACCAGCCACTGCAGAGCGTCCTCATATTCACGGGCTCTTGCTCCTTCTTTGACAACCTTGTAGATGAACTTTTTATTTTCTCTTGCCAGTTGAGAAGGAATGGACTTCCAGATCATAGATATCTTCGGGAACTCGCTTATATTGGGATGCTTTGCAAAGTCACGTTCATAGGCGCCGATAATTCCGGACAGGGCCTCCTGCATAGCGGCAACATCACGGGCTTCCGTCCACATCAGCACCGGTTCCGGCATCCCGCCAGTCACATAGTACATCTTCAACTTCTCATACAGAGAATTGAAAAACGCATCGGGAATCGGTTCAATGGTATCCACACTTTCCAGATATGCAGCAAGGTTTTCATCACCATTGGCAATCAGAAATTCCGAAAAAGTCATAGGATCAATCTGCATGAAGTTGACCTTTCCAACAGGAAAAGAAGAAGGCTTTGCCAGGGCGATACCCAGCAGAGAGCCGGCACAGGCAATGTGGTACTGCGGAGCGTTCTCACAGAAATACTTCATGGAGTTGATGACCTTGGGGCAGTCCTGCACCTCATCAAAGATGATGAGAGTCTTTTCGGGCAGGATTTTCTGACCACTGGCCAGCATCAGATTTTGCAGGATACGATCAATGTCTTTGGTGGTTTCGAAAAACTGTTTGTATTCCTCGTTTTCATCAAAGTTGAAATATGCGGTATTTTCATAGTAGTGCTTGCCGAACTCTTTTAAAATCCAGGTCTTACCCACCTGCCGCACACCCTTCAGAATCAAGGGCTTGCGGTAGGGAGAATTCTTCCAGTCCAGCAGCTTTTTCAAAATAAAACGTTCCATAGAATCACTCCTCACACTTTTATTGGAGTTTTAGTGCTTCCTGATCACATTTTTATTATATGCGGAAATCGTAAAAAACGCAACCCTTATCACAAAATTATAAGTATTCTCCGAGGTTAATGGCACGGCTGGAACAAAGGAGAAAGGTGTGCGAAAATCTTCCCATATGTCGAAAAACTTCCGGTAAGTTTTTCGAGAGAATGGGAGGAATAAGGGATGACAGAAGTCATGCAAGTACGAGAAGCATACCGAGTGGAACAGTGGCGGCAGCTTATGCAGCAGCGCAAAGATAGCCCCTTGAATAATCGGGAATTCTGTGCGCAGCAAGGGATCAGCGAAAAGAGCTATTACTATTGGCTGAAAAAACTGCGCGAGTCCGCAATGGAACGCGGGATCCCGCAGCTTGTGGCGTTAGAAGATCGTGAGAAGCCGGATGAACTGCGGATAGAGTATCATGGAGCCAGCATGGTACTGCCGGGACATGTGGACATCGATGCAGTCGCCGCAGTCCTGCGTTCGCTGCAGCAAACATGATAGACCTGAGTCGGGTAGAGAAATACTATGTGGCTTGCGGCTATACGGATATGCGCCGGGGCATAGACGGTCTTGCCGCCATCGTGTCACAGCAATTCGGGGCGCCACTGTGTGAGGACAGCCTGTTTCCTTTTTGCGGGCGGCGGACAGACCGGATCAAAGCGCTGTATTTCTCAGGGGATGGGTATGTACTGCTCTACAAGCGGTTAAACAATGGTGCGTTTCAGTGGCCAAGATCGGAGCAGGAGCTTCGGTTGTTGGATAAGCGAAGCTTTCGGTGGCTCATGGAGGGGCTGAAGCTGGAGCAGCCGAAGGCCATCCAAAAGTGTAAAAAACAAGATCTATTTTAGAGAAAGTGCTGTACTTTAAGCTCATTTATGGTACAATATAGCCAAGAAATGAGAGAAAAGGCGGTGGTGTTAAATGGGCAGAACAAATCCTTCTGCAGCCAATAGCACTGCCGCTTTTTCGCAGCTGCAGGCAGAGAATGATGCACTGAAAAAGGAAAACAGGGATCTGCGCCAGAAGCTCGAGCGAATGAATGAACTCCTGCTCAACGCGCAGCGTGCCCGCTTCGGTTCGTCCAGCGAGAAGCAGGACTATGTCATGCCGAATCAGGTCGGTATTTTCAATGAAGCAGAAGCGGAGCAGGATCCAAAGGCGCCGGAGCCTACGGAAGAAACGATCCTCGTGCCGGCACATACCCGCAAGCCGAAGCGGACGATGGACGAGCTGGCTGCCGGTCTTCCGGTAAAGGAGATCCTTATCACCCTGCCGGAGGAAGAACTCATTTGTGATGTATGCGGCAGTAAAATGGCCATGATCGGGAAAAAGCTGGTATCCAGATTATTCGCACCCTGTGCGCAAGGAAAGGGATAGAAATTCTGGAAGCAGCGGCAATGCCGGATCACATACACCTGTATGTGAAGATACCGCCGAAGTACAGCGTGTCGGAGGTAATGGGATACCTGAAAGGGAAGAGCAGTCTGATGATCTTCGACCGGCATGCAAATCTGAGGTACAAGTACGGAAACCGGCATTTCTGGTGCCGCGGCTACTATGTGGATACGGTAGGACGTAACGAGAAAGCGATACAGGAATATGTACGGAATCAGTTACAAGAAGACATAGCCGCGGACCAGATCAGTCTGAAAGAATTTACCGACCCGTTCACGGGTGAGCCAGTAAGCAAGGGCAGATAAAGAGCCGCCCCCGGTAGGGGGCAGCCCGTAACAGTGTTGCGATTGGCGGACTTTTTCATGCGCCTTGAGGCGCGGCTGTCCTTTGCCCTTATAGGGCTTGTGCAAGCCACCGGCTACGCCGGTGGTCTTGACTTTTGATATCCGCTTCTCAAAAGGTCTATAGCAGGCTCAGTCATCCCACTCTCGCCGATTTGAGCGAGAGCGGAGTTCTCTGACCCGCTCCGATAACGTTTGCGAATCGTCATCTAACGGCATCCCGGCAAGAAGCATCTCTTCCAGCACATCAATGGGTACGCCGTAAGGGGTGGCATTAAGAAAGTCCGAGGAGTCATTTCTATCTTCAAAGCGCGTCTCTTCTAAAGGATAAGAAGGATAAGTACTGTTGCCAGCAAGGAAAAATGGATTGTAGTATGTTAGGAAAACCGTCATCTCTTTAGGATAAAACCATCTTTGCAGACACATCTGATCGATGTGGCGAAGGGTCTCCTGGCTGCGCAAATCCAGTTCCAGAGGCTCAAAGTTCTCGTGTGTGTTCGAATCAAAATTATGTCGGTAATAATCCCACCATGCCGTAACATCACTGGATGTCTGGGAGGAATTCTCTGGTCTGAACATTGCAAGTTCATTGTAAAACTCCATAGCGCTGCCAGTCCGTAATGGCAAAAATTGCGACTTCTCGCCAAAACAAGCCTCCATATTAGCGAGACATGAGCGAATATTGTCCGCGTCGATTTTGCTGCACCAATCAAAAAATTGCTGATGTGGAGAAGCGAGAAGGTACGGTGTTCTGTTATAAAACGTCACGCTTTCGCAGTATTGAAGGCAAACCATAAGCGCACGTACTAGAGGATGGTCATAAGCCATTCCGATAAAATAGTCATAAGCCAGCAGAATAAGATGTGAGAAATCGAAACGTGGAATTCTGCTGAGCAAATCCGGAGGGCAATCCCCGAAAGGCTTTTGCACGAAATTACTTATAGATTGATATTCTCTCTTTGGGTAGGCGCGTAATAATGCCGGCGCAGAATAATTCAGATATTGCGATTTCCCTACAAAGAACACTATTTTTTCTGCACGATGAACCGCGACCTTACAAGTGGGCGCATCACTCAGTTGTTTAATTTGCGCATATCCAATCTGCTTTCTGCAGAGTTCCTTGTCCCGTGCCCGCCATCTCTTTATCGTTCCATGCGGGATTGCGCACGCCTCAGAAATATATTTGGGTCCTCTGCCATCCATCAGATTGCGGCTGATGAGGTCACCGAGGCGTTTTGAGACCCGCGTCATACTGGTGCTATCGCCATACAAAAAGGGCAATGCTTTAGTGAAGTCAATCCTCCTTGGACACCGGTAATAGGTAAAATCGATTTTAAGTTTTACTGCATGACCGCCTAGGCGGAGATCCGATATCCGCAAGGTCCTCCTGGGCCTTTCATTATTCTTATAGCCCTTGGCGATCTTTTCCGTTCTCAGCGGACTCATCCGGCAAACTTTACATTCAGCCGATGCGTCAGTACTATTGCAGATCCTGCAAATTTTGCGGTCATCCATTGTAAGCTGTATCCGAAATATCAAAGCAAAAGAGTCCTTGCAATGTTTTGGTGGCATTTGTGATAAAGGCCTCGGGCGGTCAGCTGACGGGCAACCATTGCACTTTTTTTGCAAGTAAAAATCGCTCATATCCGTTTTAATAGGCGGAAAGCCATCCGTCAAATCACACAGCGTTCCTTCCGAGTACGGTTTCAAGTACTTCTCAAGAACAGTTTTCATATCGAAGAGCTTCGACTGATCCCGCTCGAACTCGAAATCGTCATAGAAGTAGTGGTATTTGGGATAATCGTTTCCAAACTGATTTCGCCATTTGGAGATAGAATAGGAATCCTCTTCGCAGCCTTTTCCATGGATATAGCAGTTTTCCTCCATTGTCGTCCCCTCCCATTTGGTTTAGCAGCAGTATACCACAGCGGCAAACAAATTAATAGATAATGACCTTATTTTCGATGGCTTCTCGCCAAAAATAAGGTCATTTTTTATTCTGCTGCATTTTCATATCCCCTGCGAGAACATTTTTCCATATGAAGTTGCGATAATGGCTTATCCCAAAATGAATGACCGGAGGCTAAATCAACAAATGGGAAATGAGAAGGAAAAACGCAAAGCGCCCTTACCAGCGACACTATATGGCTTTCCCGTTTACTACCGCATTGAAATGCGCGCGGGCAAAGAGACACTTATCCTCTCTTACCGTTCGGAGGATACCGGCAAAATTGAGTATGAAGCGTCGCCTGTCCGCGTTCAAGGCTGGGATGCAATGACAGAAGGCTGCTTCTCCGCAGAGCCGAAGAATGCACTCATGTTTGAAGCGTTGCTGGATAAAACGCAGGCGGTTTCCCGGTTCTGCGTAGGCTTCGTGGGCATCGGCAGTGCGGCAGAGGCTGTGAAGAATGAGGAGTGCGAAAAAGAGATCCAAAAGCTATTGGAACTCCGGCGCGAACACCGCAAAAACCAATTCCTCCCGCTTGGGATACTCTTGCTTGCAGACTGGAAGGAGTATCTTGAGTTCAGCCCGACGAAGATGCCGCCCAAGGAGGCTACAAAGCAGGACCGAATCCGAGCGCTGGAAAGGCTCCAACGTCATGAAGCCTATACTCTCTGGCCGAAAGTGACCCCTGAGAAATGCAGCAGTTGGCTCGCCCTGCTTTCGGAGCACGAAGCCAAAACGACAGTGCGCCTGATTCAGTATCTGTTCACCATACAAAAGATGCTGGATCCCGATATTGACGATCCGTGGGCCAAGTATCTTCCCGTGGATGGGAGAAAGCCCCCAAGTCAGCGCGCTCTGGTGGCCCAGCACAATGAGAGGATATCTCTGACAGACGGGCAGTGCGCGGAGATATTCAAGCGCTGTGAAGAACACTGCCTGAACGGAAAAGTAAACTCCACCGAGTTTGCTGTATTGCTTTTGATGACAGCGCCTATCTCATTGGAAGAATTGTGCGCGCCGACCTATCAGGACTTCTGTTATCTGAGAGATTATCGCTCCCGACTGGCGCTGAAGATATCCAACGAATATGCCAAGCGGGGCAGTGAGCAGAATTTTCATCTCAGGACGATCGAAAACAAATACCAGAAGCGCACTATCCCTATGGCAAGGCTGATCGCAGCGTACTACGAAGCCTTATTGAGAAAGGCGAACATTCCCCCGCCCTTGCGGGATCCAGATGTTCTTGAGGGCATGTATGTTTTCAGCGCGGCAAATAAAGACCGCCGAGCAACGCCTTCGTACCTTGAAAATCAAATATCACGTTATATGGCGCCATGGATCCCAAAGAGTATTGCAAAGTCTAACGAAAGCAAAACCCGGAAACCGATAACCACCTTACGGCTGCTGCAAAACACTACATTGTACCACATGTCGAGCATTGGTTATGAGGCAGAGGAGATCCGCAGGATGCAAGGTATGGCGCCTAAATTGGTCTCGGCCAAAAGCTATCAGGACTTTGTCAACGAGGCAGAGCTCAATAAGCTCGGGGCGCTGACAGACTGCTGGATCCAGCGTGTATATCATTTTCCGCCGAATGTATATCAGGCATTCTTCGGCGAACAGAAGATAAAGCTGCTGCTTCCGGAGGCCGCTAGCGGGCAATCGGAAGCAATGATAAAGATCCACATCCCGCCAATGGAGCAGGATAAGATCCCTGTGCAGGGCGTAGCCATTCGCCTTTCAGCCCTTGCAGGATTGTCCGGTACGATCTCACATACTTTCGATGATCAAGGAGGAACGCAGTGAACGATAGAGATGATGCCTTGTCCATCCCGGAATACTGGGAAAAGCACAAATTTGATATAGCCAATATGCGCTACTGGGCTTGCCAAAAGTACGGTTGCCCCGAAAAGAGAGACAACTGTGAATGCAGCTGCAAGTTATGGGAAGAGCGCTACCAAAGAGGCAATACGCTGAAGACGTACAGCAAATACGTCGCAAACTTGACCCCTTTTCTGACATCGCCTATTTCAGAGATGACCCTATTTGAGATCAGAGACGCCCTCATCCGTGTGAAGAAGAGCAGAAAGGGAGGAAAGCCCTATTCAGACAGCACAATGAAAGTACACTTCTCCTGCCTGTGTGACATTTTTCTCTATGCTAAAAAACACGGACACGCGGATAACATTCTGGCAGTATTTGCATCGCCGAAAAAGATGGATCCGCTGACAATGCGGATCTACGAACTGGTCGACCCGCAAAATCCCCAAAACAGCACATTACAGTCGCTGGAGGAACTGCACGAGCGAGTCTCTAACAGAACCCGTTCCTTAACGGTTTGGCAGAAGGAAAAGCTGATCCAAAAGCTCTGCGCCGATATTCCCCATGACGGACGCGGTCTGGGCATTGCGATCTTCTGTTATGCCGGGTTGCGCCCGGCAGAATGCAGAAAGCTTTTGTGGAGAGACCTCATCCCGTTTGTTGACCATCCAGATCGCTCGTTTCTCAACGTCTTTGAGATTCGCGGCGCAGACGGAAACATCAAGGAGAAAACAAAGACAAAAAGCGGACATCGAAAGGTCCCTGTTCATTGTGAGCTCCAGAAACTGCTCACCATGCGGCTTGAGGTTGTACGCGCCGAGCGTCCCGACGACTATCTTGACCTTCCTATCTGCTGCATGGGCAATCGCTTTTGGCAGCCTTGCAAGGACTATCAGCTGGCAAGCTACGGCGACGACCTGTTTTCCTACATTAAAGTCTCTGTCAGAGATCTTGCGTGCTATTCTCTGGATGCAAATATCGAGCGGCTCAAGAACAAGCGCGATGCCATTTACGAGGGCGAAGCACTTTGCCTCTATGTCCTGAGAAAGAACTTTTGGACATGGGCAGAAGCGGAAACACAGCTGACCGACCATGAAAAGCGCTATGTGATGGGTCATGAGATCTCCGATGAAAACGGAAGAGATGTCCGACCCCGCTTGAACGATGAAAACCTTCTTTGGGATATTTGCCAGAAAATGGACCGCTGCGTGTTCTGCCTTGATCTCCACCAAAGCCTCTTGGAGCGTGAACTGCACGTGAAGGAGATCATCTCCTTCTCCAACTGCGGAACGGTCACATTCAATATTTCCCCCGAAGTGCTGAAAGCAGGCGGTGAGATCGTAATTCATTGCAAGGCAGAAGAAGTCAATGACCCGATCATTTACGAAACACCCAAAGCCGTAACGCCACTGAAAAAAATGACAGCCGAAGTTTCGTCATTTCCGGTGTTTCCGCATAACCGCACCGGTATCAACTGTCAGTATGAAAATGTCCTTGCACACGAAAAGCCGGCCCCTCCCTCGTCAGAGGAGGAAGACGATGACTACTCGTTACAGAACCAATAAGGAGACTGGATCCATGAAGAATTTGCTTAATCAGATGTTCCCCGCAGCAAGGGGGCCTCCGACACATATGTGTATCAGAAAGAGACCAAAACAATATTACATATGATATGGACAAAAAGGAGATAGCTATGTTTAATAAAGACGTTGTCATTCTCCGTGTTGGAGAAAAGATCCCTATGTTGTCAGGCTTTAATGGCTGCGTGATGGAGTGGCTGTCTGGGACCGCTGCCTATTGCATCGTTCTCGGTGCCCCGGCCGTTTCTTTACAGAACGAGGTGATTGGCAGTCTTGAAAAGAAGATCCGCTTCGCCAAATACACCTCCGGAAATGTTATGGATATTGCTATAAAGCTGGAGGGGCTTCCATGGATGGACACCCCCTACACTCCGCATCTTTCGGCGGTGGAGAACTTGCCGAGGGAGGACGGCTACCCCGAAGGTATGGGCGCTATGATGAATATCCTCGTCGTAGACAGAAGGGACGGGACGATCCTCCATATAAAGCCGATCACCCTTTCTAACCGCTTCTCTAACGATTTGGTCAAGGATATCTGGTCCTTGAAAAAGAGACCCTTCAACCATTCCTCCTACGATAGCGAGGTCCGGGAGTTGCAGCGGAGATACGAGCCGAAGGTAATTGGCGAAAAGCTGAAGCAGAGTTCCTTTGCCATCCGCTAAAAAGTACTAATTCCCGCACCAACAATATAGTCCGCAGCCCCAGCCGATGGAACTGCGGACTATATTTGGTGCCTTAGAGAGCAAGTCCTTCCTTGGAGCAGAGCTTGCACCATCCGATACGGTCTGAAATTGTTTAGATGAGATTGCTCGGAATAAAGCAGTTATCCGCGTCAATCGGTATCGGCTCCTCACACATACAGATGATGCCGCCGTTGCCTCGCTTCAAGGAAGCCTTGTCAATCACGTTGTATTTTTTGACTTCACGACGGTCGGGCGCAGCGCTCTTTTTGATTTCGAGCGGATGGATGACGTTGTTTTCCTCGACGAACACATCAATTTCTTTTGCATTGGAATCTCTAAAGTAGGTGAGGTTCACTTTGGACTTTGCGTAGGCGTAGTTCTTGACAAGCTCCATCACAACATAGTTCTCGTAGTAATGACCGCTTGCAGCGCCGTTCCGCAGCGTATCCGGCGTCAGCCACATAGAAAGATACGAACAGAGTCCGGTATCGCAGAAGTACAGCTTCGGCGTTTTACTGAGGCGTTTGAGTTCATTGTTGGAATAGGGCGCTAACAGATAAATGATGTTCAGTCCAACGAGAATTTTCAACCACTCTTTTGCGGTACTCGGCGCAATTTCGGCGGACTCAGCCAATGTGGAATAATTGACCTGCTCCGACACGAGAGAAGCACAGCCCACAAGAAATTTGCGGAAGCGAACGGCATCGGTAATGCCGCCCGCCTCGGTAGCATCACGCATCAAGTAGGTGTCAACGTAGGAATTGAAATATTCCTGCCGAAGTTCGTCGTCCACGCCCTGCACCTGGGGCATACCGCCCTCCCAAATGTGATTGAACACTTGAACCACATCATTTTTGGGAAGTTTACGCTGTCTTGCCTGCAAAGTAGCGAGCGAGAAGTCCAAATCCGTGTCGAACACAAGTCCCGTTTTTTCTCTGGCAGACAGACTATACAGCTCCAAGATGCCGATTCTTCCAGCGAGGGTCTCACGCACTTTCTTCATCATATTGTACTGCTGCGAACCGGTCAGCCAGACAAGCCCTTTTTCATCGCTCTCATCGCAAATGATTTTGATTTGCTCGAACAGCTCCGGCGCTTTCTGCACCTCGTCAATGAGGACAGGTGGCTTATAGGTCTGGAAAAACAGCACAGGGTCAGATTGTGCAAGCTCTCTCGCCATTGTATTGTCCATCGTGACATAGGTTCTGTCGTTCTCAGCTAGATGCTTCAGCATCGTCGTTTTGCCGACCTGTCTTGCTCCTGTAACAAGGATGACCTTGAAAAAATCATTGAGTTTTAAGAACTTGCGTTCAAGCTCTCGTGTGATATATGCCATAACGCACCTCTTGATTTTATGAAATTCTATGATGGATTGTATTTTATCTTAATTTTCCCACTCCGTCAAGAGTATATGCACACGGTGACTTTTCATATGCGTGATCTCTATATTTACAATTTTAGTTGACTTTCCAACTGATTTTTGCTTATTCTAATTAATATAGATAGGCCACCATAAAATCAGAGGGCAAAAGTGAAATGTCTACACTATATTCCCAAAAACGACACATCCAATGGAAAAAACAGGGGTGCCCCACAATTATGGGTCACCCCTGCTAAGTCCTTCGCTCGGTCAATTTTTATTTTACCGACGAGTCGGAACCGTCACTCGTCATCTTCGCCCGGTCAGTTTTTATTTTACCGACGAGTCAGAACCGTCACTCGTCATCGTTTAGCGAAGTAGGAAATAGAACCCTATTTCCCACGCCTAGGATATGCGAGACTGCACAAAATGTCAACGAAAATTTTTCCTTTTTCACCTATTTTTTTGCCCGTCCAATCGGACCCTAGAGCCTCCAAAACCAGCGGCATAAAAGCGAATAGAAAATGCTCTGGACGCAGGTACATTCTTCTCCGTCGTCCAGCGCAAGGCAGTTCTCGGAATCGTAGTTGCAGCAGGAATGTACCAGCCGCCGCATCCTGCGATACTGCCGGTAGTCCATGATAGGGATAGTGGAAAACACTCGGTTGACCTCCAAAAATGAAATTAGCGTGAATTATTCGTGCGAAGCATTGATTTCTTCGTGCAAACAGCATATACTATACTCACCAGCAAGAAAGGAGATGGTTTTATGGCTGGCTCCACCACGAATATCAGCATCCGCATGGATTCGGATTTGAAAGCACAGGCCGACGCGCTCTTTGGAGAACTCGGTATGAACCTGTCCACGGCGTTCAATGTCTTTGTCCGCCAGTCGCTCCGCGAGGGCCGTATTCCGTTTGACATTTCTCTCAATCAGCCCAACAAGGAAACGATTGCCGCCATGTTGGAGGCAGAAAGGATTGCAAAAGATCCGTCCGTGAAAGGGTACAACGATCTGGATGAACTCTTTGCAGACCTGAAAGCATGAGAAAAACAAAATACACCGTCAAGCCCACCACGCAGTTCAAAAAGGATTTCAAGTTGGCCATGAAGCGCGGATTGAAAATCGAGCTGCTGGAGGAAGTGATCGCCGCCCTTGCAATGGGCGAAACGCTCCCCGAAAAGCACAAGGATCACGCGTTGACCGAAAATTGGGTCGAACACCGTGGGTGTCATGTCCTCCCGGGTTGGCTGCTGATCTACCGCATCGAGGATGAAGTGCTGGTGCTGACCTTGGCTCGCACCGGGACGCACAGCGACCTGTTCGGAAAATAACGCCTGCCGCCGTATGGAAGTCATTCTGTACGGCGGCTTTTCTCTGCTCAGCGTTCGGGCTCGTTTCGCTTCTTCTCCTTTGGCTGCGCGTCCTTTTCAAGCTGCTCCGCTGTTTTCCGCAGCTTCTCCACTGTCTTGATTTCCTCCCGTGTGGCGCGTAGCTCCTGATATCTTCGTTTTCAGCATACCGTTGTCCTCCTTTACGAAAAATGCTCTAAGTGTCCTCATTAACCGTGAGAAAAATCCCGATTAAAAGGTCACTTAGAGCATATAACACCAGAAACCGCTTGGTTATTTTTCAACCGATTTACTTGGCGGCCGCTATCCGCGGCACTGCGTCGGCAATGAGAAGGGGACCGGCAGACACCGGTCCCTTTTCACTCAGATACAAAACGCAGCATAGAGCGGAACGATCTTCTTATTGCCCTCACAGCCGAAGTTCTTCGCAGAGAGCTTGATGGCGTAAGTGGGCTTGTAGGTATCCATGTAGACCCGCAGGCTCTTGGCCTTGGTGTTATCGGCGGACTTGACCTCAATGGGAATGAGCTGCCCGTCACGCTGAATGATGAAGTCGATCTCAGCTCCACGCTCAGACTCCCAATAGTAGGTGCGGTAGCCGTTCATGGTAAGCTGCACATTGACATAGTTCTCCGCCATACCGCCCTTGAAGTCATTGATTTCCTCGACCATATAGAGAATGTCATTGGCTGCCAGATCCTTCTTGGCGCAAAGCAGCCCTAAGTCGGACACATAGATCTTGAACGCGTCAATATCACGGTAGTTTTCAAGCGGCTTTTTGATTTGCTCGACCTTGTAGACCTGTGACACGATGCCGGACAGGCAAAGCCATTCAATCGCATTTTCAAATTCGGAAGCCCGTCCGCCCTTCTTGAGCAACTTATATTGGAAACGGGTATTCTTCTTGGAGAGCTGAACGGTTATATTGTCGTATGCAAGTCTGGTTTTCTTGATCTCGTTCAGGTTATTATACTTGCTCATATCGTTGAGGTAGCTGGCAAGTATCGTATCCTGTATGTGACGGACAAGAATATAATCCGTTGTTTCAGCGAATTGCAGCACGCACTCCGGCATACCGCCGACCACAAGGTATTGACAGTAAAGCTGCATGGCGGCATCGTGCAAGGCAGACGGCAGCAGCGTATCGGTATTAAAGCACTTTTTAATCTGCTCTACTAAATCGTTCTCCCCGAGCGCCAGCATAAACTCTTCCATATCCATGGGATACATCGTTTTCATATCGACTTTCCCAACGGGGAAAGAAAATTTTGCCCGGTTGACCGCAACGCCGAGCAAGCTGCCTGCGACAATGATGTGATACTCCGGAGCGTCTTCACAGAAGTATTTGAGCGAAGTCAATGCTCGTTCGCAGAGCTGCACCTCGTCAAAGACGACCAGCGTCTTCTCTTTCACGATGGTCTGACCTGCAATATGAGACAAAATTGGGATCAGGTAATCGGGGCTGATATTCTCCGCAAAGGTCTCATTCAGTTTCGGATTGGTTTCAAAGTTGAAGTACGCCACATTTTCATAGTGGGTACGACCGAACTCCAGAATGGAATAGGTCTTTCCGACCTGTCTTGCGCCCTGTAAAATAAGGGGCTTGCGGTGTTCACTTTCTTTCCACGCTTCCAGAAATCCTGTAATTTTCCGATACATATTCAGCCCTCCTCAAAGGTACTGAGAATACTATAACAGATATTCGCGTAAAAATCAACCGGTTCTGCATCGAATATCGCATTATATGACGCAAATATTATCCATGACTCTGCGCGATTCGACACGAATACCGCATTTTCTACATTCGAAATGCAGCAGAGCAGATCGTTGCAGGTGTTTAGAGAATGAAGCTGCGATAGCGCATTCTCATATTTTATTTTGTGTAAAATGGGTGCGAAATGGGAATTTCGATGATAGGGAAATTCAAAACTCTCTGGTACACAAGGCTTTTTCGCACTGTCATAAAATATTTTGTCTGAATGGCGCCGGCAGGAAAGAACGCACCCTATTATATCACGGCTCCAATGACTGCTCCCCTGCCCCGTGGTATGCTGGAAGAAAATGTGGGAGGACAGGCTTATGGGAACCTTTGCGGATTACATTGGGGAAATGGACATCCCGGAAAATCAGCGTGCGGAATACGCGCAGCGGATGCTCAAGCTGCTCCATGCGAGCGGCATGATGTCGGTGGATGAGGTGGGCCTCTTTGGCCACCGTATTCGCCTGCTCTATCCGCCGGAGTTGGATGAGACCGGACGCGCGTGGGGCTGCTATAACTACTTCGAGGACGAATTCTGGGAGAGCTGGGGTCTCAACGCCGACAGGGGCACATTTTCCTCCAATAAGATCGGCGGCGGGGCGTTCCGCACCGCGGTCCTTGCGGGGTATGTGCTGACGGCGCTCCACAGCCGGAGCTACGGCATCGTCACCGTGGACGGCTCCTATGTGTGTGAGCGCCGACTCATCGGCTGGATTAATGGCGTGCTGGGTACGCAGTACACCAACCAGCGGGCGACCCAACTGTGGGAAATTGAGAAGCTGCTGCACAAGGACGACTGCGGCGAATACAACAAGGACCTGACCGGTTTGATCCACGACGTTCCCACCGCGTGTGCCGATCCGGAGCAGGTCGAGTCTTATATCGCCGCATGTTTTTTCGAGGAATTTTACGCGGATATGTCCTCGGAGGAGGAAGATGTTGAGATCTATCACAAGGAGGACGCCATCGGGGTCCGCAACTGTTTCACGCACCTGAAAAAGACGCTGTCGGCGCTGCACGAGCGCGGCGGTACATTGGAGGATGCAAAAAAATACCTCCTTATGCCGATGACCGAGCGTAGCGTTGTGATCGACGAACAGGGCGGCAACACTCTGGCATTCTCCTACTGCTTTGTTTCTCCCGCCCTCGCTGTGGCGATGACCGCGCGGGAGTTCGGTGTGGACTTCTGGGTCCTGTGGGACGAACTCGGAGCGGACATTCCGAGCGTAGAGCGCTTTCCAGCGCCGCAGCCCTGTCCGCCGGTAGAGCCGGTCTCCACGCAGGAGCTTTTCGGTGTTGCCCCGGACGACATGGCGTATTACTGGCGGTCGGACGGCAAGGTGCAGTTTTCCGACGAGATGACAGCGTGGATGCAGGCGCTCCGCGCGGAGCTGGACGGGATTACCGACACGATCCCGCCGGAGAGGTTTCTGCAAGCCATGGCGGATGCCATCCCCGGTGCGGGGAACTACGCTTTTCGGGATATGTTCTACGGGTTCATTGCGCGGCAGGCGGAGCCGAAGGTACAGGCCGCCGTTCTTCTGCTGGAGCGGCTCGCCGAGCGCGGCGAGCCGAATATTCGCCGGTATCTGGCGATCCTCGGGAATCCCGCGCTGCGGGAGAAAGTGTTCGGTTTCTAAAAAGACATACATTATAATAAGAACCGTGGGTATTAGAGAAATGGCTTCGAAAGCAAAGCTCTAATACCCACGGGTTTATTTCTGCTTGTCGCGCTCCATAGTCTCGTTTGCAGCTCTATAAAGAAATGCGTTTAAAGACTCCCCATGAGCCTTTGCATGTTCTTGAAGAACAGCTTTTTTCCCTATCGGTACACGAAAAGTAACATTTTCCACTTTTTCGCTCAACCATTTTGTTGACGCACGCTTCTGAGCGTCTGTCGTTTTCATTTCAATCTCCTCAATCTACACAATTTCATTTACTTTAGCAACTATCGACATATATGAGCTCATATATTTGACAAAAACGCCAGTTGATATATGAGTTCATATATGTTATACTACGACTATAACAAAACAACGGCAGTTGCAGAGTGCTACCAACACTCCGCAACCTGCGCAGGTGACAGATCCACCTACACAACGGCTGAAGCCGCACCGTCAGGAAGTAGTATACCCTGTTTTGCCCCATTTGGCAAGATACGGGCACTATAAAAGTTCCTCCGTGTGCGTTCAGGCGTCAGACTTCCGCACCCTTGGAGTGGTGTAGAGCAGCGTGTAGGCGAAATGCCTGCACGCTGTTTTGCTTACCGCTCTGAGGAAAGGAGGTAAAGATATACCATGGAAGAAACGAAGAAGGCACCCATCCGGGTGCGCGTTAACCGCAGCCTGGCATTTTTCTGCTGCATGGCTGTTCTGCCGGAAACCTGCGGCTTCGGCGGAACTTGTCCGACGCTCACCGTCTCGCATGATAACAGCTGCGATGACTATGTCACCGTCGTCCCGCTCATCCCGACCGGGCACTATGTGCCCGGCGAAGGCTGGCAGGCCGGCAGCCATTCGCTCGTCACCGTAGACGACAAGACCTATATGGCGCTGTGCGACTACCCGGTGACCATCCACGCAAACTGTCTCGGCCGCGGACTCGGCTATGTCTGGCCGGCAAACGAACGCAACGGCGTCCTGAAAGCCCTTGCCCATCACTTCCTGATCACGAAGGAGAACCTGCTATGAACACTAAGACTACCCGGCCGTTCGAGATGTGGACGGCATGGGACTGCCTCGGCAGGCATGACTGCCGCCCCGTCATCGTCATCTCGCAAGAGGGCGATATGGATACCGTCACCGTCATTCCCCTCACCTCGGACCGCGAGAGCACGCAGCTCCCGACGCATGTGCTCATCTCGGAACAGGGCCTTGACCACACCAGCCGCGCTCTGTGCGAGAAGGTGAAGACCATCCGCCGCAAGACGCTCATCCGCCGCATCGGCTGCGTCTACGAACCCTACGACCGTTTCGCCCTCCGTCACGCTCTGGCCATCTATCTTGGACTGCAGGCGGAGGAAGGCACCCAGGCGTGGAACTGACCGCGCCGAAGACAAATCATATAATTAATAATTAGGAGATAACATCCATGAATACGACCAACTTCATTCAGAACCTCTTCAACAATGATCCCATGATTCCCGAGAACATCTATGAGCCCTCCGGCGTCTGCATCGGCGACACGGTGCTCGACAACACCCCCAGCGGCTTTGCCCTGTTCCAGGCCATTGGAGGACACTACACCTCCCCTGCCCAGGCCATCGAGGAGCTGGTGGACAACGCCATCTCCTCCATCAAGGCGAACGGCGGCAGCGGCGAGGTCATCCTCCGTCTCACGGATGGCGGCGACTACGTCGACATCTCCGTCTACGACAGCGGCACCGGCATCTCGGACCTCGGTGCGGCCCTGACCATCTCCGGCCGCGGCGGAGCGCAGTCACCGCTGAATGAGCATGGCTGCGGTCTCAAGAACGCCCTCTCCTACCTCTGTGAGGAGGTCGAGGTGTGGCTCCTTGAGAGTCGCACCAAGGAGGATGCGGCGGCAGACCGGTACCGCTGTGTATCCGCACCCTATGCCGCCATCGACCGGAAGATGCGCGCAAAGGTCCATCAGGGCAACGGCGCCATCCTGCATGAGACCGGCACCACCATCCGCGTCCGCTGCAGCAAGGAGAAGTTCGAGAGCCTCAAGCCCGCAACAAAGCGTGCCAAGGCGGACTTCCGTCAGCTGTGCGGCTACCTCGAAGAGGAACTCGCCTACACCTATGCGGCCATCCTTGCCGAGGGCCGCATCACCATCGGCGTCATCTGCCGCGAGCAGAACGCTCCCGAGAGCTACCATCAGCTCGAAGCGCTCGAGCCTCTCTGGGAGGAAGACCCGGTGGAGATGCCGGAGACGGCGGCGGACTTCGGCGGCGGTAAGGTCACCATCCGCTGCTGCTACGGCACCATCGAGGCAGATAAGGAGAATGCCACCTACTATAAGGGCAACATGGCCTCCTCGGGTCTTGAGATCCGCATCAACGGCCGCTGCATCGAGCGCGGCCTGTACAGCAAGGTGTTCGGCAAGGCGCTGCACCCGAGCTGCAACCGCTTCCTCGCGCAGATCGACCTGCGCGGCGAGGACGGCATCGCGTTCCCTGCAACGGAGACGACGAAGAACGCCTTTGTCGAGGGAGACGCGCGCACGCAGGCGCTCTTCCGTTGGATCCGCGCCAATGTCAGGCGGCCGGAGACCTCGCGCGAGTCGCTGGAGAGCCGCCTCGTCGGCAAGCTCGCGGAGAAGAGGGCGGCGGAGAGCGATACGCTCCGCATCGGCCGTGAGGAGGGCACCTACCGCACCATCGGGTTGCAGGGAAAGATCGACCTGCTGGTGAGCAAGACCGGTGGGATGGTCATCTACGAGGCAAAGGCAAAGAACACGAAGGCGGAGGACCTCTATCAGCTCCGGCTCTATGCGGACGGGTGCGCGATGGACGGCATGCCCGCGAAGGAGAGTGTGCTCATTGGGGCGCGCCATCCGCAGGAGGTGTGCAGCCTGGTCGAACAGCTCAACAGCCAGTGCGACCCCACGGGAGCGCCGTATCACTTCGTGCTGCGGACGTGGGCGGAGGAGGGCATCAGCGCATGACGCCCTATCCGGTGATCGATGTGAAGGCGACGGGGGAGAACATCCTCCGCCGCCGGATCGAGAGAGAGTACACGGTTTTGGATGTACAGCGGTACCTGAACCTCGCGTGTCCTCAGTCCGTGTATCACTGGCAGGCGGGACGGACGCTGCCGAACATCGATAACTTCTACGCGCTGAGCGTACTGCTCGGCACGACCGTCAACGACCTTGTGGTTGAACAAGAGAGCCGATAGGCTTAAAAGAGGACAATAAAACACGGCGGCGGCAGAGAGCTGCAACTCTCTGCCGCCTGCGAAGGTGAAGCACCACCTACACAACGGGATTTCCCGCACCGATGATATCAGTATAATCAATTGCTCTCGTTTGTGCAAGGGAAACCTTCAGAGCGACTCTGAACACTGTGTAGGCTTTAACGCACCTACACAGTGTTTTCTTGTCCACATACAAGAAAGGAGTCCATCTGATATGGCCTTGTCCGATCATAAAATCGTAGCATTTCCTTCGCCGGCTTCTCATAAGTTGGAGGCGGGAGGGATCTGCCCTATGGAAATCAAGCACACACATCCCAAAAGCAAGTCGCCGGACGAACGTGCGGCACAGCTTAAAGACATTCGCAACGCCTGCATAGCCTTGCTCATGGCGCAGAAGAAGACTGCCGGAAAAGAGAGTGCGTAAGATGAGATATGAAGCCGCTTATGCACGCCAGTCCGTCGAAAAGAAGAACAGCCTTTCCATCAAGGGACAGCTTGACCTATGTACCCAGACCTCCGGAAATTCGTCGCTGATCATGTATAGCGATCAGGGCTACTCAGGGAAAAACACAGATCGCCCCGACTTTCAGCGATTGCTCAAGGACATCAAGGCAGACAAGGTCAGCAAGCTCTATGTCTATCGCCTTGACCGCTTCTCGCGTTCCATTGCTGACTTCGGTCAGCTTTGGAACGTGCTGCAAGCACACAATGTCGAGTTTGTTTCTGTGACAGAGAACTTTGACACCTCAACTCCCATGGGGCGAGCGATGCTCCATATCATCATGGTTTTCGCCCAACTGGAGCGCGAGACGACAGCAGAGCGCGTGAAAGACAACTATGACAGTCGGGCGGCGCTTGGCTCGTGGCCCGGTGGACCTGCTCCTTACGGGTATCGCAACGGACGGACAAGCACAGGAAGTCCTACGCTAATCCCGAACAAGGAGCAGTTGGAGATCGTCCACCGTATATTTGAGAAGTACGCAGAAGAGGGCGCTACCCTCAGAAGCGTTGCCGATATGCTCAATCGAGAGAAAATTCCTTGTGTTCGGCGCAGTACTTGGGATAATGTCAGCGTCGCCCGAGTTCTTCATGCGCCTGTTTATGTTAATGCGGACACTCAGGTGCGTCTATACTATGCCTCGCTCGGCGTAAAGGTCGTGTCTGAGGAAAGTGCATTCGACGGGGAGCACGGCCTGCTCCTGTATGGAAAACGAAAGGCAAATGACCGGAAGTACACCGATGTCAAGGATCATCACCTTGCAGTGCTGAATAGTCCCGGCGTTGTTTCTTCCGACCTCTTTCTGCGTTGTCAGGACAAGCTCTCGCGCAATGCGCAGATCGGAAATGCGGGTAAGGGCACACACAGTTGGCTGAGCGGCATGATGAAATGCGCCAAATGCGGATACAGTATCACCGTGCAGCAAAGAAAAAACGGCCTCCGTCGTATGATTTGCTCAGGCCGCTACAACCTCTCCCGATGCGATGCCGATATCCGCACCGATCTCACCGAGCTGGAAAATGCCGTCGCTATGGAAATTGAAAGGCTTCTCGCAGAATGCCCGCCGAGCGAGCCGGTCGAGCCGATTTGGAAGGATATCTACGCAGAGAAGCTTGACGCCTTAGACCGCAAGGCAGACCGCTTGCTGGAGGCGTTTGCCAACGATGAGAGCTTAGACGGTGCATACCTTCAGCGTGCGCTTGCCCGCCTTGAGAAAGAGCGCGAGGAGATCCTTGCATCGCGTAAGCGCGAGAAATCGAGACCGGCCATACCGGATAAGCTTGTCTTTTCCGAGTTGAGCTTTGAGGAAAAGAAGATCGTTGCCGCACAGTTTATCGAGCGGATAGAGGTCACCGAGGACTCTGCAGAGATCAAGTGGGCTGTATAAA
>OGNC01000365.1_pt1 | contig 32088 bp, 29 predicted proteins | sample 1573311 | NCBI WGS metagenome assembly OGNC01 (sample SAMEA2581889, study PRJEB24529) | metagenome | biome: Human gut stool | place: China | collected 2011
GGCGGCAGCGGCATCTTGCCCAGTCGATCCAGCACCTCCAGAAAAATGCCCTCGTAGAAAAACCTCACCAGCCGGTTGCCGTCCGGCAGCTCCTCCGCGATCTCTGCCGTCAGCTCACCGTCGCCGAAGGACACCCTCGCGCCCTTGCGCAGCTTCTTGCCCGGACGGACAAGGCATTCCCACACGTTGTCGCCCCGGTCGATGAGCAGCAGGATCTCACAGGCGCCGCCGCCCGGTACGCGGTGTCCCAGCAGGCGGGCGGGCAGCACTCTGGAATTGTTGAGGATCAGGCAGTCGCCGGGATGCAGATACTCCGGCAGGTCAAAGAAATGCCGGTGCTCCGTGGCGCCGGTGGTCTTATCCAGCACCAGCAGCCGGGAGGCGTCCCGCTGCGCGATAGGGGTCTGTGCGATCAGCTCCGGCGGCAGGTCAAAATAGAAATCATGGGTCTTCATCTGTACATCTCTCATTTTCTAAAGTAATAATGATTTATTATAATATAAAATCCTGCCGCGTTCAACTCCTTTTCTGTGGGGCGGCACCATCATTCCGATACATCAAGGGGCCGCGGCACTGCCGCGGCCCCTTGGGACGGTAAAAGCTATTATGCGGGAAAGCCTCTTACACCAGAACAGCCCGGTGGAACACCTTCTTGCCTTTCTTGATGATGACGCCGTCGCCGGTGAACTGCTCACAGCCAAAGGTCGTCTCGATGGCGGACACCTTCTCGTCGTTGACCGTTACGCCGCCCTGCTGCACCAGCCGACGGGCCTCACCCTTGGAGGCAGCCAGACCGCACTTGACCAGCAACGTCAGTACGTCAATAGCGCCGCCGCCGAAGTCATCGTTGGTCAGCTCAGTGGTGGGCATATGCTCGGTATCACCGGCGCCGGAGAACAGCGCCTTGGAGGCCTGACGAGCCTTTTCCGCCTCGTCCTCACCGTGGACCAGCTTGGTCAGCTCATAGGCCAGGATGTCCTTGGCCTCGTTGAGCTTAGCACCCTCCCAATCGGCCATGGCGTCGATCTGCTCCAGCGGCAGGAAGGTCAGCATCCGGATGCACTTGAGCACGTCGGCGTCGTCGATGTTGCGCCAGTACTGATAGAACTCGAAGGGGCTGGTCTTGTTGGGATCCAGCCACACGGCTCCCTTGGCGGTCTTGCCCATCTTGTTGCCCTCGGAGTTCAGCAGCAGGGTAATAGTCATGGCGTGGGCATCCTTGCCCAGCTTCCGGCGGATCAGCTCCGTGCCGCCCAGCATATTGCTCCACTGGTCGTTGCCGCCGAACTGCATATTGCAGCCGTAGTGCTGGAACATGTAGTAGAAGTCGTAGCTCTGCATGATCATATAGTTGAACTCCAGGAAGCTCAGACCCTTCTCCATGCGCTGCTTGTAGCACTCGGCGCGGAGCATATTGTTCACGGAGAAGCAGCCGCCCACCTCCCGCAGCAGCTCGATATAATTCAGGGGCTTCAGCCACTCGGAGTTATAGAGCATCATGGCCTTGCCCTCGGAGAAGTCGATGAACCGCTCCATCTGCCGCTTGAAGCACTCGGCGTTATGCTTGATGGTCTCCTCGGTGAGCATCTGGCGCATATCGGTACGGCCGGAGGGGTCACCGATCAGGGTGGTGCCGTCGCCGATCAGGGCGATGGGCTTGTTACCAGCCATTTGCAGCCGCTTCATCAGGCACAGCGCCATGAAGTGTCCGACGTGCAGGGAATCCGCCGTGCAGTCAAAACCGATGTAGAACGTGGCCTTGCCGTTGTTGATCATCTCGCGGATCTCATCCTCGTTGGTGACCTGCGCGATTAGGCCGCGTGCCACCAGTTCCTCATAAATTTTCATGTTTTTCGTTTCCTTTCCATTGTTATTCGTATCATTTCCTGTGCAGGGGGAAGAAAAAACGCCCCCTGCCTGTCGACAGAGGGCGATCAAATCGCGGTACCACCTCATATTCACCGCGCCCTCGCGGACACGGCCTCGTCGGGTGCTGACACACCCTATCGCTGTAACGGGCGAACCCGACACATCCCTACGCGCCGTCAGCACGGCTTCAGGAGGCTGCTCCGGGATGTATTCGCAGATCCCGCCCTCTCCTCCTTCCACCGACCGGAGGTTCTCTTTGCAGGCGCTGAGATATGCTACTTCTTCCCTTCATCGCTGTTGCACTATGAAGTTGAAACTATTTTAGCAGAAAAAATCCGCTTGTCAACTATTATTTCCCAATCACGACAATTTACCCTCGATCACAGGGCAGCGCGGAACTTTTCCGCCTCCACCAGCAGCTCCTCCGCACCATCCAGCATGGTCTGGGACACATGGCTGCCGCCGGTGAGCCGCGCCAGTTCCTGCCGCCGCTGCTCCCTGTCCAGCCGCCGCACCGCCGTATAGGTGCGGCCGTTCTTCTCGCCCTTTTCCACGGAGAAATGTACATCCGCCATGGCCGCCAGCTGGGGCAGATGGGTCACGCACAGCACCTGCTTGCGGCGGCTGACGCGAGCCATCTTCTCCGCTACCTTCTGGGCGGCGCGGCCGCTGACGCCGGTATCCACCTCGTCGAACACCATCGTCCCCACCATATCCTGCTCCGACAGAACATTCTTCATGGCCAGCATGATGCGGGCCAACTCGCCGCCAGAGGCGATCTTGTGGATGGGACGCAGCTCCTCGCCCACGTTGGCGGACATCAAAAACCGCACCTGATCGATACCGTCGGCACTCAGCGGTTTTTCCGCGATATCCACGGTGAAGCGGATCTTGCCCATGTCCAGCTGCCGCAGCTCGTCCAGTATCTGGCCGGACAGCCGCTCCGCCGCCTGCCGCCGCCCCTCGGAGAGTTGCTGCGCGGCGGTCATAGCGGCCTTTTCCGCCTTGCCGCGCGCCTGCTCCAGACGGGCCAGCGTATCGCCGGCATACTCGATCTGCTCCAGCTCGGCGCGGCAGCGCTCCAGATAGGCCAGCATATCCTCCACACTGGGGCCGTACTTCTTTTTCAGACGGTATAGCTGATCCATGCGGCTCTCCACATCGTCCAGCTCGTGTGGCGAGAAGTCGAAGCCCTCCCGCTTGTCCTCGATGGTGGCCGCCACGTCATAGGCCTCGCTGTACAGTGCCTCTATGCGCTCAAAGAGCTTGGCATAGTCCTCGTCCAGATGGCGCACCGCGCCGATGGCGTCCTGCGCCCGGCGCAGAAGTCCCAATGCACCGTCTCCGCCGTCGTCACCGTTCATAGCGTAATCCGCCTCGGAGACGGCGGAGATAAACTTCTCCGCGTTGCGCAGCAGATTGCGGCGAGCGGAAAGCTCCTCCTCCTCACCGGCGCGGAGCTGCGCCCGCTCCAGCTCGCCGATCTGGTACGTCAGGGTGTCCACCCGGCGGGCCTTTTCCGATTCGTCCATTTCCAGCGACTGTATCTTCTTCTGTATATCTGTAAAGCCTTTATACTTTTCAGAATACGCATTGATAAGTGTTTCCAGCTTTCCGAAGCTGTCCAGAAGCAGCAGATGCTGCTCCTCGTCCAAAAGCTGCTGGCCGTCGTGCTGGCCGTGGATATTCAGCAGGCGGCTGCCCAGCATTTTCAGCTGTCCCACCGTCACAGGCCGCCCGTTCACCCGGCAGACGTTTTTTCCGTCGCCGTGGATCTCCCGCTGCAGCAACAGTGAGCCGTCCTCCTCCGGGGTGATGCCAAGCGCCTCCGGCACAGAGGCGTCCACGCCGGAGAACACGGCGCTGACAAATGCCTTGTCCATACCGGTACGGATCAGCTCGCGGCTGGCGCGCTGCCCCAGCACGGCGCCAAGGGCGTCGATGACGATGGACTTACCCGCGCCCGTTTCGCCGGTCAGGGCGTTGAAGCCCGGCTCGAACCGGATGTCCGCCTCCTCGATGATGGCGATATTCTCAATATGGAGCACTTCCAGCATGGCGTTCTCCTCCCTCGCTCCTTAGCGAAGCATCTGCTTGACCTGCTCGCAGAAATCTACGGCGCGGACGTTGTCATGGAACACCAGCAGAATGGTGTCGTCGCCTGCCAGCGTCCCCACGATGTCCGTCTCCGCCATATTGTCCAGCGCAAAGGCCGCGCCCTGCGCCATACCCTCGATGGTCTTCAGCACCACCAGATTCTGCGCCGACGCCACTGACAGCACGCACTCCCGGAAGATCGTACGCAGCTTCTCGGCAAAGTTCAGCTTCGTTTTCTGCACGGACACGGCGTAGCGGTAGCGCCCATGCCCGGTGGGCTCCTTCACCAGATGGAGCTGCTTGATGTCACGGGAAACGGTGGCCTGCGTACATTTCACGCCGCGCTCCGCCAGCAGGCGCAGCAGCTGCTCCTGCGTCTCCACGGCCTCCTGCTCGATGATCTCCAGCAGAATGGCTTGACGGTCATTTTTCATGCTTGGCTGCCTCCATTCCCATTTTTGAATCCAGTATCTCGCAGAAGCTCTTCTTGGAGAGCCGCACCAGCTTCGTGGTGAATTTGGACTGCCGTACCCGCACCTTGTCCCCGTTTTTCAGGGAGAATGCCTTGCCGCCGTCCACGGAGAGGTAGACGAATTTCCGGTTGGCGTCCGCCGCCTCGATGGTAATGGTGTGATCCGGCGACAGCACATAGCTGCTGGCCCGCGTAGAGTGGGGGCAGATAGGCGTCAGCAGCAGATTCCGTGCCGTAGGCTCCACGATGGGGCCGCCCGCCGCCATGGAGTAGCCGGTGGAGCCGGTGGGCGTGGAGACGATACCGCCGTCGCCGGTGATCTTCGTCAGCCGCCCCTCCTCCGTGGACACATCCAGCCGAACCACCCGCGCCACAGACCCCTTGGACACCACCGCGTCGTTCAGGGCAATGTTGTTGTATGCCGGCTTCCCCTCCCGCAGCACCGTCACATCCAGCATCATCCGGGACTCCACGGAGAAATTCCAGCTTTTCAAATCATTGAGCCGCTCCAGCTCGTTGGGCTCCAGCTCCGACATAAAGCCAAGGCTGCCCAGATTGATGCCCAGCACCGGTACGTTGTGCAGCGCCACTGTGCGCGCCAGATGCAGGATGGTGCCGTCGCCGCCGAAGGCGATGAGCAGATCGGCCCGCTTGATCTCCTGCTGTAATTGCCGGATCGGCACGCCCAGCTGGTCGCCGTAGCCCTCCCGGTTGAAGGGCAGGCATACCACCGTTTCAAAGCCAATGTGCTCCAATATCTCACGGGAGCGCTTGGCCACCGTCAGCTCATCGTCCCGATAGGGATTCGGGCAGAGGATCACTCGTTTCATTCGTTGTCCCTTCTCTCTTTCAGTTCCTCATGGGAGGCATCCACCAGTGCGGTCAGGTCGGGGATGCAGTCTGGCTCCTCGCTTTTTCGCAGATAGCCCAGATACTCGATATTCCCCTCCGGTCCACGGATCGGCGAATATGTGATACCAAGCACTGTAAAGTGATTATCCTTCGCATGGTTCAGGAAGTTTTCCAGCACCTCCAGATGCACCTTCGGGTCGCGGACGACCCCCTTCTTCCCCACCTTTTCCCGTCCTGCTTCAAACTGCGGCTTGATAAGGCAGGCGATCTCGCCGCCCTGACGCAGCAGGCCGTACAGCGCCGGGAAGATCAGCTTCAGAGAGATGAACGACACGTCGATGGACGCAAAATCCAGCTCGTCCGGGATCTGCTCATGATCCAGATACCGGGCGTTGGTGCGCTCCAGACACACCACCCGGGGGTCGCTGCGGAGCTTCCAGTCCAACTGACCATACCCCACGTCCACGGCATAGACCTTGGAGGCGCCGTTTTGCAGCATACAGTCTGTAAAGCCGCCGGTGGAGGCGCCGATGTCGGCGCAGATCTTTCCCGTCAGCGTAATAGGAAAGGTCTTCATGGCCTTTTCCAGCTTCAGACCGCCGCGGCTGACGTAGGGCAGCGCGTGGCCGCGCACCTCCACAGGTGCGTCCTCCGCCACGGCGGTACCGGGCTTATCCACCCGCTGTCCGTTGACGAAGACAAGCCCCGCCATAATATTTGCCTGTGCCTTCTGGCGGCTGTCCAGCAGACCGCGCTCCACCAGAAGCACATCCAATCTTACTTTTTTACTCATGCCAGCACCTCCCTGACAGCAGCCGTCACACCGGCGGCATCCAGTCCCAGCGCGTGATAGAGCTGCTGTACGCTGCCCTGTGCGGGCAGCCGCTCTCCGGCGTTCAACAGCCGCAGTCTCTCCGGCGCGGCGTTCCGCTCCAGCAGTGCGGCAGCCAGACGCTGCCCCACGCAGCCCTGCCGCAGCTGATCCTCCAGCACTACCAGACGCGATGCGCCGTCCAGCGCGCCGCATACCGCGTCCCATTCCAGCGGCGCCACGCGGTTCAGCTTCACCACACGCACCGCAACACCCTCGTTGGCCAGACGCTGCGCCGCCTCCAGCGCCTGATTCACCAGCACGCCGTAGGTGACGATGCACGCATCTGTTCCCTGCCGCAGCACCGATACCGCCGCGTCGCCGCAGTCCTCGCGGTAGGCGCCCTCGCCGCCCCGGGGATAGCGGATCGCCGCAGGCCCCTTGCAGTCGTAGAGTGCCGCGCGGAGCATATGCCGCAGCTCCGAAAAGCTGGCGGGACAGAACACGGTCATACCGGGGATCTGGGACAGATAGTCGATGCAGCCGTGGTGCGTTTCGCCGTCCGCTCCCACCAGACCGGTGCGATCCACCGCCAGCACCACATGGAGGCTGTCCAGCGACACATCCTGCACCAGCATATCGTAGCCACGTTGGAGGAAGCTGTCATATACCGCAAAGACCGGCAGCATCCCCTGCTTTGCCATGCCCGCGGCCATGGCCACCGCGTGGCCCTCCGCAATGCCCACATCAAAAAAGCGCCGTGGATGGTTTCTGGCAAAAGCCGTCAGCCCCGTACCGTCCGCCATGGCCGCCGTAATGGCGCAGATGCGCCGGTCGGAGGACGCCAGCGACGCCAGCTCGCTCCCGAACACCGAGGAGAAGGACGGCGACGGCGGCGCGGACTTACCGGTGGCCGGATCGAACGGGGACACCCCGTGGAATTTCTCCGGCTCCTGCTCGGCGGGAGCATAGCCCTTGCCTTTTTTCGTATGCACGTGCAGCAGCACAGGGCGATTCAGTTCCTTTGCCGCCCGCAGCATATCGGTCAGTCCCCGCACATCGTGGCCGTCCACCGGTCCCATGTAGGTAAAGCCCATACCCTCAAACACGGTGCTGACCGGCAGCAGCGACTTCTTCAGCGCCGTTTTTACATCGTGGCTCAGCTCGTACAGCTTCTGTCCGGCCTTGCTGCCGTCCAGCGCCTGCCGGTACTTCTTCTTGAATTCGTAGTAGCCCGCCTTCGTCCGGATCTGTGCCAGGTGGCGTGACATACCGCCCACATTGGCGTCGATGGACATACCGTTGTCGTTGAGGATCACGATCAGCGGCTCGCCGGAGGCGCCCGCATCGTTAAGTCCCTCAAAGCTCAGCCCGCCGCCCAGCGCACCGTCACCGATCAGCGCCAGCACGCTGTACGACTGGTTTTGCAGCGTCCGCGCCCGCGCCATACCCAGCGCCACGGACACTGAGTTGGAGGCGTGTCCCGCCACAAAGGCGTCGTGCTCACTCTCATAGGGCTTGGGAAACCCGGAAAGCCCCCGGAACTGCCGCAGGGTGCCGAACAGCTCCTGCCGCCCCGTCAGCGCCTTGTGGACGTAGCACTGGTGTCCCACATCGAACACCAGTCTGTCCGTGGAGGTATCAAAAACGCGGTGGATAGCCACCGTTAGCTCCACCGCACCCAAATTGGACGCAAGATGCCCGCCGGTGCGGGACACCTGCTCTACCAAAAACTGCCGCAGCTCCAGACACAGCAGCTCTGTTTGTTTTTCGGTCAGACGCTTCACGTCCGCCGGAGAATGTATCGTTTCCAAGATCAACGTATATACGCCCCTTTTTCAGCGATAAAGATGCAGCGCATGCATGATCCGCGCCACGCGGTACACCACCTTGGTACAGTCGTTGATGGCCACCGATTTGCCAAGCGCCTTGCCGCCGATGGTGATGCCGGAGATCAGCGCCGTTACGCCGATGGAGATCAGGACGGACGTGGTGCTGAAATCCCGCTGGAGCTGCACCACGATCACCGCCGCCGTAGAGCCGGAGACGATGCCGCAGATGTCGCCCACCACGTCGTTGCACACGGAGCTGACCTGATTGGCGTTCTGCAAAAGGCGGATGGCCTCCCGTCCGCCCTTTTCCTTATGGGCCGCCATGGAGTGGAAGGGCTTGGGGTCTGCCGCCGTAACAGCCACGCCCACCATGTCAAAGACGATGCCCAGTCCGATGAACACCGCCAGCACGATGATGGCCACCGCGTAGCCCGCCCCCTCCAGCGCAGAGGAGGAGAAGAAGCTCAGCACGGCGCTGAGTGCCACGGCCAGTAAAAACACCCGCAGGGGCCAGCTGCCCTGCTTCTTTTTCTTCTTTTTATCCTTGTCCGTCAAGTGATCGACCTCACGTTATAAATATAGTCATGCTGAACAGGGCGGCTCCGGAAGTAAATCTTGCGGCTTAGGTACGGGTTGGATTTCCCCACAGCACACCTCTCGTCGCCGATAAAGGCGGTTTCCCCTTCGGTGCTGCGTCACGGTGTTGCCCGCCGTGAGACCCGACTGCCACTTAGTCCGCACTGCAATCCCACCGGCGCCCCGTCAGGACAGCCTAGGTGATTTCCACCGCAGTCAAACCATCTCTTATCCTCTTTTGCAAACAGGGTTTCAGGGAAATAGCGCTGCGTCCCTGGCCGGGGACCTGACGCGTTGACTCTCCCATCCACCCTGCCCACGCAAGGCAGGCTACTCTGCACACAGCGTTCACGGCACAAGGCCGGGTAGCACCGCGATGCAGGTTCGCAATCTGCTTCGTACACAGGTCGCTGACCACAAAGGGAGTACGCCTGTGCACAACAGCAGGTCTCCACGACCGCAGGGTCGGGTCCTCCATGCCATTGGAGGGCGCCCTACGGCCGCAGGCGCGGTAATTGCCGCGCCTCCCTTCCAGCACCCACCCCAAACTGGGCGTAAGAAGCAAGCACCAGAGGTTTCACAGTTGTGCCCTTTAAGGGATTTTTAGGCCCCTCTTCAGAAGACGGCAGATCTGACTAGGATACTGCGCCGCTGTTCAGCAATATAGTATATTATCATACTTCCCTGTGATTTACAACCGTTTTATGCAAGATATTCTGTATAATTCCTGTTCTATGCACAACCAAGACAGTTGAATATCTCCCGTCCGCATGGTATAATGGTTCCGGTCAAAAGAAAGGAGCCGCTTATGAACGACAAGCGCAAGTGTCTTTTCTGGCTGATCCCTGCCGTGCTGGTGCTGCTGGCCGTCCTGTTTTTCCTCTATCCCCGCCGGGCGGACACGATCCTGCATCTGCCGGAGTCGGCGGCGGGTATCCGCGAGGTCTATTTCCTGAGGATCGAACCTGTCCATGAGACGCTGGAGTATGTCTGTCAGGACTACACCCTGACGGCGGAGCGGGAGCCGGAGCTGCTGCAGGAGGTCTGCGACTGGCTGTACGCCGCGCGGCTCAACCGTCCCATGCCCGGCAGCGGCGGGCTGCACGATCCCGGCGTCACGTATACCCTGCGCGCCCGGTCGTCGGACAGCTCCGCGACCGCCGCCATTCTGATTCTGGAGGACGGCCGCGCCGTGGTAAACGGCGTGCGCTACCGCCTGCGCCAGAAGGACATGGCGGTGCTGAACGCCATCTACCAACATCTGAATACAATCTACGACTGAGGGACATCCCAAACGTGCCTGCCGATGTGATCGGCAGGCACGTTTTTGCGTCCGCCCACATACAATGGCCTTGTAAGACCGTGGTAAGGAGGTCGACTATGAACGAACAGGACATGATGCAGAAGCTGAAAAGCGACCCGAGGGCGTTGAAGTCCGTCATGCAGTCAGCGGATGGCAGGACGCTGCTGGGGATGCTCTCCGGCGGCGACACCGCCGCGCTGGGCCGCGCCGCCCAGCAGGCTGCCTCCGGCGACACGGCGGCGCTTTCTGGTATGCTCCGGCAGGTACTGTCCACGCCGGAGGGGGCGGCGCTGGTGCAGCGGCTGGAGGATTCCCTGCGCCGGTAAAGAGAGGAGGGACGCGGCATGGCCGAGCTGGATGAAAAACTGAATGCGCTGCTGTCCGATCCCGGCAGCATGGCACAGATCGTGCAGATGGCGCAGCAGCTCTCCACTGCCATGGGTGGGGACGCGGGCGCCGCCGCGCCGTCCTCTGCTCAAACTGCTGCGCCCGCTATGCCGCCGCCAGCACAAACGCCGCCGGACGGCATCGACCCGCAGGTGGTCGCCCGCTTCCTGCCGCTTTTGCAGGAGTACAGCCGCTCCAACAGCCAGACCATGCAGCTGCTGTACGCCCTGCGTCCCTTCCTCAAGGAGAGCAAGCAGGACAAGGTGGAGCGGGCGGCGCGGCTGGCGCGGCTCATTCATCTGGGCAAGAAATTCCTGATAGACTGGGGGGACGGCCATGTATAACCGGTATATCCGGGGCGACGGCGGTACATACACCCGCGTCAGCATGGAGGATACGCCGCTGCCGCCGCCCGCCGGTCAGCGTCCGCCTCCCCCGCCATCCGCCCCTCCGGAGGGCGCACAGTCTGACGGGCAGACACCACACGGGCCGCCTCCACCGCCGCAGCCGTCTCCCGAGCGGGGACTGCTCAACGGTCTGCTGGAAAAGCTGCATCTCAGCGACCTGGACGCGGGAGACATTCTTTTGCTGCTTTTGCTGTTCTTCCTCTTCCGGCAGGAGGCCGATGAGGAGCTGCTCATCGCCATCGGGCTCTTACTCATCCTCTGACTGCAGATAAAATATCCCCCGACCGGCCGGTCAGGGGATATTTTCGTGTAAGGTTGATTTACTTTACGGCTTCCTCCACCGCAACAGCCACAGCGACGGTGGCGCCCACCATGGGGTTGTTGCCCATGCCCAGGAAGCCCATCATCTCTACGTGCGCGGGGACGGAGCTGGAGCCGGCGAACTGGGCGTCGGAGTGCATCCGGCCCATGGTATCGGTCATGCCGTAGCTGGCGGGACCGGCGGCCATATTGTCGGGATGCAGCGTGCGGCCCGTACCGCCGCCGGAGGCCACGGAGAAGTACTTCTTGCCCTGCTCGATGCACTCCTTCTTGTAGGTGCCCGCCACGGGATGCTGGAAGCGGGTGGGGTTGGTGGAGTTGCCGGTGATGGACACGTCCACGCCCTCGTGGTGCATGATGGCCACGCCCTCGCGGACGTCATCCGCGCCGTAGCAGCGGACGTCGGCGCGCTCCGTCTCGGAGTAGCGGATCTCCCGGACGATGTTGAGCTTGCCGGTGTAGTAGTCGAACTGGGTCTGCACATAGGTGAAGCCGTTGATGCGGCTGATGATCTGAGCGGCGTCCTTGCCGAGGCCGTTCAGGATCACGCGCAGCGGCTGCTTGCGGGCCTTGTTGGCGTTCTTCACGATGCCGATAGCACCCTCGGCGGCGGCGAAGGACTCGTGGCCGGCCAGGAAGGCGAAGCACTTGGAGTCGTCGCTCAGCAGCATGGCGCCCAGATTGCCGTGACCCAGACCCACCTTGCGATCCTCGGCCACAGAGCCGTCGATGCAGAAGGACTGGAGGCCGATACCGATCATCTTGGCGGCCTCGGCGGCGGTCTTCACGCCGGACTTGATGGCGATGGCCGCGCCCACGGTGTACGCCCAGCAGGCGTTCTCAAAGCAGATGGGTTGGATGCCCTTCACGATCTCATAGGGGTCAAAGCCCTTAGCGTTGCAGATCTCGCGGCACTCCTCCACGGAGCTGATGCCGTACTGGGCGAGGACGCCGTTGATCTTGTCGATTCTTCTCTCGTAACTTTCAAACAGAGCCATTTTTCTCGTCCTCCCTTCTTACTCGTGCCGCGGGTCGATGTACTTCGCCGCGTTGTCCCACTGACCGTAGTGGCCGGTGGCCTTCTTCATAGCCTCGTTGGCGTCGTCGCCCTTCTTGATGAAATCCATCATCTTGCCGAGGCTGATAAACTCATAGCCCACGATCTCGTCGTCCTTGTTCAGTGCCAGACGGCTGCAATAGCCCTCGGCCATCTCCAGATAGCGGGGGCCCTTTTCTCTGGTGGAGAACATGGTACCCACCTGAGAGCGCAGCCCCTTGCCCAGATCCTCCAGAGAAGCGCCCACGGCCAGACCGTCCTCGGAGAAGGCGGACTGGGTACGGCCGTACACGATCTGCAAAAACAGCTCGCGCATGGCGGTGTTGATAGCGTCGCACACCAGATCGGTGTTCAGCGCCTCCAGAATGGTCTTTCCGATGAGGATCTCAGAGGCCATGGCGGCGGAATGGGTCATGCCGGAGCAGCCGATGGTCTCCACCAGCGCCTCCTCAATAACGCCGTTCTTCACATTCAGGGTCAGCTTGCAGGCGCCCTGCTGAGGCGCGCACCAGCCGATGCCGTGGGTAAAGCCGGAGATGTCGGCAATATCCTTGGCCTGCACCCACTTGCCCTCCTCGGGGATGGGCGCCGGGCCGTGATAAGCGCCCTTGGCTACGGGACACATATGCTGAACTTCAGTCGTATAGATCATAGCAGCGATCTTCCTTTCTCATATATAAATTACCAACGGTGGAATTAACCACGCATATTGTAACACGGCGCGGCGGAAAATGCAAGAAACATTCCAAACATTTGGTGTAATCAACAGATATGGCGCCGGCACCCGCCGGGCATACGCATTTTCTCACAAAAACTCGCGAATTACCACGGATTAGCCCCTGCTCACCTTGACTTTTCCCCTATTTGAAATATAATAAACTGGTATTTTTAGAAACATCACAGGAGGTCGTCCCGATGAGTATGGATATGACGTATTTTAACGAGATGGAAGCCCGCATCCCCCGCGGGAAGGTACGCACCCGCTTTGCCCCCTCCCCCACCGGCTATATGCACGTCGGCAACCTGCGCACGGCGCTGTACACATGGCTCATTGCCCGCAGCCACGGCGGCACGTTCATCCTCCGCATCGAGGACACCGATCAGGGCCGTCTGGTGGAGGGTGCTACTGATGTGATCTACCGCACCATGGCTGAGTGCGGCCTTACCCACGACGAGGGCCCCGATGTGGGCGGCCCCGTGGCGCCCTATATCCAGTCCCAGCGCCGGGACACCTACGGCAAGTATGCCCGCCTTCTGGTGGAAAAGGGCGGTGCATACTACTGCTTCTGCGAAAAATGCGCCTCCGAGGAGGACAGCGGTGAGTTTGACCGCGTGGCCGACCCCTGCCGCGACCTGCCGCTGGAGGATGCGCTGCGGCGCGTGGAGGCCGGTGAGCCCTATGTGATCCGGCAAAAGATCCCCGCCGAGGGTACCACTACCTTCCATGACGCCATCTTCGGTGATATCACCGTGGAGAACAGCACGCTGGACGATCAGGTACTGCTGAAACGGGACGGTCTGCCCACCTACAACTTTGCCAACGTCATCGACGATCACCTGATGGGCATCACCCATGTGGTGCGGGGCAGCGAGTACCTGTCCTCCGCGCCCAAGTATGACCTGCTGTACCACGCCTTCGGCTGGGACGTACCCACCTACGTCCACTGCTCCCCCGTCATGCGGGACGCCCAGAACAAGATGTCCAAGCGCCACGGCGACCCCTCCTATGAGGATCTGAAGGCGGAGGGCTATCTCACCGAGGCGATTTTGAACTATGTGGCGCTGCTGGGCTGGTCTCCCAAGGGTGAGCTGGCGGAGCAGGAGATCTTCACCCTGCCCGAGCTGGTGAAGGCCTTCGACATCACCGGCATCTCCAAGTCCCCCGCCATCTTCGACCGCGCCAAGCTGGATCACTTCAACGCCGTGTACCTGCGGAGCATGAGCCCCGAGGCCTTCGCCAAGGTGGCCGAGCCCTACATCCGCCAGAGCGTCAAGGGTGATTTCGACATCTGCGCCATCGCCGGACTGCTGCAGGCACGCTGTGAGAAGCTGACTGAGATCCCCGAAAAGGTGGATTTCTTCGACGCCTGCCCCGACTGCTGTGTGGACGCCTTTACCAACAAGAAGTCCAAGACCAACCCCGAGGTCTGCAAGACCATGCTGGAAGCCGCCATCCCCATGCTGGAGGCACTGCCCGACTGGACGGACGAGAGCATCCACGACGGTCTGGTGGCGCTGGCAGAGAAGCTGGGTGTGAAGAACGCCACGCTGATGTGGCCGGTGCGTATCGCCGCCTCCGGCAAGCTGGTGACCCCCGGCGGCGCCGTGGAGATCTGCCGCATCCTGGGCCGCGACGAGACGCTGAAGCGCCTCCGCGCCGGTCTGAAAAAGCTGGCATGAAAAAGCAGTTTCGTGCGCTGGGCGGCTTCTGGCGTGAGGAATACGGCCGCTGGGTGGGCATGACCGCCGTCGCTTTTCTGGTGCTGGTGGTGCTGTCGTATATCGCCGGCCGCCTTTTCCCGGAGATCCCCGCTGCCATCCTGACCTACTTCAATGAGATCGTTGCAGATTCCGGCATCGTGCGGGACGACGGCAGCTTCAGCGCGCTGGCGCTGTTCGGCAATAACCTGCGCGCCATGGTGCTGTCCACGCTGTACGGCTTTATCCCCTTCCTGTATCTGCCCGCCCTGTCCATGGGCGTCAACGCCATCCTCCTCGGTATGGTGGCCTCCTCGGTCAACGGCCAGTGGCTGCTGCTGGCCGCCGGTATCCTGCCCCACGGCATCTTTGAGCTGCCGGCGCTGTGCCTCAGTCTGGCGGCCGGGCTGTGTCTGTGCCAGAATATCAACCGCTATATCCGCAAAAACGAGAAGGGGCTCATGAAGCCGCTCCTTCTGAATATTCTCCGCGTGACGGGGCTGGTAGTGATTCCGCTGCTGGTGGTCGCCGCAATCATGGAGAGCTATGTGACCCCCGCTGTGATGCAGCTATTTGTGTAAAGACCGGCGTTTGCCGTTCCGCACTTCACTTTGAAAGGAATGATCCAGATGTGTGAAAAGAAGATCGATGTTCCCTCCCTGTTCGGCAAAATGGTGTTTGGCGAGCAGCAGATGCAGCAGCGTCTCCCCGCCGAGGTCTACCGCGCATGGCAGCGCTGCCGGACACAGGGTACGGCGCTGGATCGTTCCACCGCCGGTGAGATCGCCGCAGTCATGAAGGACTGGGCCATTGAAAACGGCGCCACCCACTATACCCACTGGTTCCAGCCCATGACCGGCTACACCGCCGAGAAGCACGACAGCTTCATCACGCCCGACGGTACGGAGGGCGTGCGGATGGAGCTGAGTGCCAAGGAGCTGACAAAAGGCGAGGCCGATGCCTCCAGCTTCCCCTCCGGCGGCCTGCGGGCCACCTTCGAGGCCCGCGGCTACACGGCATGGGATCCTACGTCCTACGCCTTTATCAAGGACAGTACGCTGTATATCCCCACCATCTTCTGCTCGTACAGCGGCCAGACGCTGGACAAGAAAACGCCGCTGCTGCGCTCCATGCGGGAGCTGGATCGCGAGTGCGTCCGCATTCTCCGCCTGTTCGGCAACACGGAGGTACAGCACGTCACGCCGCAGGTGGGGCCGGAGCAGGAGTACTTCCTCATTGACCGGGAAATGTATGACCTCCGGGAGGATCTGAAGCTCTGCGGCCGCACGCTGTTCGGCTCCCGTCCCCCCAAGGGGCAGGAGCTGGACGACCACTACTACGGCGCCATCAAGCCCCGGGTCGCTGCCTTCATGCGGGAGCTGGACGAGGAGCTGTGGAAGCTGGGTGTGCTGGCCAAAACGGAGCACAACGAAGTCGCCCCCGCCCAGCACGAGATCGCGCCCATCTACTCCGACGCCAACACCGCCTGTGACAAGAACCAGCTGACCATGGAGCTGCTGAAGAAGGTAGCTTCCCGCCATGGGCTGGTCTGCCTGCTCCACGAAAAGCCCTTCGCCGGCATCAACGGCTCCGGCAAGCACGACAACTGGTCGCTCCAGACCGACACCGGCGAGAACCTGCTGAAGCCCGGCGGCACTCCCAGTCAGAATGCCCAGTTCCTGCTGTTTCTGGCGGCGTTCGTCAAGGGTGTGGACGAGTATCAGGAGATGCTGCGCTGCTGCGTCTCCTACCCCGGCAACGACCACCGTCTGGGCGGCAACGAGGCGCCTCCCGCCATCATCTCCATCTTCATAGGCGACGAGCTGACGGCCATTCTGGACTCCATTGTGCAGGGCACGGCGTATGTAGACATCACCAAGAAGAAGCTGAAGATCGGCGTGGATGCCATGCCGGAGATCCCGCAGGATACCACCGACCGCAACCGCACCTCCCCCCTGGCCTTCACCGGCAACAAGTTTGAATTCCGTATGCTGGGCTCCTCCCAGTCCATCGCCAGTCCCAACGTGGTACTCAACACCATCATGGCCGAGGAGCTGGGGCAGTTCGCCGACCGTCTGGAGAAGGCCGCCGACTTCCAGTCCGCCCTGCAGGAACTGCTGCAGGAGACGTTCACCGCCCACCAGCGTATCATCTTCAACGGCAACGGCTACGACGATGCGTGGGTGGCGGAGGCCGCCCGCCGCGGTCTTGCCAACCTCCGGGACACGGTGGACTGTATGCCCGCCTACATCGACAAGAAGAACATCGACCTGTTTACCAAGCACGCCGTCCTCACGGAGACAGAGATGCGGGCGCGGTACGAGATCCATCTGGAGAACTACTGCAAGGTAACGACCATCGAGGCCCACACCCTGCTGGATATGGTCACCCGCTGCATTCTGCCCGCCGCCGGAAAGTACGCCGACAGTCTGGCGCAGACCCTGTTCCATAAGAAGAACTGCGGCATCTCCCTGCCCACCGTGATGGAGGAGCGCACCCTGTCCCGCGTCAGCGAGCAGTCGGCGGCGCTGTTCCGTATCTGCGAGGATCTGCAAACCGCGCTGCACAACGCCCCCGCCGCCGACGGCGGCATCGACGTGGCCCGTTGGTACCGTTCGGAGATCGCCGCGCGGACGCAGCAGGCCGGTGAGCTCATCAACCAGCTGGAGACTATTGTGGACGCCGCCTGCTGGCCCTATCCCACCTACGCCGACATCCTGTTCAGCGTGTAAACACTATTCACTTTACAATACTTGAAAATAGAGGTCGGAGCCAATGGCTCCGACCTCTATTTTTCAATTTGCTTCTTTTGCCGCCTCACCCACGGTTTTCTGCTTCCGTGCGTGCTCCTGCCTCCGCGCCTGTATGAAGTGGGTGACCACGCACCCCACGAACACGATGCTCAGATACCCGAACATCGGGTACACCACCGCGATGATCTCGCCGAAACCCAGCAGACTGCCCGCCCACGCCAGCAGGCAGATCCCCGCCAGCAGCGGTTTCTTTTTCTCACGCACGAAGCGGGCCTTCTGCTCCAGATAGCTGATCAGTCCCACCAGACTGGCCATGGCGTTGCAGAACATGGCAAGCAGCAGCATCAGGCCGTACACCGTACCCAGCATCCCGTTGAGCTTGCTGGCCAGCGCCACCATGGGCAGCTCCGCCGCCACCGCCTCCGGACAGGCCGCCAGACTGGTCAGGATGCTGCCCGCCACCGCCAGCAGCATCACGCCGGACAGGGCGATACCCAGATAGATATGCTTCTTTTTCCGAACATACTGCCCTACCGGTGCCATGATGCCGATGCCGCCCAGAATGTTATAGGCGACAAAGGTCAGCGACGCGACGACCCAGTTGGGCATCAGTGGGTTGGTGTTCACATCCTTCAGCTGGAAGATGCCCTCCGTACCGAAGGTACCGTAAGCGCCGGCGGCAAAGGCCACGGTGGCGACGATCAGAACGGGGATCAGCGCCGAGAACGCATTGACCATACCCGATACGCCCAGCAGCGTCACCAGAAATACCGCCGCCATGAATACGAAGCTGCCCAGCCAAGTGGGTACATGAAACAGCTGGTTCAGCATAGCGCCGACACCGGCGGACATGGACACCACCACGAAGAACAGGAACAGCGCAGCGATGACGCCGGAGGCGCCCCGCAGCCATTTGATGCCCCAGGGCACCAGCAGTCTGTCCACATCGGCGCACTGGGTCATCTGCGTCAGCCGTACGAACAGGATGCCGATGACGGTGAACAGCACAGCCGCTCCCGCAAGACCTACATAGCCCCAGTTGCCGAAGTTGCCGAAAAACTGCCACAGCTCCTGTCCGGAGATGAATCCCGCGCCCAGAAAGCATCCCACATATGTGAAGGCCAGCGACCACATTTTAATTTCTTTCATACCTCTTACTCCTTGCCGAAAAATGCGCACCGTCTTAGTGTATGCGCCGCGGCGGATTTCGTCAACCCCTGTCGGCATTTCTTTTTATTGAATCATTCGGTTTTCATTGACGCTGTGGGCGGCGCGGTGTATAATTGTCCCAGAAAACAGTCTGCCTGCACCGGGATCTCTTTGACCCCGGAGGAATTACTTTCTTGGAGGAGGAAAACCCATGATACACACCATTGACGGCATCATTTCCGCCGCACGCGGCGGCAGCACCGGTGTCATCGCCGTGGCAGCCGCCCATGACCAGCCGGTGATCGAGGCGGTAGTCGAGGCCCGCCGGGAGGGTATCGCCACCCCCATTCTGGTAGGTCACGTCGACGAGATCCGCGCCATGCTCACCGAGCTGGGCGAAGATCCCGCCGCCTATGAGATCATCCCCGGCGACACCGATGGGGACTGCGCCGCCAAGGCCGTGGCGCTGTGCGCCGAGGGCAGAGCCAACTTCCTGATGAAGGGCATCCTCGGCACCGCCGACCTGATGCGCGCCGTGTTCAACAAGGAGCACGGCCTGCGTACCTCCCACCTGACCACCCACTGTATGCTCTACGAGATCCCCGCGCTGGGCCGTATGCTGGTGCTCACCGACGGCGGCGTCAACACCTTCCCCGATCTGGACAAGAAGGCGGAGATCCTGGAGAATGCCGCCATGGTGCTGCAGGCGCTGGGCTATGAGCATATCAATGCCTCCTGCGTCTGCGGCGCGGAGCAGGTCAACCCCAAGGTGCAGTCCACCGTGGACGCCGATGCGCTGGCACACATGACCGACCGCTGGGCCAAGTACAACATGGATGTCTGCGGCCCTGTGGCGCTGGATCTGGCCGTCAGCGAGGAGGCCTGCCGCCACAAGCACTACACCGCCCCCGGCGCTGGAAAGGCCGATATCCTGCTGGTACCCAACTATGAGGTAGGCAACGGCATCGGCAAGGCCGCCAATCTGTTCGGCAACGCCAAAAATGCCGGTATTATTCTGGGCGCCAAGGTGCCCATCGTACTGGTCAGCCGCGCCGACAGCGCCTACTCCAAGCTGGCGTCCATCGCGCTGGGCAGCGTCCTCGCTTCCCGCATGAAGTTGTCCTGACGGCGCTCTGTACGGAAAACCGTATCATTCTCCTGCGTGTCCCACGCAGCCATCTGATTTGAAAGGAGACCACATCATGGTCAATCAGGAATTCTATCATCTGGGTACCGCCCCCTCCGTCATCCGTCAGCTGTTTGCCTATGGTCTGGAGCAGGCTGCCAAGGTAGGTGCGGACAAGGTCTATGATTATTCACTGGGCAACCCCAGCATCCCCGCGCCCAAGAAGGTCAATGACTCCATCCACAAGATCGTGGATGAGACGGACTCCATCAAGCTCCACGGCTACTCCATGGCCCCCGGCTTCGCGGAGGCTCGCGCCGCCGTGGCCAAGGATCTGACCGACCGCTTCGGCCTGGAGGTCAAGGCCGGTGAGCTGTTCTTCACCTGCGGCGCCGCCCCCGCCCTGATCTCCGTGATCAAGGCGCTCCTCGTCGACCACGACTCCGAGATCATGGCTGTGGCACCCTTTTTCCCCGAGTACCATCCCTTCGTCACCGGCAACGGCGGCAAGCTGGTGGTGGTCCCCGCCGACACCGAGGCGTTCCAGATCCATCTGGACGCCGTGGAGCAGCGCATCACCGCCCACACACAGGCCGTCATCATCAACTCCCCCAATAACCCCTCCGGCGTCGTCTACACCGAGGAGACGCTGAAGGGTCTGGCGGCGCTGCTGGAGCGCAAGAGCGCCGAGTACGGCCACCCCATCTACATCATCGCCGACGAGCCGTACCGCGAGCTGGTGTACGGCGGCGTGAAGGTACCCTTTATCCCCTGCCTCTATCGGAACACTATCGTCTGCTACTCCTACTCCAAGTCCCTGTCCCTGCCCGGCGAGCGTATCGGCTATGTGTACGTCCCCGGCTTTGCCGACGACAGCGCCGCGGTGTACGCCGCCATCTCCGGCGCCGCCCGCATCATGGGTCACGTCTGCCCGCCCACGCTGATGCAGAAGGTCATTGAGCTGTGCGCCGGGGAGCGCCCCGATCTGGCGGCCTATGAGGAAAACCGCAATCTGCTGTACAACAGCCTGCGGGAGATGGGCTACCAGTGCGCCAAGCCCGACGGCGCGTTCTACCTGTTCGTTAAGGCGCCCAACGGCGACGCCAACGCGTTCTCCGAGCGAGCCAAGCTATCGCACAATCTGCTGGTCGTCCCCGCCGACGGCTTCGGCTGCCCCGGCTACTTCCGCCTGAGCTACTGCGTATCCAACGATATGATCCGCCGCAGCCTGCCCGCTTTCAAGGCCATGATCGAGTCCTACAAGTAAGCGTCACGCGGACAAATCGCATAAAAATGTCCTCCGGCTGCGCCGGAGGATATTTTTATACAAAACGCGCCGGTTTGAGCGGCATAATTTTGCGTGTTTTTCCCTTGCAATTCCTACGTTTCACGCCTATAATGGCAACAATATTTTTTTAAAAGAGGTGTTTCACGCATGAGCAAATTGACGATCCCCGCCGGATACAAGACGCCGCTGTCCACCTACGAGATGCAGCGCGCCATCGAGTTCATCAAGAGCAATTTTCAGGTGAATCTGGGGCAGGCGCTGAATCTGCGCCGTGTCTCCGCTCCCCTGTTCGTGGAGGAAAATTCCGGCCTGAACGACAACCTCAACGGCGTGGAGCGCCCCGTCTCCTTTGACATCCCCGATGTGGGTGCCACCGGGCAGGTGGTACACTCGCTGGCCAAGTGGAAGCGTCTGGCGCTGAAGCGCTACGACTTCAAGCCCGGCAAGGGTCTGTTCACCGACATGAACGCCATCCGCCGCGATGAGGAGGTGGACAACCTCCATTCCATCTATGTGGACCAGTGGGACTGGGAAAAGGTCATCGAGCGGCAGGACCGCAACGAACAGTACCTGCGCCAGACCGTCCGCGCCATCGTGGGCGCGGTGGTGGAGACCAACGACGCCCTCCAGATCGCCTTCCCCAGCCTGCACACCGTACTGGATCGCGAGGTGTACTTCGTCACCACGCAGGAGCTGGAGGATCGCTGGCCCGACCTGACCCCCAAGGAGCGGGAGAATGCCATCTGCCGCGAGCATCACACGGTGTTCCTCATGCAGATCGGCGACGACCTGAAGCGCAGCGGCCAGCCCCACGACGGCCGCGCACCGGACTACGACGACTGGTCCCTCAACGGCGATATCCTCATGTATGACCCGGTACTGGACAGCGCCTTTGAGATCTCCTCCATGGGCATCCGCGTAGATGAGGCCGCCATGGATCGCCAGCTGCATAAGCGCGGCTGCGACGACCGCCGCCAGCTGCCCTTCCACAAGATGCTGCTCAGCGGCCAGCTGCCTCTGACCATCGGCGGCGGTATCGGCCAGAGCCGCCTTTGTATGCTGATGATCGGCACCTGCCACATCGGCGAGGTACAGGCCAGCCTGTGGGACAAAGCTACCTTGGACAGCTGCGCCGCCGCCGGTGTCATGCTGCTGTAAGATCCCATCATCCTCTCTGCGAAAAGACCCCGCAGCCGATGGCTGCGGGGTCTTCGTTCTTTATTCCGGTGTGTGAAGGGTATTTTCCAGCTGCCGGAGGGATTCCTCCATGCGGTCGAAATTCCCGATATCGCAGGCCTCCACCTGACGCTCCGCCTGCCGAAGCTCCTGCAAAATGCCCTCGGTCATGCGGGCATAGGCATCCCGCTGCTGGGCGCACCATTGACGCTGCTGCTCGATGAGCTGCATCAGCTCCGCAATGGCTTTGCCGCGGAACTCCTCTGTGCGGCGGTGGGCGCTGATCTCGATCTCCGCGATATGATCCCGCAGGGACTGGTACTGCGCCGCCGGCTCCCGCAGCGTCTCGTTCTCCCGGCGCAGGGCGGTCAGTTCCTCCTCCATGCTCTGCACCCGGGTGTGCAGGGCGGTCTCGTTGTCCAGCCGCTCCGTCAGCTCGTTCAGCTGTACGCGCAGCGCCGCGTTTTCCGCCTCCGTACTGCGCTTCTTCGCCAGCAGCTCCTCACGCTCCGTCGTCAGGGCGTCCAGCCGCTCCTGCGTTTCCGCCGCTGTTTTTTCAATAAAGGAGATCACATCCTCCCGGTCGAATCCCCCGAATAGACACGTTTTGAAGCTGGTTTCCATGGCCACGTTCCTCTCTCTCGGTTTTTATCCATCTTACCACATCCCCTACCGCTTGACAAGCGATGTGAGCGAAAAAAGCCGAACCGATCTTGGAACGCCCCGCCGCGCAGGAACAAGGTGCGCCCGGACATACAGCTTTCCTTACAGGGTCATGCTGTACAGCTCCTCTACCGCGCCCAAGGAGGGCTGTTTTCTGCCGGTGGCGGTGAAGCCCAGCGCCTCATAGAATCCAATGGCGCGTGCGTTGTTGTCAAACACCCACAGCACGACTTCTGGGTATCCGGCGCTTTTGATATCGCCCAGGATCCTCTCCATCATCATTTTTCCATAGCCCTGATGCCAGTTATCTTTCAGCGAGTGGATACAGATCAGCTCGGCGTCACCCGCCATATCCGCGTCTCTGGCCGCAGCCCACCACGCCATGCAGTGAGGTTTCCCGTCCAGTTCCAAAATATAGCCGTTCGCTGCCTGCCTCTCCAGAAGCATTTTATACATCTCCGTCACACTCTCGAGCTCCGTACATTTGGAAAGCACCTCCTCCGACAAAATCTCCCGAAATGCCTCCCGCCAACTCTCGGTCTGGATATACGCAAGGGTATTTTCGTCCCCCGCCTTGACCCGCCGGATACAAACCTCTCGTTCCATGGTCACGTCCTCCTCTTCTCCGTATACGCGCTTATCGCTTCCCTTTAACGCCGCACGACCTCTCGCCCGTCGGACCAGACGGACACGATGTTGTGCCGGTGGGTCATGTAGATGGCTCGCTCGAACCGCTCCCGCACCGACAGCGGACGTCCCGCCTCCGGGAAGTCCCCGTCGTCGATGACCACCGCGTGGAGCCTGTCGCCCACCGCAAAGCCGTCCCCTGCGCCGAAGTATTTGTGTCCCGCCGTGGTGCCAAGATAGTACCCCTCCGGCACCGTCAAAAAGTCGGGGTGCCACTCGTCCGTGACCCGCCGTGCTTTGGAGGTGCGGATGGACATGGTGATGACCTTGTACATGGGCAGCTGCGCGCCGCCGGCGATATCGCTGCCCAGCGTGACCCACAGCCCCTCCTTGACCATCTGCCGCACGGGACACAGACCCGAGCAGATATTCACGTTGGAATCGGCGCAGTGTACCACCACCACACCGGCGTCGCGGATGGCCTTCCGCTCCCGCTCATCGGAGTGGACACAGTGCGCCATCAGCGTGTGATCCTTCCACAGACCGTATTTGTCGTATGTCTCCCAGTACTGCGTGCAGTCGGGATGCAGCTCCCGCACCAGCTGGATCTCACGGGTGTTCTCCGACAGATGGGACTGCACATACAGTCCCCGCTCCCGCGCCAGCTGGCCCAGCGCCGTCATCAGCTCGTCGGTGCAGCTGGGGGTAAAGCGCGGCGTGAGGATGGGCTTGACGTGCTCAAAATGGCAGCCGTCCAGCCACCGCACCGTTTCCCGGATGGACTCCTCCGTCGTCTCCTGCAAAACGCCGGGCAGGCCGTTGCGATCCATATTCACCTTCCCCACATAGCCGGTGACGCCGGCACGCTCCAGCTCGTCCATCAGGATCCATGTGGCCTCCGTGTGCAGGGAGGAAAACATACACACCCGCGTGGTGCCGCTGGTGATGAGGTCGCCGGCCAGCCGGCGGTACACCCGCCGGGCGTAGTCCGTGTCGGCAAACCGCGCCTCCGTGGGAAACGTGTAGGTACTCAGCCAGTCCAGCAGCGGTAAGTCCATGCCCATGCCCAGCATGGGATACTGGGGCGCGTGGAGGTGCATATCCGCGAAGGACTGCATCAGCAGCCGGTCACCGTAGTCCCGTACCTCCGCCTGTGCCAGCTCCTCCGGCAGCGTGGGATATACGCCGCGGATCACGCCGTTCTCCAGCACCATATAGCCATGCTCCAGAATGGACAATTCCCCCATTTTCGGTGCGTGGACGATGTTGCCTCGCAATACCTGTGTCATCGCTCCTACCTCCCGTGCAAAAAATAAAGGGCGCTCCGGCTCTCCGCCAGAACACCCATAGTAGCGCCGTCGGCGGCGCCGTAGAAACGCCCTGCGCCATCGCCGCAGGACTATATGAGCTATATCATTGATTCCATTATATCCGCTTTTCCCTCCGTTTGCAAGCGGAAAAACGCGTTTGCAGGCGCGCAAATGCGGTACACCATGCGACAGCGGTAAAAGTGCGACGCCCTCGCAGCAGGAAAATCCGATACCGGGGTCGATGGGTGATTGACGGGGCGGCGGCGGGTTGTGTATAATAGGGGGCAGAATGTGCCGGGGAGGATGCAGCATGGAGATACGATTTACAAACGGCAGCTATACGGACAGTGAAGGGCGGGTCATGCTGGACCCCACCGTTTACAAGGACTGGCAGATCGGCGCGGCGGCGGAGAGAGAGCTGCCGCCGGTGGAGGCTTTCCGCCAAAAGCTGGGGCTGCTGCCGGAGGAGCTGATCCCCCACGGCAAAACGCCGAAGCTGGACTTTATCCGCATCATGGAGCGGCTGCAAAGCCGTCCGGACGGCAAATATATCGAGGTCACCGCCATCACCCCCACGCCGCTGGGCGAGGGAAAATCCACCACGTCGCTGGGGCTGATCGAGGGACTGGGACGGCTGGGGAAAAACGTGGGCGGCTGCCTGCGTCAGCCCTCCGGCGGGCCGACCATGAACGTAAAAGGCACCGCCGCCGGGGGCGGCAACGCCCTGCTCATCCCCATGACCGAGTTTTCTCTCGGCCTTACCGGGGACATCAACGACATCATGAACGCCCACAATCTGGCCATGACGGCGCTGAATGCCCGGATGCAGCACGAGCGCAACTACGACGATGCACAGCTGGCCCAACGGGGACTGCGCCGTCTGGACATCGACCCGGTGCGGGTACAGTGGAGCTTTGTGCTGGACTTCTGCTGTCAGGCGCTGCGGAAAATGCACATCGGCGGCGACGGGAAAATGGACGGCTACCCCATGGATACCTGCGCCAACATCGCCGTCAGCTCCGAACTGATGGCCATCCTGTCCGTGGCGCGGGATCTGCCCGATCTGCGCCGCCGTATCGGGGATATCGTGCTGGCCTACGACAGACAGGGCCGTCCCGTCACCACGGAGGATCTGGAGGTGGCGGGCGCCATGACGGCGTGGATGCGCAGCACCATCAACCCCACCCTGTGCTATACGGTGGAGCATCAGCCGGTGCTGGTCCACGCGGGGCCGTTTGCCAATATCGCCATCGGTCAGTCGTCGGTGATCGGCGACCGGCTGGGCGTCAAGCTGTTTGACTACCATGTGACCGAGTCCGGCTTCGCCGCCGACATCGGTTTTGAGAAATTCTGGAACGTGAAGTGCCGACTGTCCGGTCTGAAGCCGGACGTGTCGGTGCTGGTGGCCACCGTCCGCGCCCTGAAGATGCACGGCGGCGGGCCGGAGGTCATCCCCGGCCGTCCCCTGCCGGACGCCTACACGCAGAAGGATCTGTCCCTGCTGGAGCGGGGGTGCGCCAACCTGCTGCACCATGTAGAGACGATCCGCCGCTCCGGCGTCACGCCGGTGGTGTGCCTGAACCGGTTCTACACCGATACGGAGGCGGAGCTGGCGCTGGTGCGCCGCGTCTGTGAGGCCCACGGGGTGCGCTGCGCCGTGTCCGACCATTGGCGCTATGGCGGCGCCGGTGCGGAGGAGCTGGCACGGGTGGTGCTGGACGCCTGCGAGGAGCCGTCGGACTTCCGGCTGCTGTACCCGGACGAGATGCCCCTGCGCCAGCGGGTGGAGCGCATCGCCCAAGAGGTCTACGGTGCCGACGGCGTGGACTGGTCGCCGCTGGCAGCGGAAAAGGCCGCCCGGTTTGAAAGTGACCCCCAATACGCCGGGTACTGCACCATGATGGTCAAGACCCATCTGTCTCTGTCCCACGATCCCACTCTAAAGGGCGTACCCACCGGCTGGCGACTGCCGGTGCGGGACGTGCTGGAATACAGCGGCGCACGGTTTTTGTGTCCGGTGGCCGGCGGCATCTCCATGATGCCCGGTACCGGCTCTGACCCCGCCTATCGCCGGGTGGATATCGACACGGCCACCGGCGAGGTAACGGGTCTGTTTTGAGGAAGGAGTGCGTATGGACGATACATTGCGAAGCTGCCGGGAATTTACGGAGGTGCTGGCCTCCGATGCACCCGCGCCGGGAGGCGGCGGCGCGGCGGCGCTGACCGCCGCCATCGGCACGGCGCTGGGCGGCATGGTGGCGGCGCTGACCGTGGGAAAGCCGCGCTACGCGGCGGTGGAGACGGAGCTGCGGTCTGTCATGGCAGACTGCAACGCCCTGCGACAGCAGCTTTTGGCGCAGGTGCAGGCTGACGCGGAGGGTTTTCTCCCTCTGGCGGCGGTGTACGCCCTGCCCAAGGACGACCCTACCCGCCCGGAAAAGCTGGCGGCGGCATCTGCGGACGCCTGCAAAACGCCGCTTCAGATCATGGAGCTGTGCTGCCGGGCGCTGGACGCCATGGCGGTGCTGGTGGAAAAAGGCTCCCGTCTGGCGGTATCCGACGCCGGATGCGGGGCGGCCATTCTGGGCGGCGCCCTGCGTGCGGCGTCCCTGAACGTACTGGTGAACACGAAGACCATGGGCGCGGCGGGCGCACCGCTGAATGAACGGTGCCTTGCCCTGCTGCACCGTGGTGAGACGGCGGCTGACGCCGTATTTGCGCAGGTAAAGCACGACCTGCTGTAAGGAGGGACAGCGTATGGCAAAACTGCTGACAGGCCGGGAGGCGGCGGCGGCGCTGACCGCGGCGCTGCAGCGGCGCACGGACGCGCTGACTGAACGGGGCGTCACACCCAAGCTGGCCATCCTGCGCTGCGGGGAAAATGAATCGGACGGCGCGTACCTTCGCAGCGCCCAGCAGCGCGCCGCGCTGTGCGGCGTGGCCGTGGAGGTCTCCTCCCTGCCGGAGACGGTGTCGCGGACTGCGCTTCTGACCGCCATCGACGGTGTGAACCGCGATGCGTCCGTCCACGGCTGCCTGCTGCTGCGTCCGCTGCCGGTGCATCTCCGTGACGTAGAGAACGCCATCTGCAACCGGCTGCTGCCGGAAAAAGACGTAGACGGCATGACGGATGTCTCCGCCGCCGGTGTGTATCTGGGACGTAGCGCAGGGTTTGCCCCCTGCACGGCGGAGGCGGTAACGGTGCTTTTGGATCACTACGGCATCGACTGTACCGGAAAACGGGCGGTGGTCATTGGGCGCTCTCCGGTGGTGGGTCGCCCCGCCGCCATGCTGCTGCTGGAGCGGAACGCCACGGTGACGGTTTGCCATACCAGAACGCAGGCGCTGTCCGACGTCACCCGCGAGGCGGATATCATCATCTCGGCGGCAGGGGCGGCTGGGTGCCTGACGGCGGCCCATGTCCGGCCCGGTCAGACGATCATCGACGTGTCCGCCAACTGGGACGCGGCAAAAAACACCATCGTAGGCGATGCGGACTTTGACGCGGCCGCGTCCATCGTGGACGCCATCACCCCCGTACCGGGCGGCGTGGGCGCGGTGACCTCCGCCGTACTGATGCGCCATGTGGTGCAGGCGGCGGAGCGCACCTTGGAGGGAGGAAAGCTGTGAATCTGTTTTTGACATTGGCATATCTGTTTTTCATCGGCTCTGTATTGGGCTGGGTGCTGGAGCTTTTCTACCGGCGCTTTATCTCCGGCGCCAATCCGGAGCGCAAGTGGATCAACCCCGGCTTCTGCGTAGGGCCGTATGTACCGCTGTACGGCTTTGGCCTGTGCATCCTGTTTGTGCTGGCAGCCATCGGCGACGCCCACGGCGTCCGCACCGTGGGCGACAAGCTGCTGCTGTTTCTGGGCATGGCGGTGAGCATGACCGCCATCGAGTATATCGCCGGTATCATGTCTCTAAAGATCATGCACGTCCGGCTGTGGGATTACAGCAACCAGTGGGGCAACATTCAGGGTCTGATCTGCCCCCAGTTCTCCCTGATCTGGGCGGCGGCCAGCGCGGGCTACTACTTTCTGGTGCATCCCCACATTCTCGACGCCCTGCAATGGCTGTCGGAGAATCTGGCGTTTTCCTTTGTGATCGGCTACTTCTTCGGCGTGTTCACCATCGACGTGGTGTACTCCGCCCATCTGGTGACCCGCATCCGCCAGTTCGCCAAGGAGAACGAGGTGGACATCAAGCTCGAGCAGCTCAAGGCACATATCCGCCGCCGTCAGGACGAGCGGCGCGAGAAGGCCAACTTCCTCTTCGCCTTCCGCTCCAGCCACTCGCTGGCGGAGCATCTGCGTGAGGCGCAGGAGGCGTGGGAGGAGCGGCACAAGGCGGAGAAGAAGTGACCATCGCCCCGCAGCCAATATGAAAACCGCAAAAGCATTTGTATAGGAGGACTGTAAAGTGAGAGACGTTCACAGCAAAAAACCGGAGGAGTGCCAGTATTCCTTCACCCAGCACAAGACCTGCGAGTTCTTCCCCTGCCATAAGACGGAGCATCCAGAGGATTTCAACTGCCTGTTCTGCTACTGCCCGCTGTATACGCTGGGCAGCCACTGCGGCGGAAACTTCGTCTACCTGGACAGCGGCGTAAAGGATTGCTCCAACTGCCTGGTACCCCACGGACGGGGCAGCTACAGCTACGTTTTGAAGAAATATCCGGAGCTGATGGAGCTGGCCAAGAAAAATCGCTGAAACGGCGCAGCATAAACGAAACCGGCGGGAATCCCGCCGGTTTCGTTTATGTGCCGGTGACCACCTGTGCAAAGCCGGCGGCAAACAGTCTGGCCGCACGAAGCGCCTCGTCCAGCGAATTGCCGGCGGTACCCACCTCCACCAGCATACTGCCGGTGGTCAGGTGCTGGTTGTAATTGGAATTGCGCAGCGTCATGGGGCGCATCAGCGTGGGGGACAGCTCCGTCAGCCGCTGCTGAATGGCCACCGCCAGCTTGACGTTTTCCAGCCAGTGGTCGTTGTTGCTGCCCATGACAAAGCTGATCTGGGCGCAGTGGGGGTCCTCCCGGGTGATGACCTTATACTGGTGCCCCGCCTTGTCCTCGATGGCGTCCCGGTGGACATCCAGCACAAAGGACAGCGTGGGGTATTTGGCCAGATATCCCCGGATGGCGTCCGCTGCCCGCTCATACGCACCGTCGTAGGCGGGATCGTCGTACAGCGCCCGGTCGTGGAGCACGGAGATACCGTAGGACGACAGGGCGGCGGCGATCTCGTCGCCCACCCGGATCATGTTGACGGAGGTGTCCGCCGTGCGGCAGGTGCCGGTGGGAACGTACGCCTGTCCCTTGGGCATGGTGTACGCCTCGCTGCCGTGGGTGTGGACGATCAGCACCTGCGGCGCATCCTCCGACAGCTTGGCGGCGAAGGTGCCGTCAAACCACCCCGGCTCCAGCGCCTTGGTCGAGTTGTTTTTGATGAACACATCGCCCACCTGCACGAAGCCGGAGGGTGACGCGGGCGCGATGGTCTGGGACGCGGCGCCGTTGTCCTCGTGGTTGGATGGCTCCGCCTCCGGCTGCGGCGCGGGCGCAACGGGAACGGGAGCGGCGGGCGTTTTCTCCGTCGCCGTCCCGTCTTGCGGCAAAGCGGCTACGTCCGCCCATGCGGACAGCAGCAGCGGGGACTCCCGCAGCGCCAACAGCGCAGGCAGCGCCAGCGTATCCGCTGCCGCCATATCCCCCAGCTCCCAGCGCAGCAACATCTCCGGCAGACGAACGGAGTCCCGGACAGCATCTGCCGCATCCCGGAGACTGTCGCTGCCCATTGCAGCGGCAGCGACCCAGAGCGTGGCGGCGGCCAGCACCGCGGCGGTCAGACGGCGGAAATAGTCTTTCTTCACAGGCATCCCTCCTCGCTGTACAGACAAGCCTATGCAGCGGCTGCGGCGCGTATGCCGGGCAAACGGGCGTGTCTGCCATGATTCAGCGGCTTGCCGGGAAAGTTAGCTGCTATGCAGCCAACATATTGTATTTCGCCACGCTGCTGCCCCCGGGGCTGCTGCGCCATACCGCCAAGCTGTGCCGGGGGGAGCGCGTGCTGCAAGACCCTGCAAAAATACTTGTAAAACCATATACCCTGCATATTGCTTTTCTGCAAAACCATGCTACAATAATTTGTACATATGTGTCGAAATGACACGAAATCAGAGAGGAGAGGATCACTTGAAGAAGAAACTGCTATCCCTGCTGCTGGCGTTGGTGATGACCGCCACGCTGCTGCCGGTACAGGCTATGGCGGCGGAGGGCGGCTTGGCCGAAAGGTGCGGCTTAAAAACCGTCTATACGGGCGAGTACGTCAACCCGCTTTACGCGGATGCGTTAGGGGCAGAGACAAGCGGCTGGTCACAGCCCAAGGCGTCAACACAGTGGGCGTCGGATGTTCAGACGGCGGCCAATGCGACGTATCTGACCGAGGCGGAGGCTGTCAAGGTGCTGCGCCGTCAGATGGTCGCCCGAAGCGATCGCATTCAGATCCGTGTGCGCACTACGCCCACCGGCGACCATCGGAAGGTAGCCGCAAATCTTTGGGATAAGGCACAGGATCACATAAGAGGCAGCGGCACCACCGGTGACTATCTGCTCTGGCAGTACGGTGGCATCTCCTACAGCTTTTCCTATAGTGAAAAAGGAAGAGAGTACGAGTACGACATTACCTACAAGCCGAATGAGAAATACTCCAACACCATTTGGTACACCACGGCTGCACAGGAAAAATGGCTGAGCGACTATATCAATGGTACCATGCGGCCGCAGTTGGCTCTGGATACCAAGACCACCTATCAGAAGGTGGAGGCCATCTATGACTGGATCACGGAAAAGGTCCGGTACGACTACAGCCATCTGAACAACAACAGTTATCTGCTGCAATTCACGGCCTATGCAGCCGTCCGGAACCGGACGGCGGTATGTCAGGGCTACGCCAACCTGCTCTATCGTCTGGCCAACGATGCGGGCATCGACTGCCGTATCATCACCGGCGGCAACCATGCATGGAACATCATCCAGATGAACGACGGCAAGTACTACTGCATGGATGCTACATGGGATGAGGGCAAGAACAGCTACAGCTACTTCCTCAAGGGACTTCCGGAGTTCAGCAAAACACACACCCCTGAGACAGATTCCTACAATACACCGTACTGGACCTCGTATGTGTCCAAGATGTCCAACACCGATTACAACTCTGCGTTTGCGGCTGCGCCCGCCAATGTGACGATGCGGACGGCTGCGGTCAGTGGGAAGGACATCGTGGTGACGTGGCAGCAGGCGGCTGGCGCGGCGCGATACAAGGTCTTCCGCAAGGATCCCGTCAACACCGGCTGGAAGGTAGTCGCAACAGTGTCCGGCCTCAGCTATACGGATAAGAATGCCACGGCGGGCGTAAAGTACAGCTACACCGTTCGCGGTGTCAACACCGATGGTGCACTCAGCCCTGGTTTCGACAGAACTGGCGTCAGCGCCATGGTTCCCAAGGCTGCCGCACCTGCCAACGTGACTCTTGGCAGCGCCAAGGCGGTCAGCGGCGGCATTCAGGTGACGTGGCAGGCAGCCAACGGCGC
>OGNC01000367.1_pt1 | contig 31896 bp, 28 predicted proteins | sample 1573311 | NCBI WGS metagenome assembly OGNC01 (sample SAMEA2581889, study PRJEB24529) | metagenome | biome: Human gut stool | place: China | collected 2011
CTGAGAAAAATAAAGGGAGGACGGGCGCGGATGCTGAAAAAAGCGTACATTGAGATCACGAACCGCTGCAACCTGCGCTGCTCGTTCTGTCCCGGCACAAAGCGAGCGCCGCGCACGATGACGCCCGCCGAGTTCGACCTCGTGCTCGAGCGCCTCACGGGGCAGGTAGAATATGTGTATCTGCATGTGATGGGCGAGCCGCTGAGCCACCCGCAGCTCGCGGAACTGCTCGCCCTCGCCGCCGCGCGGGAGAGGAAGGTCTGCATCACGACGAACGGGACGCTCCTCGCGCGGCAGACGGAAACGCTGCTCGCAGCCCCCACGCTCCACAAGGTCAGCGTCTCGCTCCACAGCTTTGAAGGGAACGACGGCGCACAGGAGCGCGAGCGGGAATACCTTGACGCGGTGTGGGCCTTTGCCGACCGCGCGGCGACGCGGGGCGTTATCGTTGCGCTGCGGCTGTGGAATGAGGGCGGCGCGGAGACGCGCAACGGCGCGATCGAAGCCTTTCTTCACGAAAAATGTCCGGGCGAGTGGCCCGAGCCGCGCGGCGGCAGCTTCCGCCTGCGGGACAATTTGTACCTTGAGCGCGCGAAAAAATTCGACTGGCCCGACCTTAACGCACAGGAGCGCGGCACACAGTTCTGCTACGGCCTGCGCGACCAGCTCGGCGTGCTCGCCGACGGCACGGCGGTGCCGTGCTGTCTCGATCACGAGGGCGACATCGCGCTGGGGAATTTGTTTACGCAACCGCTTGCGGAAATTCTGCAAAGCGAACGCGCGTGCGCGCTGCGCGAGGGCTTTTCGCGCCGCCGTCCGAGCGAGGAGCTCTGCCGCCGCTGCGGCTTCGCCGCGCGCTTTTGACCGATAGGAGAAGCATGAACGAACAGGAACGACTCAACGCCCTCACCGCGCCGCTGCTGACGTGGTACGATATCCACAAGCGCGTCCTGCCGTGGCGCGGCATCCGCGATCCTTACCGCATCTGGGTGTCGGAGATCATGCTGCAGCAGACGCGCGTGCAGGCGGTGCTGGAATACTATGCCCGCTTTATGGCAGAGCTGCCCGACGTGTACGCGCTCGCGGCAGTGGGCGAGGAGCGGCTTTTCAAGCTCTGGGAGGGTCTGGGCTACTACTCCCGCGCACGGAACCTGCGCCGTGCGGCGCAGGTTCTCGTAAACGACTGCGGCGGGGAATTTCCCCGCACGCGCGAGGAGCTTCTGCGCCTCCCCGGCGTCGGCGACTATACGGCGAGCGCCATCGCCTCCATCGCCTTCGGCGAGCCGGAGCCTGCGGTGGACGGCAATCTCCTGCGCGTCGCCGCCCGGGTCGGCGGCATCGCGGAGGACATCATGGACGCCAGGGTGCGCAAGCGTTTTCGCGCCATGCTCACCGAAAGCATCGACTGCGAGCGTCCCGGCGAATGGAACCAGGCGATGATGGACCTCGGCGCGACGGTTTGCCTGCCGAACGGCGCGCCGCTGTGCGAAAAATGCCCTGCCCGCGCCTTCTGCGCGGCGTACCAAAACGGCATGACCGATGTGCTCCCCGTGCGCGCGGCGAAAAAACCGCGCAGGGTCGAGGAGCGGACTGTGTTCCTGCTCGTGCGGGACGGCAGGCTCGCCCTGCGCAAGCGTCCCGCCAAGGGGCTGCTCGCGGGACTGTGGGAGCTTCCGAACGTCCCCGGGAATCTTGACGAGGCCGGGGCGGCCATCACGCTCGCGCAATGGGGGCTTACGGCGCGGACGCTCACGCCGGTCGGTGCAGCAAAGCATATTTTTTCCCATGTGGAATGGGATATGCACGGCTATCTTGCCGCGGCAGAGGGCGAGAACAATGAATTTCTCTGGGCGGACGGCGCGGCGCTGCAAGCGGCGGCGATCCCCTCGGCATTCCGATACTACTTCGACACGGCGGTCCGATGGCTCGCCGCACAACAGGGAGGAACCGATCATGGCACAGCTTTACTTTAAGTACGGCGCGATGGGCTCGAGCAAGACCGCGAACGCGCTTATGGCGCGCTTCAACTATGAGGAGCGCGGGCAGCAGACGCTGCTCGTCAAACCGCAGCTCGACACGCGCGACGGCGACCACATGGTCCACTCACGCATCGGGCTGGAGTTCCCCTGCGTCTACTTCCACGAAATGCGCGAGATGAGTGAGGACGAGCTGAAGAAGAACGCCTGCATCATCGTCGACGAGGCGCAGTTCCTCACGCGCGAGGAGGTCATGTATCTCGTCCATCTGGTGGACGACTGCGGCATCCCCGTGATGTGCTACGGTCTGCGCGCGGACTTCCGCGGCGAGCTGTTTCCCGGCAGCTATGAGCTGCTCGTGATGGCGGACAAGCTCGAGGAGGTCAAAACGATCTGCTGGTGCGGCAAGAAGGCGGCGTTCAACGCCCGCTTCGACGCGAACGGCAAAGTCCTCAAGGAGGGCGAGCAGGTCGTGCTCGGCGCAAACGACCAGTATATCGGTCTGTGCCGCCGCCATTGGATGGCCGGCGACCTCGGCCCCGACTTCAACGGACAGGGGACGGGCGACTGATGCTCTGCAATATCTGTCCGCGCCGCTGCGGCGCGGAGCGCACGGAGACGCGCGGCGGGGGAGTCTGCGCCATGCCCGCAGGCATCGTAGCGGCAAAGGCCATGCTCCACCAATGGGAGGAGCCGGTGCTCAGCGGCACGAACGGCGCGGGCTGCGTCTTCTTCTCCGGCTGCAATCTCGGCTGCGTGTTCTGCCAGAACGGTAGGATCAGCCACGAGAATTTCGGCAAGGTCCTTTCCCCCGCACGGCTGCGGGAGATCTTCTTCGAGCTCATCGCGCAGGGCGCACACTGCATCGACCTGGTCTCTCCCACGCATTTTACGCCATGGGTATGCGAGGCTCTGGCCGAGCCGCTGCCCGTGCCGGTGGTGTGGAACAGCGGCGGCTATGAGCGCGTGGAAACACTCAAAACGCTGGAGGGCAGGGTGCAGATCTATCTGCCCGACCTCAAGTACGCGCTGGAAAAGCCCGCGCGGGAGCTGAGCCGCGCGGGCGATTACTTTCCCGTCGCCGCCGCGGCCATCGACGAGATGCTGCGGCAGGTGGGGCCGTATGTGATCGGAGAGGACGGCTTGATGAAGTCCGGCGTCATCATCCGCCACCTCGTCCTGCCCGGTCAGCTCGAGAACACCAAGGCGGTCATCGACTATGTATCCGCGCACTTCCCGCCGCACACGGTGCTTTTTTCCCTTATGAGCCAGTACACGCCCCAGCCCGGCGCGAGCGGCGCGCTCGCGCGGCGATTGAACCACGCGGAGTACCGCGCGGCGGTGCGGTACATGACCGACTGCGGCATCACGGATGGCTTCTGTCAGGAGCTTTCCAGCGCGAAAGAGGAGTATACGCCGGCCTTTGATCTACAAGGAATCTAAGAGGACGGATAAACGACCGCTCAGCTGCAAGCACGAGTTTTGATAACATTCAGCAATATTTTTAGAAAAAATTACAAGGAGGATTCGCCATGCCGCGCATCAGCAAGGAAAACTATTACCTCGACATAGCCGAAACGGTGCTCGAACGCGCGACCTGCCTGCGGCGGGTCTACGGTGCCATCATCGTCAAGAACGATGAGATCATTTCCACCGGCTACAACGGCGCGCCCCGCGGACGGAAAAACTGCGTCGACCTCGGCTTCTGCACACGCGAGGAGCTGCAGGTCCCGCGCGGCGAGCGCTACGAGCTCTGCCGCAGCGTCCACGCCGAGGCGAACGCCATCATCTCGGCCTCCCGGCGCGACATGGTCGGCGGCACCATCTATCTTGTGGGCCGCGACGCGCGTACGGGCAAGCTGCTGCACGACGCGACGAGCTGTGCCATGTGCCGCCGCCAGATCATCAACGCGGGGCTGGAAAAGGTGGTCATCCGCCGCACGGAGACGGAGTTTGAGGTCGTGCCCGTGCAGCGGTGGATCGACGAGGACGATTCTCTTCCCGAAGCATAAGAAAAGAAGGTCTCTTTTCAAGAGGCCTTCTTTTTTCTGTTCCGCTTTCAGCGGCAGTATTTCTCGATGTAGGCGTTCTGGCACTTGATGATGATCTTCACAGCCTCGTCGCGGCCGAGCACGTCGCTCACCACAGTCTCCTTGCCCTCAAGGCTTTTATAGACGCGGAAGAAGTGCTTGATCTCGCTGGCGACGTGGTCGGGCAGCTCGGAAATGTCCTGATACGTATTGTAGGTCGGGTCCTGGAAGGGAATGGCAATGATCTTCTCGTCGAGCGAGCCGCCGTCCTCCATCGTGATGACGCCGATGGGGTAGCACTCAACGAGGCTCAGCGGACGGATGCACTCCGAGCAGAGCACCAGCACGTCCAGCGGGTCGCCGTCGTCCGCCCAGGTGCGGGGAAGAAAGCCGTAGTTCGCCGGATAGTGGGTGGAGGTATAAAGGATACGGTCGAGGCGCAGGGCGCCGGTCTCCTTATCCATTTCGTATTTGTTCTTGCTGCCCTTTTCGATCTCGATGACGGCGAGGAAGTCCTCGGGGCGCACGCGGTGGGGCGCAACATCATGCCAAAGGTTCATAGACAGGCCCTTCTTTCTTTACAAAAATAATAGATATCCTCAATGAAAGATTATAATATGCCCGTGCCGCGATTGCAAGGGCGGGACGCACAAACTTTGTGTAAAAATCTCCGCGGTTTCCGAAAAATGCAGCAAAACGCCCTTCGCGCCGGCACGACAAAATTTTCGCTTCATCTTGTCAGGGCGCGCGCTCCGTGTTATAATTTATCAGTTAAAGTATATCAACCGGGAGGATAACCCCTTGGAACGCGAAAAGGTATTGGTCAGCGCCGAGGAAACGGCGCGGCAGAAGGAATATATGGATAAGGTGCGCGCGCTGCACGAGCGGCGCACGACGAAGCCGCTGGCCTACGTCCACACCTACGGCTGCCAGCAGAACGTGGCGGACGGCGAGCGGCTGATGGGAATGCTGCGCGAGATGGGCTGCGAGTTCACCGACGACACAAAGCGCGCCGACATCGTGCTGATGAACACCTGCGCCATCCGCGAAAACGCGGAGAAAACCGTTTACGGGATGCTCGGCCAGCTCACGCACACCAAGGCGGCGAATCCCGACCAGATCATCTGCCTGTGCGGGTGCATGGCACAGCAGCCGCGCGTGGCGGAAAAGGTGAAAACCAGCTACCGCCACGTCGATCTTGTGCTCGGTCCGCAGGCCGAGTGGCGCTTCCCCGAACTCTTGTACCGCGCCTACACCGAGCGCGGCCGCGTCTTTTCCATCGACGACGAGCCAGGCCGCATCGCAGAGGACATCCCCGTCTACCGCGTCGGCGGCGTGAGCGCGTGGGTGAGCATTATGTACGGCTGCAACAACTTCTGCTCGTACTGCATCGTGCCCTACGTCCGCGGCCGCGAACGCAGCCGCGAGCCGGAGCAGATCGTGCGCGAGGTCCGCGAGCTGGTCGCGGCGGGCTATAAAGAGATCACGCTGCTCGGTCAGAACGTCAACAGCTACGGCAAGGATCTCGGCACGGGCTATGATTTTGCCGACCTTCTCGCGGAGATCGACCGGATCGACGGCGACTACTGGGTGCGCTTCATGTCCAGCCAGCCCAAGGACGCGACGCCCAAGCTCTTTGACACGATGGCGGCGAGCCGCCATGTGACGCATCAGCTGCACCTGCCCGTCCAAAGCGGCAATGACCGCGTGCTGCGCGCGATGAACCGCCCCTATACCCGCGCGGGCTACCTCGAGCTGATCCGCTATGCCCGCAGGGCCATGCCCGACCTCGTGCTCACGAGCGACATTATCATCGGCTTCCCCGGCGAGACCGAGGCGGAAGCGATGGACACCGTAAGTCTGATCAACGAAGTCCATTTCGACGCGCTCTTTACGTTTATCTTCTCTCCCCGCCCGGGCACGCCCGCCGCGAAGCTGGACGATCCCACGCCGCGCGAGGAAAAGCAGAAGTGGTTCGACGCGCTCTGCAACGCCCAGAACGCCATCAGCGCGGAGAAGCACGCCGCCTACATCGGCAGGACCGTGCGCGTGCTGGTCGAGGGTGAGAGCGACGGCGCGGACTGGCCGCTCTCCGCGCGCACCGAGGGCAACCGCCTCGTGCGCATGAAGGGCGACAAGAGTCTTATCGGAACGTTCACCACAGCAAAAATTTCGGACAGCAACACCTGGGCGCTCTACGGAGCCGCGGAGGAAACGATATGAAGATCACCACCTTACTGGAAAACAAGACCACCTGCGATGCGCTCCGCTGCGAGCACGGGCTTTCGCTCTACATCGAAACAGAAAAGCACAAGATCCTCTTTGACTCCGGCGCGAGTGACGCTTTCTGGGAAAACGCCAAGGCGCTCGGCATCGACCTCGCACAGGTCGATATCGCCTTTCTCTCCCACGCGCACAACGACCACTGCGGCGGCCTGCTGACCTTCCTGCGGGGCAACCGCACCGCGAAGGTCTATCTTCAGAAGGAGGCCTTCGGTGATTACTATGTCGTGACGCCGACGAAATGCGCCTTCATCGGTCTCGATCCCAAGCTGCACGAGTACGCTGACCGCTTCGTGATGGCCGAGGGTGTGACAAAGCTCGACGAGGAGCTGACGCTCTTCTCCGGCATCCGGACGCACGAGCTCCTGAGCGAGGCGAACGCCACGCTGCGCGAAAAGGTCGGCGGGGACTATCCCCGCGACGCCTTCCGCCACGAGCAGGACCTGCTGGTGACGGAGCACGGCAAAACCGTCCTCTTCGCTGGCTGCGCCCACAGCGGCATCATCAACATCATCAACCGCGCGGAGGACATTCTGGGCCGCGCGCCGGACTATGTGTTCGCGGGCTTCCATCTCTACAATCCTTCACTTGGTCAAAGCGAGCCGAGAGCCCTTGTGGACGCGGTGGGCGAGCGCCTGCGCACGCGGAAGGCGACGTGCTACGTCACCGGCCACTGCACCGGCGACGACGCTTACGCCTGGCTGCGCGAAGCGCTGGGCGACCGCCTCGCCTACATGGCGACCGGAACGACCTTTACGATCTGATTTTTTAGAAAGCGAGCAACGAACATGGCAGATCTCACGCCGATGATGCGCCAATATCTTGAGATCAAGGAGCAGAATAAGGATTCCATCCTCTTTTTCCGTCTCGGCGACTTCTACGAGATGTTCAACGAGGACGCGAAGCTCGCCGCGCGCGAGCTGGACCTCGTTCTCACCACGCGCGACCGCGGCAAGTCCGCCGAGGAGCAGACGCCGATGTGCGGCATCCCGTACCATTCGAGCGACGGCTACATCGCGCGGCTCATCGCCAAGGGCTACAAGGTCGCCATCTGTGAGCAGACCGAGGACCCGGCGCTGGCCAAGGGCCTCGTCAAGCGCGACATCATCCGCGTCGTCACCCCCGGCACGGTGATCGACAGCGCGTGTCTGGACGACCGGTGCGGCAACTTCCTGTGCGGCGTGTTCCTCGACGAGCAGAACGCGGGCGTCGCGTTCTGCGATATGTCCACAGGCCACACGCACGTCACCGCCTTTTCCGGCGCGGACCGTGCGGAGCATCTGTGCAATGAGCTTGCGCGCTTCTCGCCCGCCGAAGCGGTGCTGAGCGCGGGCGCGTATGCGGACGAGGAGCTGAAAGCCCTGCTTGCCGACAGGCTCTCCTGCCGCGTGGAGCGCGGCGACGCGCGCTTCGACTTGAAGGCGGCGGAAAAAGCCGTGCTCGCGCAGTACGGTGAAGATGCCTATGCCTCGCTCCCGCGCAACAACCCCGCCGCGGCGCTCGCGCTCGGCGGCCTTCTGAGCTATCTGCACGAAACGCAGAAGAGCGACCTATCCTACATCAGCGATCTTGAATACTACGAGCAGGGCCGCTTCATGGAGCTGGACCTCTCCGCCCGCCGCAATCTGGAGCTGACGGAGACCATTCGCGGCAAGGAAAAGCGCGGGAGTCTGCTTTGGGTACTTGACAAAACGAAAACCGCCATGGGCGCGCGCTGCCTGCGTTCCTGGCTGGAGCGTCCTCTGCGCGAGGTCGCTGCCATCACACGCCGCTCGAACGCCGTCGGCGCGCTGGTGAACGACACAATGGCGCGCGAGGAGCTGGTCCTCGCCCTCTCCGGCATCAGCGACATGGAGCGGCTCATCGGCCGCATCGTCTACGGCACGGCGGGCGGGCGCGACCTCGTCTCGCTGCGTAATTCCATCGAGCAGCTCGCCGCCGTGCGCGAGCAGCTCGCGCACTTCACCACAGGCCGGCTCGGCGAGCTTTCGCAGGAGCTCGATCCGCTTACGGACATCGCCGCGCGCATCGCCGAGACCATCGTGGACGAGCCGCCGTTCTCCGTGCGCGAGGGCGGCTTCATCCGCAAAGGCTTCAACGCCGAGGTCGACCGCCTGCACGACATTCTCTCCGGCGGCAAGGGGCTGCTCGCCTCCATTGAAACGAAGGAAAAGGAACGCACCGGCATCCGCACGCTGAAGATCGGCTACAACAAAGTCTTCGGCTACTACATCGAGGTCTCCAATTCCTTCAAGGATCAGGTGCCCGACACCTACATCCGCAAGCAGACGCTCGTCAACGGCGAGCGCTACATCACGCAGGAGCTCAAGGACTTAGAGCAGGAGATCCTGACCGCGGGGGAGCGTGACAACGCGCTCGAATACGAGATCTTCTCCGCCCTGCGCGACGAGATCTGCGCGGGCGCCGAGCGCATCCAGAAGACCGCCGCCGCGGTCGCGGAGATAGACACCCTCGCGTCGCTTGCCGTCGTCGCGGTCAAAAACAGCTACTGCTGCCCGGTGGTGGACGATTCCGGCGTGATCGAGATCCACGACGGCCGCCATCCGGTCGTCGAGCGCGTGCTGAAGGACGCTCTCTTTGTGCCGAACGACACCTACATGGGCGAAAAGGAAAACCGCGTCGCCATCATTACGGGCCCCAACATGGCAGGTAAATCCACCTATATGCGTCAGGTCGCGCTCATCACGCTCATGGCGCAGATCGGCTCGTTCGTTCCCGCCCGCGCCGCCCGCATCGGTGTGGTGGACCGCATCTTTACCCGCATTGGCGCGAGCGACGACCTGGCCGGCGGCCAGTCCACCTTCATGGTCGAAATGAGCGAGGTCGCGGAAATCCTGCGGCAGGCGACGGCGCACTCGCTGCTGATCTTAGACGAGATCGGCCGCGGCACCTCGACCTTCGACGGCATGAGCATCGCCCGCGCGGTGCTCGAGTTCTGCGCCGACCGCAAAAGGCTCGGCGCAAAAACGCTCTTCGCCACCCACTACCACGAGCTCACCGAGCTGGAGGGCACGCTCGCGGGCGTGAAAAACTACAACATCGCCATCAAAAAGCGCGGGGAGGACCTTGTGTTCCTCCGCAAGATCATTCCCGGTGGAGCCGACCGCAGCTACGGCATCGAGGTCGCTAAGCTCGCGGGACTGCCGAAGGAGGTCGTCTCCCGCGCGAAGAAAATACTGGAGGAGCTGGAGGCCGGCGGCAGCTATATCCCGCCGCGCGAGGAGCGCGAGCAGGTGAGCCTTGACGCCATCGGCGAAGCCGAGGTGCTTGACGCGCTGCGCCGCGCCCAGCCGGACACCATGTCGCCCATCGAGGCGATGCAGCTGCTCTACGACCTGAAAAAGAAGCTCCCGAACTAACCCCGAAACAGACAGAAAGGGTCCATCCACATGGCAAAAAAAGCCGCTACCTCCCACATGAACCAGACCGAGCGCGTCGCGGGGACGATTTTCTTTATCGTTTATCTGCTCGTGCTGCCGCTGCTGGCCAACAAGCTCTTTGGCATTGTCGAGGTCCTGCTCGACACGAAGATCAGCGACTCGCTGGCGAACATCATCTACTACTATGTGCTCTTCGCCATCGTGCTGCTGCTCTTTCACTCGTTCCTCGCGCACACGACGAGCCGCTTCCTCGGCGGCGTGAGCCGCGCGATGACGACGTTCTGCATGGGCCTTCTGGTCTTTTACGGCGCGAACGAGCTCTTCTACCGCGTGGCGAACGTGCTCTTCAACAGCCGCACCAACCTCAACGACATGACCATCGCCGCGTCCATCAACGCCGCGCCGCGCCTGACGGCGCTCATCATCGTCTTTCTCGCCCCCTTTGTCGAGGAGGTCCTTTTCCGCGGCCTCGTGTTCGGCTGCCTGAAGGAAAAGAGCCGCGTCGCCGCCTACGTCATCTCCTGCGTGCTCTTCGCGTTCATGCACGTGTGGACCTTCGCCCTCTCCTCGTGGGACTGGAGCTATCTCATCCTCATGCTGCAATACCTCGTGCCTGGCCTCGTCTTCGCGTGGGCGTTCGACCACTCCGGCACGCTCTGGACGTCCATCCTGCTCCACGCGACCGTCAACGCGCTGGCTCTCTGGGCCATCGTCGGATAAGGAGAATACCATGCCGCACATCGAACAGCTATCCCCCCATATCGCCAATCTCATTGCCGCCGGCGAGGTCGTCGAGCGTCCCGCGAGCGTTGTCAAGGAGCTTTTGGAAAACGCCATCGACGCGGGCGCGAGGAACGTCACCGTCGAGCTGCAAAACGGCGGGCTGACCTATCTGCGCGTCACGGACGACGGCTGCGGCATCGCGCCCGACGAGCTGCCCACCGCCTTTCTGCGCCACGCGACGAGCAAGCTCCGCACCGCCGCCGATCTGGCCGCCATCGGCACCCTCGGCTTCCGCGGTGAAGCGCTCGCCGCCATCGCGTCCGTTTCTCACCTGGATATTTTCTCGCGTCAGACGGGCGCCGCGAGCGGCGCGACGCTGCATCTTGACGGCGGCAAGCCGCTCTCCGTCGAGCCCGCAGGCTGTCCCGAGGGCACGAGCATCATCGTGCGCGACCTTTTTTACAACACGCCCGCGCGGCTGAAGTTCATGAAGCAGGACCGCGCCGAGGCGACCGCCATTGCGGGCCTTGCCGCGCACATCGCGCTCTCGCACCCCGATATTTCCTTCCGTCTCATCAAGGACGGCAGGGAGGAGCTGCACACCCCGGGCGACGGTAAACCCCTCAGCGCCGTCTACGCCGCGCTGGGCCGCGATTTCGCCCTCGCGCTGGTCGAGGTCCACGGGCGCGACGGTCAGCTCGCCGTTGACGGCTTCGTAACAAAGCCCCTCGCGGGCCGCGGCACGCGAGGGATGCAGACCTTTTTCGTCAACGGCCGCTTCATCAAGTCCCAGCTCCTCACCGCCGCGGTGGAGGAAGCCTACGCAAACCGCCTGATGAAGGGCAAATTCCCCGGCTGCGTGCTGAACGTCACGCTGCCGGCGGACATGGTGGACGTGAACGTCCACCCCGCCAAGACGGTCGTGAAATTCCTCAACGAAAAGCAGGTCTTCGACCTTGTGTACCATGCCGCGTCCGACGCGCTCGACCGCGACGGCGCGCCCGAGCCGCAGCACACACCGCCAAAGCCGACCGCGCAGGCTCCCAAGCCGCAGGAGTTTTACCGCAGCATGACGGCGCAGGAGTGGCGTGCGCAGAACGAGGTCAAAAGGCCGGAGCCGCCCAAAAGGGACGCGCCGTTCATCGCCGTCACGTCCGCCTCGAGCGAGCTGGGCGGACGCGTGAGCGTCAGCGACTTCGTCCGCCGCACACCGGCTCCCCCGGCGAAAAAGCCGGAGGACGGGCACATCCTTCCGAAGATGGTCGAGGCGGCCTTCATGCCGCCGCGCGATGAAGCGGCAAAGCCGGAAGCGCCCGCCGCACCGCACGCCGAAGCGCCCGCCGCACCTGTTTTCGCCGTGCAGACCACGCTCGAGACCGCGCACGCCGAGCCGGAGCAGACGGCGATCGAGCCGGAGCCGGTCATACCGTGGCGCATCGCGGGCGAGGTGCTCGACACCTACATCGTCTGCGAGGACGCGGAGAAAACCGTTTGGCTCATCGACAAGCACGCCGCGCACGAGCGCGTGAATTTCGACCGCTTCAAGGCGAATCTTGAGCCCATCATGTCGCAGGAGCTGCTGACTCCCGTGGTCGCGCAGTTCGCCGCGGCGGAGTACACCGCTCTTGTTGGGCAGCTCGCGCTGCTGCGCGAGTTCGGCTTTGCCTGCGAGGAGTTCGGCGACGACGCGATTTTGATCCGCGCCCTGCCCGCCGACATTCCCGCCGAGGACGCCGCGGCAAGTCTTGAGGACCTTGCAGGCCGCCTCGTCGAGACGCACCACGCCGACCCCGAGAGCGCCCGCGACGCGCTGCTGCACACCATGGCCTGCAAGGCCGCCATCAAGGGCGGCTGGAAAAGCGACGAGCGCGAGCTTCGCGTGCTGGTGGATAAGGTACAGTCGGGCGAGGTCCGATTCTGCCCGCACGGACGACCCGTGGCCGTCAAGCTCACCAAATACGAGCTGGAAAAACTGTTCAAGCGCGCCTGAGCGCGGAAAGGAGACGTCATGCCGCCCAAGGTAGTTTGCATCGTCGGCCCGACCGGCTGCGGAAAGACCGGACTCGGCGTCGCGCTGGCCGAAAGGCTCGGCAGCGAGGTCGTCTCCTGCGATTCCATGCAGCTCTACCGCGGCATGGTCATCGGCACCGCCGCACCGACGGAGGCGGAGACGCGGGGCGTGCCGCACCACATGGTCGGCGTGATCGACCCGCGCGAGGATTACTCCGTGGCGCGCTACGCCGCAGACGCCGCCGAATGTGTGGACGGCATCCTCGCGCGCGGCAAGCTGCCCATTCTTGTCGGCGGCACGGGGCTGTACCTCGACGCGCTCCTGCGCGGACACGGTTACGCTCCCGGCACGACCGGCGGAGAGACGCGCAGGCTTCTGGAGCGGCGCTGGGACAACGAGGGCGGCGAGGCCCTCTTCGCCGAGCTGCGCTCCATTGATCCGGAAAGCGCCGCCGTGCTGCACCCGAACGACAAAAAGCGCGTCATCCGCGCGCTCGAGGTCTACCGCAAGACAGGGAAGACCATGTCGCGGCACAACGCCGACACCCGGCTCGTCCCGCCGCGCTACGAGCCCGTCTACCTCGGTCTTGCCTACGCCGACCGCGAGGAGATGAAGCGCATCATCGACCTCCGCGTGGACCAAATGGTCGCACAGGGTCTGTTCGACGAGGTGCGCGCTCTGGTCGAGAGCGGCGTGCCGCGCACGGCGACGGCGATGCAGGCCATCGGCTATAAGGAATGCCTGGGCTGTCTCTCGGGCGAATACACGCAGGACGAGGCCGTCGCCGAGATCAAGCTCCGCTCGCGGCAGTACGCCAAGCGCCAGCTCACCTGGCTGCGGCGAAACAAGGATATTCACTGGTTCTACCGGAAAAATTCCCGCGATCTTCCCGCCGCTTTACAATTTTCGACAGAAATTCTCACAAACCTTGGCGTATCCTGATTTTATACGGACGGCACCCATAAAACCGCCGCCCGAATAAAAAGAAAGGGTACATCCAACATGAAAAAGACAGCCAATCTTCAGGACATTTTCCTCACCAAGGCCCGCAAGCAGGGCGTGCCGCTGACCGTGTTCCTCGTCAACGGCTTCCAGATGCGCGGCAGCGTGACCGGCTTTGACAGCTTCACCGTCGTTCTTTTGAGCGAGGGTCGGCAGCAGATGATCTACAAGCACGCGATCTCGACCATCGCGCCGCTGAGCCCCATCGACCTGCACGAGGCGGACGAGACCGGGGAGGAATGACCTGAGCCTCCCGAGGTGCCTATGAGATCCCGATCCCTATCGACAAAACTGATCTTTGTTTTTCTGTTTCTCGCGGTGGCCGCCTACTTCAGCGTGCAGGTTTACCGCTACTTCGTCGACCCGCAGACCACCACGCTCGTCTACGCCTACTCCAGCGAGGACGCCATCGCCGCGACCGGCTATTTCGCGCGCGACGAGCAGGTGATCGCGTGCAGCGAAACGCTTCTGGAGCTCGAGCGCGCCGAGGGTGAACGCGTGAACGCGGGCGGCACGCTCGCAACGGTCTACCGCAGCGAGAGCGCGCTGAACGACCACCGTCAGCTCCGCGCGCTCCGATCCCGGCTCGAGCAGCTGCGCTACGCGCGCGAGGCGTCCCGCGACGCCGAGACCGCGCTCAAGCTCGACGGCGACATCCGCGAGGACCTCTTTGCGCTGCGCGCGGCCCTTGCCGCAGGGAGCTGGACGAGCGTCGAGTCCACCGGCGAGGAGCTGCGCACGACAGTCCTCAAGCGCGAATACGCCTACGCGGGCACGGACGATCTGGATGTGCGCATCGACGCGCTCAATGCCGAGATCAGTACGCTCTCCGGCCGCCTGGAGGGCGGCACGCAGACCATCCGCGCGCCGTTTGCCGGCACCTACAGCGCCGTCGCCGACGGCTACGAGGCCGTTCTCACCCCCGCGGCGCTGGAGAATATGACCGTCGCACAGTACGACGCCATCGCCCCGGAGGCGGCAAGCTCGACCGTGGGCCGGCTGATCGCCGGCGAGGAGTGGCGCTTCGTCACCGTGCTGAGCGCCGCAGACGCCGCGCGGCTGCAAAAGGGACAGGCCCTCAGCCTGCGCGCCGCGACCGGCGTGGACTTCGATCTTGACGTCACCGTCGAGCGCATCGGGCGTGAGGAGAACGGCCGCGTGATCGTCGTCCTGCGCGGCAGCAGCCATCTGGCCTATGTCACGCTCCTGCGTGCGCAGAACGTTGAGCTGATCCTCGCGCGCTACGAGGGACTGCGCATCCCCAAAAATGCCCTCCGCGTGGACGCGGACGGCAGCAACGGCGTCTACTGCCTTGTGGGGCTGCGCGCCTACCGCAAGCCGGTGGAGGTCCTCTGGCAGGGTGAGGATTACTGCCTTGTCCGGCCCGTCGGCATCGAAACGACCAGTGAAAGCCTGCGCCAGCTCTACACGCTGCGCGCCGGCGACGAGGCGATCGTCTCGGCAAACGATCTATACGATGGAAAGGTGGTCGAATGAACATGAGCATTCGGGAAAACATTCAGCAGGTACGGGAAAACATTGCCGCCGCGGCGCTCTCCGCCGGGCGCAGGCCCGAGGACATCACGCTTGTCGGCGCGAGCAAGATGAACGACGCCGCGGCCTGCCGCGAGGCCATCGCCGCGGGCATCGACGCGCTCGGCGAGAACCGCGTGCAGGAGATGACGCAGAAGCTCGCGGAGAACGCCTACGACGGCGCACCTCTGCACTTCATCGGTCATCTCCAGCGCAACAAGGTGAAGCAGGTCGTCGGCAAGGTCGCGCTCATCGAATCCGTCGGCTCCTATGAGCTGCTTGAGGATATCGACCGGCAGGCCGAAAAGCTCGGCATCGTCCAGCCCATTCTCCTTGAGGTCAACGTCGGCGGGGAGGAGGCCAAGAGCGGCTTTGCCGTCTCCGAGGTCCGCGCCGCCGCCGAAAGGGCCAAGAGCCTCTCCCACGTCGTGCTGCGCGGGCTGATGACCATTCCGCCGGTCGCCGAGAGCGAGCACGGGAGCGTGCCCTACTTTGAAAAAGTTCATGCGCTTTATGTTGACATCAACGCGAGTTTGTATGATAATAAGCTTGATATATTATCTATGGGCATGAGCGGCGATTATGAGGACGCCGTCCGCTGCGGCGCGACGATGGTGCGCGTCGGCACGGCGATCTTCGGCGCGCGCCACTATACGCTTTGATACAGGGAGGTTTTTTCCATGGGACTCATTGACGATCTGAAGAAATGGGCGCATCCCTACGAGGATGAGGACGAAGAATACGAAGACGATTTTGCCGAGCTCGGCTCCCGCGACACGGGTGCCTTTGCCGACGAGCGGCCCAGCCGCCGCGAGCGCGACCGCGACGAGGATCGCCGCAACAAGGTCGTCAACATCCACGCGACGACGCAGCTCAAGGTCGTGCTCGTCAAGCCCGAGCGCTTTGAGAATGCCAGCGAGATCGCCGACCACCTGAAGGAAAAGCGCACGGTGGTCCTCAACCTCGAATCCACCAACAAGGACATTGCCCGCCGCCTGATCGACTTCCTCTCCGGTGTCGCCTACGCAGGCGAGGGCAAGATCAAAAAGGTCGCGGCCAACACCTACATCATCACGCCCTACCATGTCGATATCATGGGCGATTTGATCGACGAGCTGGAAAACAACGGACTGTACTTATAAGGGACGGAGGGCTGAACGATGCTGACACCGCAGGAGGTTTCCAACCACGCCTTTGCCAAGGCCGTCATGGGCGGCTACAACATGTCCATGGTCGATGAGTTCCTCGACGAGCTGACCGACGACTATACCTCTCTTTATAAGGAAAACGCCGCGCTCAAGGCGAAGCTGAAGGTGCTTGTGGACAAGGTGGAGGAATACCGCTCGACCGAGGATGCCATGCGCGCCGCGCTGCTGACCGCGCAGAAAATGGCTAACAGCATGGTCGCCGAGGCGGAGGAGAAGAAAAAGTCCCTGCTCGAAAACGCCGAAAGCGAGGCCAACCGCAAGATCGGCGCGCTGCGCGATGAGGTCGCGCAGGAGGAGCGCCGCCTGACCGCCGCCAAGGCCGAGACCGCAGACTTCCTCGCCCGCGTGCGCGAGCTTTACGAGCGTGAAATGAAGCTCCTCGAGGAGCTTCCCGAAGCGGACCTCGCCCCCGCGGCTCCGCTGGAGCTCGCCAAGCCCGCCGCCGACGTCAGCGAGATCGAAAAGAGCATCATGGATTCCTTCAAGCTCCCCGACCTCACGAAGGCGGCGGAGGTCGAGCCGGAGGCCGAGGAAGCGCCCGAGGAGCCGGAGGAAAGCCCGGAGGAGGGCAATCCCTTCCTCGATTCCGCGACCCGCGCCATCAAGCTCAGCGACCTCAAGTTCGGCCGCAACTACCACGGCGAAGAATAAAACGCACTTCAAAAGAGCGGCTCTCTCCGAGCCGCTTTTTTCACAGGAGGACACCATGACCAAACGCCCTATCGTCGCGTTCCTTTACGACTTCGATAAGACCCTCTGCACCACCGATATGGAGGATTACGCCTTCATTCCATCCCTCGGCTACACGCCCTCGGAGTTCTGGGCCAAGGCCAACGGTTTCGGCTATGAGAACAAAATGGACGGCCTGCTCGCCTATATGTACACCATGATCCGCGAGTGCGCCGCGCAGGGCATCCGTCTCGACCGCGATTATCTGGTCCGCTCGGGCGAGGCCATCGAGCTGTTTCCCGGCGTGCGCGAGTGGTTCGCGCGCATCACCGCCTACGGCGCGGACCTCGGCGTGGACGTGGAGCACTACGTCATCTCCTCCGGTCTGCGCGAGATCATCGAGGGCAGCGGCATTGCCCATGAGTTCAAGCAGATCTACGCCTGCGAGTTCTATTACGACGAAAGCGGCCTCGCCGCCTGGCCGAAGCTGGACGTCAACTTCACGAACAAGACGCAGTTCGTCTACCGCATCAACAAGGGCATTCTTGACATCGCCCGCGACAAGGAGCTCAACGACTCCATGCCCGACGACTCCAAGCGCGTGCCGTTCACCAACATGGTCTACGTCGGCGATGGACTTTCCGACGTGCCGTGCATGAAGATGATGCGCGCCTACGGCGGACAGGCCGTCGCGGTCTATCAGAAGAGCAACCGTGCGGGCGTGGAAAAGCTTTTGCAGGACGGGCGCGTGGACTTCATTTTCCCCGCCGACTACCGCGAGGGAACGGAGTTCGATAAAACGGTGCACAACATTCTGCGCAAAATGGCAGTCTCCGACGCGCTGAGCGAGAAGAACGCCGAGCAGCTGCGCGCCATCGGGCAGGGCGACGACCCCGACCAGGTCATGCTATTCTAAGAGGAGAACGCTATGGACGAAATGAACACCGTCGGCACGCTCTACATCGTGGCGACGCCCATCGGCAACGCACGTGACATGACCGAGCGCGGCCGCCAAATTTTAGAGACGGCGGACATCATCGCGGCGGAGGACACCCGCCGCAGCGTCGTGCTGCTCAACAAGCTCGGCATCCGCGGCAACCAGCTCTCCGCCAACCACAAGTTCAACGAATACGGCAAGGCCAAGTGGTTCATCGAGCAGCTCCAGCAGGGCAAGAGCATCGCCGTCATCACCGACGCGGGCACGCCCTGCATCTCCGACCCCGGCAACGAACTGATCCGCGCCGCCATCGACGCGGGTATCCGCGTGGTCGGCGTGCCCGGCTGCTGCGCCGCGGTCACGGCGCTGTCCATCTCGGGCTTCGACCTTTCGACCTTCTTTTTCTTCGGCTTCTTCCCGCGGGAGGCCGCCGACCGCCGCCGTGCGCTCGCCACGATGCGCCGCGGCGACACGCGCACCTACTGCTTTTACGAAAGCCCCAAGCGCATCATGGACGCGGTGGAGTTCTTCATCATGGAGCACGCCGGCGTGCGGCTATGCCTGTGCAACGACATGACGAAGCTCCACGAGATGACCTTCCGCGGCACGCCCGCCGAGGTACGCGATCAACTGCTCGCCAAGGGCAGCTACGATAAGGGCGAATACGTCCTGCTCTGCGAGGTGGAGGAGGATTATCTCATCACCGAGGTCGAGCACGTCTCCTCGCCCGAGGCGCTGCTCGTGGACTGCATGGTGCAGCATGACTGCACCGCCAAGGACGCCATCAAGCTGCTTTTGAAGGACGACAACAACACCTACAGCAAAAACGAGCTCTACGCCGCGCATCTTGCCCTGAAAGAGAGGTTCGGCGCATGAGCATCGTGTTGGACGACCTCACTGCGCGGCTCGACACGCTCGCCAAGGCCGTGCTTTCTCAGCCGCTCGCGCGCATCGGCTGCTCCAGGGTGACCATCCGCCCGCTGTCGCTGCGCGGCAAGGCGTTTTTTCAGCTTGAATACCAGCAGGGGCAGAAGGTCACGCACCGCAACGTGACGAAGGGCGAGCTGCCCGGGCTGTTCGCGCAGGAGCTGGACGGTCTTTATCTTCAGGCCGTGCTCTGCACCGAAACAGAGACGCGCCAGTATGTCCGCAAAACGAACGGCGGCTACAAATGCACCGCGAAAGGCGAGGTGCAGCGCACCGCCGCGCCGAAGGCGCATGACCGCCGAAAGGAATACATCCTTGCCGAGGGCGAGAACATTCCCGCGCTCGTCGACCTCGGCGTGTTTACGCCGGACCTCCGCATCGTCAAGGCGAAGTATGATAAGTACAAGCAGATCAACCGCTTCATCGAGCTGGTGGACGACGCCTTCCGCGCCTCGGAGCAGCAGGAGATCACCATTCTCGACTTCGGCTGCGGCAAATCGTACCTCACGTTCATTCTCTACTATTACTTCACCGTCAAGCGCGGCGTGAAGGCGACCATCCTCGGCTACGACCTCAAGGAGGATGTGGTGGAGCATTGCAACGCCATCGCGCAAAAGTACGGCTACGACGGCCTGCGCTTCGTCGTGAGCGACGTCACGCGCGACACGCTCGCGGACACCCATGTGGATATGGTCGTCACGCTCCACGCCTGCGACACCGCCACGGACTACGCCCTCTGGTACGCCGTCGAAAAGGGCGTGAAGCACATTTTCTCCGTTCCCTGCTGCCAGCACGAGATCAACGCCACCATCCACAAGGGCGGCGATTTCGACGTGCTGCTGCGCCACGGTCTTTTGCAGGAGCGCTTTTCCGCGCTGCTGACCGATTCCATCCGCGCCGCCGTGCTCGAGGACATGGGCTACACGGTGGACGTCATCGAATTCATCGACTTCGCCCACTCGCCGAAAAACCTCATGCTCCGCTGCGTCAAGGACCGCCGCGTGGGCGAGAGGAACCTTTCCGCCGCGCGGGAGCTCGCGGAAAAATACGGCTTCCGCCAGGCGCTTCTGGAGCTTGCGGAGAAAAAATGTCACAGCGCGCAAAACACCGCCTTTTAAGCGGTGTTTTCTCTTCTTGACAGGGGAATGCTTTCGCAGTAAGATAATGCCCGCCGTTCCACAAAACGGCGGCAGGAGTGATATTCATGGACTACTATCTTTTGACGGATATGGCCGCGCAGATCGGCTACGAGCTGGCCGCCGCCGGAGCGGAGACCTTCCGCATCGAGGAGACGATGCGCCGCGTGCTCGCGGCCTACGGCATCGAATGCGAGGCCTTTGCGATCCCCAACTGCGTCATGGTCAGCCTTGAGGCGGACAACGGCAAGCCGCTGATGGTGATGAAGCGCGTCGGCTTCCACGGCAACGACCTCGACGCGGTCGAGCGGCTCAACGCGCTCTCGCGCCGCATCTGCGCCGAAACGCCCGACCCCGCCGTTGCCGCGCAATGGCTGGAGGAGACAAGAAACGATCGCCGCAGCTATTCCGTTCCCGTTTATTACCTTGGCAATCTTCTTGCCGCGTCCGGCTTCTGCCCCGTCTTTGGCGGAACCCTGCGCGACAGCCTGTGGGCGGGCCTGATGGGGCTTATCATCGGCTTTGTCACGCGCCGGATGGATAAGCTCGAGACCAACCCCTTTTTCAGCACCATCGCCGCCGCCTTCGCCATGGCGGTGCCCGCCTACCTCGCCGCCGCCTTCGGGCTGGTCGACTATGCGGACGCGGTCATCATCGGCTCGCTGATGATCCTGGTCCCCGGTCTGCTCATCACCAACTCCATGCGCGACATCATCTACGGCGACACAAACTCCGGCGTCAACCGCATCGTGCAGGTGCTCCTCTCGGCGCTCGCCATCGCCATGGGCACCGCGGCCGCGTGGCACATCACCTCCTCCCTCTACGGCCAGACCGCCGCCAGCACGCTTTCCTATCCCTTCTGGCTTCAGGCCATCGCCATCGCGGTCGCCTGCACCGGCTTTGTTATCCTCTTCAACGTCCACGGCTGGGGGCGCTGCCTGTGCGCGCTCGGCGGCGTCGTGACGTGGATGGCGTATCTGCTGTGCGGCGAGCTCGGTCTCGGTCCCTACGGCGCGAACTTCATCGCCGCCGCAGTCGCCGCCGTCTATGCCGAGGGCATGGCCCGCGCCCGCAAGTATCCGGTTACCTCGTATCAGGTCATCTCTGCCGTACCGCTGCTGCCCGGCGCCGGTATTTACTACACCATGTCCCTCGGGCTGAACGGCAGCACCCAGCTCGCCCTCCAGCGGGGCTTCGCCACCGCAGGCATTGCCGGCAGCATCGCCGCCGCGATCCTGCTCGTCTCGTCCGTCGTCCGCCTCTTCACCGCGCAGCGGAAAAAATAAGGCAATATAAGGCAAAGGGAAGACACGCGCTGCGTATCTTCCCTTTATTCTTTCTTCGCGCGGCGGAATAAAGAAAGGGGACGGGCATTGCGCCCGACCCTGCCGGTATGGCGGAGCGTGACTCGCAAGCGGGCCGCTCAATCCAGAAAATACATATTCATCTGCGCGCAGGCGACGAGCGCGCCGGTGTCGTCGGTGATATTGACTTCAAAAAAGCCAACGTGTCCGCCGACCTTGATCTCGCGCCCGACCGCCGTCAGCGTCCTGCTGTGCGTGGTGGGCCGCAGGTAATTCATCGAACCGTTGAGCGTGACATTGCGCCGCCCGTACCTGATGCGCGCAAAGGCTCCGGCGGCGGTGTCCGCCATCGTGTAGAGAAAGCCGCCGTGGACGCTGCCCCAAACGTTGCGGCTGTTGTCGGTGATCTCGGCCTCCAGCACGCTCCTTTCCTCATCAACGGAAACGATGCGGATTCCGTTGTGCCGGATAAATCCATTGGATTCGTGCTTGATTTTTTCTGCATAATTCTCTATCATAGCTATTGTGCTCCTTTGCTCTTCGGATATACTTCTGCCGAAGATCATAGCAGAAGTGCGCGCGGCCTGCAAGGCAAATTCAAAAGAAATCACTACCGGCAAAGAGAGGTCAGATCACCATGCGCTCCATTCTCGCTCAAATCAAAAGCTACGCGCCGGGCTTCGCGCTCGCGCTCGTCATCGCACTGCTCGCCAAGGGCATCGAGGCGCTGCTGCCGTTCGACGTCATCGGCGCGTCCGTCATCGCCATGTTCATCGGTATGCTCATCAACGGTTATCGTAAGCCCGGCAAGACCACCGCGCCCGGCGTGAAGTTCACGGCGAAGAAGATCCTGAAATTTGCCATCATTCTCCTCGGCGCGAGCCTGAACGTCACGACCATCCTGAACGTCGGCAGAATGTCGCTGACCGTCATGCTCTTTACGCTCCTTACCTGCTTCGGCGGCGGCTACTTCATCGGCCGCGCACTGGGTCTGGACTGGAAGCTCTCGAACCTCATCTCCGCGGGCACCGGCATCTGCGGCGGCAGCGCCATCGCGGCGGTCGCACCCGTCATCGACGCCAAGGACAGCGACATCGCCTACGCTCTCTCCGCCACCTTCCTCTTTGATATGGCGATGATCGTGCTCTTTCCCATCATGGGCCGCGCGATGGGCCTTTCCGACATAGCCTACGGCCTGTGGGCGGGCACGGCAGTCAACGATACCTCCAGCGTCGTCGCCGCAGGCTATGCCTTCAGCGAGGGCGCGGGCGACTTCGCCACCATGGTCAAGCTCACGCGCACGCTCGCCATCATCCCGACGGTGGTGGTCTTCTCGTTTGTGAGTATGCACCTGAAGAAAAAGGAAGCCGTCGCGTCCGGCGGCGCGGTGCAGATCAGGTGGAAGAGCGTCTTCCCGTGGTTCATCCTCGGCTTTCTCGCCATGGCGGTGCTCAGCAGCGTGGGCGTGATCCCCGCGGCAGCCGCGGCGGCGCTCAAGAGGATCAGCAAATTTCTCATGGTCACGGCGCTCGCCGCAGTCGGCCTCAACACGAGCTTCGCCGAAATGAAAAAGTCCGGCGCGGCGCCGATGGTGCACGGCTTCCTGATCTCCGCGCTCGTCGTCCTCGTGGCGCTGGCCGTGGAGTATTTCATGGGCATCCTGCCGTTCTGACATACCGCAGCGCCCGGGGAGATCGCCCCGTGAGCGGCGCTTACAAGGAAAGGAGAACCTCCAATGAAAAAACAGTTATGCTCTCTGCTGACAGCTCTCGCTCTGGCCGTCGGCCTTCTGCCGTCCGCGGCTCGCGCCGCGGAAAATGCGCCGTCCTTTGCCGACGTTCCCGCTGCCGCGTGGTACGCGGACGCGGTGCAGTACGTCTATGAAAACGGTCTTATGACCGGCGTTTCGGAGAGCGAGTTTGCGCCGGACGGCACAGCGACGCGCGGCCAGATCGTCACCATTCTCTGGCGTCTCGCGGGCAGTCCCGTCGTCAACTATGCCATGCGCTACGCCGATGCGGACGAGGGCGCGTGGTACGGCGAGGCCGTGCGCTGGGCGGCTTCGACCGGCGTCGTTACCGGCTATACCGAGAGCAGCTTCGGCCCGAACGACGCCATTACCCGCGAGCAGCTCGCCGCGATCCTCTACCGCTATATTAAAACGCAGGGGCAGGGCTTTACCGGTATGTGGTACTTCCCACTGCGCTATGACGATGCGGCCAGCATCAGCAGTTGGGCAGACGAGGCGATGCACTGGTGCGTGATGAAGGGCCTCCTCAACGGCACGAGCGAAACGACGCTCAGCCCCCAGCTTACCGCGACGCGCGCGCAGCTGGCAGCCATTCTCCAACGCTTCTGCGAACTGCCCAAGGATACCGCCAGCAAGAGCGACACGCAGACCGCCTATGACCGTGCGTCGGCCTACCTGACCGCCGCCGTGAGCGCGCCGCGCTACGGCAGTCTCGGCGGCGAGTGGACGGTGCTGGCCCTCGCCCGCGGCGGCGCGGACACCGAGACCGCTTATTTCACCGGCTACTGCGCCGCGCTCGAGCAGACCGTGCGTGAAAATAAGGGCGTGCTGAGTGAACGCAAGTACACCGAGTACAGCCGCGTCATCCTCGCGCTCTCCGCGCTCGGGAAGGACGCGCGGGACGTCGCGGGCTTTGATCTGACGCTTCCGCTCGGCGACTACGAAAAGACGGCGGCGCAGGGCTTGAACGGCGTGATCTACGCGCTCCTCGCGCTCGACAGCCGTGACTATCCCATGCCGCAGAACGCGGCGGCAAGCACGCAGGCGACGCGGCAACTGTATGTGGATGCCACTCTCGCCGCGCAGCTGACAAACGGCGGCTGGAGCTTCATGGGCGAGGACGCCGATCCCGACCTGACCTCTATGGCCTTACAGGCGCTGGCGAAGTATCGGGAACAGAGCAGCGTCCAACTGGCGGCCAACCGCGCGCTCGTTTGCCTGAGCGCCATGCAGAATGCAGGCGGCGGCTTCTCTTCCTGGGGAAGTGAGAACGCCGAGAGCTGCGCGCAGGTGCTCCTTGCGCTCAACGCGCTGGATCTTGGCACGGACGACAGCCGCTTCGTAAAGAACGGCCACAGCGTGCTCGACGCGCTGCTGACCTATCAGAATGCGGACGGCGGCTTCTGCCACGAGCGCGGCGGGGAAACGAATCTCATGGCAAGCGAGCAGGCGGTCTGCGCCCTCGCGTCGCTCGTCCGCGCCGAGCGCGGCGAGAGCAGCTTCTACCGGATGGCGGCGCTGACGCAGCCTGCCGCCTGATGGCATAGCAGCACCGAAACGAAAGGAGGGAGACGGACATGAAAACGGCAAAGCGCCTTTGTGCGGCGCTGCTGGCGCTTGCACTGATATTCACTCTTGCGGCCTGCGGCACACCGGCAGTAGAGCCGACGCCGCCACCTGCGCCGACGCAGAGCGAAGCGTCCTCGCCCGATGCGGCGCGGGATGTGCCCGCCACGTCCGCTCCCTCCGAAACCGAACGGCAGGAGGCAGAGACTCCTGCCGAGCCGTCGAAGCAGGCTGAAGCACCGTCACAGACGGCCGACACACCTGCTTCGCCGGACGAGACGGACACACCGTTGGAGAACGCCGCGCCGACGTGTACGGTCTCCATCTCCTGCGCGACGATCCTGGAAAATCTCGACCGGCTCAACGCGGAGAAGGCTGACCTGATCCCTGCGGACGGCGTTCTGCTGACCCCGGCTGCGGTGGAATTTGCCGAGGGCGAGAGCGTGTTTGACGTGCTCAAGCGCGTGTGCCGCGAGAACAAGATACACATGGAGTTTTCCGAAACGCCGGTCTATCAGTCCGCCTACATCGAAGGCATCGGCAACCTTTACGAGTTCGACTGCGGCGAGGGCTCGGGCTGGATGTACCGCGTGAACGGCGAATTTCCCAACTACGGCTGCTCGCGTTATACCCTCGCGGACGGCGACACCGTCGAGTGGGTCTACACCTGCGACTTCGGCGCGGATGTGGGCGGAGGGCTCGGCGCATGAAGCATCACGCCTTTCTCGCCTGCCATCCGGCGGTGAATCTGCTCTATTTCGTGCTGGTACTGACGTTCTCCATGTTTTTCCTGCACCCGCTCTGCCTTGCCGTCTCGCTCTGCGCCGCGCTTTGGTGCGCCGCGCAGTTAAACGGCGGCGCAGCGGTGCGGCGCACCGCCCTGTGGCTGGCGCCGACGGCACTGCTCGCCGCGCTGGTGAACCTTGCCTTCAACCATCAGGGCGCGACCATTCTGGCCTATCTCCCCTCGGGCAACCCTCTGACGCTGGAGTCCATCGCCTACGGCTTTGCCGCCGCGGCGATGCTCGCCGCCGTGGTGCTGTGGTTTTCCTGCTGGAACACGGTGATGACCTCGGATAAGCTCATGCACCTTTTCGGGCGCGTCGTGCCCGCCCTCTCGCTCCTGCTGTCCATGACGCTGCGCTTTGTGCCCCGCTTTCAGGCAAAGCTCCAGGAGGTGACGGCGGCGCGGCGGGGCATGGGGCTGTACGCGGAAAAGGGCCGGCTCCAAAAGCTCAGGAGCGCCGTGACGGTCTTTTCCGTCATGGTGACGTGGAGCCTTGAGAACGCCGTGGAGACGGCGGACAGCATGAAAAGCCGCGGCTACGGACTGCCGGGCCGCACGGCCTTTTCCCTCTATCGCTACAGCCGCCGCGACAGGCTGCTGCTTTTGTGGCTGGCGCTCTGCGGCGCTTACGTCGCCGCGGGCTGGGCGCTCGGCGGCGTGAAGTGGCGCTACTATCCCACGGCGCGCGGCGTGCTGACGCCGTATTCCGCGAGCGTGCTGCTCGCGTATTTTCTGCTCTGCCTGACGCCGGTGCTGCTGCAAAGAAAGGAGGCGCGCACATGGAGCTCTATCGCGTCGAAAACCTGACCTTTACCTACCCTGTGCAGTCCGCCCCCGCCCTGCGGGATGTGAGCCTGACGCTCCACGCGGGCGAATTCGTCACGCTCTGCGGGCTTTCCGGCAGCGGCAAAAGCACGCTCCTCCGCCAGCTGAAGACCGCGCTCGCGCCCAACGGCGTTCGTTCGGGCGCGGTCCTTTTCGCCGGCCGCCTGCTCTCCGACGTTTCGCCGCGCGAGCAGGCGGAGCGCATCGGCTTTGTGCAGCAAAGCCCGGAAAACCAAATCGTCACCGACAAGGTCTGGCACGAGCTGGCCTTCGGGCCGGAGAGCCTCGGGTACGATACGCCCACCATCCGCCGCCGCGTCGCCGAGATGGCGGGCTTTTTCGGCATGGAGAGCTGGTTCCACCTCGAGACAGCGTCGCTCTCCGGCGGACAAAAGCAGCTTTTGAACCTGGCCGCCGTGCTGACGCTGCAGCCGGACGTGCTCATTTTAGACGAGCCGACCGCGCAGCTTGACCCCATCGCGGCGGCGGACTTCCTCGCCGCGCTCGCACGGGTCAACCGGGAGCTGGGCACAACGGTGCTGCTCTCCGAGCAGCGGCTGGAGGAAGCGCTGCCCCTCTCCGACCGCGCCGTTGTGCTGGACGGCGGGGCGGTCCTCGCGGACGGCGCGCCCCGCGCCGTGGGCGCGCAGCTACGCACGGCGGGACACGAGCTGTTCCGCGCCATGCCCGCCGCCATGCGCGTGTGGGCGGCGGTGGAGAACAGCTTTCCCTGTCCCGTCTCCGTGCGGGAGGGTCGGGACTGGCTGGCTGACTTTGCCACCTCGCACCCCCTCAAAAGCCTGCCGGAGCGCCCGCTGCCCGCGCCATCGCAGGAGACGGTCGTGACCGTCTCGGATGCGTGGTTCCGCTATACGCCGGACGCGCCGGACGTGCTGCGCGGGCTGGAGCTGACGGTGCGGCGGGGCGAGCTTTTCGCCATCCTCGGCGGCAACGGCGCGGGCAAATCCACCACGCTCCGGCTGCTGGCGGGCCTGCAAAAGCCCTATCGCGGAGAGGTCCGCGTCACCGGCAAAACGGCGCTTCTGCCGCAGGAGGTGCAGACGCTTTTTGCCAAAAAAACCGTGCGCGAGGACCTTGCCGAGGTCACCTCCGACGGGGCGATGCTCGCCTATGTCACCGCCCTCTGCCGTCTGGACGCGCTGCTGGACCGTCACCCCTACGACCTTTCCGGCGGCGAGCAGCAGCGCGCGGCGCTGGCAAAGGTTTTGCTCACGCGGCCCGATATCCTGCTCCTCGACGAGCCAACGCGGGGGCTGGACGCGGCCTTCAAGGCGGAGCTGGCTGAGCTGCTGCAAAGCCTGCTCGCGCAGGGCGTGACCGTCGTCCTGGTCAGCCACGATGTCGAGTTCTGCGCCGCCTACGCGCAGCGCTGCGCGCTCTTTTTCGACGGCTCCATCGCCTCCGACGGCGCGCCCCGGGAGTTTTTCGCGCGCAACCGCTTCTACACCACGGCGGCGAACCGCATGGCGCGCGGCCGGCTGCCCGAAGCCGTGACGGCGGAGGACGTCATCGCCGCCTGCGGCGGCAGGGAAGCGCCCCCAAAAGAGCGGCGGGAGCCCCCACCGCAGCCGCCGAAAGCGGCGGACATGCCCTCCGCGCCGCCGGAAAAGCGAAGGCTTTCCCCGCGCACGGCCGCCTCCGCTCTGGTCGCCCTTCTGCTCATCCCCCTGACGCTGGTATTCGGCCCCAAGTTGCTGGGCGACCGGAGCTACTACGCCGTTTCGCTGCTGATGGTGCTGGAGGCCATGCTGCCGTTCTTCCTTACCTTCGAGGGGCGCAAACCCCGTGCGCGGGAGCTGGTCGTGACCGCGGTGCTCTGTGCGCTGGGCGTGGCGGGCCGTGCGGCCTTTTTCATGCTGCCCCAGTGCAAGCCCGTGCTGGCATTGACGATCCTTGCGGGCGCGGCCCTGGGCGGGGAGACGGGCTTCCTCGTGGGCGCGGTGACCATGCTGGTCTCTAACATCCTCTTTTCGCAGGGGCCGTGGACGCCGTGGCAGATGCTCGGCATGGGGCTGTGCGGCTTTCTCGCGGGGCTGGTGTTCCACAGGGGCGGTCTGCCAAGGAAGCGGGAGGCGCTTTGCGCCTACGGCGCGGTGAGCGCATTCCTCGTCTATGGCATTCTGCTCAACGCCTACTCCGCGCTGCTCGCCACAGGAACGCTGACGTGGCGGAGCCTTGCGGTCTACTGCGCCTCCGGCTTTGCAATGGATGCGGTGCAGGCCGGATCCACGGCGGTTTTCCTCTGGTTTTTCACCGAGCCGATGCTCGATAAGCTCGAGCGTGTCAAAATCAAATACGGCTTCGCGTGTTGACCGCTCGCCGCATCGCCCCCGAAGCTGCGGCTGGGGACAACAACGAGCCGTTCTACCCAGCCGCACAATGCCGGCAGCGCGTCACGCCACGCCGATACTCGCAAAAAATGCCTGTGATGCTGTAACATCACAGGCATTTTGGCGCAGCGGGTGGGATTCGAACCCACGTGAGGTTTCCCTCAAACTGATTTCGAGTCAGAGTCGCTATCCGGACTTTGAAGGAAAACGGCGGAAACTCACGGACAATGCGAGAGTTTGCAAACCATTGAAAAATCAGCATTTTTCCGCCCTTGAAGGTTGAAAATCCCGAAAGCCCAGACAGAGCAAGGAGTTCGAAAGAAATCCGGTTTTGGGGAGAAAAAAGCCCGTTGGGGAGAAGATGGGGAGAACTCGGGGAGAAATCACAGTCCAATGCAGATGATACCTACCGATACCGAACATCAAAATCAAGGTGGTTATCCGCATGACTGAAAGCATGAAATATTACGAATCCATCCGTCGCAAATACCCTGAGACGGTCTCGAAAGATCAGTTCTACCAGATCGCCCATATCAGCAAAGCAACTGCTCTGCACCTTCTGCAAAACGGTTTAGTCCCGTGCAAAGATACGGGCAAGAAAACTCGCCGGTACACAATCCGCACCGACGATATAATCTTCTATTTGATTGACCGGGAGCTTCACCCGGAGGTCTACCGCGCACCGGATCGCTGGTATCAGGAACGGTCAGGTCATTACAATTCGCGTGTCACCTATCGGAATGAACTGACGAGGCTGTCCGAAGAGGAACGAGCCAGCTTCCGAAAATACATGGAAGACGAGTTTTGTCAGTACGGTGATCTGCTGACCATCGTTGAAGTGGCTGAGGCAATCGGCTAATGCGATACTTCGCTTTATCGCTGGTGCAACGCCAAGAAGCTCAAATCATTCAATATCTCCGGAAAGTTCCTTATACCAAAGATCAGCCTCGTAGATTTCCTCGTTTCTCAGTACAGCTTCGACATTACACGAAAAACTTGGAAGCACACGCTGCTCATCAAAGGATTTCTTGATAGACTTGATACAACAGAATAATTCGTACAACAAAGCCCCGTTATTGCACTGCGCATAGCAGAACAATGACGGGGCTTATTTTTTTGTCAAATTGGAGGTCAAAGCAATGAACACAATCGATTTTGCCAAGGCATTTGACGCCTTGATGCAGGAAACGCCGTATTCCCATTTCGATAGCGGCTGCGAGGGCATTATACCGGAATGCCGTACTTGCCGCTTTCATCGCCCCTTCTGGAAATATCAGTCCTGCGTGTTTGCAGAGTGTCCCTACTGCTGCAACCCCGTTTCTACACTCAAAAATCAAAGTGGCACATCTGCTGCTGGAAAGGAAACCTGTCATGGATAACAAAATCGCAGTCTTCAAGAATGAACAGTTTGGAGAAATACGAACAGCCCTGATCGAAAACGAGCCGTGGTTTGTGGCGGTAGACGTGTGCAGGGCTTTGGAGATCGGCAATTCCTCTCAAGCCATTTCACGGCTGGATGCAGATGAGAAGATGATTACCCTCATTTCAAATGAGGGTAATAAACGAGGCAATCCCAACATGACGGTGGTGAACGAACCCGGACTTTACACGCTTATTCTGAGCAGCCGTAAGTCCGAAGCCAAAGCCTTCAAACGCTGGATCACGCATGATGTCATCCCCATGATCCGCAAGACCGGCTGCTATATGACGGACTCTGTGCTGGAACGTATCCGCAAGGATCCGACGTTTACCTATACGCTGGCAAAGGCAATGCTCCGGGAAAAAGACCGTGCTGATGCGCTTGAAGCGGAACTGAATGCCGCAAAACCAAAGGCTGATTACTACGACGCCTTCGTCAATCCCTATGACTGCACCAATATCAGAACGACGGCGAAGGAACTGAAAATCCCTGAACGTATATTTGTCAGATTTCTACTCGCGGAAGGCTATATGTTCCGGTCTCCCTCAAATCAGCTTCTTCCCTACAATAAGAAGAGCAACGAGGGACTTTTTATTGTCCGTGATTTTGTAAACCACCGTTTTACCGGCTCTCAGACCTTTTTCACCCCCAAGGGCAAGGAAGTGGTTCGCCTTCACTATATGCGCTTATATGGCGCAGAACACCCCGACGGATTGGCAGGGTGATTATGTGTCCTTCCATCGCAACAATAGAACCCGTGACTTCACGGTCATGGGCAATATCCATCTGAGAGATAAGAACTTATCCCTCAAAGCGGTCGGTCTTCTTTCAAAAATGCTGTCGTTCAATGATAGTTGGCAGTTTTCCACCCGCGGACTGGCGGCTATTTGCAAGGAAGGTCCCGACGCCATTCTCTCAACGCTCAAGGAACTTGAGGAAAACGGCTACCTTGTCCGTCACAGATCAAGAGATGATAAGGGCAGACTTGTCACAACAGAGTTTGACATATACGAGTCTCCACAAGCCGGTTTGCCACACGGGGGAAACCCACACAGGGAAAATCCCGATGTGGATAATCCAGACGTGGATTATCCATGTGGGGATAAGTCCGCACAAATAAGTACTGATCAAGTAATTACTCAAGAAAGAAATACTCTCTCAAAGAACAATCAATCCATCAATCTTGATGGGATGGATAGGATGGATGAGCGAAACAGGTATGAAGAGATTATCCGGCAAAACCTTGACTATGACATTCTCTGTCAGGATCCAAAGTTCGATAACGACCGCTTCCAAGAGATGATCGACATCATGCTGGATGCCGTCTGCTCTACCGCTCCGACCATCCGCATCAACGGTGAGGATATGCCGCAGCAAGTGGTCAAATCCCGCTTTCTCAAGCTCAACAGCAGCCACATTGAGTACGTCTTTGAGGTCATGAACAAGAACCCGGCAGACATCCGCAATATCAAAGCGTATCTTCTGACGGCTCTCTACAACGCCTCTCTGACGATAGACAATTACTACTCCGCGCTCGTCAACCATGATTTCTACGGGCGGGATTACAACTATGATGAAGACTGCCTATGAGGACTTGTATCATTGGCAGAAAAACGAAAAAGGAGGTCAGACATGAAGAACATCTATCGCCGGATTGTGCCGCCTTAGCTGAGGCAGCATTCCCTCAATCATTTCAAGGAAAGGAGGTATCACTGCAATGCAGGATGAAGTCAACACCAAAGTTGTTGCAATCATGATCAAGGGCGGCAAAATCTCCGCCGAGGTGCTGAAAAAGGCACTGGACAAGTTCGTGCAGGAGATCGAGAAGGCGCAGAAGCAGATGCAGCATCCCAAAACCTATCGCGGCAAGCAGTCCATCAAGCATCTGATGAGTCAGAACGCCGCCATCTCCAACATCGAAGTGACGGACGGCAACATCAAGTCCTTTGAGCGGACTGCCAGCAAATACGGTCTGGACTTTGCACTCAAGAAGGACGTTTCTGTTGAGCCGCCCAGCTATCTTGTCTTCTTCAAGGGACGAGATGTTGATGTCATGA